>Ga0181533_1001447_pt1 | contig 30589 bp, 20 predicted proteins | sample PEATcosm2014_Bin_45_FD_119772 | JGI IMG/M metagenome (GOLD analysis project Ga0181533, IMG submission 119772) | Peatland microbial communities from MTU Mesocosm Facility, Houghton, MI, USA - PEATcosm2014_Bin11_60_metaG | ecosystem: Environmental > Terrestrial > Soil > Wetlands > Peat | place...
GCTGACACGCTCATTGCCCCTAAAGCGGTTTTTCTGCGGAGACCGGACGAAAACCGTTTTAGGAGAGGGCCATGATTCTCGGTGTTTGGCAAGAAATTCTTAGTTAACGGAAATTAACGCACAATCGCGGCGCGAGATTTCAATAGTTGGCCATGGCCAACTTTCGATTCCGTCGCGGGTAGTGCGTGAAAGATTGTCGCCCAAGTGAGCCAAGACGGCGGGCTCGCCTGCGATGCCGGGTCGGGCGCACGGGATTATTCCGTGCGCCTGTGGCCTGGGCAGCGAACCCGCCAGACCCAAATTCCCCCTACCTGCCACCTTCGATGTTCCGCAATTTTACCATGCGTTTGGTCATATGCGCGACGAGGACCGCTTCCAGCCGATCTGCCTGTCGCCCAGTATTTGTTGCTGTCGAAGCGCACCAGACAGGTCTTTGACAGTGTGGCGCTCGCCGCATGGAACCCGTCGAAGCAACCGCGCGGCGGCACGAGCTTGGGCCGCTCTTCCTCGAACGCCTCTCATACCGTCTTCTCGGTAATCTCCGGATGCCGATCGGCCTTGGCGTAAGTGCCGCAGCGATCGAGGACCCAACCGTTCGGTTTTAAGGGCGAGGGCCGCGTCGGTAGAACCGCGCGTAGTGAGAGGTTGCTGGCCTGGCGTCGCGCTTCGAAAGGGCAGGGGTAGCCCAGCTTCCTGGGTTTGGATAATTGAGCAGCCCCGATTTCAGCCCCACGGCAGATTTCGATAGAATGCGGCGACCTTTGCAAACGTCTCATCAAAATCCGGCAACCGACTTCCTATTTCAAGGCGCATGGTGTCCCACTCGCGAGCGGCCCTCTCGCCCACCTCCGGATTATCAATTGAAGCAGGCGTTGGGATCAAGTCGCGTCCTTCAGCTTTTTTGAGAAGCGTCGCGAGGATTTCCGCCTGCATTGTCACGTCCGGGGTGTAGCGAGACAGGAGCCAATCGATGTCGTAAACGTCCTGACGCCGAGACCGGTTACGGATCACCTGTTGAAGCAACGCGCGATACTTCTCCGCAATGATGTCCTCAATGTCATAGGCCTGAATCGTCACTTCAGTGTCTTCAAGTTGAAGCTCGCTTGGATGGACGACCTGCTCGCGGAACGAAATGTCAATTTGCAGCACGCGCGTCGATCTGCGGGCCTTCAACCGAGCCTCGTCGCTCGTTCCACGACGGGCATAACCAATTGCAAGCTGAAGACCCGGGACCGGCGCATCCGCGAACTCGTGTTGACGCGGCCGATATTCGAAGCGCTGAACGACGCACACCAAATCGACAAATCCTAATTCTGCCGCCGCCGCCGGCTACGCTTGGTCGAGCACCTGCTTTAGTCGGCTCGCATAGGGCTCGGGATCTGTGATCGCCGTAAAATCTACGTCGCCTGTTTGGCGGTAACTGCCGTGAGCGATTGACATGAGGATACCGCCTTTGAGGACAAGGCTCGCGCGCAGCTCGGGGGTGATGCCAACCGCATGGAGAAGGATTGCCGTGACCTGGCGCTCCACATGGCGGACAGGGTCAGCGCGAGCCTGATCAATCCATGCCGTGATGCCAATGTGACGAGGAACCGTTTGCTCTTCATACATTCAAGGAAATCATCCATTTTTCAGAACGGCTGTTGATAAAGGGCTTTGTGGGATCAAGGCGCTGGCTGCCTCCGCTTTGCGCGTATTGTGTCCAGCTATCAATACGGGCGTCGTGAATGCCAAGGCGCTCGTCCAGAAGGTATCCCGCGCGCACCTTGATGATTTTTTCAGGCGCGCGCTCCACCGCTGGGATGATTTCGCGCAAATATGTTTTGGCGTGCTCCTCCCAGACTTCGACGACATGATCCATGCCGCCGCAAAGCTCGGGGCGATCAAGCGTCTGAACGAAGGTTTCTCCAACTGCGGCTATCCGCGCGAAACTGTCGCGAATATCACGCAAGAGGGGCGTTCGATTCGTTTTATGGAAAGCGATCGCTCGGCGCCGAACAATTTCGGGCCACTCAATCCGCGATAGCGGGAAGCGATATTGGCCAGGGGCGCCGATGTCCCCATAGTCGCTGCGCATGCGAGCCAGCGCGGCATCTTTCCATGCGGCCGGCGTCGAAAGCGTCAGCGCCTCGGGGCTGCGGTTTGTAAGGCCGTAGCGCTGCATCGCTGAGAGATGAGAAACATAGCAAAAAGGGTCAACTAGCGCCGTAATATCTTCGGCGACGCCGTCAGGAACATCAATCACACGAAAGACAGGGCTGTGCGCCATCATCTCTGGCGTCGTCGAGGGTGTAATCCGCCCGAAAAAATCCATGTCCGGCTGAAGATAGCGTTGCTTCACGAGAAGCGACACAACCCGCCGATAATCATAGCGATTTGGACAGGCTCGTTTCAGTTCGAGGTCTTCGCCCTGAAACTTGCGTTGACGATAGAGACCGGCAAGCCGCACGAAAAGCTTGTATCCCGTGACTACGGGCTCATTGCAGTCGATGAGAACAATTCGGAGAGCTTCATGTGCCAGCATTCAAGCTCTCTATCAGTAGCGCCCTCTCCATCAACGAATGGCTTGTCCAATTGGACAAGCCATTCGTTGATGGAGAGGGCGCTAGCCATAACCGTGATTTTCGAGCTTGTCAAGAGACATCGGACACCGTTTCAGGGCAATTGCTTCAGGTTAGCGAGAGATCAAGAAAGGGCTATCGGCCATTCGCTTGCGGCCCCGCCACCGAATCCAGACTCCGGCCGAACCGTCAAACTCATCGGGATGAATGCTTTTGCCGGCGACAAATTCCACGTTGAGGGGCAAATTTCGTCATTTGTTAATGCGAATTAACCTGAAGCGATTCCCCTGGACACCGCTTCAAAATGTTACCCGCCCGACCTCATTGAGGGTCTCTGGATCATCGCGCAGGCGTTCGCCTGGGGCAGGGGATTGCCGGCGAGCTGCCCCGTCGCGCGGCTGTAGGTCTGGAACAAAAGCGCCTTCGGATCGTTCGCAGGGCCAGCGCCGTCGATGTACTCGTGCAGGTATGATTCGAGATTGTGATGGCAGGGCATGGCGTGGCGTCCTGCTTGCCGCCCTTCTCGTGCAAGCGCGCCCACATAGCCGACGCTTCTGCGGATAGCGATTTGGACAGGCTCGTTTCAGTTCGAGGTCTTCGCCCTGAAACTTGCGTTGACGATAGAGACCGGCAAGCCGCGCGAAAAGCTTGTATCCCGTGACTACGGAATCATTGCAGTCGATGGGAACAATTCGGAGAGCTTGATGTGCCAACACTCAAGCTCTCCGTCAATAGCGCCCTCTCCATCAACGAATGGCTTGTCCAATTGGACAAGCCATTCGTTGATGGAGAGGGCGCTAGCCATAACCTTGATTTTTGAGCTTGTCAAGAGAAAAAGTGGAGAAAAAGTGGGTAGGTCTTGAATTCCACGTCACGCCCTGGCCCAGTTGACGGTTCCGGCCTGAGCCACGACGATCGGATGGCGGGTGTCGCGCTACATTTAAACAGGCTTTGCCTCAAACCGCATGCTGACTGGTCTTCTTGATCGACTTTTCGGTGGCCAATATTCAGCGGCATGCAAGCACAATCATGGTTGGCTCCAGGACCGAGCGTTCGCGTTCTCAGTGTTGAACGGCTCGGCGATCGTTGGGTTGTCGCGGCGGTTGGGCAACGCTCTGGCTCCTGTCCCGGTTGTGGCGAGGGTTCGACGCTCCGGCACAGTTGGCGAATACGGCATCTCCAGGACCTCCCGATCCAAGGGGCGATCGTGACGTTGCAGCTTCGGCTGAGCCGCTGGCGTTGCCACAATAGCAAACGCGAGCGCAAGACATTTGCAGAGCAGATGCCGGACGTTTTCCCCCTCTCGCCCGTCGAACCCGACGGCTCGCCGAAGTTCGGTTTCAGACTATCGCAATGTCTGGTTTGCCGGGAGAAAAAGTCGCGGCGATCCGACGGGCGGCGCGAACGATCCTGCGCCCCGGCGAGCCCTTGTTCGCCAAGCCCGCGAGGGCGCGCCGCGGGCCGGGGGGCGCGCTCGGCGAAAAATGCTGTTATGTGCTGGGAGGACTTCCCGACTCGGGGCTGGGATTGATCAACGGCGGCCTGTTCACACTTGATTTCCTGACCGAGGGCATCAGGGACACCGACCTTTGGCGCGCATTGGCCGAGAGGCGCGTCGAAGACTTGCGGACGCAAGCGCTCGCGCTGTTCAAGCGCCTGGCTATGCTGAAGGCGCCGACGGAAGCCGTCACCGAAAAGGACCTCATCTACCCACTCCTTTCCGTCATCGGCTGGGGCGATCTCGTCTTCGTCCAGCCAAACGCCTCCGCCAAAGGGCGGGCGCATGTGCCCGACGCGCTTCTGTTCGCGGACGAGCCCTCGCTCGTCCTGGCCAAGAAAGAGCGCGAAGATTACCAACGCTTTCAGCACGGATTGGCCGTTGTCGAGGCGAAGCGTTGGGGGCGCGCGCTCGATCGCGAGGAGAAAGAGCTCAAGGGCGAAGCGGGCACGCCTTCGTCGCAGATGCTGCGCTATCTGCGTCGGGTCGACGACATTACGAGCGGCCAGTTGCGCTGGGGCGTCCTGACCAACGGCCGCGTTTGGCGGCTTTATTTTCAAGGCGCGCTGTCTGTCGCCGAGGGCTTTCTCGAGATTGACCTCGGCAAAGCGCTGGACCTGCCCGGCTGCGGGCTCGACCTCCTGGACAAGCGGCCGGATGCTTTCGCCGACGATGCCGCCTGGCGAGACCATGCGTTCCGTCTGTTTCTCATGTTGTTCGGGCGCGAAGCTTTCGTTCCCGGCAACGCCGGCGAAACGTTCCACACCTTTGCTTTGCGCGAGGGCAAATTCTGGGAAGCGAAGGTCGCCAAGACCCTGTCGGCGACAGTGTTCGGCAAGGTCTTCCCGGCGCTTGCCGATGCGCTGGCCAAGGCGGACCCGAGCCGGCCGGTCGACCTCCCGCCCGCCTACCTCGATGAGGTACGGCAGGGCTCCCTCATTTTGCTCTATCGCTTGTTGTTCGTGCTCTACGCGGAGGATCGCAATCTCCTGCCCGACAAGACGGGACCCTACGCGCCCTATTGCCTGACGCGATTGCGCCTCGACGTCGCGGCGCGGCTGAAGAGCGGCGGCGCGTTCCCGAGAAGCGTTGCGACGTTCTGGCCTCGTCTTGCCGCCATTTTCCGTGCAATCGCCGTCGGAGACGACGACCTCGGCATCCCGCCGTACAACGGCGGCCTTTTCGATCCCGCCGTTGCGCCGATCCTCGGCCGCGTTCAGCTCCCTGACGATGTCATGGCGAAGGTCGTCTTCGGGCTCAGCCACCTTGTCGGCGACGACGGGGTCAGCGGCGCGAAATACATCAATTATCGCGATCTTTCGGTCCAGCAACTCGGCAGCGTCTACGAGCGCATCCTCGAGTTCGGACTGCGCAAGACGCCCGACGGCTCGGTCGAGCCCGACGCGGATGACGAGGCGCGACATAAGTCGGGAAGCTACTACACGCCCGACGAGCTGGTTTCGCTCATCATCGCCCGCGCGGTCGGGCCGCTGATCCAGGAACGCGTCGCGAAATTCGCGGAGGCGGCTAAGTCGCTTGCCTCGGATCGGCGCGCGATCGGCGAGCGTCTGTCGGCGCTCGCCGCCCACGACCCCGCAGCGGCGATCTTGTCGCTGAAGGTCTGCGATCCCGCGATGGGCTCCGGGCACTTCCTCGTCAGCCTCGTCGACTGGCTGGCGGACGAAGTCTTGGCTTCGATGGCGGAAGCCGCGGCGCTCGTGGAGTGGGGCGACTACGTTTCGCCGCTGGTCGCCCGCATCGCCGCAATTCGCACGAAAATTCTGAGCGAGGCGGGCCTGCACAAGTGGCCGATCGTCGAGAGTCAGCTCGACGACCGGCATATCGTGCGCCGCATGGTGCTCAAACGAGTCGTCTACGGCGTCGACAAGAACCCGATGGCGGTGGAACTCGCCAAGGTCGCGCTTTGGCTCCATTCGTTCACGGTCGGCGCGCCGCTCTCCTTCCTCGATCACCATTTGAGGGCGGGCGACAGCGTCATCGGGGCCTGGGTGCGGCCGACGGTCGAAGCGCTCAATGAGCGCGGCGCGCTGTTCAATCTTGGCCAAATCGCGCGCGTCGAACGTGTCGCCGGCGTGATGGCGGAAATCGAGGAGACCACCGACAACGATGTGGCCGAGGTCGCTTCGTCCAAGGCGAAGTTCGGCACGGTCGAGGAAGTGACCGAGCCGATCGCCGCTTTGTTCTCGCTGCTGACAGCCGAGCAAATGCTCGGCGTGTTCGACGCCGCGCCGGCCAAACGGCCGCAGATCGAAAAACTGCAAGGCGCCGGCAAGACGGCGAAACAGATCGAAAAGGCGCGCGCCGACCTCGCCGCCTTCGAGCGCGCGGCGGCGCTGCAACTCGTCCTCGAAGGCACGTTCGGCGATCCCATCAGGATCGCGAGCGGCGCCGAGCGCGTCGCTCCGCCTGAACTCGTAAGCCAACTGGCGCTGCTGCCCGAGGCGCCGCCCGATCAGCCGAGCCTTTTCCCAGCGATCAGCGTCGACGATCGCCGACGGGTGACGGCGGACAATTTGATTGAGGAAGCTCGGGCGCTCGCGGCGCGTCATGGCTTCCTTCATTGGGAGATCGCCTTTCCCAATGTTTGGTCGAGGCTCGCGTCGGACGAACCGCAAGGCGGCTTCGATGCGGTCATCGGCAACCCGCCGTACGTGCGACAGGAACTCCTCGGCGACGAGGTCAAGCGCGCACTGAAGAAGGCCTACACGGCCTATGACGGTATGGCCGATTTATACGTCTATTTTTACGAGCAGGGCTTGAAGCTGCTGCGCCCCGGCGGGCGCATGAGCTATGTCGTCACCAACAAATGGTTGAAGGCGGGCTACGCCGAAAACCTCCGCGGCCTGTTTGCTCGGTTTGGCTGGGTGGAATTCGTCGCTGATTTCGGCCACGCCAAGCACTTTTTCCCGGACGCCGACGTGTTTCCCTCGGTGCTGGTGGTGAGGAAACCGGACCGCGCGGCGACGGCGCCGGTGGACGCCAGCGTCTGCGTCATCCCGCGCGACGCCGTGCCAAGAAAGGGGCTGGCCGGAGCGGTGGCGGAGGCGACTTTCCCGCTGCCGCGCGCGATGTTCACCAAAGAGAGCTGGGTTCTAGAACCCAAGCCAGTGATGGACCTGCTGGAAAAAATCCACCGCAACGGCGTGCCGCTGGCGGAATATGCTGGCGTCAAGCCGCTTTACGGGATCAAAACCGGGCTCAACGAGGCGTTCCTCGTCGACACGGCAAAGCGCGACGAACTTGTGCGCGCCGATCCTGGTTGCGCCGAAATCATCAAGCCGTATTTGCGCGGGCAGGACATTGAGCGATGGTACGCGCCATGGAATGGCCTATGGATGATTTTCGCGAGACGCGGCATCGATATCGATCGATATCCGAGCGTCAAGCGCCACCTAATGGCGCTCCGAGAACAGCTTGAACCTAAGCCGGCTGGCTGGAAGCCGACGAAGCCGACTGAGGAGTGGCCCGGGCGAAAGGAGGGAAACTACGCTTGGTATGAGGTTCAGGACCCGGTTGACTACTGGGCTGAGTTTCTAAAGCCCAAGATTCTGATCAAAAGAATCGAGTTCTATGCGGATTTGGCACTCGACCTCTCATCCAATCATGTCAATGACTCCGCCCTTATATTGCCAACAACAGACTCATGGCTACTTGCCTGCGCCAATAGCCCCGCGGCTTGGTATTTCAGGTTCCGTCGGTTCCCTCATAAGAAGGATGAGGCCTTGGCTATGGACATCCCATATGTGGAGGCAATGCCCATCGCCCCTCCTGGCAACAGCCGTGCTGAAGATGCGCGACAGATCGTCGCTCGCCTCGTCGAAGAGAAGAGGGACAGGGCCATCGCGTTAAGAGGAATACTCGACTGGCTTCGCCATGAATTTGACCTCGACAAACCGGGCGCGGCTCTCAGCCAGCCTCACACTCTCGACGCGGACGCCTTCGCCGCCGCCGTGCGCAAGGCGCTGCCGAAATCGCACAAGCTCTCGGCGGCCAACTTCGCCCGCCTCAAACAGGAGCACGCGGCGACGGTCGAATCTACCCGCCACGCCGCCACGCAGGCGCTCGAACTCGAACGCCAGCTTTCAGACCTCGTTAACGCCGCCTATGGTCTGACGCCGGAGGAAGTCGCGCTGATGTGGGCGACCGCGCCGCCACGGATGCCCTTCGAAATGCGGTGACCCTTCGTCAGTAGCGCACCGGGCAAGCTGAGAGGTTGCCGGCCTGGCGTCGCGTCTCGAAAGGGCAGGAGATGAAGGCCGGACACCCCCCGGGCGGCCGTCGCGCGGCGATCGGCATGGGCAGACAAGAGGCGGCAAGAGCAAGACTGAGACGGACCGCAGCGCGCAGCGGTCGGCCTGCGGCCAAATAAAGGGCACAACTAGACGAAGACCGCCGCGGCGCGCTTGAAAATTCCAGGCGCTGGTCCATTGTCGGTCGAGAGGCCTCATGTCTCTACAGCTTGGGCTTCTATCGAAAGGACCGGCGATGTCGATCGTTTATGTGGAGGCTCGCCCTAAGGGTAAGCCAGAAGGAACCGCAATCGCTGATTACGTCGTTGAAGACCACGCGGAGCATGTTCTTGGCACTTTCAAGACGCAAAAAGAGGCGATCGATTGGGCAAAACGCAACGGCCATAACCCGCATGTGGCCCGCGTCCGCCATTTGAACGACAAGAAAAGGCCTGATCACTGGCGGGCGGTTTAATTACGCCGAACACACGTCGGGATCGTCGATAATGCCCAATGCGCGCCGACGATGTCCGTCCGGCAATGCGCCACATTAGCTCTGAGGGCAGGTCCACGGTATTGCCATCAGGCAAAATTCGCGTCCGCCCGGATCGCGTCGTCACGCTGTCCGAGCGGCTCTATCTGCTTCGATCCGGGTTACGCCGTGAACGGATTAAATTCGCAAACGATGATTTCCGGATCGCCGTCGTATTCGCTCGTCGGCATCAAGCCGAAGCTACCGTCAGCTTCGAAGACGACTACGCAGACCATGAGGGTCGTGGCGAGGTTCCAGGCTCGGATTTGTGCGGTGTCAAGGGCTTGAGACATTTGCGGCTCCTGTGCTTGGGCGAGGGCCATCCCCGCTCGACAGGCGCCTGAAGCGTCCGATGAAAGGCCGCGATCACCTCGAAGGGCGAAGCCGGAGAGGCCGCACGCACGGCGTAGCGGACCCTTCACGGGTTGATGGCGTCAGGCCATCGTTGGACCAAAGTTGCGCCAATGAGAGCGGGGTGGCGATCGCCGGAACAGGGGCTACTGATGAAAGCCCTTCGCCGGCGCCACAACGACCGTGAACCGGAATTCCCGATCCTCTCGCGTGTCGATTTATGAAGCCAAAGGTCGGCGATTGCCCGGCGGATGAAGTCGGCAACAATCTCGTGGGAATAATGCGAATTCAGCCGCGCCGCGGCGCACGTATTCTGCGATCGCCGCGTTGAGTCCTCGGCCGACGACACGGATGCGCCGAGGGCGCGCTCACCCGCCGCCTCCATCGAAGCGCCAGACGGGGATTCCGAGAATGCGCGCCTTGTCGGCGAGATTCCCGGTGATGCCGGAACCGGGAAAGACGATGACGCCGATCGGCAGCGTCTGCAGAAGCACGTCGTTGCGCTTGAAGGGGGCGGCTTTGGCGTGCTTGGTCCAGTCCGGCTTGAAGACGACTTGCGCGATCTTGCGCGTCTCGGCCCAGCAAGCGGCGATGCGCTCGGCGCCCTTCGAGGACCCGCCGTGCAACAGCACCATGTCGGGATGTTTCGTCAGGGCCTTGTCGAGAACGTCCCAGATGCGGGCGTGGTCGTTGCAGTCGGCGCCGCCGGCGAAGGCGATCCTGGCGCCGACGGGCATCAACACCTCGTTCTCGGCGCGGCGGCGGGCGGCGAGGAAGTCGCGGCTGTCGATCATCGCCGAGGTGAGGGCGCGATGGTTGACCTTCGAGCCCGAGCGCGGGCGCCAGGATGAGCCGGTATGCGCCTCGAAGAGATCGGCGGCGTGGTCGCGGAAGAATTCCATGCTGTTGCGGCGCTCGAGGACGGTGAGCCCCTCGGCGGTCAGGCGTTCGAGTTCGACGGAGCGGATTTCGGAGCCGTCCTGTTCCTTTTGCGCCCGCTTCTGCGCGTCCTCGTTCGCGTCGAGTTCGCGCGTTACGCGATCCCCCGCGCGGTGGAAGAGGTTCACGGTCGACCAGAGGAGGTCGTCGAGGTCGGGTTCGAGACGGGTTTCGCTCAGGGTCGCGACGAGGGCGTCGAAGATGTCGGCGAGCGCGCCTCGCACGGCGGCCTCCTCGGGCAGGGGACGCGGGTCGGGATCTTCCTGATGCGGGCGACAGCCGTAGAGTTGCAATTCGTCGAGGAGATGGCTGGTTGGGGATGCGGCGTGACGGGGCTCGAAGTCGGCTTGGTCCGTGAACGTCATGGGGGTGTCTCCGCTTGTGGCGGCCGCGCCAATCGCGGCCTTTGCGGCGATCCCTTTGCGGCGGGCCGGCTGGACCTGCACCGAGAAGCGCAGCGGAGCGGCCGGAGCATAGCGGAGGACGGCGGAAGGCCATTGTTTTGGCTCGCGATGCAAAGCCGGCCCTATTCCCAGCGCCACGCACTCTCAGGCGTGGCGCGGCCGGCGGCGGAAAACAATGGCCTGAAGCCGTTGCGGGCCCGGGCGGCCTGCCGCCTCTTGATCGCCCTCTCAAAAGGCCAGCGGTGCGACTTCGGGGCGAGCGGAGCCTCAACCCTGTTCGGAAGGGCAAGCCGAGGCTTGGCAGGCAAGGCGGCATCCCCTCATTCCGGCCATCGCATCGACGATAGGAATCGCTCCGCGTCCGCAGGGAGGAGCTGGGCCCGAAGTCGCTCTCTAAGAGGCCCGAGTCCGAGACGACGCAAATCGTCGTTGAAGTCGCCGAGCGAGGGGTGAAGCGCGAGAATCTCGATCCCGGCTTCACGGCCGCGTGCGGACAACCTCGTAAAGCCGAGCCGTCCGGCCGCGTCGGCGTCGACCGCGACGTAAAGACGGCGGAGCGGGGCAGGGAACAGGACGGCTGCGAGATGATTGGCGGACAACGCCGCAATCGCCGGGGCGTCCGGCATGGCCATGCGCAGCGACAGCATGGTTTCGATTCCTTCGCCGACGAACAGAATTGGCGAGATCCCTGTAACGGCGCCGAAGCGGACGCCGCCGCCCAGGAGATGGCCCATCGCCCGACGCGGTGAAGCCACCGACGCTTTGCCGGCGCCGTCTGAGGCGAGCCATGTGCGATGGACGCCGGTAAGGCCGCCTGCGTTGTCGGTGACGGCGGCGATCATCGCAGGGAGTTCGAGCTTAAGGCCCTCATCGAAGTCACGATAGAAGCAGCGGGGATGAAACCGCAGCGCCGCGCCGTCCTGAGGCGCCGTAATGCCGCGCTTGGCGAGATAGCCTTGAGCAATCGTGCCGGCGATCGGATGCGAGAGACCGAACAGACGCCGCGCGGCTTCGACAGAGCCCGACGACGCGCGCGCTTTGGCTGGCGCCAACGATCGAGATGCGGCAATCTGCGGCCTCGGCTCGCCGAGAAAGCGCCGAGCCTCGTCAAGCGTATCGCGCAGGGCAGGGAGGCCCTGGTTGAGCGCGATGAGATCGAGAAGGTCGCCATGCTGGGCTAAAGCGGCGTCAGTCCACTTCCCAGCCGCGCCCTTGCCGCTCTCGGGACCTTTCAGACGGACGTAGAGGCTGCGCCCAGGCGCGCCGCTGGCGTCGCCGACGAGCCAGTAGGCGCCTTCGCGGCGGCCCTTGGGGAGATAACGACGGCACACCGCCTCGGCATTGCGCGCGAGACGACGCGCCAGCTCGGAGGCCGAGCGGCTCGACGACATGGCCGGGATGCCCGTCAGGCGGCGCGGCTGGCGAGGCCGGTCAGCGGATGACGCCGCATGAGCGCGTCGAGAACCGCTGGACCATCGGCGCTCGTCGGCACGAACATTCGCAGCTTCCACGAAATGATCTCCGCCATCAGGCCCGTGGCCTTCAGCCTGGCGACCATGCCCTCGGTGAAACCGATGAGTTCAATGCGGGTGTCGTTCATGACGCGAACGCGGCGAAGCCGCAGCCCGTCGGTCAGTTGGAGCAGAGTCTTGCCGTCGAGGAGGGCGCTCCAGGCGTCGCCTGGGGAAAGCGCGGGCGCGTCCTCTTGGCCCAGATTGCGGCAGAGCGCGCTGAGCGCCGCCGGCGACAGCAATCGCCCGATGACGCGCTCACCCTCGTCGGTCTGGAGTCGATAGACCCGCATCGACTCCTCGGGGATGCGCTTCCAGATCGGCAGCAGCAGGCCGGTGACGACGTGGAATGTGGTCGTCGCGAATTCCGGAACGTCGGCGACTTCCGCCAGCCAGGCCGCTCCGAATGAAGCGCGATCGGCCTCGAGCCATTGCGTCTGGCCAAGCGCATCGCAGCTGATCGCCGTCCGCTCCATCGGGCGGATGAGGCGCACGCGGCGTTCGACCGCGCCGTCGTCGAGCGTGATATGCGGCGCCGGGATTTGCACAGCGGCGCGGCCGGACTGCGCATTGACGAGAAGCTTTGCCCGCGGGTCCTGCGCACGCTCGAACGCCTCGTCGATCAGGAGGGGACGATTGCGCTCGCGCTTGGCGATCGAAAAGACCCGGGTTTCGGCTCCGCTGGGACCGTGGACATAGACGGTCCGGCGTTCCCTGACGGTCAAGCTGTCGGCGGCGATGGTCTCGACGCCGGCGTCATAGGCGCCCGAGGCGATCGCGCCTTCGATCCTGCCGTTCAGCAAATCCTCGAACGCCGCGAACAGCGTGTTCTGCATTCCGATCGTCAGCGCGAGCAGGCGATTGAGGAAGGTCGTGATGGCAGGCAGTTCTTCGAGCAGCGAGCCGTCGGCGTCCCGCAGCTTCAAACCCGTCGTATCCTCAAACGCGGCGAGCGAGCACCCCTCGACTTTCCCGCCAAAGAGAAGCCCATAGAACTGGCGTAGCGCGGCGCGGGCGTAGACGCTTTCGAGATTGTCGTCGGCGCGAAACAGCCCCTGGCCGCCGGTCTGACGCTGGCCTTTGGTGATCGCGCCAAGAGTGTCGAGGCGGCGCGCGATGGTGCTGAGGAAGCGCTTCTCCGCTCTGACGTCCGACGTGACCGGGCGGAACAAGGGCGGCTGCGCCTGATTGGTGCGGTTCGAGCGGCCGAGGCCCTGGATTGCGGCGTCGGCGCGCCAACCCGCTTCCAGGAGATAGTGAACGCGCAGACGGCGGTTCTTCGCGCCGAGATCGGCGTGATAGGAGCGGCCGGTCCCGCCGGCGTCGGAAAAGACGAGAATGCGCTTGTCGTCGTCCATGAACGCCTGCGCCTCGGCGAGATTGGCGGAACCGGCGCGGTTTTCCACGGCGAGGCGATCGAAGCCGCCGGCGCCCGACCTGCGGACGATGCGGCGCGAGCGGCCCGTGACTTCCGCCACGACGTCGGTTCCAAAGCGCTGGACGATCTGATCGAGCGCTCCCTGGACCGGCGAGAGCGCGGCGAGATGCTCGATCAAACTATCCCTTCGACGAACGGCGTCGCGGCATTGCACGGGCTGGCCATCGCGGAAGACCGGACGCGACGACAAATTGCCGGCATCGTCGGTGAAGGGCTCGAACAACTGCGTGGGAAAGGAGTGCTGGAGATAGTCGAGGACGCTCTCGCGCGGGGTGATGTCCACCTGCACGTCGTTCCATTCCTCCGTGGGAATTTCCGAGAGGCGTCTTTCCGTCAGCGCCTCGCCGGTCGAGACGATCTGCACGATCGCCGCGTGGCCGGCGGCGAGATCGCGTTCGATCGCCACGATCAGCGCCGGCGTCTTCATCGCCGTGATCAAATGGCCGAAGAAGCGTTGCTTCGCGCTTTCGAACGCGGAGCGCGCGGCGGACTTGGCCTGTCGATTGAGCGTACCCTTGGGCGCCGTAATGTTTGCCGCTTCCAGCGCCGCATTGAGATTGTTGTGAATGATTGTGAAGGCGCCGGCATAGGCGTCGTAGATGCGGATTTGCTCTTCGCTGAGGCGGTGCTCCAGCATTTCATATGCGACGCCCTCATAGGACAGCGAGCGCGCGGCATAGAGACCGAGCGCCTTGAGATCGCGCGCCAGCACTTCCATGGCGGCGACGCCGCCCGATTCGATCGCCTCGACGAACTCCGCCCGTGTCGCGAACGGGAAATCCTCGCCGCCCCACAGGCCGAGCCGCTGAGCGTAGGCGAGATTGTGCACCGACGTCGCGCCGGTGGCGGAGACATAGACGATGCGCGCGTCGGGCAGGGCGTGCTGCAGCCGCAGCCCGGCGCGACCCTGCTGCGAGGCCGCCTGGCCGCCGCGCTCACTTTGCGCCCCGGCGGCGTTGGCCATGGCGTGGCTCTCGTCGAAGACGACGACGCCGTCGAATTCCTTGCCCAGCCAGTCGACGATCTGTTGGACGCGCGAGGCCTTAACACCGCGCCCTTGTGACCCCTCGCGCTCCATTGAGCGGATCGTCGCGTAGGTCGTGAAGAGGATGCCCTCGTCCAACCGGATGGGCGTTCCCTGGGCAAAGCGCGACAGTGGCGTGACGAGCAATCGTTCCTGGCCCAGCGCCGACCAATCGCGCTGTGCGTCCTCCAGCAATTTATCCGACTTCGACACCCAGATCGCGCGCCGACGTCCTTTGAGCCAATTGTCGAGGAGAATGCCGGCAACCTGACGTCCCTTGCCGCAGCCGGTGCCGTCGCCCAAAAACCAGCCGCGGCGGAAGCGGACGGCTTTGACGCCGTCATCAGGGGCGGCCGAAACGACGTCGTAGGTCGCATCGACGACCCAGGATCCCGCGAGATGGCCGCCATGCGCCTCGCCGGCGTAAATCACGCTCTCCAACTGCGCGTCCGACAGCAGACCGTCGGCGACGATTCTTTCGGGCAGGCGAGGGCGGTAGCTTGGCTTGGGCGGCGCGACCGAAGCCATGGCCGCCGATTGCACGAGCTTGGTCGGATGCGATCTGGCGCCGGGAATTTCCAGCGACTGGAGGCAATAGCCTTCATAGATCGCCTCGGTCAGACCGACCGATGCTTCAGGGCTCCAGTCCTTGGGCTCGTAGGCGAGTTCCACGCCGCCCGGCTCAATGGACGGGGAGGGCAGGGGGCGGGCGACGACGGCGCGTGTTCGCCCGAGCGCGGGCGCAACGACGATCGGACGCGGCGCTATCCCGGCGCTCGGGCAATCTATCGTCGGCCTCAAAGCGACGGGACTGCGTGCGGGAACAGAGTTCAGGACCCAGTCGAGGAGCGTCGCGCAATCGCTCGCTATGCCCGGCGAGGCCGGAAACGCCGTCGGATCGTCTGACGGAATGCGATCGATGACCGTAAGACGCGTGTCGGTCGTCGTTCCCTGGCGCGCATAAACGCGGCCGTCGATGGCGGCGGAGAAGACGACGCGGCCACGCTCCTGCAGCTTGATGAAGCCGTCGCGCCATGACGGATTGTCGGGCGATAGAGCCGCGCCCGTAATCGCGACCAGGCGGCCGCCTTCGCCAAGACGCGCCAGCGCCGACGACAGGTGGCGAAACGCTGCGTCGCGCACACGTCCCTCGACCTTCACGGCAACCTTGAAGGGCGGGTTCATCAACACCACCGTCGGCGCAACCGCTGCATCGAGATGATCGTCGATATGCGCGGCGTCAAAGCGGGTGACGCCAATGGCGGGGAACAGCGCAGCGAGCAGTGCGGCGCGGGCCTCGCTCAACTCGTTGAGCGCGAGCGAGGCGCCCGCGAGCTCGGCAAGACAAGCGATCAGACCCGTCCCGGCCGAGGGTTCGAGCACGAGATCGGCCGGCGCGAGATGGGCGGCGAGGCTTGCGACATACGCCAGCTCGATCGGCGTCGAGAATTGTTGCAGCGCCTGACTCTCCTCCGACCGGCGCGTGTGGGTCGGCAGAAGCCTGGCGATCTTACCGAGCATCGCCAGAAACGCGGCGGGCGTTTGCGCGCGGGCCCGCATCGCCGGCCCGAATTTTCGCAAAGTCAGAACCGTCGCGGCCTCGCACGCCTCATAGGCGTCCTTCCACAGCCAGCGCCCTTCGGCATCCGTTCCGCCAAACGCTGCGGTCATTGCCGCGCTCACCCGCGCCGAGCGAATCTCCTTTCCGCCAGCGATATCCGCGGCCAAGAATTCCGCCGCGCGCAGAATGCGCGATGCAGTGTCGGAGCTTGCGCAATTGGGCGCGCGAAAGGGTTCGGCCGCGATGGCGGCCGGGGGACGGGCGACGAAGTTCATGGGGGGAATCCTTGAAGAGAGCGGAGGGGACCGAACCCGCGGGCGCTCTCTCTCAATTCCCGCCGGATCAATCCTTCCCGGCCTTCCCCTAACTCTCCGCGCGCCGCATCAGCTGCACGCGCCTACACGAGCGCATCAAGTCGCCATCAGGGAAAAACCTGCGCGCCCGCCGTTGAAACTCTCGGACAAAAATCAAGTGGTGGCTCAGCTTGAATGACCGGAATGGGATGCTGGTCTCCTAACAATTCTTACTCAACAATTACAATGCGTTGTGGATGGGTCGGCGCACATGAGAACAAATCTGTGGTAAGGTGTGACATGACCTCAAGCACCCCTGAAGCTGCGCCGCTGACAGACGCAGAGATCATCACGCATTATCAGGCCGGGACACTGTTGTCCGAACTGCGACGCCCCGCAGACACGAGCCACCAGGAGGCGCTGCACCGAAAGCTGGCGACGCTGCACAATGCTGGCAGCATCGATTTGCTTGCATTGACCGCAACGCCAGAATTCCAAAACCTCGACAGACGGCATTTCTTCGCCATCCAACAGGTCTATTGCGACACCATACCCCTGTTGGACGCGCATCCGCTCGCTATGCTCAAGATGGTTCAGCGTGTTGTAACGCAAGCAGGCAATGACGGCGTCGCGACGATGCCGCGCGATGCATTGCGCCGCTGGATCGGGCAGGCCCCTGGGCGAGCGAAAGAAATTGTTGCGGCAGGGCAGTTGGACCCAGGCATGGACCGCGAGGTCTTGCGCGATGCCTTGGTTACACTGGGAGATCTAAGCTCAATAATGTCGTTCTTCGTGGTCGCCGATCCGCGTCGACAGGCCGCCATCGCGGCCCTTGGCGCGCTCAAGCCGCAGAGTCAGCAGGCCGGCGACGCGGCGTTTGCCGCGTTGGTTTCGATCGCTGCCGCGGATCCGGACGAAGACATGCGCTTCACGGCGTTATTTGCGGCCTTCGGTCTGTTGGAAAATTGTAAGGCGCAAGCGCCGCAGTGGGTGCCGACCCTCGTGGCTGCGGTGACGGCTGCACCGAGCAACTCGACCCGGACCGCCCTTCTGCAGGGTCTCTGGCGGCAAACCGAGCTGTTTCAGACCGCCGACGCAAAGGCCACACTCGCAGTGGCATCCGACGGCGATCTCACCGCGGGTCATCTGTTTGGCACGTTAGACGCAACACTTTCGCGTCTCATCGGCGGCGTCTATCACGATCTAGCAATCGACTGCCTGACGGCGTTGCTTGCCCACGCCGGCAAGGCGATACCGCTGGATAACTTTCAAGTCCTTCAACACCGCCTTCCGGCGCTAGACCGGACGAAGCTCTTTGCACTAGCGGTTCGCTGGTTTGCAACAGACGACCAAATGCTGTGCGAAGTAATGTCCAAGCTCATCGGGGGCGTACAACAGGCGCAGCCATTTGACGCCTCCCTAGCGGGCTTTGGATTAACCGGCAGTCAGATGATTGTGCTCTGCCATAAGGCGGTCGGGTATATGCTTATGGCGCCGATTGTGGCTGCCTCCTTTGTTGTTGCGGCGCTTAGGGCGGGCGACAAGGCAGCCGAGCCAGAACTGATCCAGCTCCTGGTGCAACTGGTTCTCATCAACTACGGCGACATCGGAGTGACTTACCTGAGAGGAATCGGCAAGGCAGATATCGGCTATCAGCCGGTGCGAAAGGCGCTAAAGCTGTACGGGAGCTATGAGAAGGGTTTGGATATCAAGACGCCCATCAAGGAGCTGTGGCCGTCATCCTACCAGCGCGGGGTGGTACGGCAAAATCACTACATCGCGGGCCGCGAATTCCGCAAGCAGGCGGAGCGCCAGTCTGTCTTTTTCGGATTGGCGCATCGTTCCACACTTCTTTATGGCCGTAAGGCAATCACGTATGTGGGCGGACCTGACGAGACTCCGATGTCAATGGAACTGAAGACCATAAGCGCCAGCGTTAGCATGCCAAGGCTTCAAATCATCGATCCGGTTGGCCTTGATTGGTTGATCCGTGTTTTCCGGGTGAGCAAGGCGAAATGAAACTCTTGCTCGCCGATTATGTCGGATCACTCAAGGAGCGTGGCGAGCTCGATGCGATTTTGCCCGATCTCCTGAGCGAACTCGGCTTTCACGTCATCTCCCGCCCCGGCATCGGCGTGACTCAACGCGGCGTTGACATCGCTGCTGTCGGTAAGGATGAGGATGGCGACCGCAAGCTGTTTCTCTTTTCGGTGAAGGCCGGCGACCTGACGCGGGCGGAATGGGATACCGGTGTTCAGGCGCTGCGACCTTCCTTGAACGAGATTCTGGATGACTACATACCGAACCGCGTCCCGCCTCAATACAAGAAATTGAAGGTCGTCATTTGCTTGGTCGTGGGCGGAATTGTTCAGCAGGCAGTGCGACCGTTAGTGACCTCTTTCACCAAGAGGCGCCGCAGGAATGTTTCCTTCCAAGAATGGAATGGGGACCGCATCGCGGAGCTGCTATTGGCGGGCCCGCTGCGCGAAAAGCTGCTGCCCAAGCCATTGCAATCGAGTTTTCAGAAGGCGGTCGCCATGGTCGATCAGCCCGATGTCAGCTACGAGCATTTTGGTAGGCTGCTGTTTGCGCTGCGCGCACAGGTGTCCAAGGACAGGGATCACGTGCGTGTTGCCCGTCAAATCTACATCTGTCTGTGGGTACTGTTCATCTGGGCCCGCGAAATCGACAATCTCGATGCGCCTTACCGGGCGAGCGAACTGGCGCTGCTCCACGTTTGGGAGCTGGTCAAGCCGTTCATCGGGAAGAAGGGCGCGCACGCGGCTGCAGTGGCGTCCGTCCTCAACCAACTGGTGCTTTTGCATGTGACCATCGCGGGGCTTTTCCTGGAGCGCAAGATTTTGCCCTATGTGGCTCGGCAGCACGCGCTTTCATTGGCTGTCAATTCTGCCGAACCGACGGACGTAAATCTCAGAATGTTCGACACTCTTGGGCGGCTGGCGCTTACGGGCCACTGGATGATCTGGCTCGGGCGATTTGGTGGTCGCGACCTCAATGTTCAGCAGATTGCCGGCCTACGAAAGCACGTGACAAGTGGTTTCAAGATGATCGTGAACAATCCGTCCCTATACTTGCCACTAATGGACGAGCAGGCTATCGAATTGATGCTTTTTCTGGGACTCGCGGCCCAGATGGGCCACACGGACGCTGATATCAAGAACTGGCTTGCAGAGATGGTGCGCCGCTTGAGAATGACCGTGAAAAGTAACGGCAGGTATCCTACCGCGCTACGCGACTACACCGATCTGGTCGCGCACCCGAAGGCGGATACCGACGAATACCAGCGAGAAGTTACGCCCGGCAGTGTGTTGGTCCCGCTGTTGCTCGCCTGGGTCACAGCACTCAACGACAAGGAAAGCATTACCGCGATCGAGGAGCTCAAGGCGGGTCCTCTCTCCCACTGCACCTTGCAGCTCTGGCTTCCGGACGAGGACAGTGAGAAGCATATTTACCTGAACGACGCGGTTCATGGCGCGGCCTTGGCCGATTTGCCGGTTAGCGGCGCGGGCCGCGATCTGCTTAAGGTTCTCGCCGCAGCCAGCAAAAGCGCAGATGGCTTCAACAAGCTCTCTGCCGTGAAATCCGGCTATTTCCCCCTAATATTGACGGCCTGCCGGCACTATCGGCTGCCCGTTCCCCCGCCGTTTTGGATTTTGCTCTTGGTGCCGCCGGAGGCGGTTTCCGCAGCGGCGTGCTAAGGCGGCCCGCAGTTCCTCCTTGCTGAGGCACACGTCGCAAAACCCCGAGCCAAGGATCCCTCGGCGTCCGTCGCATAACGAGGCCGAAGCGCCTGCTTAGGACGCGCGCAACTATAACCGCGACGATTTCGATAAGCGGGGTCTGATGGTGTAGTTCCATTCGGGATGGAACGCGTCGCCGTGGATTTCGAGGCGGTTCATTTCGGCCTTGCTGATTTTGATGTCGGCACAATCAAGACCGATGTCGCTGCCCCTCCAATGTTCGCTTCGAAGCGGCGGTGGCATTTGTCAGAACGGCCGGCGTGGGCGTGACCCGGTCGGCGCCAACCAAGCGTGAGCGTCCGCTTCCACGATCGACGGAGGAGCCGCCCTACGACCTACTTGGGTCGACTGCGGTCGGTCATCGGCGGCGCCGAGCGTTTGAATTTATCCAGGCCCGTCGTAAGCGGCGTGCCGCGCAAGATCGATCACGAAGCCGAACCGACCGGTTTTGTATTCCTGGGACGGAATGAGAAAACGCCGCTCTTCGTTGTTCCGGCGATCGCCGCCAATCGTGGCGATGCATTCGACAAAGCCAGGCTGCTGCGTCGAATTGATCGCGCTGATGACGATCCAATCCGCAGCATGCTCACGTTTGAACCGTCGCTCGTCCTTCACATGCGATTGCCCCGAGACAAGGACGACGCGATAGATCTGCTCGTAGGCGTCCGGTTCGCTATTGCGCAGGGTCTCCTGCGCACATTGGCGCTCGTAATCCGTGAAGAGTTTTGGAAACGCCACGGCGACCTTCGACCATTCGCAGTCTTCCTCGTACCAACCATCGGCGTTGCGCCATGCGGAGTGAATCTCGGCATTGCGCTGCGGATCGACATGAAAGCCGCCATGTCCAGCCGTCGAGTGCCGAACGATGCCCTCGGCGTAGAGCCAGGAGATTTGCGCGCCGCCCCATGGCGTCGCCGCAGACGCTCTGACTTCACGACGTTCAAGGCCGGCGAGTTGTCGGCGATGTTCGGCCTGGCTCTCGACATAGGCGCGAAAGCCGTCCTCGCCGTTGACGAGGCGGCTGACGCCATAGAAGTCCCGAGGGGTCCAAAATTCGGGCGGCGCCTCGAGGCGGGAACCATAGGCGATGCGTAGGGTCCCGTCATCGCGGGGAAGCGCGAGAAAGGCCGCATCCCCGACGCGAGCGGCGAGCAGGCCGTCCCCAGTGCGATGGAACAAAGCGACGATCGTCCCGCCTGGGCTCATGCAACCCTCCCGACGATTGACGAAGCCGCGCTTGCGTCGGACGGCGCCTCCTCGAGCACGGCGTCGGAATAATGATTCTTGGCGAGCCAGGCCTGTGCCGCCGATCGGTCGAGTGCGAGATGGAGCAATTCGACATGGCCGCCCCAGGGATGCAGCACGAGAATGGAACCTGGCGCCGGACGCGCGACAATGGCGAAGGCGAGATCGCTCGTCACGAGATACGTGTGATGGACCGTCATCACGACGACACCGCCGCTCGCGAAGTCGCCTTGATGCAACGTGATCCCAGCTGGAGAGGCGTAGGTCGACCAATGGATCGGCGCGTCCCGGCGGATGAGCCGGCCGATTCCGTTGCTGCGCTGCCAGGCTCGGAGCTTGTTGACGAATCGGGCCGGCGGCTTCGGCTTGCCGTCGGAATAGCTGATAAGCGAGCCCAAGGGGGCGGTATCGAAAATAGTCTGCGCGGACATGAGGGATCTCCTTAAAACGTTCGACGCCCGGCAAGAGCGCCGGGCGTCGGATCGCAATGACGTGAGAACGGGTGGCGCCGAGCGATGCGAGATCGCTTGGACGATGGCGTCCTATTCGGCGGCCTGAAGATGAGCGGACGCGGATTCCGCGTCGTCCTCGTCGCCGGGTCCCTCGTTTTGTTCGTCGTCGCCGGCGAGGAAGGCGGGCAACTCTCCAACGCCGACGTCGGCGCCCGCTTGCTGCGCTTGGAATTCCCGCGTGCGCAGCGGCTCCGGCAGCCAGCCGGAGCCGTCGAGCAGGCGCTCGGCCTCGACGGCCATGTCGGCCTTCTTGAGATGACCGATCAGTTGCGCCGACTTTTCGTTCCTGCCTTCGCGAACCGCCTCCAGAATGCGCGCCTTGGAAATGCGGCCGAGATAGTTCTCGGCTGTCGGACGCCAGCCCGCCGCGGTCATGTCGAGATCGACCGCGCGCGCGAGACGATCCGCATGGACTTGGCGGGCCTTGCCGCGATTCCAGGGCTCATGAACCGCGTTCACGCCAAGCGAGGCGCAATGGGCGAATAATGCCTCGCGGCTGTCTCGGTCGAATTCCAGCAGCGCGGCCCAGAGATCGTCAGCCTCCGCGGGAAGGTGCGTCCGCCAGGTCTCCTGCCTGGCTTCGATCGCCTTTGCGGAGACGCTGTCCTTCAATCCCGGCGCTTGCGCGCTGAAGCTCGCGCTCTTCACGGCGATTTCCATGCAGCTGGCGCTCGGGGCGTAATAGAACGCGCTGAGGCAAAGGACGTGCAGCACGCCCAGAAACGCCGCATCGAATTGCTGCGCCATGGCGTCGCGGAGCGCCAAAGTGCGATGGGCCGTCAGTTCCACCACCAAGCGATCCGACAGCGGACGCAGGCCGTCCTCGTCGTCCGTGTTATCGACTTCGTTATTGACGACGGAGCCGTTGCTGACGCTAGCGACATGATGAACTTGACCGTTCGCGCCAGTCGCCACGCAGGAGCTCGGGGCCTCCTCGCCACCCGGTTCACCCGAACTTGCCGCCGAATTCTCGTCTTCGGGTCGAACGAAGCCGCGTTCGATCTCAACCTGGCCTTCGCCGTCGACGCTGACGAAGACGCCCGATATCGCGATTTCGCTTGGCTCGTAGCGCATCGGGCGATTCTGGAGTGCGGCCAGCGCGGTCTCGATCTCGCCGAGCCGCGCGTCGACCTCATCGGGAAGATCTTCAGGACCGGCATGCTCGGCTTCGATCGCATCATATTCCGCTTGCAGCGCCGCGCGCGTCGCCTCCTCTTGAACAGTCAGTTCGCTCGACTCGCCTTTAAGACGACGCAGTCCAGACGTGTGGCCGTAGGGAAAGTTGATTGCGATCTCGATCCACTTCCAGCCCTCGGCCTCGAGCCTCTGCGCTTCGGCTTTCAGCTTTTCCTGGACGAGACGGTCGAGCAAAGCCGGGTCTTGTAACCAGCCGCCGTTATCCCCGGCGAAGAGATCGCGCATTACGACGCCGCCGGCGGCCTCAAAGGCGGAAATTCCGACATACAGCGCTCGACGATCGGCGGCGCGAACGGCGCTCTCCGTCAGCAGGCGACGAATCGTGTACGCTTCCTTATTGTAGCCACGCGTAAGGCTCTCCCAGACCTGTTCCTGGCGCGTATGGTCGGCGCTGACGGTGAACGCCATGAGCTGTTCCAGCGTCATGCCGTCCCCGGCGTAAACGTCCAGCAACTTCGACGAGACCGCCGCGAGCCGCAGGCGCTGTTTGACGACCGCGGGCGCGACGAAAAACCGAGCGGCGATTTCTTCCTCGGTTAAGCCCTTGTCACGGAGCGCTTGAAACGCGCGAAATTGATCGAGCGGATGCAGCGCCTGACGCTGGACGTTCTCGGCGAGTGAGTCCTCTTCGGCGAGCCCGCCGGTGCGTATGACGCAAGGCACGAGCTGCGTCTTCGCCATCCGCTTTTGCTTCACCAACAACTCGAGGGCGCGAAAGCGCCGCCCGCCGGCCGGCACCTCGAACATCCCGGTTTCCTTGCCGTCCCCATCGACCACCGGCCGCACGCTGAGGCTCTGGAGCAGCGTGCGGCGGGCGATGTCTTCGGCCAGTTCTTCGATCGGCACGCCTGTTTTTAGCCGCCGCACATTGGACTGGCTGAGAACCAGCTTGTTGAAGGGAATATCACGTGACGCGCTGAGCGCGATCTTTGGGGTGGCGATTGCCATTTCGGTCTCTTTCGCGATGGATCGGTCGGGAGTTGCTCTCTCGACCTCCAAATCCATCACAAAAATCCCGGCCTTCCTCTGACTCTCCTGCCGCGACGGCGCCGCCGGCCCTACGCCTGGCGCTGCGCCACAAGCGCACAGCGTGCGTGGCGCCAAACATGGGCCTCTAAGCGATAGTGGGCGCCGATCGGCTCGTGAGCGCGACGCTTGCGACGGATAGCGCGGCCCAACCCTCTCGTGCGCTGGCGGAGCGTTTGACCGTGCTGGCGCCGACTTCGATCTTCGGCTCCTCGAGTTTCGCGAAGGACGCTCAATTTGCTTTTGTCGCAAGACCAAAGACACTTGGCCACGGTCGTGATTTCCAGCGCTTCTCGGCTTTCTCTTGACGTGCTCGAACGCTTGAGAAGTATTGAGGCCGTCGATGGCGCCGAAATTGATTTCTCCTCGAGGCCAGACCGTCACCCGCGTTGATCTGGCGGCTGCCGAACCCGCCCGAGGATCGACGAGGACAAAACACCGGATCGCGATCCAGCGTCGCCCTTCGCGCATCAATCGGAATTGGCCGACCGACAGGCAATACCAAGACTCTTTGATCACGACCTGTAAGGCTGGAATCGCGGCTCATGTGTCCGGCTTGAGGGAGCCGCAACATCACTGTCATATTTGAACTGCCACGCAACAGTCGGGTCCGCAGTGGATGACGGGGAGTTTCAGATGGCCGTGATGACCTATTACGTCGCGCTCGCCTTCATGCGTTCCGAGGGCGGCGACATTGTCGCGTGCGAGCCGAAAGAAGCACGCAGCTCTGACCAAGCGATCCGCATGGCGGGCTCGTTGGCGGCAATGGAAGGACATTGCGGAGCCATCGCGTTCTCGCGCACCGGCGACCCGGCTCTTGGCGACTTCGACGATGCTGTGATTTTGAAGACGTGCGGCGAGGTTGATAGCGGGCTATTGACGGGCTAGAGGCCGTCCTGAAGCGCCCGAAGAGAGAGACGCTCACTTTCGTATTATCAACGGTATAGACCATGCCTATCCGGTTAAGACAGACATCCACTACATGTAGAGCGGCCGGTGCGCCGCACCGACACCGCCTGGTTGGCCGTACGTGACCCGACGTGGCCGAGTGGGCTGGCGGCTTTCCGGAGAAAAGTGAGCGATTCCGGACATCGGTCCGCGTCGGACGCCGCCGATAAGGATCGATCAGTTCTTTTGCAACCATGTTGCCTGGCCATTTGCGTCGCGGCGTGACGCAGCGCGACTATCATCTCAATGGGTGTCGCGCTCGGTGCCGACCGGATTTTTGGAAGAGATCGAGAATGCGCTCGACATCCGCGAATTTACCGGATTCCCCTCGGGGACAATCTGGATTAGACCTAGCGACAGCTCCCGCGTCGAAGACCCGAGGGATCATGAGGGGACAGTGGCACCAAACCCATCTCAGCTTTCGGCGATGACGCGGCTGTTCTCTTCCGGTGTCTTCCGGGAAATGGCCCTAAAGGGCCGTTCGCCGCTGTTCACGCGGCTGCTGGGGCTGACCAAAGTCAGGGAACGGTGCGCGTCGAATGCGACTGTCGGCGATGCTTTTGACTCGGCATTCGCCGCGCTGAAAACGACCGGCCTGCGCGACGAATATGTCTATCGAGCTGCGTTGACCCATAAGGTGCTGATGGGCACCCACTCGCTCAAAACGGCCTGCATGCTCAACGAGTTTCGGGCCGGCGCGTGCAAGGCCGACTTGGCGATCCTGAATGGCACCGCCACGGTTTACGAGATCAAGTCTGAGCGTGACTCGCTGAGCCGGCTCGCGAATCAGGTCGACAACTACAAGAAGGTCTTTGCCAAGGTCTACGTAATCGCGAGCGAGACCCATGTCCGCGGAGTACTCCAAACGGTGCCTGCGGATGTGGGCGTAATGTGTCTGTCACGCCGCTACCGGATCACGACCGTCAGGGAGGCGGACGACCGCCCCGACCGCATCTGCACGGCGACGGTGTTCGAATCGCTCCGATCCGCCGAGGCATGTGCTATTTTAAAAGATCTTGGCGTCGCCATCCCGGACGTCCCGAACACGCTGCTGCATACCGAGATGCGGGAATGTTTCCGCCGGCTGAAGTCCGAGGAGGTTCACATCGCGATGGTGAAGACCCTGAAGCATACGCGCGATCTCGCCCCGCTCAGCGAGCTGGTCCACCAGCTACCGCCATCGCTCCACGCGGCGGCGCTGTCGATTCAAGTCCGTCGCAGCGATCATGGCCGGCTCATCGAAGCGGTCAGGGCGCCGCTCGGTGACGCGATGGCCTGGGTCTGATCGCCAATGTATCATCCCTATTTCCGCGGGAAACAGTTCGAGCTCATCACGATCCGCGAGACTGCCGGCTTGATGGCGACGGCGAAGTTCGTGCCGATCATCGAGCCGGTAAAGGAAGCACTGAGAGGTCTCGAGCGGAGCCTGACGGCGGTCTGTGATGCCGGCGGTCATGCGGTGGTAATCGTCAATCCCTACCATGGCGACCATAGTGAAGACGGGATTAGCATCTCGTCGCTCTTGAAAAACGGTTTTGCCGGCAGTGATGCCATCGCCGCTGGCGTGCTTCTCAAGAAGGGCATGACGCTCGACGAGGCCGTCGCGTGCTATGAAACGCACAAGGGCCACAAGACATCCTTCATCCATGCAGGATTTACCGAGGCCAAGGCGCTTGCGGAGAAGATCGGCGAGGAGCTGCCGACCACGCGTAACGTCTTCTTTGAATTGCATTGCGGCAAGCTCTACCGCAAGCATTTCCTGGGCAGCGAACGGATCCTCTTGCGCGACGGCTTCAAGAAGGGCCGCAACGCGGACTACCCCCTACTTGAGGAGTTCTCGGACCTTCACGTCACCTTCGGCGAAGAGGGCATGGACGGCTTCGGTGATTTCCTGATGGTCGGTGACGATTTTACAGAAGGTGGCGGGCCGGCCTATGCCGTCGCGATCCACCTGACGTTCATCGATCCGGACAAGGACGATGCGATGTTCATCTATCACTTCGTGTCCACCACGAAGGACACACCTACCGATCCAGCTGGTAAATTCGGCGAGGCATTAAAGAAGTTGATCGCCAAGCTGGATAGTGGCACGTCGAAGCTGCTTGAGACATCGGCCATTAAGGAGCTCCGCGACCTTCATACGAAGGGACATTTCCCAGGGCTAGGATATGTGAAGAAGCTCTCGATGAAGCACCATATCGAGACGCTCGCTGATTATTTCGCTTGAGAATGTCGGTGCCGCAGCGTTGCTGTCCTGAATGCTTTGGCGATCGCGGTCTCCGCAAAAGCATCATCCCATCGCTCACGCCAGGCCGTGGTGTCTGCTCCTTCTGCGGAACTGCCGACGTCGATCTCGTTGAACCGAGAACGCTAGGGGACTACTTCGAACTGCTGACCAATATCTACGAGCCCGACCCGGCGGGAAAGCTGCTGGTCGAATGGCTCAAGGACGACTGGCAGCTGTTCAGTCACCCGCGGATGGACGTGCATGCCGCAAAGGCGCTGCTCGCCGAGATTCTGAACGATGGCGAGATTGTCCGCCAGCCCTATTCACCGTCGGCAGCCTACATCAGCGATGAACTAGATAGCTGGGCGAAATTGCGCGATGAGCTCATGTACCGGAATCGATATTTTCCAGAAGAGCCTCTGCATGCGGCGCGGCTCGCGCAGCTGCTCGATTATCTCCAGGCCGACGACCTGCCTTTAACGTGGTATCGCGCGCGTATCCGTACGGGCAACGATATCATCCCCATTGCCGAGATGAGTGCGCCGCCGGCGCGCCTCGTGTCGCATGGTCGTGCCAACCCGCCCGGGATACCCTACCTCTATCTGGGATCAGCCCCCGAAACCGCCGCCGCCGAAGTCCGTCCCCATACCGGCGAAGTCGCCTGTGTCGCCGACTTCACGATAGGGAGGGGGATCAAGGCGGTCGATTTGCGCAATCCGCGACAACTGGTCTCACCATTCCTGTTGGCTGATGAAGACGAGATCGGTCTGCTCAGGGTCGACATCGCCTTCCTCGAACATCTCGGTGACGAGCTGACGCGGCCGGTGATGCCACAAGGTGCGGCTATTGACTATGTGCCAAGCCAGTATCTTTGCGAGTTCATCAAGAAATGCGGCTATGATGGTGTGGTCTACCGGAGTTCGGTGAGCGACGGCATCAATCTGGCTCTTTTCGATCCTGCTAAAGCGGTCGGCGGAGCTGTTGCGCTATATAATATCACGCGTGTTTCGGTGGAGGTCACGCCGGCTTGAAAGCCCGCTCTTCAGTCATCCATTTCGATCAGGTGTGGATGCCTTAACCGGATAGGCACGGAACAAACTATTCGCAACTGCCCATGGAGGATCGACAAGCGCCGACCCCGTGCGCTCAAGTCGCCATGCCGCGATCAAAGTCGAACGGGCGGTCTCGGATTTCGCGGGGCGCCCAGACTGGCACTCGCTCCCCAAAAATCCCCGCAAATCATTCCGCGTGCTATTGCGTGAGTTCGAACCCTTTTAGCTTTTTCAGCTCACGGTCGGCTCTTTGCCACGCGGCGCTGACGTCCTCTCGTGTCGCGTCCTCCGGAAAGATCGGCCAGGGCACGACATGGTCGGTCGTCGACATCGCGACATCCAACTGTTTCGATAGAAACGCCGCATAGTCCGCGACCGTTTCGAATTGCGCGTCGAGAGCCCGATACATCTCGGCCACCTGCGCCTCGCACTTCTTCTGATTTGAACCGAGAGCGGCCAGACTGGATCCATCGCGCGCGTTGGCGCGGTCAAGTTCCCCCATCGCGTCATAAGCCGCCTGCCAGCGGGCTTCCCAATTCGGATCATAGGTTTCCAAAGCAAGCGACATGGGGCCTCCGATTTAATCGAACCTTCAATCGCGGCGCCGGTCTTGGCGTTTGTAATCCGGCAGTCCGCAGGCAATTCGTCTCGTCGTTCGCGTTTCCCAGACATGCGATCGCGCGAACCACCGCCAGACGCGTCGCACGAAACACGTTTGCCGGCAATGCGGGCGCCGTCGCCTTACGGCTTCAGTTTGGCGCCCTGGCTCTGCCGGGCGGAAAGACGCTCGGCTTCAGCCAGCCGCGCGATCTCCCGCTCGCCGCTGCGTGCGGCCGAATAGAGCTTGGTCGCGCTTTGCAGCGCGGCATGTTGCGCCTTTGGAACAGATGCGTGTTCGAACGCTTTCCCCGCGGTGACCGCCCGCGACATCGCGCGCGCGCCGTCCTCGCCGAAGCGAGTTTCGACCGACTTTCGAAACGCATCGACTTCGCGCTTGGTGTCTGGCGCCTCTATGAGCGCCTTGGTCGCATCTGCACGGGCGCCATCCGTCTTGGCGACAGCGATCACGTCGAGAGCCGCGACGGCCCGCTCCGACAATTTCGGGATGGGCGTGCGATCGGCCGTGGTTTGCGCCTCGACACTGCCGCGATAGGCCTTGGCGGCCAAAACTTCGGCCGCTGCGGTGCGCGTCACGTTCGGCCCGATCGCCGCCGACGCATTGACGGCGGTCTGACGCTCGGCGCGGCCCTTCTTGCCCGCGAACAGTCCTTCCCGACCGCGCAGCTCGCCGAGCAAGCCGGGCTCGGCCGCCAGACGGCGCGCGGCGCTCAAGGCGCCATCGCGCGCCAGGATCTCGTCAAGTCTCGATGTCGCGGTCTTGGGATCGCGATAGGCGGTCTGGATATAGATCGCCCTGTCCGCCTGCTCGCGCTGCACGAGCGCGTCGGCCGCAACGACCGCAGCGACGCTTCCTTCGTCCAGTCCTCGCCCAAAACTGTCGCGGACCCAACCATCGGGACCGCGCCCCTCGAAGGCCGGAATGAGAATCTCGCGCGCGGATGAGTTCCCCGCCGGCGCATCATCCGACGTCTTCGCTTTCACGCCTCCAGCCGGCGCGTCCGATTGCTTCGGCCGGTCTGCAATTGGGCCCGCCGTCGGGGCGCTCCGATCGGCATTCGCCTCAGCCGCCCCAGGCTTGGCGACGAGCTCCTGCGAACTGACCGCTGGCTTCGAGCGCTCGTCGCGCGCGACTGGACGCGCCGCCTCGGCGTCCCGACCTTGCGGCCCCCGCCCCGTGCGATAGCTTGCCCCCCGCTGCTCCCTCTCGGCCTGCTTCGCCATGTCCACCTTCTCGCGCATGCGCGCTTCTTGTTCCCGCACGCGCAGTCGCGCCCGCTGCTCCGGCGTCAGCTCGTCCAATGTGGCGTAGGCGACCGAAGCGGATTTGATCTCGGCGCGTCCGATCTGCCGAGCCAGCTGGCGAATGTCGCGCGCGGTCTCGACGGCGACGAACACCTTCGCGCTCTCGCGCTGTCGGGTCAGGGCGACATAGCTCGACGCCGCGCGCCAATGCTTGGTGTGCATGAGATAGGTATGGTCGAGCGTCTTGCCCTGCCCCTTATAGATCGTGCCGGCATAGCCGTGGCGGAACCCCGGAAATTCCGACGCGGACCATTCCACCTGCCGCCCCTCGCGCCCCGTCGCGGCGTCAAGTCGCGCCGTGACGCGCGAAGTCCCGGCGTCGATGGCGGTGATGAC
>Ga0181533_1001453_pt1 | contig 30509 bp, 22 predicted proteins | sample PEATcosm2014_Bin_45_FD_119772 | JGI IMG/M metagenome (GOLD analysis project Ga0181533, IMG submission 119772) | Peatland microbial communities from MTU Mesocosm Facility, Houghton, MI, USA - PEATcosm2014_Bin11_60_metaG | ecosystem: Environmental > Terrestrial > Soil > Wetlands > Peat | place...
ACGTGACGAATGGATGAAATCCATGACTCTGGCGTGAAATTTCTTCGCCGGCGGCAGCCTCGCTTGCGGCCTGCGCCGCGCAGCCTCGCGGGCGGCGCGGCGATCGGCGGGTCGCCGAAAGTTCGATGACGCTCTTCACCAATCGCGATCTCAATCGGCTGGCCGTGCATTCGACGCTGCATCAGCTGGCATGGACGATCTCGAGCGCGTTCTCCGCGGTCTTTTTGCTGCGCGAGGGGCTGTCGCCTGCCGCGATATTCCTGTGTTTCGGCGCGATCATTGCCCTGCGGTTCGCGTTCCGTCCCGCGGTCTTGTTCAGCGTCCGAGCGATCGGTCTGCGATCCACGCTCGTCATCGGCACGTTGCTTTACGGCGCGCAAAATCCGCTGCTCGCGTTCGTGCACGGGCTCAGCTTCGCATTGCTGGCCTATTGCGTCGTGGCCGCGCTCGCCCAGGCGTTCTATTGGACCTGCTACCACGCGATGTTCGCCACCATCGGCGAGGCGTCGAGCCGTGGCCGCCAGATCGGATGGCGCGAACTGTTGATCGGAATCGCCGGCATCCTGGGTCCGGCCATCAGCGGCGTCATGCTGACGGTCGCGGGCCCTTGGGCGGCGTTCGGGGCCGCCGGCGCGATCGAACTTGGCGCCGTCGTGCCGCTCGTCGGCGTGGTCGCGCCGCCGATCAAGTCCACGGCACCGCTCGGCGCGTTTGCCTTCTACAAACGCGGCGTCCTGCTGCTGGGCAGCGATGGCTGGATCTACAGCAGCTCGGCCTGGGCCTGGAGCCTGATCTTGTTCCAAGGGCTCGACGCGCGGTACGACGCGTTCGGCGGCGTGCTCGCAGCCGCTGCGCTGGCGGGCGCCATCGGTGGCCTCGTTCTCGGCCGTTTCATCGATATGGGCCATGCGCGCCGCGCCGCGTGGGTCAACGCGGCCACGCTCGCCGGCGCTCTGATCGCCAAGGCGGTGTGCGGCTCGGACCCGGTTGCGGTCATCGCGGTCGCGGTCGGCACGACCGCGCTCGGCGGGCTCTATGTTCCGTCGCTGATGACCGCGATCTACAACGAGGCCAAGGCGTCATCCTGTCCGTTGCGATTTCATTTTGCGGCCGAAATCGGATGGGATGTCGGCGCCTCGCTCGCTTGCCTGGTCGCCGCCACGCTGTGCGCCTATGGCGTTTCGCTACAAGCCGTGATCGTGCTTGCGCTTCCCATGGTGCCGATCCAGGCCTTTCTGCTCGACGCCAGCTATGCCGAGCGCAAAAGCGAAATTGCGCTGGCCGGGACGGAATTGCCCGGCCGGTGACGGCCTGCACGGCGACGACCGCGCCAGGGGGCTTCGGTCGACAGACGAACGGCGTGGCCCCATTGCCGAGGCGGCGATTGGCGGAGCCGCGCCGTCGATTGCTGTTCCTGCCTATTGCGATGCGACTTCAGCCAATGTCGGGCAGGTCCGCTGCTCGACCGGCGTCTCATAGGGCGTGTAGTTCGTCTTATCGATCACCACCGGCTTCAGGATCACTTCCTTCGGCGTCGCTTGCTTGTGCAGATTGCGCACCGCGATTTCCACGCCGAGGCAGCCCTGGATGAAGCCGTTGAAGTCGCCGCTGGCCACGAGCTTGCCGGACTTGATCAGCTCCACGGCTTCCTTGCTGCCGTTGATGCCGACCACCAGCGCCTTGCGGTTGGCGCCGTCGAGCGCTTCGATGGCGCCGATCGCCATCGGGTCGTTGGCGGCCAACACGCCGTCGATGGTCGGGAACGACTGCATCAGGTTTTCCATGACCTGCAGCGCCGGCAGGCGCTGGAAGTTCGCCGGTTGCGACGCCAACAGCTTGACGTCGGGGAATTCCTTGATCGCGTCGGCGAAACCGCGCGAACGGTCGGCCGCGGTCAGCGAGCCCTTGACGCCTTCGAGGATGATGACATTGCCCTTGCCGCCCATGGCCTTGAGCAAGGCGCGTCCGGTGGCCAGCGCGATGGCGTAGTCGTTGGCGCCGACAAAGGCGACGAAGTCGCCGCTGGCGGAACGGTCGGTGATGTTGGTGACTGGAATTCCCGCGGCGTTGATTTTTTCGACGGCGGGAACGAGCGCCTTGTAGTCGACCGGGATGAATACGATCGCATCCGGCTTTTTCACGATCACATCCTCGACCTGCGAGAGTTGCTCGGGGATGCTGTCCGGCTTGGTCGGGACATATTGATCGACCTTGACGCCAAGCGTCTTGGCCGCGGCTTCGGCACCGACGCGAACCGCCTGGAAATAGGGATTGGTCAGATTTTTGGTGAAGACCGCGATAGTCTCGTTGGCGGCGAGCGCCGTCGTTGCGGCGGACGCCGCCAGCGCGATGCCGGCGCCTAGTGCAAGGTATTTCATTTTTTAAGCTCCCTCTTCATGTTGAAAACCCAAGTTTCGGTGTCGCAAACCTATTCGTCGGTCCGGCGGGTGCGGGCGTTGATCGACACTGCGACGAGGACGATCACGCCGGTGACGAGCGGCTGCCAGGAGGCATTGATCTGCAGCAGGTTCATGCCGTTGAGCACCAGCGTGAGGATGAACGCGCCGATCAAAGTTCCGGCCACCGTGCCGGAGCCGCCGAACAAGGACGTGCCGCCGACCAGAACCGCGGCGATGGCCGGCAGCGTGAGATCCTCGCCGATGTCGCCTTGCGCCGAATTGATGCGCGCCAGAATGATCAGCGAGGCGAGCCCCGCCATCGCGCCGCTCAGGGTGTAGACCAGCAAGAGCCGCGACGGCACCGGCACGCCGGACAGCCGCGCCGCGACCGGATTGGCGCCGATGGCGTAGACCTGTTGGCCCCAGACCGTGCGTTGCGCGAAAAACGTGCCGATCGCGAGGAACAACACCATCACATAGACCGGCATCGGGATGCCGAGGAGATAGCCGCTGCCGAGCTGGCGGAATGCCGGCGGGAAGCCGTGGATGGTTTCGCCGCCCATATAGAAATAAGTGACACCGGTCAGCATCCACATCATGCCGTAAGTGGCGATGAACGACGGAATGCGCAACGCGGTGACGAGCGCGCCATTGGCGAGGCCGACCATCGTGCCGCAGCCGATGCCGGTCGCGACGCCGAGCGACGGCGAGCCGGTGGCCTTGATCACGCTCGCGGCGAGGCAGGCCGACAGCCCGATATTGGCGCCCACCGAAAGATCGAGCCCGGCGGTGAGAATGACCAGCGTCAGGCCGGAGGCCATCAGGAACAACAGCGCCGTCTGGCGCAGCACATTGAGGATGTTGCTCTGGGTCATGAACACGTCGCTCAGGCTTGCCAGGAGCGCGCACAGCAGCGCCGCCGCCAACAGGCGAAAAAGCGCCTGCGTGACGTTGCTCGAAAAGCCGAGCCGTGGCCGCACGGCGATCTCGGCGTCGGTCATGGCGCGGGTCATGGCTCGCTCCGCAGCCCGTCGATGAACAAGGCAACGATGACGAGAGCGCCGATCGAGGCGACCTGCGCCGACGACGGCACCGCGAGAAGGTTGAGGCCGTTGCGCAAGACGCCGACCGCGAGCACCCCGAGCAGCGTGCCGAACAGCCAACCGTTGCCCCGTTCGAACGAGGTGCCGCCGACCGCGACCGCGGCGATGGCGTCGAATTCCATGCCGATGCCGGCGGTCGGATGCGCGGAGTTCAGCCGCGCCGTCATCAACAAGGCGGCAAAGCCCGCCATCAAGCCGCCGAACAGGTACACCTTGATCAGCATGCCGCGCACGGAAATGCCGGCGATCTTCAACGCCTCGCGATTGCCTCCCAGCGCGAAAATGTAGGTTCCGAAGCGCGTCCGATAGAGCAGGACATGGGTCACGGCGTAGGCGAACGCCGCGACGACGATCGGCAAGGGAATGCCGGCGATGCGTCCGGAATAGATTCCGTCGATCCAGCGCGGAATGCCGACGACACTCTGCCCGTCGGTGACCAGGAGCGAGAGGCCTTGGGCGATGCCGAGCGTGCCGAGCGTCGCGATGAAGGGCGGAATATCGAGCACGCTGACGAGCAGGCCGTTGACCAGGCCGAACGCCAGTCCGGCGCCGAGCGCCGCCAACAGCGCAAGCGCAAACGACCCGGTCGCGATGACACTGACCGCGAAGACGATGGAGGCGAAGGTCAATACGGCGCCCATCGACAAATCGAGACCCTCGGTCATGATGATGAGCGTCATCGGCAAGGCGAGCAGCAAAAGAATCGTCGACTGCACCAGGATGTTGGCGATATTGGTGGGCGTGGCGAAGCCGGCGCTCGCCACGCCGAAGCCGGCGCAGAGAACGATCAGGACCAACGCCACCCCGGGAACGCGCGCCAACCCCGCGGGCACGCGCGCCAAAAATGTCGGCACCGCGGTTCGGCCGCTCATCGGTGCATCCCGAGCGTGACGATATTGGCCTCGGTCAGCTGGTCGCGGGCGAGTTCGCCGACGATGCGCCCGCTGCGCATGACATAGGCGCGATCGCAGACGCGCACGATTTCCGTCTGCTCCGAGCTGATCATCAGGATGGCGGCGCCGTCGTGCACGAGCTTGTCGAGCAGGCGGAAAATCTCCGCCTTGGCGCCGACATCGATGCCGCGCGTCGGCTCGTCGAAGATGAAAAAGCGCGCCCGCGCGTTAAGCCATTTGCCGATGACCACCTTCTGCTGATTGCCGCCGGACAGCGTCCCGACCGCGCGATGCACGCTCGGCGTCGCAATGCGCAGTTGGTCGATGACCGCCCGCGCCGCCTGCACCGCCCTGCGCGGCAGGAAGATTCCGGTCGGAAAAAGTCTGCGCAGCCCGGCGAGAACGATGTTGTCGCCGACCGAACGGGCGAGCGCCAAGCCTTGCGACTTGCGGTTTTCCGGGATCAGCGCCATGCCGCGGCGGGTCGAATCCTGGGTCGAACCGTCGATGCGCTCGCCGAACAAGCGGATCTCGCCCGCGCTGATACGGTCGGCGCCGAAGATGGCGCGTGCGACCTCGGTGCGGCCGGAACCGACCAGTCCGCTCAAGCCGACGATCTCGCCGGCGCGCACCGTGAGGTTGATATCGGCAATGCCGCTCGGCGCGCCGACATCCTTGACCTCGAGCACCACCTCGCCGGCCTGCGGCCGCGCCGGTCGCGCATAAGTGGTGTCGACCGATCGGCCGACCATGAGCGCGACCAACTGGTCCGGGCCCGTCTCGGACGGCGACACCGAACCGACTTTGCGCCCGTCGCGCAGCACGGTGATGCGGTCGCCCAGCGCGAACACCTCGGCCAGCCGGTGCGAGATATAGACGATCGCGACGCCGTTCTGTTTCAGCCGGGCGATCATGGCGAACAGCAGTTCGGTTTCGCGATCCGACAGCGCCGCCGTCGGCTCGTCCATGACCAGGATGCGGGCATCCTGCGACAAGGCCTTGGCGATCTCGACCATCTGCTGCTGCGCGACGCCGAGCCGATGCACCGGAATGCGCGGGTCGATATCGAAACCGATCGTATCGAGCACGCGCTTTGCGGCTGAATGGATACCGCGCTGGTCGACCAGCCCCGGCAGCGGCCCACGAATCTCACGGCCGAGGAAGATGTTCTGCGCGATGTCGAGATAGGGAACGAGCGTGAATTCCTGGAAGATGACGGCAATGCCGAATTTGCGGGCGTCGAGCGGTTCGCCGATCGTGACCTCTTCGCCGCGGTGGAAGAACGCGCCGCGGTCGGCACGGTAGGCGCCGCACAGCACCTTCATCAGGGTCGATTTGCCGGCGCCGTTTTCGCCGACGAGCATGTGCACTTCGCCGGCGCGGATTTCGAACGACACGTCGTCGAGCGCCTTGACGCCGGGGAAGTGCTTGGAAATTCCACGCAGTTCGAACAACGGCGGCCCGGGCACGCCCTCGGCGCTCATGCTCGAACTCCGCATTGCATGCCTGGTTCTCTGGTGAGCTTCAGCGCGCCCGATCTTTATTGAAGGAGCGACTGCCGCGCCGCTGCCCCGAAAGGCAGACTGCGATTTTAGCGAGCGAACATCGTCGGTGCCAGCGTATCCGCGGCGTCATCTTTGGATTTTCGCCATGCCGGGCATTGACATGGATCAAAGGTCGAAGAGGCGGGGCCGCCGCAGGCGCGTCAGATCGCCGGCAACACCGCGCGCGCCACGGAGAGAAACAGCGCCGCGCTTGATCATCGGTTTCCCTCGAATACGGGCGCGCGCCGACTATACCGCCGCGGCATCCTGTGCGCTTGCCGCCGCAATGATAAACGGGCAGTTTGTCGCCAACGCCGCGGACCGAACCGCGCGAGGATGGGGAGTGAAATCATGGCCGAAGCTGCACCGGGGCGCCCGAGTCGCGGGCGCTGGTATATCCTGCTGTTGATCAGCGTGATGTACCTCATCACCTATCTCGATCGCGTCAACATCTCCACCGCGGCGCCGCTCATCAGCAAGGAATACGGCTTCGACAATATCACGATGGGTTACATCTTCAGCGCCTTCGTATGGGCCTATGCGCTGTTCCAGGTTCCCGGCGGCTGGTTGAGCGACCGGTTCGGCGCGCGCGGGGTGCTGAGCGCCGTCGTCGGCTATTGGTCGATCATGACCGCGGCCACGGCCGGGGCCTTCAGCGCCACTTCGTTCATTGCAGTCCGGTTTCTGTTCGGAATTGGCGAGGCCGGAGCCTTCCCGGGCGCCACGCGCGCGATGCAGCTTTGGTATCCACGGCGGGAACGTGGTCTCGTGCAAGGCGTCACCCACAGCGCGAGCCGCGCCGGCGCCGCGATCGCGCCGCCGCTGGTGTTGCTGATCATGGTCAGCCTTGGCTGGCGCTGGGCGTTCTTCATTTGCGGGGCGATCGGCTTGGCGTGGTCGGTGTGGTGGAGCTTGAGCTACCGCAACTTGCCGGAAGAGCACCATCTGGTGAATCCGGAGGAATTGGAAGCCATCCGCGGCCGCGACGAGACCGGCGCCATCAGGCCGCCGCCGATGGAAAAACAGACCAAGGTGCCTTGGAGCACGCTGTTACGGTCGCCCAATATGTGGGCGATCATGCTCGCCTATTTCACTTACGTTTATTGTCTCTGGATTTTCCTGAGCTGGCTGACGAAATACCTGATCGACGTTCGTCATTTCACGTTGCTCAAAGGTGGCCTGCTGGCGTCGCTGCCGCTGTGGGCCGGTGTCGTCGGCGATACGGTCGGCGGGCTCGCCACCGACTGGCTCCTCAAGATCACGGGCAGCGCCAGGATCGGCCGGCGTGTCGTCGCGATCACGGGCTTGCTCGGCTGCGCGGTATTCATTGTTCCGGCGGCGCTCGCCGCAGATCCCTACGCCGCCGTCTTTTGCCTCACTGCCGCGATGTTCTTCCTGGAATGCACCATTGGTCCGTCCTGGGCGGTGCCGATGGATACCGGCGGCAAATATTCCGGGACCGTATCCGGAATGATGAACATGGCGGGAAACTTCGGCGGCGCGATCTCGCCGATCGTGTTCGGCTATCTGGCCGAGGGCGGCAATTGGGAGGCGCCCTTCATCGTCGCCGCGGGGCTGCTCGTCGCCGGTTCTGCCGTCTGGGCGTTCTGGCTCGATCCCGACAAGAATATTCTCGCGAGCTGACGCTGGTGAACCGAAGCGCGTACCCCGCGCCGCCGAAGCGTTTCATTAACGCATCGTAAATCGGCGTTGGCTAACCAATGGGCAGCTGAATACCTGCTGGACGGAAACACGCGATGCTCCGGATCTTGACCGATTCTGCGGTTGAGTACGGCTGGACTATTGCCGTCGCCTTTGGCGTCGTCGGATTGGCCCTTGCCGCGGCTCTTTTATTTCATCGCCGCCGGAACAACGGCAACGGCCGCCTGCTCGCCCTCACGCTGAACAATATGACCCAAGGCGTGGTGATGTACGACGCGGCCGGGCGGCTCGTCGTCGCCAACGATCGCTATCGCCTGATGTACGGACTGTCGCCAGAAATCATCAAGCCCGGCGCCAAGCTCGTCGATGTCGTCCGTCATCGCTTCGCGACCGGCAGCCTGCAACGCGATCCGGCGGCCTATTGCGCCGAATTGATGGACAGCATGGCGACCGGCAAGGTCGTGAGTTTCGTCACCGAGGCGCCGGACGGGCGCGCCATTTCCGTCGTCAATCGCGCTATTCCGGGCGGCCGCTATTGGGTCGGCACCCATGACGACATCACCGAGCGCCGCGCGGCGGAGCAAAAGAGCGCGTTGCTCGGCGAGCAGGCAGCGCGCCGCGCCGCCGTCGACGACGCCATCGTCTGGTTTCGCGGCAGCGTCGAAGGCGTGCTCAAGACCGTCACCGACAGTGTGGCGGCGATGAAGTCGACCGCCACCACGCTCTCGGCTACGTCGAACGAAACCACCGCGCACACCGCCGGCGCGGTTCACACCTCGAACGACGCTTTCGGCGGGGTCGAAACCGCCGCCATGGCGGCGGAAGAATTGTCGAAGTCGATTGCCGAGATCAACCGCCAACTGGGTAGCGCCAGCGAGGTGGTGCGCGCCGCCACCGCGGAGGCGCAATCGACCAACGCCGCCATCGGCGGCCTTGCCCAGGCGGCGCAGAAGATCGACGACGTGGTCAAGCTCATTCAAAACGTGGCCGGACAGACCAATCTGCTCGCGCTCAATGCCACCATCGAAGCGGCGCGCGCCGGCACCGCCGGCAAGGGCTTTGCCGTGGTCGCGTCCGAAGTCAAGGCGCTCGCGGTGCAAACCGCGAAGGCGACCGACGTCATCGCGGCTCAGATCGCGGCGGTGCAAGCCGCGACGCAAAGCGCGGTTCGCGCCATCGGCAGCATCACCGGGCGCATGGCGGAAATCCGGCAATTCACCGCGGCGATCGCCACCTCGGTCGAACAGCAGCATGCCGCGACCAGCGAGATTTCCGACAATGTCGCCGCCGCCGCATCGGGCACCAAAGCGGTGGTCGGCGTGCTGCAACGCGTCTCCGGCGCCATCGCCGACATGCGCAGTTCGGCGGATACGGTATTGGCGGCGTCCGCCGCCGTCGAGCAGGCCGCGGAAAGCCTGCGCGGCAGCGTCGACGGCTTCCTGCGCAAAGTGGCGGTGTAATTTGTTGCCATGTAGTTTTGTTGCCAAGTAGTTTTGTTGCCATGTCATTCTATGTCGCCCGCCCGCGTTCCGGCTCCATCGCGATCCGGGCGAAGGTCGCCGTGATCTTCAGCCCGGCCTTGATCGAGCCGCGCATCGAGCCCGCGACTTTCGACTCGCCGGCGATGCGGCGGCGGTAGCAGACCGGGACTTCGAGGACGCGCAATCGCGCGCGCGCCGCGCGCATCTGCATTTCCAGATTCCAGCCATAGGTCAATTCGCGCATGCCGAGTTCGAGCAGCGTGCCGCGGCGGATGGCGCGCAACGCGCACATATCGGTGTAACGCACGCCGTAGAGCAGCCTGGTGAGCCAGCCGGCGACGCGGCCGGCCACAAGCTGATGCCACGCCATGCTGCCCGGTTCGCGCTCGCCGCGGGCGCGCGAGGCGATGACGAAATCATATTCCCCGGCGCGGATCGGCGCGACCAGCGAGGGAATGGCAGCCGAATCGTCGGCGCCGTCGCCGTCCATGAAGACGATGATGTCGGCGTCTTCGGCCGCTTGCGCGCCGGCGAGGCAGGCGAGGCCATAGCCACGGCCGACGCCGATCACTTCGGCGCCGGCGAGATAGGCCCGTTCCGGCGTGCCGTCGCTCGAGCCGCCGTCGACCACGACGATCCGGGCGGCGATGTCGCGCGGCAAACCGGCCACGACCGTACTTATCGACTCCGCTTCGTTGAAGGTCGGGATGACGACGGCCACGGAGCCCGTGAGCGGCGGCATCGTCAGAGGCTCCAGCGCAGCCCGCAACCGGCGCAGGCGTCCGGCGGCGTGTTCGATTTCAGCGCCTTGCGGAAGCCGCGATAGGCCGGACCGGTCCAGATTTCGCGCAAGGTCTGCTGGGTGGCGTCGCCGAGCGTGTAATTCTCGTAGCCGCGCTGCGAGAACGGCGCGATGCAGCACGGCAGCGCGCGGCCGTTGGCGGTGAAATACATCACCGTCCACGGCCGCCGGCACAGCGACCAGGGCGAGCCGTTGTCCGTACGCTTCAGACTGATGCCCGGCTCCGACGCTCCGCCGGAGGCGCTGAATGTGACGCCGAGCGTCGCGGCAAGCGCGGTGGCGCGGTCGATATGGACGGCTTCCTCGCCCGACAGCCGCTCGTACAAGGCCTGGTCCGGCCGCGCCATGCCGATCGCATTGTCCTTGAAGAAGACGAGCCGCTGCAGATGCACTTCCTTGACGCCGGTTTCCGCCGCGGCCCGGACGAAGTCGGGCAATTCCTCGATGGTTTCGCGCAAGCCGGTGAGCCAGGCCGAAACCTGCGGCTTGCCGTGCCCTTCGCGCTCCTGCAACGAGCGGAAGGCGCGTACGTTCTCGAGGATGCGGTGGAAGTAATTCTTGCCGCGGATGGCGCGATAGGACTCCGCATTGGCGGCATCGAAGGACACGCGCAATTCGTCGAGTTCGGCGGCGATCAGCGCGCGGCCGTTCTTGTCGTTGAGCACCGTGCCGTTGGTGTTGAACAGCACATAGGTGCCGCGGTCTTTCAGATAGCGCACCATGCGCGGCAGGTGCTTCACCAGCATCGGTTCGCCGACGCCGTGCAGCACGGCACGGTCGAGCTTCGGGATCTGATCGACGATCGAGGTGAAAAGCCGCCAGCTCATGTCGGCCGGCGGCTCGAGTTCTTCATAGGTGCGCGGGCAGGTGGTGCAAAGCAGATTGCAGCGGTTGGTGGTCTCCAGATAAAGGCAGACCGGATCGTGCGGCGGAATTTCGCGGTCCGCCGGCACGCTCTCGAAATAGCGCTTGGGATCGACCGTCCGGTGCGCCGCCGCCCTCTGCATGATCGTTCCACCCTTTGAATTGACGGCGTGTGCGAGCCCGCTCAGGCGCGCGCTTCGTCGACCCGCGAAGCGGCATCGACGGGGCGGTCCAAATCGCGATCCTGCCACAGCCGATTCATGAGTCGCGCCGTCTGCACGGCGTAATGCGGCGGATGAGCCGGGCGGCGGCGCCGATCCAGATCATCGCCGGAAAGTTCGGCGCGGAGCCGGCGCAAGCCGTCGATGTCGTCGACGTCGTACCAGACCGGCAGACTGTGCACTTCGAGGCCGATCTCCCGGGCCCGGTGCAGCGTCTGCGCGGCGACGTGCTCGGTGCTCCAGGCGATATCCTCGAACATGCGGCGGTGCGCGAGCTTCAGCCCGAGCAGATAATAGCCGCCGTCGCTCGACGGCCCGAGCACCGCGCGATCGCCCGGCCGCGCCAGGACCGCGGCGGCTTCGATGAGCAGCGCCGTCGGCAAAGTCGGGCTGTCGGCGTTGAGTACGACGGCTGAGCCGTGGCCGCGTCCAAGGAGATCGCGGATGGTCTGATGCAGGCAGTCGCCGAAATTCGGCACCCAGGCGCCGAACAATCCGATGGCTCCCGGCAAGGTGTCGCGGAAGAAGCCTTCCGAGCCCGGCGGCCCGTAGGCGGCATAGCCGGCAATGCCCGCCGACGGCGGGGCGTGGCGCGCCGCCAGCAGCACATTGTCGGCGACATCCTGCAGAAAGGCGGTGTTGAGGGCTGCGGCCTCGGCGAAACTCAACGGCGGCACCAGCCGCGTCTTGGCGCGCCCCGGCGTCGAGGCCTTGGCCATGAAGGCAATGCCGCAAGTCGCGGCCGCTGCGGCGTTCGCCACAGCGGCGGCGCCGCTCGAAACAGATTTGGGCGAGCCGGAAATGCCCGCGGCGGATTTCCCCGAACCAGACGTGCGATGGAATCGCTTCTCACGATTCATGGGGTGCCCCCGGTGAAATCGCTATGAAGAATAAGCAAGCGCAGCAGTGCTTGCTTGCCAAAGTGCTCGGCGCGGCGCCAATCACTTCCGCCTCACTCGCTTCAATGCACGAGACACCAAAAAGTTATCTGCTTCACCAAGTCGTGATCGAACGATCCGATTCAACGGCGGGCCCGCGCGCCACCGATCGCAAGGCCGAATGCCCGATCGACAGCCGCGATCATAGACCGCGTAGCGAGCCGCTCCGATCAAAAATCCCACGCGAAATTGTGAAGCCTTCGCGCTTGCGACGAAGGACATGCAACCGTAGTGTTCCGGCCATGCAATGGCGCGACAACTTATCGTGACGCCTGTCTGACGTTTGCTCCAGCGGACTTCGTGTCATCAGACTAAGCTTATCGGAAAAGGTCTCGTCGGACATACGAACCGAATTGGCGGGGCTTCGCAAGCCTGGTGTTTCCACTTTCCCGTCGTGACCGCTTTGTTCCGTCCTGTTTTCACCACCAATCGCGGATCGTTCGATGTTGCAGCCGCCCGACACAACGGTATCGCCCGCGCGTCGCCTTCATCCTTTGCCGCTGCGCGTCATGCATTGGATCAACGCGATTGCCATTTTCATCATGATCGGCAGCGGCTGGAAGATCTACAACGACGATGTCATTCTGGGCTTCCTGCATTTTCCAGACAGCCTGGTCATCGGCAAATGGGCGCAATACGGGTTGCAATGGCATTTCTTCGGCATGTGGATCCTCGTGCTCAACGGCATTTGTTATTCGAGCTACGGCATTGCCACCGGCCGCTTTCGGCGCAAGCTTTTTCCGCTCTCGGCGCGCGAGCTTCTGGCGACGGTCGGCGACGCCTTGCGCTTTCGGCTCAGCCACGACGATCTGACGCATTACAACGCGGTGCAGAAGGTTCTGTATCTCGGCGTCATGCTGGTCGGCATCCTCATTGTGATATCGGGCCTGGCGCTGTGGAAGCCGGTGCAGTTTTCCGAGCTCGCGAATCTGTTCGGTAATTTTCAGACCATTCGGGTCATTCATTTCCTTTGCATGTCGGCGATCGCGGCGTTTGTCCTGGTCCATGTCACGCTCGCATTATTGGTGCCGAAAAGCCTCGTCGCCATGCTCACCGGCGGGCCGGTCGTTCTCGACGCGGCACCGCGGGCCGGGGCCGCGGCCGAATTCAAAGCAACACACTAAGCGAGGACACGATGTCGCCGACAACGCGGATGCCGTCGCTATTTCGGCCGCGAAATGGCGTCGACCAGAGCCTGTTGCGGCAAAACCGGGCGCTCGTCGAGGACATCGACCGACGCGGCGTGTTGCGCGGCGCGCTCAGTCTCGGCGCGCTGACCATGCTGACGGGCTGCGACGTCAGCGAGGACGATACCGTGCAGAAGGCGCTCCGCGCTGTGTCGGCGTGGAACGATCGCGTTCAGCAGGCGATCTTTCGGCCGAACCATCTGGCGCCGACCTTTGCGCCGTCGCAGGTGGTCAAGCCGCCGCGCTTCAATGCCTATTACGATATCGAGGATGTGAAGCCGATCGACGGCGCGATCTGGACGCTGGAATTCGCCGGCCGCGTCGCCGACAAGCGGCCGTGGACGGCGCGGCAGCTTTACGCGCTGCCGGAACAGGAGCTCGTCATCCGCCATATCTGCGTCGAAGGCTGGGATTACATCGGCCAATGGTCGGGCCCGAACCTGCGCGATTTTCTGCAGCGCGTCGGCGCCGACCTTTCGGCGAAATATGTCTATTTCATCTGCGCCGACGACTACACCGAAAGCATCGACATGGCCGCCGCGCTGCATCCGCAGACCATCCTTGCCACCAAATACGCCGGCGATGTTCTCGCCGATCCGTTCGGCTATCCGTTGCGGCTGCGCACCTCGACCAAGCTCGGCTACAAGAACGCGAAATGGATCAAGGCCATCGAAGTCACCAACGACTTCCGCGAGACGTTTTGGAGCAAACAGGGCTTTAATTGGTTCGCGGGGATTTGACCCGCGCGTCATTCCGGGGCCGAGCGAAGCGAGGAGCCCGGAATCCATAATCACGGTTCGTGACTATGGATTCCGGACAGCCGCTTCGCGGCTTCCGGAATGACGGATCGGAGTTTACGGCCGCGCGCCGTCCGGGGCCCGCACATAAATCCGCCAGTGCCCGTCGCGAAATTCCGCCAGCCGATAATCCCGGCTCGCGGCGAACGGATCGTCGCTCCAGGCTCCATCCTGCGGCACGATGGCGACGACCTCGCAGCTGAATTTCTTGGCCAGCTCATCGACATCGGCCGGCGTGCCTTGGCCGGCGAAGACGCGGACGAATTGCGCATTGATGGCCTCGCGGCGCTGCCGCGGCAGGGCTGCGAAGGCAAGCGCCAGTTCGCGGCCGGCAAAGCACGAGCTGCGGTCGGCAAGGAGCGCCCAACTCATATTCGCCGGCCAAGGCGTCAGATCTTGCAGATAGAGCGGGTTGTTGGCGACCCGCGCCGACGGCGAGGCATAGCGGCGCACTGCGGCCCACAAATCCGCGGCCTGCGCGAAGCTGCGATCGTCCGGCGCGACGGTGCCGGCGACGTTCGAACGCAGCATTTGACCCCCGTCCGGCAGGCTGAGCACGAGACCGGCAAGCGCCGTGCCCGCGATCAATCGGCGTCGCGGCATGCGCATCATGCCCGCGGCGGCGCCGACGATGAGAACCATGGCGACCGGCAGCACCGCGCGCAGACCGAGATCGTTGTTGTCGCCGAGCGTTCCGACGAGGAGCCAGGAGATGGCAAGGCCGGCGACGGTCAGTGCGATCAGAACCGCCAACACGGCCCTTTCCGCCCCGGTCGCCGCACCGCGCAGCATTGTCGCGAGCCCAATCGCGCCTGCGATGAAGGTCGCCGGAAACTCGATCGGCAACAAGATCAACCAATAGGCCGGGGCATCGAGCGCACGTCGGAACGCCGCCGGGACCATGTCGCCGAGCACTTCGAAGGGATGAAACCCGACGGGGCTGCCGCCGCCGCGCGCCGCGACCGTTGCCAATTGATCGCGGATGAACGGCGCCGCGAGGCAGACGGCGAGCACGGCAGCAGCCGCGAGTTCGCCGGCAATGCGAAGGCGCCGCTGCGGCGGCACGCCGGCGAAAAGGATCGGCGCCGCCGCCAAAGCCGCAACCGCGAAGGTCACGCCGCCGACATAGGCCGAGCTTTCAAATCCGGCCGCCGCCAGCAAGCCCAGCGTCAAGAGCCGCGTCGCATCCTGCCGCTGCGCGTAGAGAGCGAGCAGCACCATGGCCGTCACCACGCAGGAGGCCGACATCAGATGCTGCGGCACCCAGGCGGACTGGAACAGCCATCCGGCAAAGCCGTTGGGCGAAGCCAGGAACGGCTCGAGCTTATAGCTGCCGGTCAGCAATTGCAGCGCGCCGCGCAACGAGGCGGCGGCGGCAAGCGCCACGACCGCGAACGCGGCGCTTGCTCGATTGCCGAGCCAGACCGCTATTCCCATCATCGAGGCGAGCGACGCGAAAGCGGTGAACCAGGTCAATCCGATGTCGGCTTCCCAGCCGGTTATCCGCAACGGCAGCGCCAATTCGGCCGCGGAAAAGTGCCAAAGGTAATAATAGGCCAGGTGGCCCGCGGCGCCGGATTCGCCGAACACCGGATTGACCGGCGGCAGGCCCTGCCGCGCCATCGCGTCGATGATCGCAATCTTGGAATGATCGAACATCGGAGCGGCCAAATGCACGCCGAGCTGGATGCCGTGGCCCGAAAACTTGGGAACAATAGCGCTCGCCGGAACGCACGCCAGAATTGCCGCGGCGGCGAAGCCCGATGCCGGCACCGTCGGCGCCGCCGCAGCCTCGAGCGGCGCGGCGACGACGAGCGAACCGCCGGCGACGACAAGGGCGACAACGGCAAGCGCGATGACGGCGGGCTCGGAAAACCCGATCAGCGTCAGGATCGGCAGCGATGCGGCGCTAAATGCCGCCCAGCCGACGACCGGCGCCGCGCCGATCGCGAGCGTGCGCGGCAGCACGCGACGAGCGAGAGCATGGCCGAGCACGGTCCAGAACGCGGTCGCCAGCAACGCGCCAAGGACAGCATTGACTGGCGATGCCATGGAACATCAGCGCGATTGGGTTCTCGTCATCATGTGCCGGTTCGCGGCGCGTGTCGACGATTTTCGTGACCGCTGGCGGCTCAGCACGGCGCCAATACCGTTTGGGAGCTGCGCGTTCCGGCCACTGGCTTCAGCGACCGGATTCCGAATTGTCGTCGTAATGGCTGAAGAGTTTGGTCCACTGTTCGACGGCGTGCCGCGCCTCGCGGACCGCTTCGGCGAATGCCTCTTCTCTTTTGTAATAATGCCGCCAGCGGCCGTTGTCGTACAGTTCGACAAGATGAGCCAAGGCGCGCCGAGCGCCGAATAACTGCAGCTCGGCATTGTTGCGCTGCGCGTCGATCGTGATGGTCTTCGTCATCGCAGCGAGTCTGTCCAAAATCCGTAAAGATTAAATCAAATCCGCAGCGCCGCCGCCGAAAGCCCTTTCGCAGATGACGGCAGGCGGGCTTTTTCCACGGCATACGGTTAATGAGCGGTGAATCCGGGCGACGGCTGGCGGACGGGGCGTGGAACGCTTAAGGTTGCCCACGAACCTGCTCCGGGAGGCCAGTGTGCGCAGCTTTGGCCCGTGGAAAGACAAAGTTCTCGATGCGACGACGTCGCGCCGTCGAGCGATCCGGCGCGGCGGATACGCTCACGGCGGCCTCGTTGTCTGCGTCGCAACCGCGGCGTTGCTCTCCGGCGTCGGCTTAGCCCAGAGCGGCCCTTGCACCGCGCAAATCGCCGCGCTCGAACGGCAAATCAGCCCTGCTATACCGAGCCCGAACAGCGGACCGACCGGTCCGCAGACGCTGGGCGCGCAACTGCACTACCAGCCGACGCCGCGCGATGTTGAACACGCCGAGGAAGTTGCCAACAAGGCCGCGGACGCAGCCCTCGCGCGCGCCAGAAAAGCGGATGCCGAGGGCAACGCCGACGCCTGCAACGAGGCTCTCCGCCAAGCGCGACGCCTGTATGGCATCGACGATTGAGTCGTTCCGAGGTTTTGCGAGCCGAGCGAAGCGACCCGCCGCCGGTCCGCCTCAATACGCCTCGTCGGCGTAGATCGGATCGACCGAGCCGCGCCACGGGCCGTGGAATTTCTCGAGCAATTCCTGCGCCGGCGTCGTGCCGCGATCGAGGCGATCGTCGAGCACGTCGAGAAAGCGCGTCTCGTCCTCGCCGCCGATATCGAACCGCGCCCGCCGCACGAGCCCGCCGCGCGCCAGCGCGAGCAGCTCGGTCGCGATCTCGAACACGGTGCGGCCGCGGATCTTCGCGGCAAGACCGAGCTTCGGCACCTCGTCGCGCAGCCTCTGCCGCTCGGCGGCCGTCCAGTCCTTGACGATATCCCAGGCCGCATCGAGCGCCGTATCGTCGTACAGAATGCCGACCCACAGCGCCGGTAGCGCCAACAGGTTCGGCAATGACCCCGAATCGGCGCCGCGCATTTCCAGATAACGCTTGAGCCTCACCTCGGGAAAGATCGTGCTGATGTGATTAGCCCAGTCGGAGATCGTGGCGCGCGCCCCCGGCATGGCCTGCAGTTTGCCCGCCAACAGATCGCGGAACGATTGACCGGAAGCGTCGACATAGTCGTCGCCGTGCTTGACGAAATACATCGGCACGTCGAGCGCGTAATCGACCCAGCGCTCGAACCCCATGCCCGACTCGAACACCCAGGGCAGCATGCCGGCGCGCGCATTGTCGGTATCGCGCCAGATTTCCGAGCGGAACGACAGATAGCCGTTGGGCTTGCCTTCGGTGAACGGCGAATTCGCGAACAGCACGGTCGCCACCGGTTGCAGCGCGATCGACACGCGCAGCTTTTTGACCATGTCGGCTTCGGAACAGAAGTCGAGATTGGTCTGCACCGTGCAGGTCCGATACATCATGTCGAGGCCGAACGCGCCGACCTTCGGCATATAGGCGGTCATGATCTTGTAGCGGCCCTTGGGCATCTTCGGCATTTCGGCACGCGTCCAGCTCGGCGTCATGCCGATGCCGAGAAAACCGATGTGTAGAGGCTGCGCCACTTCGCGCACTTGCGCGAGATGCGCCATCAGTTCGCTCGATGTCTGATGCAACGTTTCCAGTTGCGCGCCGGACAATTCGAACTGGCCGCCGGGCTCGAGCGAGATCGCGCCGCCGCCGGTGACGTCGAACAGGCCGATGACATGCGGCCCTTCCATGATCGGCTGCCAGCCGAGCAGGTGCTGCATGCCCTCGAGCAAAGCGCGGATGCCGTGGCGCCCCTCATAGGGCACCGGACGGTGGCCTTCGAGCGTGAAGGCGAACTTCTCGTGCTCGGTCCCGATACGGAACTGCGATTTCGCTTTGACGCCTTGAGCAAGCCAATCAACAAGATCGTCGCGCCGCTCAATCGGCGTCAGGTCGACTTGATCACGCGCCATGCAGGGTCCCGGAAGGCATCGGCGGCGACCTTATACGCGGCGGCCGGCCAAGAGCAATGCAGCCCTATGACGCTTGTGCGACGGCTTTGCGCGGTTGCGGCGCAACCCGACCGTAAAAGGTTTCGCCCTTTTTCGCCATGTCGAGCAGGAGCTGGGACGGCTTGAAGCGGTCGCCACAGCTCTTGGCCAGCGCCTTGCACAGTTCGACAAAGGCCTTGGCGCCCATGCCGTCGATATAGGAGATCGTGCCGCCGGTGAAAGGCGCAAAGCCGAAGCCTAAGATCGAGCCGACATCGGCTTCCCGCACGTCGGTGACGACGCCTTCCTCGATGCAGCGGGCGGATTCGAGCGCCTGGATGGCCAGCAGCCGACGCTGCAGAAGCGCCACGTCGATGGTGTCGGGATCGAGCTTCTTCGGTTGCAGTTCGGCCAAACCGGGCCACAGTCGTTTCGGCCCGTTCTGCGGATAGTCATAAAAGCCCTTGCCGTTCTTGCGACCGAAGCGGCCGCGTTTCTCCACCATCTCTTCGAGCAATGCCTTTTGCTTAGGGTCGATCATTTTCGCGCCGAGATCGGTCTCGGTGGCTTTGAGGATCTTCCATGCGAGATCGACCGCCACCTCGTCGTTGAGCGCAAGCGGGCCGACCGGCATTCCGGCCATGCGGCCGACATTCTCGATCATCGCCGCCGGTACGCCCTCGGTCAGCATGAGATGGCCTTCGCGGATATAGGTGCCGACCACGCGCGATGTGTAGAAGCCGCGCGAATCGTTGACGACGATCGGGGTCTTGCGAATGGCGCGCACAAAATCGAGCGCCACCGCGAGCGCTAACTCGCCGGTTTCCTTGCCCATGATGATTTCGACCAGCATCATGCGTTCGACCGGCGAGAAGAAATGAATGCCGACGAAACGGCTGCGGTCCTTGAACGCGGCCGCCAGCGAGCTGATCGGCAGCGTCGAGGTGTTGGAACCGAAGATCGCCTGCTCGCCGATCACATTTTGCGCCCGGGAGATCACCTCTTCCTTGATCTTGCGGTCCTCGAACACGGCTTCGACGACAAGATCGCAATCCTTCAACTCGACGAAATCGGCCGTCGGCTTGATCCGTGCGAGCACGGCGTCGCGGTCGGCGGTGCCGGCGCGGCCGCGGTTGATCTGGTCGGTCAAGAGCTTATGCGAATAGGCCTTGCCCTTCTCCGCGGTTTCCGGATCGCGGTCGATCAAGACCACCTCGATCCCGGCAAGCGCGCTGACATAGGCGATGCCGGCGCCCATGAATCCGGCGCCGAGAACGCCGACCTTCTTCAGCGGCTTCGACGGCACGGCGGCGGGCCGGCGCGCCCCTTTATTGAGCTCCTGCATCGAGACGAACAGCGAGCGGATCATCATCGCCGCTTCGGGCGAGCGCAAAATCTTGGCGAACCAGCGCGACTCGACGCGTAGCGCCTGGTCCATCGGCAGCTGCAGGCCCTCGTAGACGACTTGCAGGATTGCGCGCGCGGCGGGGTAATTGTCGTAGGTTTCGCGCCGATAGAGCGCGTTCGCGGGCGCAAACACCATCATGCCGGCCTTCGAATAGACCGGACCGCCCGGCAGCTTGAAGCCGTCGACATCCCACGGCGCCTTGGCCTTGCCGTTCGCCTTGATCCAATCCTTCGCCGCCTTGATGAGATCGCCGGGCGGCACCACCGCATCGACAAGCTTCATCGCCTTGGCGCGATTGAGCTGCAATTGATCGCCCTTGAGCAGAAATTGCAGCGCGTCGGCGGGCGGCAGCATGCGCGCGACCCGCTGGGTACCGCCGGCGCCCGGGAACAGTCCGATCTTGATCTCCGGCAGGCCGAGGCGGGTTTTGGGATTGTCGGCGGCGATGCGATGATGGCAGGCGAGCGCCAGTTCGAAACCGCCGCCGACCGCCGTGCCGTTGATGGCCGCCACCCAGGGTTTGCCGCAAGTTTCGATGCGGCGGTAGAGCAGCGACAGCTTGCGGCTCTCGTCGAACAATTTCGCATTCGCCGCCTCGGCGTTCTGCGCCGCAACGAGAGTGGCGAAGGTGCGGCTCAATCCTTCCAGCATCGTGAGATCGGCGCCGGCGCAGAACGTGTCCTTGCCCGAGGCGACAACCACGCCCTTGACCGCGGCGTCGGACACCAGCTGTTCGACCAGGCCCGAGAGTTCGTCGATCACGGTCATGTCGATGAGGTTCATCGGACGGCCGGGCGCGTTCCAGGTGACGAGCGCAATGCCGTCGCCGTCGATGTCGATGCTGAAATTGGTGAAGGTCATCGATCGCTCCCTGTGCGGTCATTGGGGACGCCGCGCGGCGACGCCCCGGCACTGACACGTCAATTATACGGCTCGCCGTTCTTGTGCGTGTAGTGCGCACCGTTGTCGTCGCGGATCATCAGCATGTCGACATCCGCGTAATCGACGCGCTCGTGTTTCGACCGCGAGCCGATTTCGAGATAGACCGCGTCGCGATCCGTCCTGTTCACCAGTTGATGCCCGTTGCCGCTGTCGGCCTTGAACCCGGCGGCGTCGCCGGGATTGAGAACGACCTCGCCGTCGTCTTCGATCAGGACGAGCTGGCCCTCGAGCAGATAGACCAGTTCGTCTTCCCGCTCGTGGCAGTGCCGCAACGAGGAGGCCGCGCCGGGCTTGAGCGTCGTGAGATTGACGCCGAACTGGTCGACGCCTGCGGCATTGCCGAGGCGCTTGCGTTCGCGGCCCTGCACGACGCGGTCGAACGGCGCCGGATAATTGGTGCGGGCGTCGATCGGCAGCTTGGCGATGTCGATTTTCGGCATCGGCTCACACCCGTTCGACGATCGTGGCGGTCCCCATGCCGGCGCCGATGCAGAGCGTCACCAGCCCGGTCGAGAGATTGCGCCGCTCGAGTTCGTCGATCACCGTGCCGAGAATCATCGCGCCGGTGGCGCCGAGCGGATGGCCGAGCGCGATGGCGCCGCCGTTGACATTGACCTTGGACGAATCGATGTCGAAGGCCTGCATGAAGCGCAACACCACCGCGGCAAAGGCCTCGTTGACCTCGAACAGGTCGATGTCGGTGATCTTCATGCCGGCGCGCTCGAGCACCTTCTTGGTGACATCGATCGGTCCGGTCAGCATCAGCGCCGGATCGGAACCGATATTGGCGAAGGCGCGCAGGCGGGCGCGCGGCTTGAGGCCGGCCTTGCGGCCGGCCGCTTTATTGCCGACCAGGACCGCGGCGGCGCCGTCGACAATGCCGGAGGAATTGCCGGCGTGATGGACATGAGTGACGAATTCCACTTCCGGATGCGACTGGATCGCCACCGCATCGAAGCCGCCAAGCTCGCCCATCTGCACGAAGGACGGCTGCAGCGCGGCGAGCGACTGCATGGTCGTTCCCGGCCGCATGTGCTCGTCCTTGCCCAAAATGGTCAGCCCATTGACGTCCTTGACCGGCACCACCGAACGGTCGAAGCGCCCTTCGTCCCATGCCGTCGCCGCGCGCTTCTGGCTTTCCACCGCACAGGCGTCGACATCGTCCCGCGAGAACCCGTATTTGGTGGCGATGAGGTCGGCGGAGATGCCTTGCGGCAGGAAGTAATGCGGTACCGCGATGGCGGGATCGACCGCCCAGGCGCCGCCGGCCGAGCCGATGCCGACGCGGCTCATCGATTCGACGCCGCCGCCGACCGCCATGTCCTGCTGCCCCGACATGATCTGCGCCGCGGCGAAATTCACCGCGTCGAGTCCGGAGGCGCAAAAGCGGTTGATCTGCACGCCGGGAACACTGTCGCCATAGCCGGCAACCAGCGCCGCGGTGCGCGCGATATCGGCGGCAGCCTCGCCGACCGGATCGACCACGCCCATCACCACGTCATCGACGAGCGCGGTATCGAGATTGTTGCGGCTCTTGATGGCGCCGAGCGCCTGACTCGCGAGATTGAGCGCGGTGACCTCGTGCAGCGAGCCGTCGACCTTGCCGCGGCCGCGCGGCGTCCGCACGTGATCGAAAATGAAAGCATCGGTCATGAGGTCCTCTCAATCTGCGCACGGCGGCGCATTCACCGCTGCGACCACTAATTAGAACGCCTCGGCCGGCAATGCCATGGTGCTGTCGGCGCCGGCCTTGATGCGGGCGAGATGCATCGTCGCGGCCGGCATCAAGCGTTCCATGAAGAAGCGGCCGGTCACGAGCTTCTGCGCCATCCGTTCCGAACTCCCGTCGCCTGCCGCGGCCTTGGCTTTTGCCGCGTCCGCAATCAGACACCACATATAGCCGAGCGCGACTAGGCCGAAGAGGTGCATATAATCGGTCGCGCCGGCGCCGGCATGGTCGGGATTGCCGAGCGCGTTCTGCATGAACCACATGGTCGCCTGCTGCAGCTCGCCGAGCGCCTGCTTGAGCGGCGCGATATAGGGCGCCATGTCCTTGTCGGCGCCGCGATCCTTCATATAGGCCGAGACTTCGGCGAAGAAGGCCTGGAGCGCGCGCCCGCCGTTTTTCGGCAGCTTGCGGCCGACGAGATCGAGCGCCTGGATGCCATTGGCGCCTTCGTACATCATGGCGATGCGGGCATCCCGCACGAACTGCTCCATGCCGTGCTCGGCGATGTAGCCGTGGCCGCCGAAGACCTGCTGCGCGGTCACGGCATTGGCGAAGCCTTGGTCGGTCAGCACGCCTTTGATCACCGGCGTCATCAAGCCGAGATAATCGTCGGCCACCTGGCGCTCCTTGGCGTCCTCGGCACGATGGGCGACGTCGCTTTGAAGCGCGGTCCAGATGACGAGCGCGCGGGCCGCTTCATTGAAGGTGCGGATGCCGAGCAGCATGCGGCGCACGTCCGGATGCACGATCAGCGGGTCGGCGGGCTGTTGCGGAAATTTGGCGCCGCTCAAGGCGCGACCGGCGAGCCGTTCCTTGGCGTAAGCGGCGGCGTTCTGATAGGCGACTTCGGACAATGCCAGCCCCTGCACGCCGACGCCGAGCCGCGCCTCGTTCATCATGGTGAACATCGCCGACAGGCCGCGGTTCGCTTCCCCCATCAGCCAGCCGGTGGCGCCGTCGTAGTTCATCACGCAGGTCGAATTGCCGTGGATGCCCATCTTCTCTTCGATCGAGCCGCACGACACCGCATTGCGCGCGCCGAGCCCGCCATTGCCCGCCGGCAAGAACTTCGGCACGATGAACAGCGATATGCCCTTGGTGCCCGCCGGCGCGCCCTCGATGCGGGCCAGCACGAGATGGACGATATTGGCGACGAGATCGTGCTCGCCGGCAGAGATGAAAATCTTGGTGCCGCTGATCTTGTAGCTGCCGTCCGATTGCGGCGCCGCGCGGGTGCGCACCAGGCCGAGATCGGTGCCGCATTGCGGCTCGGTCAAGTTCATGGTGCCGGACCATTCTCCGGCAATGAGCTTGGGCAGATAGAGCGCCTTCTGCTCCGCCGAGGCGTGCGCAAACAACGCCGCGATCGCCCCTTGGGTCAGGCCGGGATACATGGCGAATGCCATGTTCGAGGCGCAGAGGAATTCGTTGACGGCCTGCGCCAGGACAATGGGCAGGCCCTGGCCGCCGAATTCGACGGGGGCCGAGACGCCGATCCAGCCGCCGTCGGTGAGCCGCTTATAAGCGTCCTTGAAACCGGTCGGCGTCGTGACCGAACCGTCGTCGTGCCGGCGGCAGCCTTCCTTGTCGCCGACCCGGTTGAGCGGCGTGAGCACGGCTTCGCTGAATTTCGCCGCCTCCGAGAGCACGGCCTCGATGAGATCGGGCGTCGCTTCGGCGAAACCCGGCAAGTTGTTGTAGCGATCGATATGGAACACGTCGCTCAACAGGAACATCACGTCTTCGACGGGAGCTTTATAGCCCGGCATGATCGCTCTCCGCATCATATCCGCGTATCCGGCCGGAACGGGCCGGAACATCGAGGATATCCTAGCCCGATTCACGACGCTGTCACGACCGCGATCTAGGGCGTCGGCGCCCTGCGCCGAGGCCCGGGGCGCCGCGAGTTCGGCCCCGCCGGCCCATCCTTAACGACTTCTTTACTTCAATCCGGAAAAGTCGGAGCCGAGGACTGTGGATCGCGCCCTCCGCTTCGTCTGTTAACGAGCCCTGGCTCAAGACAGTGCGACCTTGTTCCTCCCGATTTGGCTTGGCGCGCAATGAAATCCGGCGGTCCATGGAATCTCAGAGGCCTCCGTCCCGAAACGCGCGATGCCGCCCGCCATGCGGCGCGCTGGTCCGGCCTGTCGGTCGGCGAATGGCTCGACAGCGTCATCCTGCCGGGCGACCCCGATTAAGGCGAGCAGATGCGGTTCGCTGATTACGACGACGAGGACGACGAGGACGGCGAGCTCCGTTACGATTACCGCGAGCCGCGGCGGCCCCGCCGCCGGCGCCGCGATCATGCACGCGCCGACGCGTTCGATCGCGACGCGATGACGGCCCGGGAGGAGTTCGGCGAAGTCCATGCCCGCCTCGACCGGTTGACGCATCAGCTCGAGCGAATCGCCCGCGCCGAGGCTCCTCGGCTGACCGGCGCTCCGGGGCAGCTGCCGCGCGTCCGCTCGGCTCCGCCGCTCCAACCGCTGCCGCGCGCGCGCTCCGGCAATCGTCCGCCGGCATTTACCGGCACGCTCGCCATCGACGCAGCCGTCGCCGAAATAAATGCCCGGCAGCGCACGCTCTATGGCGAGGCTCCGGCCGCGGCGCCGATACCGGAAGCGCCGGCGGCGGCGGCGATTCCCCCGAGCAACCCGGAACCGTCCGAGCCGTCGGTCGACCTCGGCAATCTCGGGGACCAGCTGCGCACCATCACGGCGCGGATCGAAACGCTGCGTCCGACGAGCGACTTCGAGCGGGTCATCGCGGCAATCCGCGAGGACCTGGCCGAGATCAGGCGCCAGCTCACCGAAGCGCGGCCGCGCCACGACGTGGAATCTCTCGAGCTCGAGGTTCAGGCGCTTTCGCAGCGCATCAACCACTCGCGCGGATCCGGCGTCGATCCGGGCGAGGTGTCACGGCTCGAACGCGGACTGGCGGAGGTCCGCGATGCCTTGCGCGGCCTCACGCCCGCGGAGAGCCTGGTCGGTTTCGAAGACGCGGTACGGACGCTCTCGCAAAAAGTCGATCTGATCGTCGCGAAAGAGGACCCGGCGACGCTGCAGCAGCTGGAGACGGCGATCGGCGCCTTGCGCGGCATCGTCTCCCACGTCGCTTCCAACGACACGCTGAACAAAGTGGCCGAAGACGTGCGGTCGCTGGCCGCCAAGATCGACGGGATCGCCAACAGCGGCGCCAACGGGCACGTCTTTGCGATGCTCGAAGGCCGCATCGATACGCTCACGAATGCGCTCAACGCTTCGGCCGAAGCCGGCCATACGGTACCCCGCGAACTGGAAAAGCTGCTCTCCGGCCTCGTCGAAAAGCTCGAACGGGCGCAGCTCACGCAGACCGACCACACCGCGCTCGGGAATCTCGAGGACCGCATCGCGCAGTTGATGAAGCGGCTCGATGCGTCCGACGCGCGGCTCGGCAATCTCGGAGCCATCGAACGCGGCCTCGCCGACCTGCTCGTGCATCTCGATCAGATCCGCGGCGGCAACGTCGCCGAGATCGAGCGCAGCGAGCGCCGCACCCAGGACTCGCTCGAAGCAGTTCATGGCACCGTGGAACAGATGATCGGCCGTTTGGCGATGATCGAAAGTGACATCCACGACGGGGTGGACGACGGTGCGGGCGACAACACCCGCGAGGAAGCGCCGCGGCCGGTGCCTGCGCTCAAGGCCGTCGTCGAAGCCGCCGAACCCGCGCCGGCGAAACCCGTCGTGCCGCCTGTCGTCGCGCCGATGCCGGCGCCGGCACCCGCGGCAGTTTCAGCGGCAGCGGCCGAGCCGGCGCCGCGCCGAACCGGCGCACCGCGCAAGCCGATCGACCCGAACCTGCCGCCCGATCATCCGCTGGAGCCCGGTTTCAGCGCTCACGCACGCCCGGGCGCATCGGCGGCCGACCGCATTGCCGCGTCCGAAGCGGCGGCGGATTACGCCAAACCTCCCGTCATCGCCGAGCCGGAGGATAAGCCGAATTTCATTGCCGCCGCGCGCCGCGCCGCGCGGGCTGCCACCGCGATGGCGCCCGGCCGCCAAGCCAACGCCACGGTCGAAAGCGGGCCGGTGGAAAAGCCGCAGTCTCGGCTGCGGAAGTTCTTGGTGGCCGGAGCCGCGGTGCTGATCGCGGTCGGCTGCGTTCACATCGCGCTGCACATGTTCGAGGATACCGGGTCCGCCGTCGCGCCGCCGCCGCCGAAGGAGCAAACATCGCCGCCTGCCGTGTTGCCGGAAACGAATGTGCCGCAGCAAACGGCGCCACGGCCCGGTCCACTGGTGCTGCCGATTCCCGGCGTAGGATTCGACATCCCGCCCGCCACGAAGCCGACCCCGCCACAGAACGCGGCTCCCAACCCCGCTCACAGCGAAAATCCTGCGCCGACACCGACGGCACCGCCGGCTCCGCCCGCCGTCCGCTCAGGCCCGGCCGCGCCTGCCAATTCTTCGCGGCAATCGACGCAACGCGACCCGTCCGACATCACCGGATCGCTGCCCCGCAGCGCGCCGCCGCCGATCATCGCGCCGGCTCAATCCCTCCCTGACTCCGCCGCCATGGAAAAGCTGCCGGCCACGATCGGCGGACCCACGCTTCGCGCCGCAGCACTTGCCGGCGATTCGGCGGCCGAGTTCGAGGTCGCCACGCGCTTTCTCGACGGCCACGGCGTGCCGCCGAGCAACGAGCTAGCCGCGCGATGGCTTGAACGCGCCGCCAAGCAAGGCCTGGCTCCGGCGCAGTTCCGCCTCGGCGGCTTCTATGAGAAAGGCATCGGCGTCAAAAAGGACCTCGCCGCGGCCCGCGACCTCTATCGCGCTGCCGCCGACAAGGGCAACGGCAAGGCCATGCACAATCTCGCCGTGCTCTACGCCGAAGGCATCAACGGCCCGGCCGATTACCGCAGCGCCGCGCAGTGGTTCCGCAAGGCCGCCGAGCGCGGAATTACCGACAGCCAGTTCAATCTCGCCATTCTCTATGCGCGCGGCATCGGCGTGGAGCAGAACTTCGCGGAGTCCTACAAGTGGTTCCTGCTGGCGGCCGATCAGGGCGACAGCGAAGCGGCGAAGAAGCGCGACGAAGTCGCGTCGCATCTCGATACGCAATCGCTTGCGGCGGCCCAGGCCGCGATTCAGAAATGGACGCCGCAGCCGCAACCCGAAGACGCGATCAATGTCAAATCACCGCCCGGCGGCTGGGAGCCGCAGGCGCAGTCCGCGAAATCGAAGCCGCGGCCGAATCTCGCGCCGAGCGCAACGGTAAAGCAGCAAGCGATCTAATAAGGCGCGGCGGCTAATCCGCCAGGCAGCGCGCCGCGGGAACCGCATAGAGCCGCGTGCTGCCGAGCATGTGCGCGGTGAACGACGGCGCGCCGAACAACGACGCGATGGCGCGGTCGCACACATTCAGCCCACCGGCATAGGCGCCGAACGCCGGCATCACGAGGCGCTCGCCGTCGCTCGCGAAACAGCGCCGGCTCACGGCGCGCCCGCGCCGGGCCACCCGCGCCAAAGGATGCAGATGCCCGGCAATTTCGCCGGCGCTGTGGGTCGCCGCGGGTTCGTGGCGGAAGGTCAGCGGGCCGAGCGATATGGCTGCGGCGAAACGGCCGCCGATATTCGGCGCCGGTTCGGGATCGTGATTGCCGGCGATCCAGACCCAATCGCGCCCGCGTTGCATGGCCGCGAGCGCCGTGCGGCTACTATCGCTCATCCGCGACGGACCGCCGCCGTCATGGAAGCTGTCGCCCAGCGCGATCACCAGACCCGGCGCATAGCGATCGACGAGCCGAGCCAGCCGCGCCAGCGTCGCCGCCGTATCGTAAGGCGGCAACAGCACGCCCCGCGCGGCAAAGGCCGAGCCCTTTTCCAGATGCAGATCGGCAACGACAAGGAGCTTCTGGTCCGGCCAATAGAGCGCACCGGCGGAATCGGCCACGAGGGCGACGCCGGAGAGTTTGATCTCAAATGCCGCCGTGCACTGCTCCCCTCCCCCTTGTGGGGAGGGGATGGGGGTGGGGGTCGCGAGGCATGGTGCCTGCGTCGACGCCAGTGCGTCGCCTCTCGACCGCCCTTCCCATCCCTCCCCCACAAGGGGGGAGGGAGGAGTTGGCCGCAGTCGCGGTGATCCGACCCTCACTGCATCGCCTCTTTCACCAATTCCGCCTCGGTCTCGGCGAGCAGCGCATCGCCCGCTTCGCCGTAAACCGCTTCGCGGCCGATTTCCAGCATCACCGGTACCGCGAGCGGCGAAACATGATCCAACGCCTTATGGACGATTCGGCCCTTGATGCGCGAGAGCATTTCGCCGAGCCGGCGCACGTCGAGGAGGCCGGTTGCGGCATCGGCGCGCGCCGCGCGTAAGAGCACGTGATCGGGCTGGTGGCTGCGCAGCACGTCGTAAACCAGGTCGGTCGAGATCGTGACCTGGCGGCGCGACTTTTCCTCGCCCGGGAAACGCCGGTCGATCAGGCCGGCGATGATCGCGCAATTCCGGAATGTCCGCTTCATCAGCGCCGACTCGGCAAGCCAGGCTTCGAGATCGTCGCCGAGCATGTCCTCGTCGAACAGCGCGGCAAGCGACAACTCGCCGCCGGCGAGCCGCGCCGCGACATCGCCCAGACCCCAGACCGCAAGCGCATATTCGTTGGCGACAAAGCCGAGCGGCCGCAACCGCGCGCGTTCGAGCCGGCGTGTCAGCAGCATGCCGAGCGTCTGGTGCGCGAGCCTGCCCTCGAACGGATAGCAGACGAGATAGTTCTTGTTGGCGCGCGGGAAGGTCTCGACCAACAGTTCGCGGCGGCCGGGCAGCTGCGAGCGCCATTGCTGGATTTCGAGCCATTCGCGCACCTGCGCCGGCAGATCGCGCCAGGCGTCGGGATCGGAAATGATCTGGCGCACGCGGTCGGCGAGATAGGTCGACAGCGGGAATTTGCCGCCCTCGTAGGCCGGCACTTTCGGATCCTCCGATGTCGAGCGCGAAACGTAAACCGCGTCCTCGACCAAGGCCTCGTATTTGAGAATCTCGCCGGCGAAAATGAAAGTGTCGCCAGGCACCATGGTCTCGACGAAATATTCCTCGACTTCGCCAAGCAGCCTGCCGCCGCGCGGGATCATTTTCGAAGCGCGCGAGCGCACCAGCCGCACTTTCAGCATGTCGGCCTCGACGATGGTGCCGACATTGAGGCGGTAGCGCTGTGCCACCTTGGGATGCGCGATGCGCCAGCGGCCGTCGCCGCCCAAGCGGATACGGGCGAACCGCTCATAGGCCTTGAGCGCATAGCCGCCGGTGGCGACAAAATCGACGACGGCGTCGAAATCGGTCCGGCTGAGCGCCGCATAGGGCGCGGCCGCGGTCACTTCGGCGAAGAGCGCCTCGCTCGTGAACGGCGCGCCGCAGGCGCAACCGAGGACGTGCTGCGCCAGCACGTCGAGCGCACCGACGCGCAAAGCAGGCGTATCCTGCGCATTCGCTGCGATGGCGTCGAGCGCAGCGCGGCATTCCAGCACTTCAAAGCGGTTCGCCGGGACGAGCACGCCCTTCGACGGTTCGTCCATGCGGTGATTGGCGCGGCCGATGCGCTGCATGAGCCGCGAAGCGCCCTTCGGCGCGCCGACATTGACGACCAGATCGACGTCGCCCCAGTCGACGCCGAGATCGAGCGACGATGTGCACACCACCGCGCGCAGTCGCCCGGTCGCCATCGCCGCTTCGACCTTGCGGCGCTGCGCCACGTCGAGCGAGCCGTGATGCAGCGCGATCGCGAGATTGTCGTCGTTAAGGTGCCAGAGATCCTGGAAGATGCCTTCGGCCTGGCTGCGGGTATTGACGAAAACCAGCGTGGTGCGGTGCGCCTTGATGAGCGCATAAAGTTCGCCGAGCGCGTAGCGCGCCGAATGGCCGGCCCATGGCAGCCGCTCCGACGTGTCGAGCATGGCGACGTTCGGCGCGGCACCGCCTAAAGCGACGATCAGATCGGCCGAAGCCTCGCCGCCGTGCTGCGGCACCATGAAACGGCACAACTCGTCGGGCGCGGCGACGGTCGCCGACAAGCCGATGCTGGTGAGCGCCGGCGCC
>Ga0181533_1001455_pt1 | contig 30495 bp, 25 predicted proteins | sample PEATcosm2014_Bin_45_FD_119772 | JGI IMG/M metagenome (GOLD analysis project Ga0181533, IMG submission 119772) | Peatland microbial communities from MTU Mesocosm Facility, Houghton, MI, USA - PEATcosm2014_Bin11_60_metaG | ecosystem: Environmental > Terrestrial > Soil > Wetlands > Peat | place...
GCCTTCGGCGCACCGCTGCGCGGCGAGCGGGGCTTGACTGCGCCTTCAAATCCGCAAACCAACGCCTGCCAAGATCGCCTAAGCACCAAACAATAGCCCTTGACACCAAAGCCCTCATATAAGCCCTTGCGAAACCCATCATCAGATCGCGAAGGCTGCATGATGGGTTTCGCTGCCGCTCAACTCATCCTACGGGCTAGACCGGGACCATCTCATGCAACAGCGTCGGAAGGACGATGATATTATCCGTATTTTGCAGCGCCGCGACGCTCGCTGCCCATTGAGGAGAAGCCCGATGCCCCGAAAAAGCTGCGGTTCAATCAGAAGGCCCGCCATCGCTGGGTGCGGCGGGCAGCCTGCCGGTCAAATAATTGAATCGTGATTTCCCCTCGCGCTCCCAGGCGAGCAGCGTCCAATGCGCGCCGAAATCGGCGCTCATCCCGCCCCCGGCCTCGTCGATATCGCGAAGCATCGGCATGACACGCTCGGGCATCAGGTCGATCAGATAGGCTCCCGCCGCGGCGCGCACGCCGGCATCTGGGCTGTCGAACAGAACCTCTAACGCCGTCCGGCCCGAACCGGCCTTTTCCAACGCGAGGACAATTGCGTCTAACAAATGTCGAACCTCAGCGTTACCATCAGTGTCCAGAAATTCATCACGAAGCGCATCGCCGAGCCTGACGCCAAATTCAAACGCGCTGATAAGAGACGTCTTTTGGTCGCTGTCCCCACCGTGACGATCGAGCACAGCCCTGATAGCGGCCATCCCATCAGCTTTAAGCCGATCGAACTGCCTGATGATCTCGACCCCGCGACCGAGCGCCATGCACTGCGCCGCCGGGTCCTGCGCAGAGAAGGCTTGGTGACTGCTGTCAAACCACGCGTCGAGTTTTCCGGCCAATTCGACGATTTCTTGATCTGGCTCCATGGAAGAACCTCCGGCTCAATCCGTCTCTGCGATCGCACCGCTATTTCAGGATATGCAGCCGCCTTAGGATATTAAGCGCGTAGGGCGGATTCGCCGAGAGCGTGATCCGCCGTTTCAGCCCTTCGCGAGTCGCCCTGGCGATCACCGGTTATTCCAACCGCCCCCTGAATGTCGTCACCTTTATTGCGACACAACCCTTGACGGATGTCCCGTCCACAGTTACATGCCCTCCATCTCGCCCTACGGGACGCCGGCCGGTGACCTCCGGCCGGCCAGGGGCGAGTGCGGTTCCCGCGGGCGGGGCTTAGTCACCTCCGCTCCCGGGCGGCTCCGGGACAAAACGCCCGGCCGGCACTATGACCGGTCTGCGGGGCAACCCGCTGCACTGTTGGACGGCCGGGAGCGGGTAACGCCCGCACCTACCTAGTACCGTCCCAGGAAGCGCGTGAGCTGGAGCTGAGCGGTGGCGTTCGGTCGCTGCCGCAAGTGCCGTGGTGGGACGCCGAGAGGCGAGCCCCCTCCGTGTGTGCCGTTTTGGTTGCGGCACATTCGGAGGGGGCGCCGCGCCCGTATGGCGCGGATCATTGCAATAAATGCGTCTCTCGGCGTTCCGCTTCCCGTTTTATTTGTTTGTAGGGTGGGTAGAGCGCGGCGAAACCCACCGATTTGCAAAAGAAAGTGATGGGTTTCGCTGCGCTCTACCCATCCTACGACGGCCGGACCTGATCGAGCGCTTTCGCCGCTTCCCACCGCGGCATTTGCGCGTGACGCGATCGCGATCCGGCTGTCTTGCCGTAGCGTAGGCATAACTCGGGTGCAGCCGCATCGCGAGAACGGATTTTCTTGTCCGCGACGGCCTTCTTTCAGCTTGGCCGTAAGGGAGAAGAGAATGGCATCGAGCCATCGCCAGCTAGCGCGCCGGCGCAAAGCCGAACGCCCGCTCGAACCGCCTCGCGTAATCCGGCCAGACCTGCGGATTGACGATGCGGTCGACCTTCTTGCCGTCGAGCGCGTCGAGCATCTGCTCGGCGGCGATCTTGCCCATGTTGACGCGCGCCTCGCGGGTGACGCCGGCCATATGGGCGCTGGCGATGACATTGTCGTATTGCAAGAGCGGATGGTCGGGCGGCGGCGGCTCCTTGTCCCAGACGTCGAGGCCGGCGCCGGCGAGCTTCTTGTCGCGCAGCGCCCGCTCCAGCGCCTCTTCGTCGTGGATGAAGCCGCGCGCCGTGGTGATCAAATAAGCGGTCGGCTGCATCAGCCCGATTTCACGCGCGCCGATCATCCGGCGCGTTTCCGGCGTGAGCGGGCAATTGATCGACACGAAATCGGCGCGCTGCAACAATTCGTCGAGCTCGACCTTCCGGGCGCCGCGTCTGCGCACCTCCTCGGCGTCCACATAGGGGTCATAAGCGAGGACCTGCATGCGGAACAGCGTGCCGCACAGTTCGGAAACCCGGCGGCCGACATTACCGATGCCGATGATGCCGATGGTCTTGCCGAACGCCTCGCGGCCCATGAAATCGACCCGCCTGGTGAACGTGCCGGCGCGCAGCGCGCGGTCGTTCTCGCCGACGCGCTTGACCAGCATCAACAGCATGCCGAGCACGTGTTCGGCGACCGCCTCGGCGTTGCCGCCGGCTTGATTGACGATCAGGATGCCGCGTTGGGTGCAGGCCGCGACGTCGACCGTGTCGTAACCGGCGCCGTTGGTCGAGACGACGAGAAGGTTCGGCGTCTTGTTCAGGAATTCGGCGCTGGTGTGATAGTGCCGCGCCAATTCGTCCCGGGTCGAGCTGGTCTGGTAGGCGTGGGCGGCGGCGAGGATGGGTTCGGCCACCTCGGCCGGGCTTTCATGCTCCAGCATGTCGAGCCGCACATCGCCGCGCTTGCCGAGCATTTCGACATAGCCGATCGGCCGGTGCGGCGCGACGTAGAACACCCGCTTGCTGTTGACGACGTTATTCATCGATTTCTTCCCTTTCCTTCCCGACTTGGCGGAGTTCGCTTCCTGGCTGCCCGGCCAAAATTTGACTCTTAGAACGAGATTCGCCGACGGGAATGCGTAATCCGAAAGTGGCAGGACGAAAAGCCGAGTACCGACACCGTCGGGCGTTCAGTCGATTAGGCGCTCGGGGCCTGCTAAGCCCCTGATATATAGCCTGAAAGAGTGTGTCACTAATCTATTGACACAGTCGCAATCAAGGCGATATAAGTCTCTGTTTCAGAGACAACGGCCATTCTCATGATCCATCAATTCTGGCGTCTCAGCGAATTTACCGAGGATAATCTGGGCGTTGCCTGCACCGGAGACGGCCTGTTCCTCGGCCGCACCCCGCTGATCGAGCGGCGCGACCAGCGTTTCGTCGTGCGCGAGCGGAGCGAAATCGAGCGGCTGTTGAGCCGCGCCTATCGGACCGATTTGGACGCGGACCGGCTCATGCCCGGCCTTGCGACTGTGGCCTCTGCCCTTAGCGCGAATGATCAATGCTTGGCACGGATCGCCGCAGTCCATTTGCGGATTCCCGACCTGCCCAGCCAAGCGGCACGAAGCGCCATGGAGTCCGAGGACGATCTCATCAAGTCCGATTGGAATCCGGCTCTCCACCCGCGCACAGGAACGCCGCCGAATCCTGGCTGGTTTGCGCCCACAGATGGCTCGGCCGACGAATCATCCTCGGCAGGGACAGCGGAGAACGATGATCCCTCGCAGAGTTCGGATAGCTCATCGAGCACCGGCGACAACTGGGTCAAGTTACCACCCGGCCAGCGGAACGACGAACTCGGCGATTTCTTGGAATGGCTTGCAAACGCAAGGCCGGAAGACGAACGGGCCATAAGAGGCGAGATCAAGCGGTACTATTACGATGCCGGGGACACGATCGGCGGCAATGCCCTTAACGCCGCCTTGAGCGAGATTCTCCAGCCGGACATCGATAAGGAAGCCCGGCAGCAAATTCTCGACGGCATCGCGCCTTATGCAGACTCTGGTTCAGAGATCGATCCGTCAACTCTACTGCTGATCGGCGCCGGCCTTCTGTTGTTAGGGGCGGATCCGCCGGCGGCGGCCGTCGAAATACCTACGGCGGCATGGCAGCTAGGCTGGGCGGCCCGAGGCCTTTACTTCAGCGAACAGCTCGGCGCCGACCTACCCGCGACATTCAGAACAATCGACAGCTTCGTGGACGGCGTTGCGACCAGCATAAAATCCATCGATCTTAATGCTGCAACCTATCAAAGCGCCGCGCGTCTGACATCCACGCTTAATAGGTACATTAATTTGGTCGTAGACTTCGACGGCGCTGAGCTAGGTGATACACTGGTCGAATCTTCGGACATCAGCGCCCGCGCATTAAGTTTGGCGGTGCCCAAGGGTAGCATAACAGCCGCACAACAGGCCGCGATCGATGCCGCACGCGCAAGAGCAACCACTTTGGGCGTCAATCTCATTGTCACGCAATTCTAGGATACGAATATGTACTGCCACCTCCACCTCAGGCAAGGTACCGTGTATGTGCCCACTATGGGAAAAGTGGATAAGGGCTTCTATCGCGGCGTAGAACCCGTGGCCGTTGTCTCTGCCTCAAACACCGAGAGCCTCCGTCAGGGATTGCGGGCAGCAATCGCTCGCGGCAACCCAAGTGTTCCAAGATTGCGCCGAAGCGAATATCCGCCTCCCGTGCTGCTAAAATATGCCGGCGTCAAGAGTTGGTCTACGTTCCAACAAGGAATGTCAACGTGGAGTATCAAAGAAAAGAACGGTAGCTATGAGATCGTCGGGTATCGTCGACACCTTACCAGCCGAAGTTCGGTCGAAGACCCGGATCAGAAGATTGAATTCCCGGCGGGAACAGCGGTCGACAGCGTGGTCGAGAGGATGATTGCCATCCTGCAAGAGGCCGCGCGGCAGCGACCGAGCTAACTCAACTATCGGGGGCGTACATGGGATACGACCTGCACATCACGCGCAAGAAGAATTGGGATGGCTGGGAAGATGAGCATGGCCCGGAAATTTCCTTTGACGAATGGATGGCCGTCGTGAATGCGGACCCGGATCTGCACCTCGACGGACATATCACCGTGCGACTTGCCGACCGCAGCATTTTTCGTCAACCGGTCGCCGTATGGACGGCCTACTCGCGCCATGGCGAGGGCGGTGGAATGGCTTGGCTCGCACTCTTCGATGGAAATGTCGTCGCGAAAAATCCGGATCGCGAAATTCGCCGTAAGATGTGGCGGCTGGCGCAAGCTTTGAATGCAAAGGTCCAGGGTGATGACGGCGAATTTTACGACCGCTTTGGCAATCCTACGCGCAATGCTTCGACGACACAGAGCTATTGGCTCGCCGTCTGCCGGCATATCGGCTTCAAGTTTATCTGGGGCGATCCGGTGGGCTCTTAGCCGGCATGAAGCAAGCCGCTCGCATGAGAGTGGCGACATGCGGGGAACGATTGGATAGGCAGGCCCCGGACATCGTACGCTCGACCGGCCTACGCTGGCTGGAGCGACATCAAGCGAATCAGTCACATCCTCGCCCAATCGGGCTTGATAGCGCCGCCCGGAACTGCCACATCCAGGCCACCATGAACATGCCCCTTCGCGCCCCGCAGGTTGCCTCGACCGACGCCCCGGCTCGGCCGCCGTTCGCGACCGAGATCGAGCGGCGCCGTACTTTTGCGATCATTTCCCACCCCGACGCCGGCAAGACCACGCTGACGGAGAAACTGCTGCTGTTCGGCGGCGCCATCCAGCTTGCCGGCCAGGTCAAGGCCAAGCGCGACCGCCGCTCGACCCGCTCCGACTGGATGGCGATCGAGCGCGAGCGCGGCATTTCGGTCGTCACCTCGGTGATGACGTTCGGCTATGACGGCCGCGTCTTCAATCTGCTCGACACGCCGGGCCACGAGGACTTTTCGGAAGACACCTATCGCACCCTGACCGCGGTCGATTCCGCGGTGATGGTGATCGACGCCGCCAAGGGCATCGAGCCGCGCACCCGCAAGCTGTTCGAGGTCTGCCGGCTGCGCGACATTCCGATCATCACTTTCATCAACAAGATGGATCGCGAAAGCCGCGATCCGTTCGAGCTGATCGACGAGATCGAAAAGACGCTGGCGCTCGACACCGCGCCGGTGACCTGGCCGATCGGGCGCGGCCGCGATTTCGTCGGCACGATCGACGTCGAATCGGGCGGCGTGCGGCTCCTCGACGGCGATGCCGGCGCGGCCGGCAGCCTGCGCCGGATGACCATCGCCGACATCGCGGCGCTCCACCCGGCGCTCGATGCGGCGGCGACCGAAGGCGAACTCGATCTGGTCCGTCACGCCTGCAAGCGGTTCGATCAGCGCGCTTTCGCCGAGGGTCACCTGACGCCGGTTTTTTTCGGCAGCGCGCTGAAGAATTTCGGCGTCGGCGATCTCCTCAATGCGCTCGCCGCGATGGCGCCACCGCCGCGCGCGCAATCAGCCGACAAGCGGCTGGTGGCGGCGACCGAGCCCGCGATGTCGGCCTTCGTTTTCAAGATCCAGGCCAATATGGACCCGAACCACCGCGACCGCATCGCCTTCGTGCGGTTGTGTTCGGGCAAGCTCACGCGCGGCATGAAGGTCAAGCAGGTGCGGACCGGGAAGACGATCACCCTGACCGCGCCGCAATTCTTCTTCGCGCAGGACCGCGCGCTGGCCGAAGAGGCCTATGCCGGCGACGTGGTCGGTATTCCCAATCACGGCACGATGCGCATCGGCGATACGCTCACCGACGGCGAAGACCTCAACTTCGAGGGCGTGCCGAATTTCGCGCCGGAGATTTTGCGGCGCGTGCGCCTGCCCGACGCCATGAAGGCGAAGAAACTGAAAGAGGCGCTGCAGCAACTGGCCGAGGAAGGCGTCGCCCAGGTGTTCCGGCCGACCGACGGCACGCCGGCGCTGGTCGGCGTCGTCGGCCCGCTGCAGCTCGACGTGCTGCGCGCCAGGCTGGCGGCCGAATACGGGCTGGCGATCGATTGGGCCGCGGCGGAATTTCAGTTCGCGCGCTGGATCGCGGCCGGCGACAGGAAAACGCTCGATCAATTCGCGTCGCACTTCGCGTCCGCCATGGCCGAGGACTTCGACGGCGATCTCGTGTTCCTGGCACGCAGCGCCTTCGATCTCGAATATACCGGCGACCACAATCCCGGCATTACATTTTCCGACGTGAAGGATATTCACCGCCGCAAGGCGGCGGGGTGAATTGGCGTCGCGCTCCCGACCAGGTAGCCTCAACTACCCGCCATTTCCTCGCGCATAATTTCCAGCTCCAACCACTGCTGCTCCGCCGCGGCGATTTTTTGTTGCAGCTCGCCGAGCGCGGCGGTGAGCTTCTCGAAACCGGCCCGATCGCGCGCGTAAAACTCTGGATCGTCGAGCTTGCCCTGCAGCCCCCGCATTTCGGCTTGCAGCTTTGCGATCGTCGCCGGCAGCGTTTCCAGCGCGTGCTTGTCCTTAAAGGTCAGCCGCCGCACTTTCGCGGGCGCATTGGCTACGACCGGCGCCGTTTCCCGCGCCGCCTTCGCCGGCTCCGGCTTGACCGCGTGCCGCGTCAGGTCGGCGCCGCGCTGCGCCAGCATGTCGCTGTAGCCACCGGCATATTCGGTCCAGCGCCCGTCGCCCTCCGGCACGATCACGGCATTGACCAGACGGTCGAGAAAATCGCGATCGTGGCTGATCAACAGCACGGTCCCGGAATATTCGGCCAGCATTTCCTCCAGCACGTCCAAGGTTTCCATGTCGAGATCGTTGGTCGGCTCGTCGAGGACCAGAAGATTCGACGGTTTGGCGAGCGCCTGCGCCAGCATCAGCCGGCCGCGCTCGCCGCCCGACAGTTTGCCGAGCGGCGTGCGGGCCTGTTCGCTCGAGAACAAAAAGTCTTTCATGTAACTGACGACATGCTTGGGTTTGCCGTTGACCATGACGGTGTCGCCAGTACCTCCGGTCAAATGTCCGCCGGTCAACGCCGCGGCGACGGTGACATTGGGATCGAGGCTGTCGCGACGCTGATCGAACGTCACCAGCGCGAGCCCCGATCCGAGCCTGATCCGGCCTTGGTCCGGCGCCAAGGCGCCCGTGAGCATGTTGATCAACGTGGTCTTGCCGCTGCCGTTCGGCCCGACGATGCCGATGCGGTCGCCGCGCTGGATGCGGATCGAGAAATCGCGCACGATCGGGCGGCCGTCGTAGCTCTTGCCGATGCCTGTGGCCTCGACGACCAGCGCCCCCGACGGCGCCGCCGCGCCGGCGGTGATGGCGACATTGCCGGCCGTGGCGCGATAGCTCCGACGCTCGTCGCGTAGCGACTGCAATTGGCCGACCCGGCGCATATTGCGTTTGCGCCGGCCGGTGACGCCGAAGCGCAACCAGTGCTCCTCGGCGACGATCTTGCGGTCGAGCTTGTGCTGATCGCGTTCCTCTTCCGTCAGCACGGCGTCGCGCCATTCCTCGAAATGGGCAAAGCCGCGCTCGATGCGCCGGGTCAGTCCGCGGTCGAGCCAGACCGTGCTGCGCGACAGCGTCGAAAGAAAGCGCCGGTCGTGGCTGATCAGCACCATGGCGCTGCGCCGGGTATCGAGATCGCGCTCCAGCCATTCGATCGCCGGCAGATCGAGATGATTGGTCGGCTCGTCGAGCAGCAGGATGTCCGGCGCCGGCGCGAGAACGCGGGCCAAGGCGGCGCGACGCGCCTCCCCGCCGGACAATTGCCGCGGGTCTTCCTGTCCGGTGAGACCGAGCTGTTCGAGCAGATAGTGCGCGGCATGGCTGTCGTCGGTCGGCCGCAGGCCCGCTTCGACATAAGCGAGCGTCGTCGTGAAGCCCGAGAAGTCCGGCTCCTGCGGCAAATAGCGCAGCAGCGCGCCGGGCTGCACGAAAACCACGCCGCGATCCGGTTCGACGAGGCCTGCCGCGATTTTGAGCAACGTCGATTTGCCCGAGCCGTTCCGCCCCACCAGCGACACGCGCTCGCCGGGAGACACCGACAGTTCCGCCGCCGTGAGCAGCGGGGTGCCGCCGAAGGTGAGCGCGATGTCCTTGAGTTGAAGCAGGGGGGGAGCCATAGAACTCTTAAAGCCGCCTTGGGTGGCAAAACGGCGACTGCCGGCCGTCTTGGGGAAAGCCGTTTTGTGAATAATCGGCCGCGCGGCAGGGTGAGCCGGCGAGACTTGAGATAGCCCCGCTGCGGTCGATCTGCCAGAGCGCGTCGATCGGCGGCGGAATATCGTTGCCTTGAATTGCCGACGCAGGCGAATGTGGCGGTGAAACAGGCCTCTTATCCCACGGCCCGCCTGGCGCCGCGGTCCACGTCCTCCGGCGCCGCGGTCTCCGCATCGGCCTGCAGGGTCGGGCGCGCCAGCATCAGGAAGATCAAGAACAGCGCGCCGAGGAAGCACGGCACCGCGGCGGCATAGAAGATGCCGCCGACCTTATAGCCGAGCCCGACCAGAACACCGATCAGCATCGGTCCGCAGAACTGGCCGACCCGGCCCATGCCCATGCACCAGCCTATGCCGGTCGATCGGATCGCCGTCGGATACATGCCGGCCGCCACTGCGATCAGGCCGGTGCCGGTGCCGCCGACGAAGAACCCGGCAAGGAAGGAAGCGATGCTCAACATCGCGACCGACGAGGTTGCCTGTCCGAACCAGGCCAGGCACACCCCGCCGACGATGAAACCGGGAATGAGAACCCGGAAGGCGCCGGCGCGGTGCACCAGCCAGCCCGACATGGCGCTGGCGATGACGCTGCCGAGATTGTTCAGGCCGACGATCAAGGCCGCCGCCGACAGCGAGAAGCCGACAGAATTGAGCACCGCCGGGGTCCAGAACGTGACCGTAACGAGGATCATGAACACCATGAAGAACGGCACCCACAGCAGCACCGTCGGGATGGCGCGGCCTTCGGTGAACAAATGCGTCACCGGCGCACCCTGCCGGGCCGGATCAGGCGCCGCGTAAAGTTCGGCGTCGCCCGGAATCTTGCCCGGCATGATGCGATCGAGCGTGCGCCGCACCTGATCGAGATTCCTATTGCGGGCGAGCAGGAAGCGAACGGATTCCGGCAACCAGATCGCCAAGACGGCAGCGATCAGCAGCGGCGCGACGGCGCCGATATAGAACACCGCCCGCCAGCCGAAAGTCGGGATCACCCAAGCGCTGGTCAGCGAACCGACGAGTCCGCCAGCCGGGAACGATGCGAACGCTATGGTCACGAACACTTCGCGCAAGCGCTTCGGCGCAAGCTCGGCGCCCATGGCGAGAAACGCCGGCGTCGCGCCGCCTAAGCCGAGGCCGGCGCAGAACCGATAGGCGAGCAGTTCGTTGAGCGAACCCGACTGCGCGGTCAGGTAGCTGAAGATCGCAAAGACCACGACGGCGATGATCATGAACCATTTGCGGCCGAGCAGATCGGCGAACGGTCCGAACGACAGCGCCCCGATCGCGGCGCCGACCAGACCCGCCGAGCCGACCTGGCCGAATTGCGGCATCGGCAGGTGGATGACGGCGGCAATGGCCGGGGCGGTATAGCCGATCGCCTGCGTGTCGAAGCCATCGAGCGCCGCCACCAGCATGCAAAGTGCAAGCACGCCGATCTGAAAACCGGTGACCGGATGGCGGTCGATGAGATCGATGACGTCAACCTTGGCCGCGGCCATGGCGCTTCTCCCCCGTTTGTCGAGCCCGTTGGCGGGCTTTGCCTATGTTTAGCACGATTTCGCCGAACAGCTTACCAGGCCTGGGTTGTCCTGGGATGTCCTCCGCGAAGCGCCCGCGGCGATCCGTAAACCTCGCGGGGCGCGGATTAACACTCCGTTTACTATAACACCTTATCGAGCAAAGAGGGGCGCCGCCACGACGGCTTAAAACTCGGGCGAGCGCTTCTTGGGACCGCGCCGTGACCAATCGCCCGCTTTCCAGCCCGATTCGACCGGCCGATCTATAAAGATTCGGTCGGACGATGGCGCAAATTCCAGAAATTTCTTGGACCGCTTGTGAGCGAACTCGGATTCGCCCAGACGATCCTCCCCTTCGATCTCGCCAAACCCAGGAGCCAGGATATGCGGAAGACCGGCATGCGTAAGACTGTTCTTGCAGCGCTCGCCGCGGCGGCGACGCTTTCCGGCGGGATGCCGGTCCACGGCGCTTGTCTGCCAAGTTTTGCAGCGCCTGCACTGGCCGCAGCTTTAGCGCCAGACTTCTCGACACCGGCCGGCCCGGTCCGTTTGGCCTCTATCATGTGCGGCACGAACGGCTGCAACCCGGTGCAGACGAAGCAGAAAGCGCGGCGCAAGTTCCAGACGCTGGGCCACGGCTGAGCCTCGGCCATTCCCGGTCCGGCCCCGTTCACGCCGGCATCGCCGCCGGCGCGCTTGCCGCGGCGTCCTCCAGCACCATATCCGCGCCCTTTTCGCCGATCATCACCGCGGCGGCATTGGTGTTGCCCGACACGATCGTCGGCATGATCGAAGCGTCGATCACGCGTAAGCGCTCGAAGCCGCGCACGCGCAACCGCTCGTCGACAACCGCGGCGGGGTCGGAACCCATCCGGCAGGTCGAGGTCGGGTGATAGACCGTGGTTCCGGTGTCGCGCGCGAAGGCGAGCAGATCGGCATCGCTGGTGCAATGCTCGCCGGGGGCGCGTTCCTCGGCGATATATTTTCGCATCGCCTCCTGGTTCATGATGCCTCGCATGACTTTCAGGCCGTCGACGACGGTGTCGCAATCGGCTCGCGCGCTGAGATAACGCGGCTGGATCGCCGGCGGCACGCTTGGGTCATTCGACTTGATGCACACGAAGCCGCGGCTGTCGGGCCGCAACTGGCACACCGAGGTCATGAAACCTGGGAACGGATGCAAGCTCGCGCCGGCGGCCTCGGCGCTGAAGATGAGAAAGTGGATTTGCACGTCGGGTGTCGCCAGTTCGGGCCGGGTGCGCAAAAACGCCGCGGCATAGCCGGCGCCGATGGTGAGCAGTCCCTTGCGCGTCAGCAGGTAGCGCAGGCCGGCGCCGTAGCGGTGGCGCCAATGATTGATCACGTCGTTCATGGTGATCGGCTCGGTGCAACGGTACTGCAGCCGGATCTGCAAATGGTCCTGCAGGTCGGCGCCGACGCCGGGCATATCGGCAATCACGTCGATGCCGAGATCGCGCAATATTTTCGCAGGCCCCAGGCCGGAGAGCTGGAGCAGCTGCGGCGAGTTGAAAGCGCCGCCGGCGAGGATCACTTCGCCGTCGGCAAGAGCGGTGCAAGTCGTTCCGCCTTGGCGATATTCGACACCGACGGCGCGGCGGCCGGAAAACAACACGCGGGTCACCAGCGCGTTCGGCACGATCGCCAGGTTTTGCCGCCCCCGCGCCTGCCGCAGATAGCCGACCGCGGTCGACCAGCGGCGGCCGTTCTTCGTCGTCAGTTGAAAGTAGCCGGCGCCTTCCTGGCGCGGTCCGTTGAAATCGTCGTTGCGCGGAAAGCCCGCCTGTTGCGCCGCTTCGATGAAAGCGTCGCACAAGGGATGCGGCTCGCTGACATCGGAGACCGCGAGCGGCCCGCCGACGCCGTGTAGCGCATCGGCGCCGCGCTGTTGATCTTCCGCGCGCCGGAAAAAAGGCAGCACATCGGCAAAGCCCCAGCCGGTATTGCCGAGTTGCCGCCAGTGATCGAAATCCTCGTGCTGGCCGCGAACGTAGAGCAGCCCGTTGATCGAGCTCGAGCCGCCCAGCACCTTGCCGCGCGGCTGGATGATCCGCCGATTGTTCAGTTCCGGTTCCGGCTCGGTGGCATAGAGCCAATTGACCTTCGGATTGGCGAATAATTTGCCGTAGCCGAGCGGAATGTGGATCCAGATATTGCGGTCGCGTCCGCCGGCTTCGAGGAGAAGCACGCGGTGCCGGCCGGAGGCGGTCAGCCGATTGGCGAGAACGCAGCCGGCCGAGCCGGCGCCGACGATGATGTAATCGAAGTGGGCAGCGTGCGGGTCGTTTGGCATGGTCCGGCGTTCTCCCCGGCGTTGAGAATAGCGCAGAAGGCCGGTTGCGATACAGGCCGCCTCTTACGGACGTTGACTTGCCGAATTCAGCACCGAGCCTAATCGGCACCTGCCGCGACCGCACGAATGGCCGCGATGAGCCTCTCGACCAGCGGCGATCGGAGTGCCCGCCGCCGCAGGCAAATCTCTCGCGTAAAATGCTGTTTACGTAGCGGCACGCAGGCAAGACACCGGGCGTCGAGCTCGAGCTGCACGAGCTTCTTCGATGATATCGTTACGCACTCCGAGCGCATGATGATGGACTTCAGCGCCGTAATGGAGTTGGTGATGATGGCTTGCGACGGCCACGGCTGATTCTCGGCGGCGAACAATAGTTCGACTTGGCGCGACATCGTCGTGTGCGGGCTGGGCATGACCCATTGCTGGTCGCGCAGGTCGGCGATCAAGAGGGACTTCCTGCGCGCCAGCCGATGGCCGACGCGCATCGCCACGACAAACACATCGCGCGCCAATGTCTCGCAAATCACATCGGGACCGTCGGCAAGCAACCCTGCCGAATTGACCACCAAATCAATCTCACCGCTGCGGAGGCCGGCAATCAGCTCATCGTCCGCTTGTTCGTCGATGGTCACGACAATATTCGGCGTCTCGCGCTTGAGGCGTGCAACCGCAGCCGGAACGATATCGAGGCAAGCGACCGGAGAAACGCCGACGACGAGCGATCCTTCAAGCCCGCGCTTCTTTGCTTCAAGTTCGTCGGCCGCCCGCGAGAGCACCGAGTCGATTGCGGCGGCGTGACCGGCGAGGAGTCGGCCGAATTCGGTCAGGCTTGCACCATTTCGCGTCCGCTCGAACAGGCGTACGCCCAGCATTCTTTCCAGCACGGCGACGCTGTTCGAAAGGGCGGGCTGCGATACGCCCAATGCCGCCGCGGCGCGCGTAAAAGAACCATGATCGGCAATTCGCAACAGTTCGATCAACCGCTTGGGATCGACGCTGGAGGTCATAAAGAGAGCTTATGTCAAATGAGAGTATTCTTATTGGACATTATGGCTCTGGCTCTGTCAACTAAAGCTGCAAAAAGCCAAGCCCGGCGGAAATGAATGCCCGCGCGCATCCGACCGCCCTGACAATGGTCTTCGCGGGAGGGAGCGTGCGATGAACGTCCATTTCGTCGGCAGCATCGGACTCGACACGGTCGAAGATGTGTTTCGTACCGTCGGCAAGGAACTCGGGCCGCATCTCAAACGCATCCCGGACGGCGAAGTCGGCGGCCGCAAGCTGTGGATCAGCTGGCAGTATCCGCTCCTGCGCGCCAGCTTTTTTTTGCGGCCGGATCCGTCCGGCAGGGTTCGCCCGACCAATCGCTTTGCGCTCTTGACGCTCGCCGAAGGCATTGCGCCATCGGACGTGCATTTCGGCGAGCTCGGCTATGCGCGCGAGGCGCGCGCCTCCTATCTCGACTTTATCGCGGCGCGCGACAGCAGCGAACTGCCGAAGGACATTCGCTTTCAGGTTTGTCTGCCGACGCCGTTTGCCGTCGTCAGATCCGTCGTCATGCCCGAAGCGCTTGCAGCCGTCGAGACTGCCTATGAAAAGGCGATGATCGCCGAAGTAGCCTCGCTCTGCCGGCACATCCCGCATCGCGATCTCTGCATCCAATGGGATCTGTGCAACGAAATGGTCGTCTGGGATGGCCAACCGACCGATGCGGTGCCCTATGGCGACGAACCGCGCGCAAAGATCATCGCACGCATGCAAAGGCTCTGCGCCGCGATCCCCGACGATGTCGAGATTGGCTTGCATCTGTGCTACGGCGATTTTGCCGGCAAGCATTTCGTCGAGCCTAAGGACGCGACAGCGATGGTCGATTTCGCCAACACCCTGTCGCAGTCGATCTCGCATCAGCTCGCCTATATTCACATGCCGGTGCCGGTGGACCGCAGCGACGACGCCTTTCATCGGCCGTTGCGCGATCTCAAGCTGAACGAAGGCACCGCGCTCTTCCTCGGCGTCGTTCATGCCAAGGACGGCGCCGAGGGCACCAGAGCCCGCATCGCGACGGCACGCCGCTACGCGCCGCCATTCGGCATCGCCACCGAATGCGGCATGGCACGCGCCCGGTCCGAGGAAACGGTGCGTGCGCTCCTGAAAATCCACGCCGAGTGCTGCGGTTAGAGTCGAGGAACAAATGTCGCACGACGTGTATCTCGTCGGCAGCGTGCCGATGGCGAGCGCCGCAGAAGTCTTCGAAAAAGTGAGCGCCGCGCTCGGCACCCGCATCAAGCGGCTGCCCGACGGCGAAACCGGCGAACGCGGCGACTGGATCAGCTGGCTCGAACCGGTCTTTTCCGCGCATCCGGCGTTTGAGAAATCCGGCGAGTTCTTTCGCGTGCACGCGACCGGCACCGGACGCGAGCGCTATACGCTCGGGCCGGGAACCAAGCCGCAAGACGTGCGCTTCGATAATTTGTTCTACGCCGACATCGCCAAGCAGTCCTATGCCGAGTTCAAACGGCTGAAGAATGTCGGAAAGATTCCCGCCGGCACGAAATTTCAGGTCGATCTGGTGCCAGCGCATTCCGTGATTTGGCTGTTCCTCGTCGACGCACTGCACGCGCCGATCGACCCGATCTACAACGATGCGCTCAAGCACGAGATCGACAAGATCGCCGCCGCCATCCCGCACGATGAACTGGCGATCCAATTCGACGTCGCCTCCGCCGTGTTTGCACGCCTCGAACGCAACGAAGCGTCGAGCTACGGCGGCAGCAAAGCGGAAATGCAGGAGACTTTCGGCAAAATCCTGGTCGATCTCGGCAATCGCGTGCCGACCGATATCGATCTGCTCTATCACCTCTGCTATGGCGACTCGGGCCACAAACACGTGGTCGAGCCGACCGACATGAACGACATGGTCGACTTCGCCAACCGGGTGGCGCAAAAGATCAAGCGGCCGGTGCAGCTCATCCACATGCCGGTCCCGCGCAATCGCTCCGACGACGGCTATTTCGAGCCGCTGCGGCGGTTAAAGCTTGGGCCAGAAACCGAATTGTGCCTCGGCCTCGTCCACCATACCGACGGCGTCGCAGGCACCAAGCGGCGTCTGGAAACCGCCAAGCGTCATGCGTCACATTTCTCGATTGCGACTGAATGCGGCTTCGGGCGCCGCGATCCGGCAACGATACCGGAACTGCTTCGCATCCATGCAACTGTTGCCGATGGGGCTTAGTGCCGAAAGCGACCGATAAAAGATTAGGGGGATGACCGTTATGCGGATACATAAATTCGGCGCTTTAGCCGCCGGCGCCATCATGCTGGCCGGCGCCTGCGCGGCGCACGCGGACCCGATCACGATCAGGCTCGCCTATGTTGTGCCGGTATCGAACTGGGCGCCGCTGCTCGCGGAGAAGAAGGGACTCGCCAAGCATTGGGGCACGTCTTACGACTTCGAAGCCGTTCGCTATCAAGGCACCCCGCCGATGATCACGGCGATGGCGGTCAATGAGCTGGAAATCGGCAACCTCGCCTATTCAACGCTCGGGCTTGCCATCCAGAATGCCGGCCTCGACGATCTCAAGGTCATCGCCGATGAGTTTCAGGACGGCGCGCCGGGCTATTATTCCGACGAGTTCTTCGTGCGCAAAGACAGCGGCATCGCCAAGATCGAGGATTTGAAGGGCAAGGTGATCGCCACCAATGCCACCGGCAGCGGCATCGATATCGCCATGAAAGCGATGCTGCATCAGCACGGGCTCGACGACAAACGCGACTATACGACGATCGAAGCGCCGTTCCCCGCCATGGCGCCGATGCTGGCGGAGAAGAAAGTCGACCTGGTGCCGGGCGTGCTGCCGTTTTCGCTCAATCCGGCGCTACGCGACACGAGCAACGTCCTGTTCACGCAAAAAGAAGGCGTCGGCCGCACCCAGATGATCATCTGGGCGGCGCGCAAATCCTTCATCGACAAGAATCGCGCCGCACTGGTCGATTTCATGGAAGACGTGCTGCGGATCGAGCGCTGGTATCTCGATCCGAAGAACCATGCCGAGGTCACCGCAATCGGCGCGCGGCTTCTCAAAGTGCCGCCGGAGCGGCTCGACTGGCTGTTCACGCGCCAGGATTATTATCGCGATCCGAACGGCAAGCCCGATCTCGACGCGCTCAAGAAGAACGTGGAAATGACCAAGGACCTCGGCTTCCTCGGCGGCTCGATCGATATCGGCCAGCACGCCGATCTGAGCATCGTCGAGGAGGCAGCGAAGCGGCTGCAATAGTGCGCAGCGAGGCGGACGCGCCGCATTTTCATCGCCGCAATTCGCCGGTATAAGTCGGCGCCTGTTCTCTTCCCTGCCGTAAGGGGGAGGGAGCGATCATTTCTCGGGGAGGAAACGCGTGCAAAAGTTCGGCATCGGTCAGCCTGTACCGCGGGTCGAGGACCCGCGCTTCATCACCGGACGCGGCCGCTACGTCGACGATTTCGACCTGCCGCACCAGGCCCACGGCGTCGTGGTGATGTCGCCGCACGCGCATGCCCGCATCAAGAGCGTCGATACGGCCAAGGCCAAGGCCGCCCCAGGCGTGCTTGCGGTCCTCACCGGCGCCGATGTCAAAGCCGATCGGCTCGGCGGCTTGGCGCCGCCGATGCCCGAGGACATGGGCGGCCCGAAGGGCTTTCGCACGCTGCGCGCCATCCTCGAAGCCGACAAGGTCCGCGCGGTCGGCGAGCGGGTCGCTTTCGTCGTCGCCGAAACTTTGGCGGAGGCCCGCGACGCCGCTGAATTGATCGAGATCGACTACGAGCCGCTGCCGGCGGTCATCCAGGCCGAGGACGCGGTCAAGCCGGGCGCGCCCGCGGTGTGGGACGAGGCCCCGAACAACGTCGCCTTCACGCTGATGATGGGCAACAAGGACGCGACCGACCTGGCCTTCGCCAAGGCCAAGCACGTCGTGGCGCTCAAGATCAACAACTCCCGGATCAGCGCCAATTCGATCGAGCCGCGCGCCGCGCTCGGGCAGTATCATCCCGACGGCGACAGCTACACTCTTTATTCGACATCGCAGAACCCGCACGGCACCCGCTCGTCGGTCGCCGGCCAGGTCCTGAAAATTCCCGAAACCAAACTTCGCGTCATTTCACCCGATGTCGGCGGCGGCTTCGGCATGAAGCACGGCGGCTACCCGGAAGACGCGCTCGTGGTCTGGGCGTCGCGCCGGGTCGGCGGCCGTCCGGTCAAATGGGCGGCGACGCGCTCCGAAGCGCTGCTCGGCGACGCCCATGGCCGCGACCAGATTGTCACCGGCGAATTGGCGCTCGACCAAGACGGCAAGATTCTCGCACTCCGCGTCAATGCGCTGCACTCGATGGGCTCCCATGTGTTCGGGGCCGCCATGGTGGTGCCGTTGTTTGCCATCCGCCTTTCGCCCGGCGTGTATCAAATCCCGGCGGTGCATGCGGTGGCGCGCGCCGTGCTGACCAATGCCATTCCGATCGCGCCCTATCGCGGCGCCGGACGCCCGGAGGCGACCTATCTTATCGAGCAATTAATGGACCGCGCGGCGCGCGTCATCGGCGTCGATCCGATCGAAATCAGGCGGCGCAACTTTATTCCCGCTTCCGCCATGCCGCACAAGGTGCAGACCGGCATCACTTATGACAGCGGCGATTTCGTGCATGTGATGGACGAATGCCTGAAGCTCGCCGACTGGGACGGTTTTGCCAAGCGCGCCGCGGAGACGAAGAAAAGCGGCAAGCTGCGCGGCCGCGGCATCGCTTATTTCCTCGAGGAAGCCGCGGTGTTCAACGATCGCATGGTGCTGCGTTTCGATCCGAGCGGCACGCTGACCATCCTCGCCGGCACCCATTCGCACGGCCAAGGCCACGAGACGGTTTATGCGCAGATGGCGGCCGAATGGCTCGGCGTGCCGTTCGAGAACATCCGCTTCGTGCAAGGCGATACCGACGCCGTGCCGATCGGGCGCGGCAGCTACGGCTCGCGCAGCATGCATGTCGGCGGCAATGCGCTCAAGCGCGCCGCCGACACCATCGTCGAGAAGGCGAAACCGATGGCGGCGATGATGCTGGAGGCCTCGTCAGGCGACATCGAGTTCAAGGACGGCTCGTTCCGCATCGTCGGCACCGACCGCGCCGTGCCGCTGACCAATGTCGCCAAGGCGTTCTACCGCCCGGCGATGCTGCCGCCGCAATTCGACGTCGGGCTGGAAGCCTCCGGCACCTACGCCGCCGAACCGCCGAATTATCCGAACGGCTGCCATGTCTGCGAGGTCGAGATCGATCCGGAAACCGGCGTGGTGACGCTGGCGCGTTACGCCGCGGTCGACGACGTCGGCAAGGTCATGAATCGGCTGCTCTGCGAAGGCCAGATTCACGGCGGCGTGGCGCAGGGCGCCGGCCAGGCGCTGATGGAAGCCATCGTGTTCGACAGCGCGGGCCAGCTCGTCACCGGCAGTTTCCAGGACTACGCCATGCCGCGGGCGGAGGATTTTCCCGATCTCGTTTCGGAACTGACCGAGGTGCCGGCCAAGACCAATCCGCTCGGCGTCAAGGGCGCGGGCGAAGCCGGCGCCACCGGCGCGCCGCCGGCGATCATCGGCGCCATCCTCGACGCGCTGAAGCCCTACGGCATCGACCACATCGACATGCCGGCGACGCCTGCCCGCGTCTGGGCGGCGATCAACAAATCATCCGCCCCCGCATGACCGAACCGCCGAATCTTTTCTCCGACGGCAAAGCCTATGAGCGGCTGATGGGGCGCTGGAGCAAGCTTGCCGGCGAAAAATTCCTCGATTGGCTCGGCACGCCGAAGGGGCTTGCCTGGCTCGACGTGGGCTGCGGCAATGGCGCCTTCACCGAAGTGCTGATCGCACGCGGCGCGCCGGCCGCGGTGACCGGGATCGATCCGTCAGAAGGCCAGCTCGCTTATGCGCGCACGCGGCCCGGCACCAAGCGCGCGCAGTTCCGCATCGCGAGTGCGCAGGATTTGCCGTTCGCCGCCGACAGTTTCGACGCCGCTTCGATGGCGCTGGTGATCACCTTCGTGCCCGATCCGCTCGAAGCGGCCCAGGAAATGGCGCGCGTCGTGCGGCCGGGCGGAACCGTCGCCACCTATATGTGGGACTTCCCCGCAGGTGGATTTCCCCTCGAGCCGATTTCGGCGGCGCTGAATGCCATGGGAATGGCCCCGCTGCTGCCGCCGAACCGTGATGCTTCGCGCCGCGAGAGCATGCAGGCGATCTGGAAACAGGCAGGACTGCAATCGATCGACACGGACGTGATCCGCATCCAGGTCGCCTATTCGGACTTCGATGATTTCTGGGATTCGAACAGCGTGCCGATCGGGCCATCGGGCAAGGCGATTGCCGATCTGTCGCCGCGCGAACGCGACGAGCTCAAGTCGCGCCTGCGCGAACAATTGCCGTCGCCGCCGACGGCAGCATCGCCTATGAAGCGTTCGCCAACGCCGTGAAGGGCCGCGTGCCGTCCTAACGCATGCCGTCGGGCAGCACCGCCTGGCTGCCAAGCTCCTGCCACGCCATCGGCGCGCCGGCTTTTTTCGCCGCTTCCGCGGGCGGCAAGTCCTTGTCCCAGCGCACGGCGATGAAGCGGCGGCCGTTGACACCGTCGGACGCATGCGAGCAAAGCCAGACGAGCGGCTCGACCATCACCTCGGGCGCGATCAGTTTCGCGCGGTCGGGGACCGCGGCGCGCGAGACCAGCCGGGTGTCGGCGGCGCCGCCCGGCACCAGCACGTTCGCGGTCACACCGGAGCCTTCGAGTTCCTGCGCGATGGCGGTGAGGTGCGCCTCGTTGGCGGCCTTCGAGCCGCCATAGGGCTGCAGGAATGTGCGCCACATCGTATCGAGGCTGGTGGTGACGTTGATGATGCGGCCCCAGCGCCGCGCCAACAGCGCCGGCAGCACCGCCCGCGTCATCAGGAACGGGGCGACCACATTGACGTCGATGATGCGGCGGAACTCTTCCGGCGAGGTTTCCCACAATTTTCCGACCGGCTTGCCTTCGCCGCGGATGAGCCCGGTGCTGATGCCCGCATTGTTGATCAATATATCGACGCGGCCGAAGCGCTCGGTGGCGACACGCACCAGTTTGGTGCCGCTGTCGTCCCAGGCGACATCGGCGATGATGCCGAAGAAGCGCGCGCCGGCGCCGGAATTTTTTCTGTCCAGGTTCTCCGCGGCATCCTGGGTCTCCTCGAGAGCCGGCGCGTCGAGTTCCACCGCAATGACGCAGGCCCCGGCCCCGAGCAGCCCGAGCGTCATCGCCCGGCCGAGCCCGCGCCCGGCGCCGGTGACGATCGCGACCTTTCCGTCAAGCGCTCCTGCCATCTCTTTCCTCCCCCGGATTACCCCGAAATGACCTTGTCGCCGCGCTAGAACAGGGTGACTTTTCTTCGAACCGTCATCCTGCGCTAGCTCTTTGTTTTAGCATGTCCTTTTCGCAAAGCCGGCCGCCACTTTTGCGCGACATGCTGTAATCCGGGGACTATATGGCACCTCGCCCGGGCCGCGAAACAACGGCAAGTCCCGGTGGCAAGCCCGGTTGCGCAGGGCCGCCCTGCCGCCTATATTCCGCGAGCTTTCCAGTCATCCCCGATGACGTAAGTGGCTTCGCCCCGACGGGCGGGCGGAGCACAGAGAAGATTTACCTGAGATCACCCGGTTTTGGAGACCCCATAATGGCGACCCCGCCCCTGATGCCGAAAGCGACAGCCGTCTGGCTCGTCGACAATACGTCGCTCTCGTTCGACCAGATCGCGCAGCTCTGCAACCTGCATCCGCTCGAGGTCAAAGCGATCGCCGACGGCGATGCGGCGCAGGGCATCAAGGGCCTCGATCCGATCGTCACCGGGCAATTGACGCGCGATGAAATCGCCGCCGCCGAAGCCGATCCCGATTACCGGCTGCATATCGCCGATCCGAAAGTGCGATTGCCAGAAGCCAAGCCGAAAAAGGGCCCGCGCTATACGCCGGTGTCGCGCCGCCAGGACCGCCCGAACGCCATTCTCTGGCTGGTGCGCAATCATCCGGAGCTGAAGGACAGCCAGATCATGCGGCTCGTCGGCACCACCAAGTCGACCATCGAGTCGATCCGCGAGCGCACCCACTGGAATTCGGCCAATCTGACGCCGCTCGATCCGGTGACGCTCGGCCTTTGCTCGCAGATCGATCTTGATCTCGAGGTGCAGAAAGCGGCCAAGGAAAAGCCGGCGCCGGTCGAGACACACGGCGCAACGCTGTTGCCCGCCTCCGTCACCACCGTGCCGAAACCGGAGCCCGAGCCGGTCGCCGCCGGCCAGAAGCCGGTCGACGATCTCAACGTCGAGGCCGTGTTCGCCAAGCTCAAGCAGCTCGGCGGCAAGGCGGAGTAGCTCTCCTTCTCCCCGCGTGCGGGGAGAAGGTCGGGATGAGGGGGCCTCTCCGCTTGGCTCGGATCGCGAGGCTCAGAATCGCGGAGAGGCCCGCTCACCCGTCGCGCTTACGCGCGCCGACCTCTCCCCGCACAGCGGGGAGAGGTGAATGGTTACTCTCTACCCCCGATCATTTCGCAGCACCACGCAGGCGCCGCCGGCGGCCGTCAGCTTGTTGCAGAATTTCTCCAGATAATTGCGGTCGTCGTCGGCGATGCGGATGTTGTAGCGCAGCGCGGTGCCGAGACCGATGCCGCGGCTGCGCACCACGATCGGCTCGCGCTCGCCGATCAGGCTGCCGTATTTCTTCTGGATCGCGCGATAGATCGCCCAGGCCTTGCTCTCCGACCAATTGGCGGTGAGCTGCATGCCCCAGCGCGGCACATAGGCGGCGATGCGTTGGGCCTCCGCCTTCGGCGCCAGAATCAGATTGGCGAGCCGCGTGCACGGCACGCCCTGCGGGAGGGTGGTGTCGGACGTCTGCGGCGGCTGTGGCGACGCCCAGTCGTCCGCCGTCCAGCCGGTGACGATGGCGACGTAATTGCGCGTCTCGCTCGGCAGCGGACGCTTGCTGGCAAGGAAAGCGCCGACCCGCCCCGGCCCGGCATTATAGGCCGCGGCGGCTAGACCCAGATTGCCGAACTCGCGTTTGAGATCGCGCAGATAGCTCGCCGAATTCTTCAAAGCCTCGATCGGATCGAACGGGTCAAGGAGCCCGCGATAATCCGCCGTCCCCGGCATGAATTGCGCAATCCCCTGCGCCCCCTTGGCACTCACCGCCCGCGCATTGAACCGGCTCTCCTGCCAGATCACCCGAGCGAAGAACTCGACCGGCAACTCGTTCTCGGCGGCGTCCTGCTCCAGCGCGCGGCAGATGTCTTCGGCGGTGGGGGGAGTGTTGGGGGTGGCGGGCGGATTAGCCGGTGCGGGCGGGTTCTGTGCCGGCGCGGTTTTGCTCTGATCGGCAGCCGCGCTCGGGACCGGCGCCTGCGCATATGCGCGGACGCTCGATAGCATAAAGACTAATAAGATCATCCGTCCGAGCCAGCGGGACATGCCCGCTAACGTATGAAATCGGCCGCGGTGCCGCCATCGCAGGTGCGCGTGGTAAGGCAAAGCCTGTTCTTGTCATCTGTCTCGTCCTCGATACGGGGACGGCTTTCCCATATCCACCAATGAAATAGACTGCGTTTGAGCCCCTTGCAGGCAAATTTCCACCCTATATCCGTCCCTTTTATATTGACTAATGTCTCTGTTTCCGTAACTATGCGTACATGATTCGCAAATTCTGGCGGTTAACAGACGGCGGGGAGGACAATCTTGGCCCCGCGATCACGGAGGCGGGCCTGGTCCTGGGGCGCACGCCGCTGATCGAGCGGCGCAACCAGCGTTTCGTGGTGCGCGAGCGCGCCGGGATCGAACGGCTGCTGAAGCGCGCCTATCGAGCTGATGTTGCGACGGACCGGCTGATGCCCGGTCTTAAGACGGTGGCGGCCGCACTGAATGCAAATGATCCCCGCTTGGCACACATTGCCGCCGTCCATTTACGCATTCCCGATCTGCCCGATCGCGCCGCGCGCGACGGCATGGAGGCGGAAGATATTGTCGTTAAGTACGGCGATTGGAATCCGGCCCTGCATCCGCGCACCGGCGTCCCGCCAAATCCCGGCTGGTTCGCGTCGACAGACGGATCGAGTGACGAATCATCCTGGACCCGCACGGCGCAGAACGACAATCCGACGCAGCGTTCAGATGCAGCGGACAGCATTGGCCAAGACAGGGTGATACTGCCCCCCGGCGAGCGCAACGACGAACTGGGAGACTTTCTGGAATGGATCGCAAACGCGAAACCGGCAGATGAAACGCCGATAAGGGCCGAGATCAAACGACGGTACTACGATGTCGGCGACGCGAGCGGCGGCGACGCGCTCGCCGCTGCTCTGAGCAATGTTTTGGGACCGGGCGTCGCGTACAAAGATCGACAGAAAATCCTCGATGCCATCGGACCCTATTCGGTACCGGCCGGCGATCCGACAGTCGATCTTCTGACCGACGCCGGCCTCCTTTCATTGGGAATGCTCCCGCCGGCTGCAGGACTCGAGACCGCATCTGCAGCATGGGAACTCGGCTGGGCGGCGCGCGGCATCTATTTCAGCGAACAACTGGACGCCAATCTGCCGGCCGCATTTCCAGTGATCGACCGCTGGCTCGATGGCATAGTCACCAGTATAAAATCCATTGACCTGAGAGCCGCCACGTACCAAGACGCGGCCCGGCTCACATACCGGCTAAATGGCTATATCGACAAATTAGTCCTGTTCGACGGTGACGAAATGGGCGGCATCGTGATCAGGCCTTCGGATATCAGCAGCCGTGTACTAAGTTTGGCCGTCCCCAAGGGCAGCATGACAACAATCCAGCGAGCGGCAATTGAAGCGGCCAGGCTGAGGGCGCGGGCGTTCGAAGTTGATCTCGTCATTACGCCATTTTAGGAGTTCTGATGTATTATCACTTCTATGTGCGTAACGGCATTGTCTACATCCCCACGATGGGAAAAATGGACCAGGGCTTCTATCGCGACGTCGAACCGGTGGCCGTTGTCTCCGCCTCGAATACCGAAGCTATGCGTCAAGCTCTCGCGGCGGTGATAGCTCGCGGAAACCCAATCGTGCCGATGTTGCGGCGGCGCGAATGGTCCGCGCCCGTAGTGCTGAAGTATGCCGGGGTAAGAAGCTGGTCGGCGTTCGAACAGGGCATGTCACTTTGGGGACTCGACGATAAGAACGGAAAATTCGCTCTTATTGGGAAAAGAAAACAATCAAATGGCGCGACCGTCGATGACCCAGAAAGAACGTTCACTTTCTCTCCCGGATCAACGACGGAAGACGTGATCGAAAAGATAATTGTGATTTTGCAGGAAGCCGCGCGGAAGGTCTAGGTATCCCAAGGGCAAGATGACAGCAGCGCAAAAGGCAGCAATTGAAGCTGAAAAGGGGCGCGCCCGAGCATTTGGAGTGGATCTCAGAGTCACGCAGTTTCAAGGGGACGCCATGGACTGCGAACTTTACCTGAGGAACGGCACAGTTTACCTGCCCACCATGGGGAAAATGGATAAGGGCTTCTATCGCGGGGTGGAACCGGTGGCTGTCGTCTCCGCTTCGAACATCGACGGTGTTCGGCAAGCGTTGCAGACGACGATCGCTCGCGGCAATCCGATTGTGCCCCTGCTGCGGCGCTCCGAATGGCAACCACCGGTGCTGCTGAAATATGCAGGGGTTAAATCCTGGTCGGCATTTGAGCGCTGCATGTCCCTTTGGACTATTAAGGAAGACGACGCGGCTTTTCAGATCGCCGGCCAGAAAAAGCAGCCGAATGGAATGTGGAAGGATGATCCAGAGCAAACGATTGTCTTCCCATCCGGAGCAACGGTCGATGATGTGATCGATCGTATGATCGCGATCCTGCAGGACGCGGCTGCGCGATAGTCGTAATGCATGTCAGTCTCGATGCAATCCGCGAGTCTGCGCGTGGCACGCTTCGCTTTGCCCACGCTTGCTGCACGTGGCACGCTTCGCTTTGCCCACGCTTGCTGCACGTGGCACGCTTCGCTTTGCCAACCCCAGTTTGCTATTCTATTTGGAACCCCGGAAGGACTTTCTGAATTCGCGATCGAATTCTTTGGAGCAGAGCGTCATCGCTCCTTGTCCAGTGCAACATATTCTTAGGCACGTTGACGAAGGCGTGCTCCACGAGATCGGCGGCGCTGACTCGTATCTTGCGACGATGTTAAGCGGCGAAATCGAGACTGGTTTTTGCGAATCCAACTCAAAAACGTATATCCATGCGTTCGTTCCGTGATAATGCGTATTATCACTCCCCTTAATTCGATAATTAACGCCAGCAACGTGCTCTATTTCCGGCCGCCCGAGAAAAGGCTGCCAACTTTCCCACACGGATTTCGGAATTGCCAGAATTGTCCCGGCCGCGGCACCTTCCTTGCTGAGTTCGAATTTTAGAAGCGTTTGGTAAAACGTTCTTTTGAAGACATTGGCGATGTTCGGCCCCTCGACGTCCTCGGACATCCATGAGAGATTTTTTGCGAGTGCCTTGGAGAACCCCCTCTTGTGCAAGCGATACGCGTCACGCAGATTGGAAACTGCGTGCTTATAGCTCCCGTGAAAATCCATTGTTTGGATTTCAATGAAGCCGTATCGACCGACCCTCAGTGCTCCTTTGGTCTTGGTGATTTCCACGACGGTGACATCGAAGGCGATTTCAGGCGATGCGGACGTGCCGCTAATGGAAATCTCCCCGCCAAGCTTATCCTGAAAGAATACGAACACACGCTGATTCTTTGCCAATCCCGCTTCGAGCGCACCAGAGCCGTTTTTGTCATCGAGAATAGAAACAGGGATTGGCGTGATCGAAGCGCTCGCTTGAAATATCGCTTCGCATCCAGCTTTGACAATGTCACTGTCGATTACCCGATATGGGCATACTAACCAGTCTCGGCGCGAATCAATGCCAACTGAATTGATCGTACACACGCCGAAAGCGTTTTCATTTTTGATGCATTGGGTCCGTTGCCGTTTGACCTCAGAGAGAAATGGGCAAGCGCCCCAATTGGTGCCTGAAAGTGCTTTATCGTCGAGCCGAACGTCAGGGTAGGTCCGCTGTCCAAACCACTCGCTGATGTAATTGCCTCTTTGCTGCGGCGCAGTCATTTTGTCAGCCGTTCAATTGCCGGCTCAACGAATTTGGACTGAAGCTCGAAGCCTAGCGCGTTCCGCTGAGAACCAATTGCTACCTCGAGAACACGTCCCGTGCCGCAAAATGGATCAAGGACCGTTCCTCCTACCGGGCAGCATGACAAAATTCTCGGTTCTATAAGCGATCTCGGAAATGTTGCGGTGTGGCCATCCTCACCAGGCTCGACCAAAATCGACACGACATCAGTCTGCCTCGATGCCAAAGCGGCGGCATCATAATAGTACTTTGCGCGGCCATAGCTCGGCTTTTTTACAAAGTGAAAGAAGTGCTCATGCGCCAAGTTGAGGCGGTCGCTTTCCCTCAAGGGTAGCGCATTGGGTTTGTGCCAGATCAGATCATTTCTCAAAATCCACTTCTTTTCTTGCATCGCCACGGCAAAGCGCGATGGAATAAGCAAGAGCTGTTTTTCCGCGCGAAATCCGCCCATTGGCGTCTTTCGTCGCTTTCGATCCTTATCAGAAAAGCCTTGGCGGCCATTGTTCCTTATACTGCTCCATCGAGCGAAGTACGTGTCTCCGAGGTTGATCCACAAACTACCTTCAGGTTTTAGGCATGGAACCGCGCGCTGAAACATCTCAGTGAGATGAGCGATGTACCACTCAGGATACGGCTCAAGTCCCAGAATCCCACCTTGCGAGCGGTACCAAATATAGCCGGGAGAATTTTCGCCGATTTTTCGAACGCGCTTGATGTCGTTAAATAGCTTCCAATTGTGCTTGAGATCGTAATCCCGATGACCCCAATAGGGTGGGCTAGTTATAATGAGGTCTACAGAGTTGGCGGGTAGCAGACCGAATAGATCGTATGCATCACCCGGGATGATCGAATTCAAAAGCTTCGTTATCGACGCGTTAGTCGAGGTAACTTGGAGCATCCGTGGTGCCTCGGCGACTCGGCGAATGAAGGTACTGGAGATAACAGCATTTGGCACCTCGCGCGGTGCTCGGAAATCACAGACAAAAGTAGTTTAGAACAAAACGGGAACAATGTCAAAAAACCGCTACGCCCCCACACCCTTCCCCTTCAGCGCCGTCCCGATCTCATCCAAAACCACCGGATCGTCGATCGTCGCCGGCATTTGCCAGGCGTCGCCGTCGGCGATTTTCTTGATGGTGCCGCGGAGGATCTTGCCGGAGCGGGTTTTCGGCAGGCGGGCCACCGTGATGGCGAGCTTGAAGGCGGCGACCGGTCCGATCTTGTCGCGGATCAGCGCCACGCATTCCTTCTCGATCTCGAGCGGAGAGCGGTGGACGCCGGATTTGAGCACGATGAAGCCGCACGGCACTTCGCCCTTGAGCTCGTCCTTGATGCCGAGCACCGCGCATTCGGCGACGTCGGGGTGCGAGGCGAGCACTTCTTCCATGCCGCCGGTCGAAAGCCGGTGGCCGGCGACATTGATGATGTCGTCGGTGCGGCCCATGACGAAAATATAGCCGTCCTCGTCCTTGAAGCCGGCATCGGCGGTTTTGTAGTAGCCGGGAAATTCCTCAAGATAGCTTTCGCGCATGCGCCCGTCGGCGAGCCACAGGGTCGGCAGGCAGGCCGGCGGCAGCGGCAGCTTGACCACGATCGAGCCCATCTTGTTCGGCGGCTGTTCGTGGCAGCCTTCGTCGACGATGCGGATGTCGTAGCCCGGCATCGCCACCGTCGGCGAGCCGTGCTTGATCGGCAGCATGCCCAAGCCCACCGGGTTTCCCGCGATCGCCCAGCCGGTTTCGGTCTGCCACCAGTGATCGATCACCGGCACTTTGAGCAGATCTTCCGCCCATTCCAGCGTCGGCGGGTCGGCGCGCTCGCCGGCCAGGAACAGCGTGCGGAACTTTTTCAGATCGTGTTGCGCGAACAGCTTGCCGTGCGGGTCCTCTTTCTTAATGGCGCGGAACGCGGTCGGCGCGGTGAACAGCGCGACGGCGCCGTGTTCGGCGATGACGCGCCAGAACGCGCCGGCGTCCGGCGTGCCGATCGGCTTGCCCTCGTAGAGCACCGTCGTTGAGCCGTGCAGCAGCGGCCCATAGACGATGTAGGAATGGCCGACCACCCAGCCGATGTCGGACGCCGTCCACCACACCTCGCCCGGCGCGATGCCGTAGAGATTTTTCATCGACCATTTCAGCGCCACCATGTGGCCGCCGTTGTCGCGCACGACGCCCTTCGGCCGTCCGGTGGTGCCCGAGGTGTAGAGGATGTAGAGCGGATCGGTCGCCTTGACCCGCTCGCAGTCCCAGGCCGAGCGGGCATGAACGAGCGCGTGATCGCGCATCGTCGCCCAATCGCGGTCGCGGCCGTCGATCAGCGGCGCCGCCGCTTGCGGGCGCTGCAGGATCAGACAGGTTTGCGGCTTGTGCACCGCAAGCCTGATCGCCTCGTCGAGCAGCGGCTTGTAATGCACGATGCGGCCCGGCTCCAGCCCGCAGCTTGCGGAGAGAATGACCTTGGGCTTGGCGTCGTCGATGCGGGTGGCGAGTTCGCGCGCGGCGAAGCCGCCGAACACCACCGAATGCACGGCGCCGATCCGCGCGCAGGCGAGCATCGCGATCACCGCTTCCGGGATCATCGGCATGTAGAGCAGGACGCGGTCGCCTTTGCCGACGCCGAGGTCGCGCAGCATGCCGCCGAGCACCTGCGTCTCGGTCAACAGCCGATGATAGCTGATGGTGCGCTTCTCTCCGGCCAACGGCGAATCGTAGATGATCGCCGCCTGCTCGCCGCGCCCGGCGTCGACATGGCGGTCGACCGCGTTGAAACAGGTGTTGCAGACGCCGTCCGGGAACCAGCGGCCGTAGACGCCGGCGGTCGGATCGAACACGGTTTTGGGCTTTTCATACCAGTCGATGTCCGCCGCCGCCTCGCCCCAGAAACTCAGCGGATCGCGCTGCCAACGCGCATAGGCCTCATGATAACGGCTCGAGCGGGCGTCCATGGCGTTTTCTCCCCCGTTACTCCCTCTCCCCGTTTACGGGGAGAGGGTTGGGGTGAGGGGGCCTATCCGCTGGGCTCAAAATCGCGGAGAGGTCCCCTCACCCTCGCTCACTTCGTTCGCATAGCCGATGCTTCGCATCGGCGTTCTTGTACTCAGGACGGCGTCCGAAGGACGCCTACGCTCTCCCCGCGCGGAGAGGTGAGGTGAACTTTCTCACTCTATTTTCTGCCTGACCACAGCCTTTGTGCAAGCCGTGCCGCCCAGGCGGCTCCGCCATGCATCTCAATACTGGCCTAAAGGCTCGCGCTTTGATCTATGTCACTACCGACCAACCACCCCCGCACCCCCTCGAGCCCGTGATCACCGACCCCTGGTTCTATCTTCTGGCCATCCCCGCCGTGACCGTGCTCGGCCTCGGCAA
>Ga0181533_1001456_pt1 | contig 30470 bp, 22 predicted proteins | sample PEATcosm2014_Bin_45_FD_119772 | JGI IMG/M metagenome (GOLD analysis project Ga0181533, IMG submission 119772) | Peatland microbial communities from MTU Mesocosm Facility, Houghton, MI, USA - PEATcosm2014_Bin11_60_metaG | ecosystem: Environmental > Terrestrial > Soil > Wetlands > Peat | place...
CTGTCAAGCCGGATTTGACGAAATCCCCGGTCCCGCGTTTTGATCTCCTTCGCTTCGACGACTACCTGACACTTGCAATTCAGACTTCACGCGGATGCCCTTTTGAGTGTGAGTTTTGTGACGTCGTAAACCTGTATGGTCGCAAAACCCGTCATAAGACCCCCGAACAGGTTCTAAAGGAACTGGAAACCCTCTATAGCTTGGGATGGCGCGATGAAGTGTTTATATGCGACGATAATTTTATCGGCGTCAAAAAACACGCTCTCGCCGTCCTTCATAAGTTGATCCCCTGGATGAAGAATCATGGGGAACCGTTCTCCTTCACGACCCAGGCCTCGGTGAATCTGGGGCAGGATAACGATCTGATCAATCTTATGACAGAGGCTAATATCAGTCACATCGTAGTGGGGGTTGAATCTCCCGACGAGAACGTGCTGGCCCTTACACGTAAGCACCAGAATATCCGCCATCCGCTGGCCCAATCATTGAGCAATATGAATCGCAATGGGCTGTCCGTTATTGCCAGTTTCATCATCGGTTTCGATCAGGAGAGTGAAGGGGCCGGAAACAGGATCTGCGAGTTCGTGGAGGAACTCGGCGTTCCCATGGTGACGCTGAACATCTTGAGCGTTCTTCCTAATACATGCCTGTGGGACCGCCTCAAACGGGAAGGAAGGCTCCTGCTGGATGCAAATGACGGCACTTTTATGTCCGGCAAGCTCAACTATGTCCCGACCCGCCCGGAATCGCAAATAATCGGCGAATATCTGCAAGCCGTGAACCGGCTCTATGAGCCTTCGGCTTATCTCGACCGCGCCTACCGGTACTTTCTGGCCATGAGGCCTACCCGGCTTGCGCTGGCCTGTCAAAAAGGGGAAAATGTGCCTTCCCTGGCGCCGGTTGAACGCATTGCTTCATCGCAAAAGATGACAGGACCCTGGGGTATTGCGAAGTTTCTTTGGCGCCAGGGAGTGAGGTCCCCGAGCAGATATCAGTTCTGGCGTCAGTTGGTGGGCATGTACCGGATGAACCCCAGCCGCATGGTAAGCTACATCGATACCTGCGGTTTGGGGGAAGACATGTTTCGATTCAGGGAATTTGCTCACCGGCAAATGACCTCCTGAGGCAAGAACCGGCAAGACGGGCCTCAGCACTGAATAGGGCGATTGTTGCCCGCCGGAACTCCTCCTTTCCTCGTATGATAGACTTATAAACAACTCTGTGCGGTAATCTGGTCATTCAATTTACCGCTAGGCGGAAGGTCCGCCGCATAGCCCGCAAGGCATCCCCGGAAGGGTCTATCGTGCGCGTCGTGCGGTCGCGGGATGCCTTGCAACCTTTGCAGCTAAAGAGATATTCACCATTCCAAAATTAGACTTGGCAACTTCTTACACAGAACGAGACAGTCTATGTTTGATTTTTGCCGGACTGCGCAAGGATTGTTCGCACCCATAATTGTTCGCTGTATTCTTCTCCATCGGATAAAATATTGTTTAAGCGGTGGAATATACTCTATGGCGAAGCGGAGGACCCCCACTTTTTTCCAGGGCGGGAGAGGTGCATGAACGAGGGGCTCTTATTTTTTATCGTAGAAGATGACAAGTTGATGCGAAGGATAATCGCGGATTTCATACGTGAAATGGTCCGTAGCGATGAGATTTCAGAAGGGGTGGAGATTTATGATTCTTCGAGCGGCAAAGAAGCGCTCAATTTATTCGAACTTATGTTCAAAACGGATGCCGAAGCGAGGGTGACTTACAGGCATGAACCCATTACACCGATGCCGGGGAGGCAGGACAAAGCCATAGTTATCTGCGATGTTGAAATGGAGCCGATGGGAGGCCGCGAGCTGTTACAAATAAGTATGAAGGATGAAATACTCAGGGATATGGGCTTCGTTATGATGACTGAGAAGCCCAACCTCGGGCTTGTAAGTGAACTGGGCGAACTGGGCGCAATGCATGTCCTTGTCAAGCCTCTGACCCTGCACAGTTTTTCCCATACGATTCGAGAGCTGGTGACGCGGATCAGCAGTGATGAACACAGATGTTATAAAGAAGTCGAACGGCTTCTGGAGTTGGGGGAATATGAAGAAGCCCTCAATCTAATGAAGAGTGCGGAATCGAAATACACGAACCTGAACTGGATCATTTTGCGGGGAAGAGCGCACCTCGGGCTGAATGAAACTCAACTCGCGAAGAGCGATTTCGAACAGGCGGAGATGGGCGCTCACATCTCCTCTATAATTGCCCTGAAACACCTGGTCGAAATACACGAGGCTGCGGGCGATATCAGAAAGACTATTGACAGCCTTAGCAAGCTCACCCTTAAAAGCCCCTCCAATGTGGAACGCAGATTGAGACTGACCGAGCTTTTCATAGAGGATAACCGTCCCGGTGAGGCCAAGGCTGTCTTGGATTCATTGGAACTGGAGAGGCGCATAATTGCGGAAATCAGGTCGAAAGTTGCATTCCTGCTCGAAAGGGCCGGATTTGTTGAGGATGCCTCCAACGTGAGGCTGCAGATGGTGGACGACGAACTCGACAATTTTGTGTTCTGCAACGATGTGGCAATCGGTTTAAGAAAGCAGGGCCGCCATGATGCAGCGGATGAGATTTATCGAAAGATCATCAAAGGTCATTCCAAAGAAGCCACCTTATGGTTTAACCGCGCCGTAAACCTCACCGACTGGGGGAAAAAAGAAAATAACGACTCCATGCTCAGGGAGGCGGTCGATCATTTTAATATGGCGTTGAAATTGCGCCCCGATTATGGGGAGGCAGATCGAGCGATACAACAATTGAAATTCGATATCAAGGCGCGAATGAAAAAATAAGGAGAAAGGCATTTGCTTGGTATAAGAAACCAATCCGCATGTAAAGAAAACAAAGGACCTCTTGCAAAATGGTGGAAGGTATTGTGCCGCACGAAGAGAAAAAATCGCGTATCCGCAAGCCCGGCTGGCTTAAGCTTAAGCTTCCGGCTGGGCCGGATTACGAACTGGTCAGGTCGCTGATCAGCAACAGCGCACTTCATACGGTGTGTCAGGAAGCCAGGTGCCCCAACCAGTGGGAATGTTTTGCGAGACAGACGGCAACTTTCCTGATTATGGGGCCACGATGTACACGGAACTGCCGCTTTTGTGCAGTGCAACACGGGCCTTTGGGACCGCCTGATCTCGAGGAGCCTTTCAGAGTGGCCGAAGCCGCTCAGAGCCTGGGATTGGGCTATGTCGTAGTCACTTCTGTCACCCGTGACGATCTTCCGGATGGCGGCGCCGCCATCTTTGCAGCAACCATAAGAGCAATACGCAAAAAAATTCCGGATGTGCAGGTTGAAGTGTTGATCCCCGATTTTCAGGGGCGCCCGGAGCCACTTCTTACAGTGATCGAGGCCCACCCGGATGTATTGAACCACAATATCGAAACCATCGAGCGCCTGTACCCGTCGGTCCGGCCGGGAGCCGCATATAAGCGTTCGATGCAACTCCTGCGCCGGGCGAAAGGCTGCGATGCTTCTCTTCCAATCAAGTCCGGTCTGATGCTTGGCCTGGGAGAGTCACCCGAAGAGATGCACCAGACTCTTCGGGACCTCCTGGACGCGGGTTGCGCCCTGCTCACGCTGGGCCAATACCTCCAGCCCTCGGCGGATCACATTCCGGTGGAACGGTTTGTTACTCCCGCAGAGTTTGACAACTGGAAAGAGATTGCCCTCTCAATGGGCTTTTCGCGGGTAGCGAGCGGTCCGCTTGTGCGAAGTTCGTATCACGCCAAGGACCTCTTCGGTGCTTGTCACGAAACCTAAATCCGCGAGGAGGATAACGCAAATGGGCCGTGCGAGAGATCCGTCCATGCTTCGATACCTCGGCATGAAAGGCGTTCGCGCCAACAAAATGAACCCTTACACTTTTTGAAAACAAGCGCATAATCGAAAGGGATTGCGGAGATGGACCAGCCCAAAAGAACCGTCCTATATGACAGGCATAAGGCGCTGGGCGCCCAGATGGTGGAATTCGGCGGTTGGGATATGCCGCTTCAATACCCCTCGGGGGTTGTGGAGGAACATTTGAGCACACGTAAAGGCGCAGGGATTTTTGACGTCTCCCACATGGGTCGATTTATCATCCGCGGCGCCAACGCGCTCAGGTTCGTCCAACATGTCCTGACCAATAACGCTGAAGCGCTCGACCTGGCGCCGACAGGAGCGCAGTACACGCTCATTGCCAGTGAAACGGGAGCGGCTGTGGACGACGCATTTCTCTATCGGTTCGTCGAAGGAGAGTATCTGCTGGTCGTCAATGCCGCCAACCGTCAAAAAGACTGGGAGCATCTCCAGCCCTATCTCGAAACCTTCGATGGCGTCGAACTGATCGACCGCACTTATGATATCGCCATGTTCGCATTACAGGGGCCCAAATCCCGCGGGATCATCGAGGCAGTCGTTGAGGCAGGCGCCCTTCCGGAGCCGTTCCGTAATGCCGTGGGCATTGTCGAGATCGCGGGCGCCAGGGTTATGGTCAGCCGTACAGGTTATACAGGCGAACCGCTCGGTTTTGAACTTTTTGTTGACCGTGCGAACGCGCTGATGCTTTGGGACCTCCTTTTAGAGAAAGGGGCCGGGCTGGCCGGCCTCGCGGCGCGCGACACACTGCGCCTGGAGCCCTCCCTTCCGCTCTACGGCCATGAGTTTGGAGACGACCCGGATGGCAAAGAAATCCCCTGTTTTGCGATGCCAATAGGCAAATGGGCCGTCAGCTTTTCACCACTTAAAGGCGAATTTATCGGGCGGGCGGCCTTGGAGAAACAGTTTGCCGCCTACTCCAAAATTATCGCCCGCGACTACTCCTCCATTACCGACCTCCCTCGCATGTTCAAATGCGTGGCGGTGGCAGGCCGGGGAATTGCCAGGGCCGGCGCCAAGGTCTTCAAGGCAGACAAGCACGTCGGCTATATAACGAGTGGTACGATGGCGCCTTACTGGGTGTTCGAAGATAAAGCGCTTCTTTCCAGACAAACCGGTGAGCACAAGCTGCGCGCGATCTGCCTGGCCTACATTGACAGCGACATCATAGAAGATGACAGGCTCAGCATCGACATCCGGGGGAAGCTCGTAGACGCCGTCGTCGTGGAATACCATCTCCGGTCCGAAGCTCCCCCATACGCCCATCCTATTATTTACGGCCATGAGCTTCCCTCGAGAACGCCGCATGAGGCTTCGGCGAGCGCAAATGTGCGCCGATTGCTTGAAAAGACCGTTGAAAATACCAGGTGGCGCCAGCAGGAGTGCATCAACCTGATACCCTCGGAGATGACGGCCTCACCGATGGCGCGCCTGTTATCCGTAATGGACCCCGCCTTCCGGTACGCAGAGCATAAAGAGTCGAAGGCTTTCTACGATGCGGAGATCTTTTATTATCAGGGGACTGATTTCATCGCCGAAGTGGAATGGCTCCTTGAAAGAGAATTTCGGGAATTCCTCGGCTGCGCTGAAGTCGATACCCGCGTTATAAGCGGGCAAATGGCCAATTCAACCGTGTTCAGCGCCATGCTCGACTACATCAACCGTGCCGACCGCCGGAGCGAACCACGCCGTATTCGCCGGGTAATGAACAACCACATCGGCAAGGGAGGGCATCTCAGCGCACAGCCCATGGGCGCGCTTCGGGACTTCGTTGCCCGGGACCCGCACACGGAGCGTCCGGCCGTAGTAAATTTCCCGGTGCTTGCTGAAAACCCTTATAAAATCGATGTCTCCGCAGCTCTCGAACTGATCGGCGACTGCCGGCCGGAGCTGATCATTTTTGGAAAAAGCATGGTCCTGCATAAGGAGCCGGTAGCGGAAATCCGCCGGTATCTGGATGCCGCGCAAATCGATGCGGTAGTGATGTATGATACGGCCCACGTACTCGGGCTTATAGGTCCTCATTTTCAGCAGCCTTTTGGTGAAGGGGCCGACCTGGTTACCGCATCCACGCACAAGACGTATTTCGGCATGCAACGGGGCATAATAGCGAGCCGCTTCGAGGAGCATGAGGAGCGATACGAGCTGTGGGAGGCCATCCGCCGGCGCACTTTCCCGGGGGCGGTGTCGAACCATCATCTGGGAACCCTGCTGGGCCTGCTCATGGCCGCCTATGAGATGAACTGCTTCAAAGACCAATATCAGCGCAAAGTAATCGCCAACGCCAAAGCGTTCGCCCTGGCCCTCAGGGACTGCGGCTTCGATGTGGCCGGCGACCCGGACATCAGTTTTACCGAAACCCATCAGGTGATAGTGAATGTCGGCTACGCCAGGGGCCCGGAGGTTGCACGCAGGCTGGAAGCCAACAATATCATTTGCAACTACCAGGCTACTCCCGAGGATGAGGGGTTCACCGCCGCAAGGGGCATCCGCCTGGGGGTGTCGGAAATGACACGTTTCGGGATGGGGGAACAGGATTTTCGCGCCCTCGCATTTTTGATGAAAGAAATAGTAATTGACGGTGCTGATTTGGTTGAACAGGTCAAAGCGCTGCGTGAACCATTCCGTGAATTGCACTTCTGCTTCACCGGCGATCAGTACGCGGATCTCGTGGAGAAGCTTCACAAGCTTATATAGCGCCCATCCGGAAAAACCCTCCTTTCCTAAAGGGGAGCAGGGGGGATTTTGTGTTATTAGGCAATTGAATTACTTAAAAAACCCCCTAAATCGCGTCGAGAAAGGGCTGGCAAGTATGCCGGCTCTGTGAAACAGAGATGATGGCCCAAGACTTCCCCGTTGCCTTAAGCGCGTATGGCTCCAAGCCTGGGATGCAGAAAGGGGGTGGGATGAAGAATGCATGGCGGATATAGATGTGGTCAAGGCGGCCCAGCCCATTGGGCTCCCGCGAAAACCTGCGATGCCGAATTTAGCCGAACCTATTTGCAGAATGAACTCAAGCTCTATGGTTATGCGCCAAAATAAGAGTGATCCCAGCCAGCCGGAACGAGGAGAGCGATGTGAACTACGATAAAAGCGACGTTGGGAAAGGTTTATATCCAAAATACACGGTAATCAGAAATGATGGCCGCGACAAACCTGGCGAAATGCACGAAGGGTGCGAGTATTTTGTTATAGATTTGACACATGATCCGCTAGCGGTTGCGCCGCTGGAAGCCTATGCTGAGAAGGCATCTGAAGCCGGATATCACGACCTTGCCCGCGATCTGCGGCTCAAGGCCAATGAAATCAAACTGCGGGACATTATCTGACTTGGCGAAGAACATGAACGATAATAACCCCTTTGGCTAAGGGGACTTCAAACCCGCCAGCATTAGCGCTGTACTGCTTTCCGGATGGAACTATCTAGTTCCCTCTCCTTGAATTAAGGTTGAGAGCCGACTTTGAGCTCGGTGCGCAAAGACCGCCGCAAGCATCAGAGAAGCAGTTCAAGCCGACCGGATCGGATTTGCAAAAGTATTCCCAATTGGGCAAACAGCGAAAGTGAGGCTAGACTATAAAAGATCGCGCTAGTAAAGTATAATAGAACTTAGTCTGAGAGATGCGTATGACTGTCCTTCCGCAAAGGAGCTGACAATATGACCGGTTGTCGTTTGTGTTACGATGTTTTGCTCCGAAGTCCTGTAGAGGCTTGGAACAAGCCGGTATTCGAGTCTCCGAACTTCGCCGTGCTTCCATCACTAGGGGCTCTTGTCGAGGGCTGGCTGTTACTTGTGCCCAAGAAACACTTCATATGCATGGGAGCGTTACCCGACTCGCTTGCCTCCGAGATGCAGGAAATGAAGCACATAATAAGCTCAATTCTCCAACGAACTTATGGACAAATTTGTGCGTTTGAACATGGCCCAAGTGCAGCAAACCTAAGTGTTGGATGCGGCGTCGATCACGCTCACTTGCACATTGTGCCTTTGGCGTTCGACTTGGCTTCTGTGGCGACTTCATTCTTGCCGGAGAACTTACATTGGTCCGAAGCTGGGCTGAAGGAGTGCAGGGCGGCCTTCGGTAGGGGCGAAGATTATCTTTACCTTGAACAACCGATCGCCGCTGGCCGCATAGCCACTCACCAGGAGTTTGAGGGTCAGCTTTTCCGGCGCGCTATTGCAGAGCGGATTGGGGTACCAAATCAGTTCAATTGGCGAGACTATCCGCAGCTGCCAAAGGTGTCGGCAACGATAGACAAAGTGCGAGAGTGGAACGGAGGCGTCTTCGCATGGATGAGCCGACCCAAAGCGGCAGCGTGAGGAACACAGGAAAGCTCCCTGGGTTCGCGCCAGAAGACCCCTCAGACGGCGGTCGCAGGCTTGGGGAATGGCGCTCAAAGTACACGGACCCAGATGCCCAACGGGGCATCTGGTTTGAAGCTGGCTATCTGGCAGTCATTTTGTTAGGCGTACCGATCGCCATCGCGATTCTCTGGCTTGACTACCCTAAGCATTGGTTGGGCGTATCCGATCATAAGTACAAAGGTATCCTTAGGTATGGCACAGCTTGGCTGAGCGGCTCCTTGGGTGGAACTCTCTTCGACGTGAAGTGGCTCTATCATTCCGTTGCGCGGCAGATTTGGCATCTGGACCGGCGGCTTTGGCGATTATTCACACCGCATATTTCTGGTGGCTTGGCGTTCGCTTTTATTGCGCTCATTTCGTCAGGGATGCTTAGAATTTTTGATCGCCAAGCGGTTGAATCGCTCTCTCTGGTTGTTGGCGTTGCCTTTCTGGTGGGCTACTGTTCAGATAGCGCTGTTGCGAAGCTGATAGAGATCGCTGACACCCTTTTCGGGGCGAGCCGGGGCAAAGAGAGGCATAAAGAGGAATTGATGCAGGACGTCAGTGGCTCAACGGAGAAAGAAGAGTAGCCGAAGATTTAGGATCGTGTCACGCGAGAGAGTCCGCCCCTTCAAGAGCTGAAGTTTAGAACTCTGAAACGGCGAATCTTGAAAAACCAGACGTTTGGCCAATGAATGTACGTGAATGTCCAGGACCAGTCGGTTTTGCTGAAACCAGTTCATCTACATTTGGACTCCTATGAGGGACGCGTCTCCACTTCGATATCCTGGTGGCAAATGGAGAATAGCGGCACTTTTTGAGAGTGTCATTCGATTGAATGGATCGAGTTGCACCCAGTACATAGAGCCATACGCTGGTGGCGCCAGCCTCGCCCTAAGCCTGCTCTTTAAAGAGAAGGTTTCAGAAATTCACCTTAACGACCTAGACCCCGCTATCCACGCCTTCTGGCATTCTGTGTTGATGTATAATCGGGAGTTCATCCAGCTTATGGACCAGACCCCGGTGACCCCTGAAGAGTGGTCAAAGCAAAAAGTGGTGTACTCTAGCGGATTGGCGGCAGGCGCACTTGCACTTGGCTTCGCAACCTTCTTTCTCAATCGGACAAACCATTCAGGTATTTTGAATGGTGGGATGATCGGAGGTAGAAAACAAAGCGGATTGTGGAAAATAGATGCTCGGTTTAATCGGTTGGAGCTTCGACGGCGTATCGAGCGGATCCACAGTTTTAGGGATCGTATTCATCTCTCGTGTGAGGATGCGATGGAATTCCTGCGTAATCATACGTTCTCAAGTCCAAGCTTGATTTACCTCGATCCTCCATATTATCGTGCCGGCAGGTGTTTGTATTTCAACGCTTACAAACCAGACGATCATACAGCCCTAAGTGAATTTATCATGGGGTTGAGGTCCCCCTGGATCGTCTCATACGATGATGTTTCCGAAATTAGGAAACTCTACAAAAGTGTCCCCTCTCGCAGAATCCAGTTGCTCCACACGGCAAGATCTCTGAGGCCCGGAAATGAGGTTCTTTTCTTTTCACCAGTATTGCGGATTCCAGAAGGTATTTGATGAAAAAGGAAAGATATATTCGGACGCATACATTATCCCCACTCCGGCCCATTAGCGCAATTACCGAAGCAGGGCCAAGAGATTTTTCAGCCGAACAGATCTCTGCGGAGTGCGTTGGCTGGAAGGCTTACGGTCTTAGTGCACTGTACCATGAGTGGGTTCCGCCGTTTTTTGTGATAACCGACTCATGTTTGGAGTTCTGCTCGGACAAAACTATCAACGATTGGGTCGCTGAGTGTCTTGCACGTTCCTGTATCGGTTCAGGTCGTCAGATCATCATCCGTTCGAGCGGCACGACTGAAACAATGCAAAGCCGTGGACGACTTAAATCGGTACCCTGCTCACCACGCCAGATAGAGGCCACAATACGGAGATTGATTCCTCAACTCCCACATATGCCAGGTGGCAAGGTGCATTGGATAGTTCAGGAGTATGTAAATCCGAAACGAAAGGGGCAAGTATCCAATGAAAGACGGATAAGCCGGGAGAATCGAGACTGGATCGCGGAATTTGAACCCCAAGGTGGCAGGCCTGGATATACGGTACCCATAGCTGTCCGACGGTGGCGTGATGGCACAGACCTAATCGACTCAGACCTGCGTTGCAGTTCTGAACCCGCTGTCCCAATTCGCCTGAAACGTGTGGCGATGTGGGCGACCCAACTTTCTTCACGTGCTCTTTTTGAATGGGTGTGGGATGGCAAAGCAATCCACATAGTCCAGGCTGACTTAGCGGAACCGGCGGAAGGGGTTGATCCGCGCTTACACTTCCCGACTCGGATACAAACCGTCGGACCAGCTTCTTTGCAAGTGTTTCATGTTGCGAGTCAGGTAGACTATGAAAGATACGGCAAGCTGAGGAACGCGAAACTGTACGGGGAACTCGGTTACAACATGCCGGTTTTTTACGTAGTCCATGAACCTGAAATTGTGCAAAGCGTTCTCACAGGGCGAATTCCCTCCAAGCTGGCGGACGACCTTGCCGAACTCACAAAACGTCCGTTGATCATTCGTACGGATGGGGCGAGCATTCCCAGCGACAAGCGTGAGATGCTCCCGCGTAGTGATGAGCTATGCTCACAATCTGAAGCGACCGACTGGCTCTGCACGCAATTCAAGCCCAAAATCGAGCAGAGCGAACTGGAGGGCGCTGAGCTTTGCTTGATGGCTCACCACTTCATCCCTTCGGTTGCATCTGCATGGGCACGTGCGGAGCCAGGAAAGAGGCTCGTCCGAGTCGAGTCGCTTTGGGGTATCCCAGAGGGTCTGTACTGGCATTCCCATGATACTTTTGAAGTTGACACTCAAACGGCTGATCTCACCACTGGTAGCATAACCGCACCGTTAAAGTACGAGTTTAGGAAACGCCTGCGCTACAAAGGAACGTTTTTTGCTCCGGACGAGCATGGCCACTGGAAACGTTACCAAACGGCAGATCGATATGTCTGGCGAAGCAGCATAACTAGCAGTAAATGGCTTTTCGAAATCGCATATACAACTAGGCGAGTGGCTGAAAACCAGAAGCATGCTGTTGCCCTCATGTGGTTCATTGATAACCACCCTCAAGCAACTGAGCACAAGGTACTGCCGTGGTTCCATAGCAAATCAGAGTTGACTGGCAAGCCCAACGCGGCTCCCCGACGGAAGCGCACGAGTGCCAAAGATTTTATCATAAAGAGAGTCGGTGACTGGGATCGGCTTAAGCAGGACCTTCAATCGGCGAGACTCATTGAACGCGTCGTTGTCGAGCCGGTAGATCAAGAACTGATTAGGAATCTCAAATTTGCCGAAGAGCTGGCTGACTTGGCGTCAGCTAACAATTTGGTGGTCGAGTTATCTGGCGGAATACTTTCGCATGTCTACTATGTTCTTCAGAGAGGCGGAGTTCAGGTCGAATGCATCGACCTATTCGGTGCTGACGAAGACATCGATGCGTATTATAAGATAGTCCGCGACAAGATCCCGGCTCTGATCGAAGCGCGTGGAGAGCGTACTAAAACCCTGCATTTGGTTGGCGATGCTCTGGTAGATGCTTTGCGACAGAAACTCGTTGAAGAAGCATTTGAGGCGCTGGACGCGAAATCAGGACCGGACCTCATCGGCGAACTCGCCGACCTTCAAGAGGTGGTGAGAGCATTGTGTCGAGAGCTAGGAGTAAGTACCAGCGATATCGAGGCAGAACGGGAAAAGAAAGAGAAACGCCGAGGTGGTTTCGAAAAGGGTTTGATGCTGATCGAAACCGCCACACCGCATTCCATCCATAGTCAACCTCCAACTCCTGATCACCCCGCGCTTGAGCTGATAAGTCGGCATTATTCACAGCTTGTCATCTCGGATCTAGCGGAGCTTCCTGCTAAGCCTTTGTATCGCCGTCCAGATCTTCGCCGGGTAGACGAGCAGATTGAAAAGTTGTTCGCCTTTGCGACTGAAATAAACAGAATCGGAGAGATCAAGGGAACTCTGAATTTCTTGATGCCAACGGACATCCACGGGCTACAAAACTTCACTTTAGGGGTTGAGCTACGTAGAATACGGTCTTCGGTGCGCGGAGTCGTTCGTCTAAGTCTGCGACGTCCTTTGCAGCGCAAAATCCCTTTTCCTAAGTAAATACTGGAGTAACCGGAAACTGCTGGCGCGAAATCCCAGATGCAAGATTCACTTCAGACACAGATTCGGGATCCATTCGCACTTTATTGAGGGAGACAGGAAATGGATATAAAAACTGCGGCCACCTTTTATACAAGGGTCTTGCAGGCTCCTCTCGGGCACTCCATATCTGTATAGTCCTCGACTTCGCCACGGTGGGGTTCAACACCTGCCGTTTTTAATTTGAAATGTTCTCAAGAGGATACGGAAGACGCACAATCTCCCAGATTTGCAAAAGCAAAAAGCCCGAGATCCGGCTTGCCGGGCTCGGGCTTTTTGCTTTTCTGGTGACGGAGAGAGAGGGATTCGAACCCTCGGTAGCGCTTTATACCCTACACCCCCTCAGCAGGCATCAGTCTCAATGGATCTCGTCGTCCCTTGGACCCAAAGTTTCTTAGTTGCCTGTCTTTTGCCGCTTCTGGTTTCCGTTTCTATTGCCGCTTCTGGTTTCCGTTTCTATTGCCGCTTCTATTGCCACTTCTGATTGCCGTTTTGCACGGTATCTCCGTGTGTGCCAAAATCCAATCAGAAAAAGATAAATAAACGCTAACTGAATTTGCAGGCGGTGCTGATGAAACGACCTGATCCTGCATGATGTCTCATAATATTTTTTAATAATATTTTTTAATATTTTTTAATCTTGACAGCTCAGGAATGCCGTGCTATGGCTGCGCCATGGAGATCTTTTGCGGCAAGCACAAAACTCACCCTTTGTCAAGTTGTTTTCTGTATAACCGTGATTAACGTGAACATTGCAACCGTAGGGTTCTTTGGCCGCTTAGATGTGTCAGGGTTGAACCGGAATGTATTTCGTTTTCATCGTTTTGAGAGCACCTGTTTAGAATTCATTTAGCATCATGGCGGTACTTGCAATCGATTCCACTCGAAATATAAGAGAAGTGAATTGATGTGCGAGCAAGTGCAAAATGTGAGAAGGACATCGTAGGCACAAGATTGGGGGAAGCCATGCGCATGCCCATGACAGCAGAGGATATTATCGTTGGTATATTCTACCATATCAAGAAGGTCCAGAAGGGCCATGATAAAAAAATAACCGCAGACAGAGAGACCTTGCATCGAGTTTTTTATAAGATGAAGCAAGGTCACCCTAAGTTGATGGATGTATTTTCGTTCAGGGAGAGAGAACATTTTCCTGAGAGTACGCAACTAGACCAGGCGCTTTCCAACTTGGATGCGGCCGGCCTTATCTCACGCCAGAACCTAGCGCCGAGATATTATAGATTTGAAAACCCTCTCGTAAGCAGCTACGATAAGTTTTCAAAAGGTATTCTTGCTGATGCTGGAATCGAAGAAGAAGAAATAGAAGCTGCCGCAAGAGAGTTTGAACAACTCGCACGTGGAAGGCGGTAATGACGGCTACCGATGTGAGCATCCTTGAAAATTTTTCCAAGGATATTGCAGGGTTTGCTCAGGAATTTGCAGGAAACACGGAATATCGCAGACCATTTCCCAAAGATCCTAAGATCATCCACGACCCTCTCTGGGGAACAATTAAACTCGAACCTTGGGAGGTTGCTTTACTGGATCTTCCGCTTTTACAGAGGCTTCGGCAGGTTCACCAGACATCTCTTGTTTCGTACGTCTTCCCAGGTTGCAATCATAACCGCTTCGAGCATACTCTTGGTGTCGTCCAGCAAGCTCAACGATTAATTGACGCTGTAAACAGCCAGTATCCGTCAAATAAGCCATTTAAACCAACAACTATACGAAGCCTCCGCCTTGCCGCTCTTTTTCATGATTGCGGTCACTCTTGCTTCAGCCATATAAGCGAGGATCTCTATGAATCCTGTGCTGATATGACTGCATTCTTTAAGAGCGATGTCTTTCCAAAATGTCATCCCCATGAAGCTCTTAGCGCCCTTATTCTGAGGTCCGAACCGGTTAAAGAACTTATTGAAGAAATTGAGGCACATTACAAGATTGATCTTGACAATGAGATGGCTTCCAATTGGATTATTGGTAAGCCTGCTCAAAGTTCGGGAAAGAAAAAACATTTTGAAACCCAGGTAATAAACGGACCTTTCGATGCAGATAAGCTGGATTATATTTTTCGTGATGCGCACTACAGCGGCCTTCCAGTAGGGTTGGACCTAGACAGACTCTGGTCCTCCTGTAAAGTAGGAAAGACCACTGATGGCGATAAGGTACTGACACTACATCAGGCCAGTGTGACTCCACTGGAACAGATTCTGTTTAGTAAAATCAACCTGTTTGCTATTGTTTACCAACACCCAAAGGTTAGAGCTGCTGAAAAGATGTTCCAGGCCATTATTGAGGAGGCTAAAGAAAAACCCGACAGCATCCACTTCACAATTTCGGGACGCAAATTGGATCTCAATCGGGCTACCGATTATCTGTGGTTGACGGATGAAGTTTTTTTTGCGAAGGCACTGATGCGCCCACAAAATGATTCTCTTCACAGAAGCCTGCATGACATCAGGTATCGGCGCTTTCTTGTCAGGGCTCTAACTATTAGCCATGATACTGTTGCCCCTGGATGTAACGATGGGTTTATGCAAGTGCGCAAGCTTAACCAGCGAGGCGCTTCAACCTACCAAGCGAAGCGGGAATTAGCATCAGCAATCTTGCGGGCCGCTCATCTTGAGGACACAATCGGTGTTCGCGACGTATGGGTATACCTGCCTTCAGACCCATCTTTTGGAGAAGCAGACAGGACCTTCGTTCGTACTGCAAACAAATCCCTCAGAAAGGTGAGCGATCTCTTTCCGATTCATTATTGGGGCGAACAGTTTAAGAACTACAAATGGAGAGGCCATGTCTTTTGTCCCCAGAAATACCAGCAGCAGATTCACGAAGCTGCACTTCAGGTATTTAAGGAACAGTATGAGTTGAAGTTCAAGAGGTCAGCGGGGGAGACTTCCCACGTGCTGAACCCGAAATCCACGGCTCGATCATAATTGATTATGGTGCCTGCTTTTCAGCCTGGTAGCCCAACTCGGGGTAGGGTTCCTGCTCTCATAACAAACAAATAGTTGCCTCACGGAGCGGGGAGTGGCCTAAGGCATCAGACATCCTCACTGAACCCTACCTTATGGCTTTACATTAATCTCCATCGAACAGGACCTGCTTCTGCCCACGGAATAATCCCGAAAACCGTACCCCTTCCGTACCCTTTTTGAGGGAAGATGGGGAAACTACGGAGAAGTGGCGAGATGGAAAAGTGAGATTGAAAGCCAATCTGTACGCACATGTAGTCCTGACTGAATCCAGTTCCTGTTAGCCTTCAATGAACGATCTGGCTCCAGGTCCTTTCCGTCCCATCCAGTTGAAAAAAATGGTATCATTCTTAGTCTCACGCAATAAATAAGGGGGGTTGCCAAAATATCAGCAATGCCCCTAAATCGTTTCCTGGCGGAGAGAGAGGGATTCGAACCCTCGGTAGAGCTTTACACCCTACACTCGCTTAGCAGGCGAGCGCCTTCAGCCGACTCGGCCATCTCTCCTGAATATTTTCGCTGGCGGAGGGAGTAGGATTCGAACCCACGGTCCCGCTACTAACGGAACAACGGTTTTCAAGACCGCCGCCTTAGACCACTCGGCCATCCCTCCTAGAGGGAAAGAAATCCCCAGTTAGACTAGCTACTTTAGCGTCCCCTCCCCGAACTGTCAAGATACAGATCGGGTGGGTTCACGGTGAATCTGTCCCGGCGAAGTCCCAAGAATAAATCATACGGTAGCGCCGTCTTCCACGGCGGCGTTCTTCGTATCATGCAAAAAGGTCTTTATGTACGAACCACCATCGCCATGGCTCCTTTTCATCTTTTACCAATTGATCCGCCGCCGTGGAAGGCGGCGCTACCGTCCAGCTTTGAATCGGCGCCGTCTTGTCTTCGCGTCTTCGCGTCTTCGCGTCTTCGCGTCTTCGCGTCTTCGCGTCTTCGCGTGAAAAATCTCTAAACCCGATTTCCAATTTCCGCTATTGACCTGAAAGCCGCCGGGAAACTAGAATTCCCCATGAGTTCAATGAAGGACCTGCTCCAACTTCCCAGATCCAAAGGGTTTAAGTGGCATGAATATCGCCTGCTTCGACTGCTTCTCAGGCGTGAGCGGGGATATGGCGATCGGGGCGCTTATAGACCTCGGAGTTCCCTCCGAGGCGCTCGCTGCAGAGATGAAAAAGCTGCCTCTCAAAGACTGGTCAATCGAGACACGGAGGGAACGCCGGGGGGCAATCGAGGGAATGCGCGTCGTAATTTCCGCCGGCGGGCGGCCTCATCGCAGCTTCTCGGACATTCAGGTCCTTTTCAACGAAAGCGGCCTCGATCCCAGGGTCCGTGCAAAGAGCCTTGCCATTTTCCAACGTCTTGCCGACGCGGAAGGGCGGGTCCATGGTGTCTCCTCCTGGGGCAAGAGAAGCCTGCCCTTCTGGAGCGCAACCTCCTCGTATGATAGACTTATATAGTACCCTATCGAAAAAAATAACCCCTCTGCGTCGTGCGAGCGCGTAGCCGGCAGGCCGGCCGCGCGACACGTCTAATCTGGTCATTCCTCTTACCGCCTTTAGGCGGAAGTCTGGCGTGTTGGGCGTTCGCGGGAGGCCTGGTGATCGAGACAAACATTGATGATATGAACCCGGAATTTTATAATTATGTACGAGGAATGCTGACGGATTGCCGAGGAGACGGGGCCCCCTCTTCCCGATGTTTACAGGCGAATACTCGAAAGCGCAAAATGATTTCACGTTTTCCCCACGGCCCTCTTCGATGATTAGATTCAAAGTTGAGTGAAACGGTAAGATCAACCACGGCTGCAGCCCGGGGAGGCGGGTTTTGCGGACGAAAGGAGATTAGAATATGTCCGATAAGCCCTCTCATGTGACCGGGACCCTGCTTACAATCGGCGATGAAATTCTGCTCGGAGATATACCCAACGACAACGCCCACTATATTGCCATCGAACTGCGCGCCCGTGGTTTTCTCCTCGACAGGGTGATTACAGTCGGGGACATCGAGGATGACATTGTCGAATATCTTGGCCAATGCCTTAAGACGTCTCATTTTATCATTGCAACCGGGGGCCTCGGCCCAACCGACGACGACAGGACATGCTCAGCCGTTTCCAAGGCATTCAGAAGACCCCTCGTTTTCAATCGCGACTACGCAACCTGGCTTAAGGGCCGCCTCTCCGAATGGGGGACGGAGTGGTCGAGAGAGTTGGAAAGGATGGCCGAACTGCCCGAAGGGGCGTTAAAGATCGGATTCGATATGGCCGGGTTCTTTGTGCTCCAGGACGATATCCCGTGTTACTTCCTCCCCGGTGTGCCCAATGAAATGAAGCACCTGCTGGCAAAAAATGTGATCCCAGACCTCGAAACCAGGTTTTCCCACAGATGCACGTACCTCAAACACATCCTCCGGGTTCAGGGCCTTCTGGAAGCCCAGGTGAACAGGAGGCTTCGGTCCTTCGACCCCCGCCGTGAGGGCGTGGACATCGGCTATTATCCCCATGGGCGGGAAAACTGGGTGTCCATATTCGCGGCCGCACCAAACGAAGAACAGTGCCGCACCCTTGTGAAGAACGCTGAGGAGAAGATCATTGCTTTGATCGGCGTAAGCCACATAAGCGGCCTTAACGACGACTGCCTCGAAAAGGTGATCGGACGCTACCTGCGCGAGCGCGGCTGGAGGCTGGCTATTGCCGAATCTTGCACGGGCGGGCTCGTGTCGAAAAAAATAACGGCGGTTCCCGGCGCCTCGGACTACCTGGACCGGGGGTTTGTCACCTATAGCAATCGTGCGAAAACCGAGATTCTGGGCGTATCTGAAGAGCTACTGCGCGCCCAGGGCGCTGTAAGCGGGCAGGTGGCGCTGGCAATGGCCGAGGGAGCGCTCAAAAACGCCGCAGTGGAGGTATCAGTCGGTATAACCGGTATTGCCGGCCCAACCGGGGGCACCTCCGAAAAACCCGTCGGGACTGTCTTTATCGCCTGCGTTACTCCTACCAAAAAAATAGTAGAGAAATACTGCTTGGGCGGAACGCGCGAGCAAATCCAGGAAAACGCAACCCAGGCCGCCCTGGAGATGCTGTGGAAACTGTTGGCGGGGGATGATGGGGGACTCGCATGCGATTGACAAATGACTGGATCGAGCCGGTCGTTAAAAAGTTCTAGGTAAATTCATGGAATCATCCATCCGCAGCTTTATTGCAATCGACCTGTCCGATCCGGCCCGCCGGCAGATCGAGGCGTTCATCCAGGAGGTAAGGAAAAGCGATGCCCAGGTTGGATGGGTGAGGACCGAAGGGATTCACCTCACGCTCAAATTCCTGGGAAATGTAGCGCCCGAGTTGATCGAAGAGATAAAGCCCGCGCTTGCCCGGATAGCCTCCCAGACCGCGCCGATTTGCATTGAACCGTCGGGATGTGGCGCCTTTCCCACGATCAAATCGCCTAGAGTGATCTGGGTCGGCCTGCTCGGGCAGATCGGCCCGCTTGCCGAACTTGTACAGCGTGTAGAAACAGCGTTGGTCCCCCTGGGGTTCGAGCCGGAAGGCCGCCCGTTCAAACCGCACCTAACCCTTGGCCGCGTCAGGGGCAGGCTGCGGCTTCAGGCGCTCCAGCAGATTCTTCTTGCGCGTCGTGACTTTAAGGCCGAACCCTTTGACGCTGCTGAAGTTGTATTGTATAAGAGCGATTTAAGGCCGGACGGCGCGCGATATACTCCATTATTTAAAGCGCCGTTCTTCGGAGGCCCCGCCCCAGCGGACGAATAAATCATATTCCATGTGAATTTACTATGTTATAGAGAGCGATGGGGGTTAGGCAGAAATAACCTTTGTGGCTTTTTTCAATAACCGGGCGCCAGAGGCCGGAAGTTCTCGACGCTTCGCGGGGTGTGGGGATCGGCTTGCGGCCTGTGGTAATCACTTTTTCCCAATAGAAATAAGGAGGCCCTGTTCATGGGACTTAACGACGACCGGCAAAGAGCTATCGACGCGGCGGTTTCCCAGATAGAAAGGATGTGCGGCAAGGGCGCTATCATGCGTCTCGGGGAAGGCGCCACCGTGGAAGTGGCCGTCATATCGAGCGGCTCTTTGTCGCTGGATATCGCGCTGGGGATTGGCGGCGTCGCACGCGGCCGCATTATCGAGATATTCGGTCCCGAGTCAACCGGAAAGACCACTTTGGCGCTGCACATTATCGCCGAGGCGCAGAAGCTCGGGGGCCTGGCAGCCTTTGTAGACGCAGAACACGCCCTGGACATTGGATATGCCCGAAAACTGGGGGTCGTAGTGGAAGACCTCCTGGTCAGTCAGCCCGACTACGGCGAACAGGCCCTGGAGATCGCCGAAGTGCTCGTCCGAAGCAACGCCATCGACGTCATAGTGATCGATTCGGTTGCGGCGCTCGTCCCGAAAGCCGAAATCGAAGGCGAGATGGGTGACCCGCACGTGGGACTCCAGGCGCGGCTCATGAGCCAGGCGCTCCGCAAACTCGTATCCGCTATCAGCAAGTCGAAGACCTGCGTCATTTTCACCAACCAGATCCGAATGAAAATAGGGGTTATGTACGGCTCGCCCGAGACCACGACGGGAGGAAACGCGCTCAAGTTCTACGCCACCATGAGGTTCGACATCCGCCGGGTCGGCCCGATCAAGGAAGGTCAGGAAGTTGTCGGTAACAGGACCAAGGTAAAAGTAGTAAAGAACAAGATCGCGCCCCCGTTCAAGGAGGTCGAATTCGATATCATTTACGGACGCGGCATATCCAAGGAGGGCGAAATTCTGGACCTGGGAGTGGAGTCAAACCTTATAGAGAAGTCCGGCACATGGTATTCGTATAATGGAGAAAGACTGGGACAGGGAAGGGAAAACGCGAAGAATTTTCTGAGAGATCATCCCGAACTGATCTCCGACATCGAGGGGAAAATTCGCCAGGCTTGCAATCTCAAACCGGTTGCCGGCGCTGCATTAGTGGCGGCTGACTGACGGAAGTCGGAGAGCAGAGGACAGAGAACGGAGGACGGAGAACAGAGGACAGAGAACGGAGGACGGAGAACAGAGGACGGAAAAAACTGGTCAATTATACTTCCGGCATCCGTCTTCCGCCATCCGTTTTCCGTCTTCCGGCATCCGTCTTCCGGCATCCGTCTTCCGCCATCCGTTTTCCGTCTTCCGTTTTCCGTCTTCCGGCATCCGTAAGGGCCTTCCCTCCTTTGGTATAATTAAAGATACCTTAGAAAGTCAGGAGATTGCATTGATGAAAGCCAGCGAGATACGAAAGGCCTTCCTCAAGTTTTTCAATGAGCGTGGACATGCGATTGTTAAAAGCTCTTCGGTAATTCCTCACGACGACCCAAGCCTTCTTTTTACCAACGCGGGCATGGTGCAGTTCAAGAGGACTTTCCTGGGCGAGGAAAAGCGGCCATATTCTCGTGCAACTACCAGCCAGAAATGCATGCGCGCGGGCGGCAAGCACAACGACCTCGAAAACGTCGGCCGCACGGCGCGGCACCATACCTTTTTCGAAATGCTCGGGAATTTTTCCTTCGGCGATTATTTCAAAGAGGATGCGGTAAGATTCGCATGGGAGTTTCTGACCGTGGATATGGGCCTGCCCAAGGATAAGCTCTATGCCACGATCCACGAAGGCGACCTGGAAATGAACCTCGGAGCGGACGAAGAAGCCCGCAGGTTCTGGGCGCGATATCTTCCAGAGGAACGAATTCTCGCATTTCCGACAAAGGATAATTTCTGGGCCATGGGCGATACCGGTCCCTGCGGGCCATGCTCGGAGATCATCATCGACCAGGGGCCGGGCATAGGATGCGGGAGGGCGGACTGCAAGCCGGGATGTGACTGCGACCGGTACCTGGAATTGTGGAACCTTGTGTTCATGCAGTTTAACCGCTTTGAGGACGGCGCCCTCGAACCTCTCCCCAGACCCAGCATTGACACCGGTATGGGACTTGAGAGAATAGCCGCCGTAATCCAGAAGGTCCCGTCAAATTACGACACGGACCTGTTTGCCCCAATGATGGCGAAGATCGAGCAACTTACCGGATACAAATATGGGTCCTCGACGGAAAAGGACGTCTCAGTCAAGGTCATCGCCGATCACGGCCGCGCAGCGGCCTTTCTGATCGGAGACGGTGCTTTGCCAAGCAACGAAGGGCGCGGCTATGTGTTAAGGCGCGTAATTCGGCGCGCTTTGAGGCATGGGCGATTTCTCGGGATCGACAGGCCGTTTATGTCCGAGGTCGCCGTATCGGTCATTGAATCCATGCAGGACGCATATCCCCAATTGCTGGAAAGCCGCAGCTTCATAACCCGTGTCATCCAGAGCGAAGAAGAACGATTCAATGAAACCCTGGATAACGGACTGAGGCTTTTGCAGACCGAAATAAGGCGCCTGAGCGACGAAAAAGCCCAAACGATCCCCGGAGCGCTCATCTTTAAGCTCTACGATACATACGGTTTCCCTATCGACATTGTTACCGACATGTCCAGGGAACTCGGTTTTCAAGTGGACGAGGCCGGTTTCCACAGTCTCATGGAAAAGCAGCGTGAGATGTCCAGAGCGGCCTGGAAAGGGAGCGGCGAGCGCCAGATCCCTGAAGTCTACCGGCAGATTTGCACAAGAGGCGTCACCACCACGTTTCTGGGTTATGAAACTACGCAGGCGGATTCCGAGATTATTGCGATGATCAGCGGCAGCGAAGAAATCGGCTCGGCCTCCGAAGAAATGGCTGTGGAGCTGGTCACTTCCAGCACCCCCTTTTATGGGGCCACAGGCGGGCAGGTGGGCGACACGGGGGTGATTACCGGATCGTCGGGAAAAATCGTCGTCTCCGATACCGCAAAGCTACCCGGAAACCTGATCGTTCATGCGGGCAAGGTCGAATCCGGATCTTTCCACGTCGGCGATACGGTTCATCTGGCAGTTGACGCCCAGTTGCGCAAGGACACCGAAATCCACCACACAGCCACACATATCCTGCACGCGGTCCTGCGCAATGTACTCGGCGATCACGCAAAGCAGGCCGGATCGCTTGTCGCGCCGGACCGCCTCCGGTTCGATTTCACCCATTTCACCGCAGTGACCCCGGAAGAACAGGTTCAGATCGAGCGGCTGGTAAATGATGAAATCCGTCGAAACCAGCAGCTCAACGTTCGGGTAATGGGACTGGAGGAAGCCCTGCAAACCGGGGCTATGGCGCTTTTTGAAGAAAAATACGGTGACCGCGTCCGGCTGGTTGAAATTCCGGGCTTCAGTCGCGAGCTTTGCGGCGGTACGCACACGCACTGGACAGGTGAACTCGGGGTTTTCTTAATCATCCAGGAAACCAGCATTGCAGCCGGAGTCCGCAGAATCGAGGCCCTTGCCGGCCGTCACGCGCTCGAATACATAAACCGGCACAGGCAAGTCCTGAATCACGCCGCAGAAGCGCTCAAGGCAGCCCCTTCCGAAGTGGCCGAACGCATTGAAAAGATACTTGCCCAACAGCGGCAAATGGAAAAAGAACTCGAAGCTTTTAAGGCCTCCGTTGCCGGCAGGCGCTCGGCTGATCTTTTCGATCAGACCGAAGAAATATACGGTGTGAGAGTCCTGGTTACTCAAATCCAAGCTGATAATCCAAAGGTCCTTCGAGAGATCAATGATAAATTCAAGGAGAAGTTTACTAAAGGGATAGCCGTTCTCGGAGCTGCCTCAGGGGGAAAGGTCTTCCTGCTGGCCGGGGTGACCCAGGAATTGACAGCCAGGTTGCACGCCGGAAATCTCTTAAAAGAGATCGTCAAGGAAGTGGGCGGCTCCGGCGGTGGACGGCCCGATATGGCTCAGGCTGGAGGCAACAGACCCGATAAGCTCAAGGATGCTCTCAATCTTGCCGGAAAACTGATCCGCGACAAACTTGGAGAGTTTTGAGTTTCCAGTTTTTAGTTTTGAGTTAATTACAATCCCACGACTGCTGAGTTTTTAGTCTTTTACTAAAAACTAAAAACTCAGAACTCAAAACTGCTCAGAGCCGGTCCACTCTGCAAAATGAGAGAGCTTTTTCCAGTTCGTCCGTGAGTTCCTCACGATAATCCAGTATGTTATATATTGCGCCGCATTCACGGCAGCGCAGGTAAGCCGTGCGTCAGGCTTTTACCAGTTCGAGCTCTTTGTTGCACTTTTTGCAAAGCAATTTCGGTTCTCCTTACAGGGAAAGGGACATGCCAGCCAATCTGCCTCCCCCTTATTTTGAAGCAGAAAAGCGCTACAGGGAAGGAAAAACTGCGGAGGAGAAAATAGAAGCCCTGGAAGAGATGCTTACGATCATGCCCAAGCACAAGGGCACCGATAAGCTCAGGGCCGATCTGCGCAAACGCATAGCAAAGCATAAATCCGATGCGCAGCAGAAGAAAGGTTCGGCAAAAGGGGCCTCGGCCTACGGCATCGAAAGGGAGGGGGCAGCCCAGGTCATCATTGTGGGGGTCGCCAATGTTGGAAAATCCTCTATTGTAGCCGCGTTGACAAACGCCAAACCCGAGGTGGCGGACTTTCCCCATACCACCTGGAAGCCCACTCCGGGAATGGCCAACTTTGAAAATATTCAGTTCCAGCTCATCGATACCCCGCCTGTTCCCAGCGAATTCATCGACCCGGGACTGGCAGACCTGCTCAGGCGCACAGACATAATAGTGGTGGTGGTTGATATTCGGGGCGATCCGCTGCAGCAGACGGCAGACGCCATGGCTTTTCTGAACGGCCTGAGAATATATCCGCCCGGAACTCCCATTGCGGCGGACTTGAAGAAGGCCCCGTTCATAAAGAAGGTCCTGCTGTTGGTAAACAAGGTCGATAACGAATTGGACGAAGAGGATTACCGCGTATTTCTAGAGCTTTGCGAACTTCGGCTGCCATCGATCCCCATCTCGATCCTGGCCGGATACAATCTGTCGGGGTTTCTCGGCAAGATCTATGAAATGGCCGCTGTTATCCGCGTCTATACCAAATCACCCGGCAAGGAGCCCGATCTAACGTCTCCCTTCGTACTCCCTGAAGACAGCACGATTGAAGAGCTTGCCGAACAAATCCACAAGGATTTCGTAGCCAGGCTCAAGTTCGCAAAGGTGTGGGGCAACTCAGTATTCGGCGGGCAAATGGTCCAGCGGGATTATGTGCTGCAGGATGGCGATATTGTTGAAATACATCTTTAGCCTGACGATTTTTTCAATCAGGATTTACATCTCTTGGGGACCATGACGTCCCACCTTTAAGCACCAACTACTAAGTATTGACTAAACACTCAAAATATCTTAACTTGTTTAATATTGAAGTCATCCGTGCAGTGGTGTACTCTCGCAATGCCGGATGATTGCCGTGTTGCTGGGGCGGCGGCAGATGCCAGCAGTTCGTAACACGGCTGCCGCAAAGGAGAACAACATGAAAGCTTATGGTGGCTCTGAAAAGTGCCTGCCTTTTGATTATTACTTTAAAAAACCGGCTTCGGAGGACGATTTTGAAAGTCTGCTCGAGGCGCAAGTCATAGAGGGCAGGTTTAACGGCCCTGATTTGGATCTGGAGCAGATCGACCGCGTCGGTTCCGACGAAGAGGCCGGTATTCCTGCGCTCTCCGAAGTGGAACCCGAAGAAGAAGGGCCGGTCGAGGCTGAAGCTACTGCGGCCGTCATAGAAGATTTTGAAGAAGACCACATCACATGTTATCTCAAGGAAGTGTCCAGCTATCCTTTGCTCACCCAGGAGCGCGAAACCGAGCTTGCTCAGGTAATCAGGGAAGGACAGAACGAACTGGTGCAGATCGTTTGGGAACATGTGCCCGATGACGGGATAATGGCTGAGCTTAACGAAAAAGTCAAAAAACTCCTGGAGCACGAGAAAACCTTCCCCGGCGTGAGGGATAAGGTACTTAAGGTCGTTGTGCGCACGCTGGAGCGAGCCGCCAACGAGCACCCGGAAAATCCGCTCTTCTCGATCTCGCTGACCAGGGTTCATGCAATCATGAGGGCTGTGGACACGGCCAAACAGGAGATGGTCAGGGCTAACCTCAGACTGGTCCTGAGCATAGCCAAGCGCTATAGGGGCCGGGGCATGACTTTCGATGACCTGATTCAGGAGGGAAACCTCGGTCTGCTGAAAGCGGTCGGCCGGTTCGACCACACCAAGGGAAACCGGTTCAGCACGTATGCGACATGGTGGGTCCGGCAGAGCATCATTCGCGGAATCTACGACAAAACGAGAACAATCCGCTTGCCGGTGCATTTCATCGAGTTGAAGAACCTTTTCTTCAAGGTCTACTACGAACTGCTCAAGGAACTGGGGCGCGAACCGATGCCTGGCGAAATTGCGCAACGTTCGAAGCTGCCGGTCGAAAAGGTTCAGATGGTCCTGACGTTGGCCGCTCAGCCTATCTCGCTTGAGACTCCCATAGGGGAGGACGAACAGAGGCTGGGAGACTTTATCGAAGACGAAAGGGCGCTGTCCCCGGTCGAAGAGTGCTCGGACAGGGAGTTGGCCGGGATCACGCGTACCCTGCTCTCGACCCTGCAGCCAAGAGAGGAAAAAATCCTGCGGCTGAGGTTCGGCCTCGACGGCCATCCGGCTGAGACCCTTGAGAAAATAGGCAAACTTTTCAATGTCTCCAAAGAAAGGATCCGACAGATCGAGAAAAAGGCCCTTCGCAAGCTGAAAAACCCGAACAGGCAGGCATGCCTCAAGACTTTTATTGAATAATCCCTTCCAGGTCATAATCATGCGCGGCAGTGATCTGTACCCGGCAGATTTCTCCCGCTTCCGCATAACCCGCTGTGACTATGACGCCCCCGTCCACCTCCGGCGCCTGGGTGGGCAGACGTCCCGCAAGGAGCAGATCGGTTTCGGGGTGCGGGCCTTCAATCAGGACCGGCAGATTTCGTCCAATCAGCAGCCTAAGTTTTCGCCTGGAAATCTCCCTTTGGACTTCGAGCAGGGCGGCGCGCCTGCTTTCGACTCTCTTTTTGCCGGGCCTGCCGGGGAGGCGCGCGGCCCTTGTCCCGGCTTCGGGCGAATAGATAAAAACTCCCGCATGGTCGAACTCGACTCGTTCCATGAAAGCCAGCAGCGACTTGAACTCCGCTCTCGTCTCACCCGGGAAGCCCACTATGATCGAAGTGCGCAATGCAACCCCCGGGAGGGCGGAGCGGATTTTATCGATAACCCTTTCCGGACTGTCGGGCGGACGTCCCATTGCCTTGAGGATTGCCGGCGCGCAATGCTGGATGGGGATGTCCAGGTAAGGCACGACCTTGCGTGAATTCGCCATGGCATTGAGCAGCCGGCCGGTAATGCGGTCGGGATATGAGTAGAGCAGCCGTATCCATTCCGGGCCCGGCATCTCATCGAGCTTTTCCAAAAGCCTCGGCAGGGCTTCAGTGTCGTTTCGGTCAAGCCCGAATGCCGTGGTATCCTGGGCAATCAGGTTGATTTCTTTTGTACCGGCAGACGCGAGCCGGACCGCTTCAGCAAGAATATCCGCTTCCTTCCTGCTCCTGAGCGGCCCCCGCAGATTGGGGATAATGCAGAAAGAACACGAATTGCCGCAGCCCTCGGCAATTCTCAGGTACGCCGAATGAGAACCGGTCGATATTGCCCAGCCGGCTTCGCTGCCGGGGACCTGCGCCGGCCTTGCGATCCAGAGCCGCTTCGGGTTTCCGGCGAGCTTCGATTCCACAGCGGCTTCCAGCGCGAGGTAATGGGAGGCCCCCAAAAAGAGGTCAACTTCCGGCAGTTCTCTCAGAAGCTTTTTCCCATACCTCTGGACCATGCATCCGGCGGCGATCAGCATGCGGCACTTTCCGGATATCTTGTGTTGCGCCGCCTGAAGGATCGCCTCTATTGCCTCCTGTACGGCACTCTCCAAAAATCCGCACGTGTTGACTACGATGAGTTCGGCCTCGGGAAGAACCCGGGTCATCTGCCAGCCCATCTCGAGCAGTTGCCTGGCCATGTTCTCGCTGTCAACGAGGTTTTTAGCGCATCCGAGGCTGACGAGAGCGGCAAGTTTCATTTACAAAATCCCAGTAGAGATTAACGAAAGTCGTATTGTAGCAAAAGACGAAAAACAATTCACCGCAGCAACTCATGTCCCGTTGGGACACCCGGAGACGCAGGAAAAGGACTTTTCGAAGCAGAGGACGCAAAGCAGCCCTGGGCCGCAACCAAAGGGCCAAAAGCATTTCACCGCAGAGGCGGGGCATAGTCCAGTCAAGGATAGGGCGCGGAGGAGAGCGAGGGCCGTCATAGGGAAGAGGTGCGGCTGACCCGTGGCGTAAGGACCGCTCAAGCTGTCAAAGCTCCAAGTGTTTCAGGCACATATAATGGTGCGATCACTCGCGTATTCTGATCCTGTGTGCTTCCACCAGGAACAGCTTCCCTTTGTAATGGCTTATCTCCAGATGGGATGAGAGGTAGATGATCAGCCTGTCGACAATCTCCAGGATTGCTTGCGGATGGTTCCGCACCTGGAGGGCGATGATGCCATTGTAGCCACGTGGCGGATACGTCACGATATCGACAAAGTCGCCGTTCAAGGAAATCAGAATGGCATCCAACTCGTCAGCTTTCGAAATCACGGCTGGGTCGGAGGAATCCTGAGGGATATGCTCTTTGAGCCGCAAGACTTCGTGTCCGGCGTCACGCATTGATTGGATCACGGAGGCAGGAACACAATGGTCTGCAAAGAATTTCAGCCCCATCAGACCGCCACCTCGAATTCTGCCAACTCACGGGCGTAGTCGAGGCACGCCATGATGTGTTCGCTTGTAAGATCTGGGAATTCCCTGATGATCTCTTCATGGGAAGCACCTGCCGCGAGGTAACCCAACACCAGACTCACCGGAATCCTCGTTCCATTAATGCGCGGCTTTCCTCTGAGTACGTCGGAAGTACTCACGATATGATCTTTCCATTTCACGTTCATCTTGTCCTCCTTCTATCAAAGAATCGCGCATCTTTCGAAAAATGGGCTGAATGAATGAAAATGGAAGGAAACGATGGCTCCTTATCAAGCATAGCGCGCCTCTTTCTCTATACGTTCCTTGAGAAAAGGATTCATTTTTTCGCGCACACGGATGATATCGACATGTTTATGAACTCGTCTTTCAATAGCCTGCTTGACGTGCACCAGCGCGAACGGATTGGGTGTCTTCGTCTTGACGAGGATGTCCACGTCGCTTTCCTCCCGGGCCTCGTCCCGTGCAGTCGAGCCGAATATCCCGATCTCGAGGATGCCGTATTCTTCCGCGTGATCTCGCATGAATTCGCGTAAGACTGCGAGAATGTCGTCTCTTTTCATGATCGACCCTTTAAATTGATGCAGATAATGCAAACATCCTTAGCTGCCTTCTTCAACCAAAGAGGGATTCCATTCAAATTATCATAGCATGGAGGCCAAATCTAAACAAAGGTGCTTTTGTGATAAGCGGACGCCGCAGAGACCCTTCGACAGGCGCGAGGACTGAGGACTGAGGGCTGAGGACTGAGGGCTGAGGACTGAGGACGGAGGACGGAAGAGAGACTTCCTGCTTCTTGCTTCCCGAACAACCCCTCGACGGGATCGGAACCTCTGGGGACGATAAGAATCTTTTCGCCTTCTTCCCGGAACCCGACCACCGTTCCAGGCTTCAAGCGATAACGCTTGCGCAGGGCGGCGGGAATGACAACCCAGCCTTTCGTGGACACCTTCGAATGCATAACAATAGGCTTATCTCTTCGGGATTCCGGTTAATCGCATTCGACCCGGCTCAACCACCGCATAAGATCCTATGAGTTTGCTCCCAGCTTGCTTCACGAATCCAACGATGGTTTCAGGGAGCATAGATCGTGTTTGCATGGGAAACCTTATGAAGATGACGCTTGCACTGCCGCCTGTTCCGGCAAAAACCAGCCAACCGAAATCCTTGTCCTCTGTGAGCAGAACACGCCTCTCCTGGGCGCCAATACGCATGACTTCCTCATCGGGGATTCCGGGGCAGACTTCCACAATTGCTTTGACGTCATGGCCGGCGGCTCGCAGTGCACGAACTACCGCAAAATCGCAGCTCTCATCTGCCAGGAATCGAATCGCCTGCTTCGACATTTGATGCACCGGTTTGATGGAGGATCACTTCTTCGTGAGCGAGGCTGTCCGCAGCATAAGCGAGGGCGGCCCGAATATCCTCCACACTGAGGTGGGGATAGGCATTAATAAGATCTTCTTCCTTTGCTCCCTCGCTGAGCTTCCGTACAATGAGCTCAACGGTGATGCGAGTCCCACGAATCACTGGTTTTCCCAACATGATTTTGGGGTTGATTTCGACCCGATCATTAATGGTCATTTCAGTACCTCCACGGCAATCGGCATCTGATGGACGAAATTCATCAGGCAGCTAAATGCAAACATCCTTAGCCGCCTCCTTCAACCAAAGAGCGATTCCATCCAAACCATCATAGCACGGAGGCTAAATCTAAACAAAGGTGCTTTCGTGATAATCGGACACCTCAGAGACCCTTCGACAGGCGTGAGGACTGAGGAATCTGGCTTCTGCCTGCTTCCTGCTTCCTGCTTCCCGCTTCCCGCTCCCTGCTCCCCGCTCCCTGCTTCTTGCTTCCCGCTTCTTGCTTCCCGCTTCTCCCTCACGGGCGCACACCGATAAAATTGAAATCCTGGAAAGATATGACGGTGAAGCGGTCTATTCCCGCGAAAACGAGGAGGTCGAAGAGCACTATCAAGACGGCCACGGCCGCATATATGCCGAGTGCCCGGACCGGGGGGTATTTCTCCCTGATTTTGGAGATCAGAAGGAAAAAGGCAGTGGTCATTGTATAGCATTCGACGGCAAAGGGCGGAAACCCCAGGAACCCGAGCAAAGGCATTTCAAAAATTTTCAAGGACCCGAAGTGGGGTAGGGTGTATATCCATTTCGACCCTGCCCGGAAGTTCCATAACTCCCACAAAAGCCCGCATACGGCCCCGGCCAGAAGCAGAAGATA
>Ga0181533_1001464_pt1 | contig 30394 bp, 23 predicted proteins | sample PEATcosm2014_Bin_45_FD_119772 | JGI IMG/M metagenome (GOLD analysis project Ga0181533, IMG submission 119772) | Peatland microbial communities from MTU Mesocosm Facility, Houghton, MI, USA - PEATcosm2014_Bin11_60_metaG | ecosystem: Environmental > Terrestrial > Soil > Wetlands > Peat | place...
CACCCAGGCGGGTATGCTTCGCTTGACGCAGTCGCCCGTGAGCATCGTTGCCTTTCCCACGCCCAGCGACTCCGATTTCGGAACCATCTACCAGGGGCGCGACGGCAGCTTTTGGGTTGCATCCGCACAGCTATTTCAATTGAAGGACGGCGCGTTCGTTCCCGAAATGCTTCCCGGCGTCAGCGGCGTTCATGTGCGCAACGTCTTTCAGGATCGCTCCGGTACGTTGTGGGTGGGAACCGACGGCAACGGTCTGTTTCGTATCGAGGGCAGACAGGCCGAGCATTTCACTACGCTCAATACCTTCATCCGCTCCATAGAACAGGCTCATGACGGCAGCATGTGGGTAGGAACCGATGGCGGCCTCAATCACATTGTGGCGGAGGGAGGCAAGCAGACGATCCACCAGTATTTCGTCGGCAATGGATTGATTTATCCCAGCATCCGGGTGCTCACAATCGATCACACGGGCGATCTTTGGGTGGGAACGGATCGCGGCATCAATCACGTGCGCGGTGATGCCTTCCTCAACGACCCCACGATCGCGCCCCTGGCACAGATGAAGGTATGGGCGATTCACGAGGATGCGGACGGCGGCCTCTGGTTCGGCACCCGCGACAACGGCCTGTACCGGTTACGCGAAGGCAAATTGGCGCACTTCACAGCCCAGGACGGCTTGGCCAGCAATGCGATTTATCAGATCCTCGAAGACAACGCCGGTCATCTTTGGTTGAGCGGCCCCAACGGCGTGGCATTGGTGAACCGCCACGAGCTGGATGCACAGGCCGAGTCGTTCCCGCGCCACTTCGCGCTGATGTTCTACTCCACCGCCGACATGGCAGCCAACACTGAGATTTACGGCGGAACGCAATCATCGGGCTGCATCACGCCGCAGGGCGATGTCTGGTTTCCCAGCAACCTGGGACCGCTGCATATTCCTTCGCTGGGGCGAACCGCGTTGCCGCCTCCGCCACTGTTCATCCAGAGCGTGCTGGCCGACGGGCGGCCGGTTGCGGTGGACGGCCAGGTAGTGCTGCGGCCGGGAAACGGGCGCCTCGAGTTCGACTTCACGCCGATCCAACTGCGATCCCAGGATGGGCTGCGCTTCCGCTTCAGGCTGGAGGGTTTTGAAAAGAACTGGAGCGCACCCACGGCGGAGCGCACGGCCGACTACACTAACCTGCCGGCGGGCCGTTATCGCTTTCGCGTGGAAACCTTCGACGTAAGCAACCCCGATGCGGTGAGCGAGGCGTCGATTGGGATCGTGCAGCGCCCGTTTTTCTATCGCACCTGGTGGTTTATTGCCGGATGCATCGGGCTGCTTACCTTGCTGTTGTTTGCCATGTACCAATACCGGGTGCGGCAGGTGCGGGTGCGGTTCGAGGCCGTTCTGGAGGAGCGCAGCCGCCTGGCGCGCGAGATGCACGATACCGTGATCCAGGGATGCACGGGAGTCTCGGCATTGCTGGAAGCGCTCTCGATGGAAGACGAGACAGACAGCCATGGAGCCGGGCTGATGGATTTCGCGCGGCTGCAGTTGCGGGACACGATCAATGAGGCGCGCGAGGCGATCTGGAATCTGCGCAAGCCGGACGATGCCGGCAGTCTGAGCGAAAAGCTGGAAAGCATGACGCACCAGGTGAGCAGCGAGTTCCAGGTGCCGGTGGCGTGGTCGATGAGCGGAACGCCCTTCACGGTGACAGAGCCGGTGGCCCACGATCTGCTGATGGTGGCGCGCGAGGCGGTGTACAACTCCATGCTGCACGGCCATCCGGCGCGGGTGGACGTGGCGCTCAAGTACAAGAGCAGCGAATTGGTTCTGCACCTGGACGACGATGGCTGCGGATTCGATCCCCACCAGATGGACCGCGAGAACGGCCACCACTTCGGACTGAAGGGCATGAAGGAGCGCGTGGAACGGTCGGGCGGGAAGTTTCATCTGGTGAGCGCGCCGGGCAAGGGCGTGCGCATCGAAGTGCGGGTGCCGCGGAAGTGAAAAGGCAGGCACCAAGGGAACAGGGGACCGAGGGAATAAGGAGACAGGGACTAAGAATGGGCAACAAAGTGCAGTTCTCCGTCCAAGACCCACGTGTTCCCGGAAGATTATTCGTGAAGGCAGCTGTGTTGAAGTAGTTGTTGAACCAATGTGAACGCGATCCCTGCTTGACCGTGAGAGGTGCTCCCGGCACTCAATCGGCGCGGCCGAGGGACTGCATGGAGCCTGAGTTGCCGGAGTCACCCGACATCATTGAGAATGGATTGCCCGATTGCCCGGTGACAATACTACTAAGTTCCCATCCGCGCAGGCGGCTGTCCTTCAATTCAGAAAGCATTGATCGCGGTCGTAAACTGCAGCACATTTCCTGAACCCGCAGTCGCAGCGCCCATCGTGTAATCACTCGTTGCGGCATTGTCAGGAGCTTCCGGCTCCCAGTAGATCGCTCCCAGCCCCATATTGTTGGGCACGGCATTCATCGCATGGATCGCACCCTGCACATCGTTGTAGGCATCGGTTGGATCGCTATACAGGTAGCCGATCTCGCAGATCAACACCGGCTTGTTATAGCGGGCGGCCAGCGCATTCAGGTTGGCGGCAACCGTGGTGATGTTTGACGGGCCGTCGTAATAGGAGCCTCCAATTATGTCGAAATTTCCGCCGGCGGCTTTCAGCCCGTCAAAGAACCACTCAAAGGTGCTGAGATTGCTGATGGTCGACAGGTGAATGACGACCTGCGTGGAACTACTGACCGCCTTCACGGCGCTATAGCCGCTGTTTATGAGGCCGGCGAGCTGGGTGAAGCTGGTGCTGTTGGAGCCAATGGGCCAAAGCATGCCGCCGTCGATTTCATTGCCGACTTGCACATATTGCGGATAGATTCCATCCGCCGCCAGCGCCGTCATGAAACCAAAAGTGTAGTTATAGACGTCGGTTTGCAACTGGGCATAGCTATCATTTGTCCACGCGGCCGGAGTGGTTTGATGCCCAGGGTCTGCCCAGGTATCGCTGTAATGGAAGTCGATCTCGATCTTGAATCCCATCGAATTGGCGAGCACGGCCAGGGCGATGCTGCCTGCCTGATTGTCATCGCCCACACCCAGAACGCCGGAGGTGATGGTGGGATTCACAAAAGTCCGGATGCGGATGGTGTTCACGCCATGATTCTTGAGAATCTGCAGCGCGCTTCCCGACGCGCCGGAGGTATCGGTCCAGGTGTACCCCATGCTCTGCAGTTGGGTCAGCCATCCGACATCGGCTCCAACGACGGTGGCAGTGGCCGGGGGTGAGGTCATCGTATAGACGGCGGATGCGACCGGGGAGTTTGCGTAGCCTGTGGCCACGGCGATGGCCTGGATGGTTTCGGTAGCCGGAGTCGCCGGAATGGTGATCGCGCTGGAGTAGACATTTGAGGCAGTGGTGGGCGTCGTTCCGTTGGTGGTGTAGTAGATCGTCGCACCGGCGATGGCGTCGGAGATGGTGACGGTTTGCGCCGTCGTGTAGATTCCGACTTCAGGCGAGAAGGTGGGTGCGGGTGCCGTTGACGGGAGCGTCGTTGTGGATGTTCCCCCTCCCCCTCCCCCGCAACCCATGACGACGACCGCCCCGACTACCAGGACGAAACCAAGGAAGGTGTAGAGTATTTTGTGATTCATCGCTATGTCGATGTCTCCAACTTGCGCTCCCATCATAGGCACGCCGATCACGTGCTGCCATCAGACGAAAGTGGGGGTCGCCAAAAACTTGCCGCAGAGAGCGGAGAAGATGGCTCTGTTGCTGACACTTTACAGTCGATTGCGCCTCAAGGTGAACGAAGCCAAGAGCGCGGTAGCCAGTGTCTTCCAGCGCAAGTTCCTGGGGCACAGGTTCTGAGTGCCGGGGAGTGAGGGAGCAGGGAACAGGGAACAGCCTCTACGTGCGAAACCTGCGCCCAACGGCGCACGAAAAAGCAGTCCGGATCGTGCGATCCGGACTGCCAGAGTGAAGGCGCGAAATCAGAAGGTCAAGCGGAGGGCGCCTTGGAAGTAACGAGGCTGCCCGTTGGTGCCGCTGATTACGCCAAACGTACCGGGGGCCTGGTTCACAGTGGACGACGGACCGCCGAAGTTCGGATGGTTGGTAGCGTTAAAGGCATCCCAGCGGAATTGGAAGGTCTTTCCTTCCGTCAGCTCCCAGTTCTTCATGATCGATGCATTGATGCCGAAGACGCCGGGTCCAAAGTAGGCGTTCTTGCTGGTGTTGCCGAAGCCGCACCATCCGGGGGTTTTGTCGGCGCAGGAGGGGGTCGTGTGGCCGGTGGTGGTGCCATACGGATCGATGAACGCGGCCTCGTTGAAGTATCCCTTACTCGAGTTAACCCAATCCCAGTGGTTGCCTTTGCCCATATTGACGGCCTGGCCCGGAACAAAATCGGCGCGGTCGTTCCACATGCCCACTCCGGGGTCCGAGTTCCACTGGCCGATCCCGAACGGACTGCCCGTCTGCAAGGTGACGATGCCGCTTAACTGCCAGCCGCCCACCGTCTCTGCCATCAGCTTGCCCTTGTCCCTGAACGAGGGAGCCTGGTAGATCCCGTTGGTGATCCAGCTCCACGGCACGTCCGCGCTGGAGTTGCCGCGGTTCCATGCGGCGCTGATCGGATTGCCCAGCGCCGGATTGCCGTAGGAGACGTTGCTGGTGCCGGTAATGTCGAGAGTATGCGACCACGCAAAGCTGGACTGCACCTGCAGGCCGTGCCACGGGTGTTGATCCAGGCTGATCTCGAGCGAGTTGTAGCTCGCCGTCGCCCAGCTCTGGTCATCGTAAATGTCCCCTATGCTCGAGTTCACGGGGATCTTTGTCGCCCACTCCGGGTTCATGTCGACGAGCACCGACAGGTGATCGGTTTCATTGCCCACATAAGCCACGCGAAGGACCGTCGTCGAGGCGAGCTGATGCTCGACGGAGACGTTCCATGCATAGGTTGTGGGCTGCTTGAAGTCACGCGAGAAGACCTGGCCGACAGACTGGCCGGTGGGAATGGCAATGTTTTTCGCCGGCTTATAGGCGAGCGTCGCCCATGGGAATGTTCCCGGGAACGGGCTCGTCGTATAGGCGGGACCCCCTGCTGCAATGGAGCCGGACCAGGGGTTATCGAAGGGAATAATCGCGCCCCCCATGGCAGCGTCGTTGCTGCACGGCCAGCACCAGCCCGTGAAGTTGAAGGTGGGGCTGAAGGGGGCGACGTCGGCAGCGTGGTTGTATTCCGAGTACTGCAGCGGGCCGGTGAAGATGCCGAAACCGGTGTGGAAGACGGTGTGCGAAAGGAACTTGGGCTGGTAAGCCAGGCCGATGCGAGGTTCCCAGTAACCGTAGTCGCTGTTCATCAGGGTATCGGGTACACCCGGATCACCCGGGAAGAGGAGTCCTTTGGGAGAATTGGTGTATATCGTGCTTTGCTGGCCGGGGTTGCTATTCGCGAAACCGGCGACGGTAGCCGCGCCGGGAACCCAGGCCGCGCCGCGGCCGTTCTTTGAGACGGGAGGCGTGTTCGGATCCCAGCGCAAACCGAGGTTGATGGTTAGATTGGGGCGAATCTTCCAGTCGTCCTGGACGAAGGGTCCAAACTGCCAGCCGGTCACATCGGCGATCTCGCCGGCGCCTTGCATGTACCCCATTCCAGCGCCCAGCATGTATTCGGCCAGGTATCCGCCCCAGGGCGAACAATCGATTTGGGAGGAGCCGGAGCAAGAAATGCCGGTATAGGAACTCTTGCCCGAGCCGGTTCCGCTTCTTCCAAACCCAATCAGCGGCTGCGTCGGATACGCAGTATTTTCGACCGCGTGCTGATGGAGCAGGTCAACGCCCGCCGTGATCGAGTGCTTGCCGAGGATCTTGTTGAGCGTGTCCGTGAAGCCCAGCGTGTTGCGGACTTCCGCCGAGGGCTCATCCCAGCCGCTCTCAAAGCCGTAATTCGAGTTAATGCGGAGAGCGCCCATATAGCAGCTGCCCGCTGGCTCGCTGACCCCAATGTTCACTCCATTAGAATCCCCGCTGTTATTGGAGAAGCACATCGCCTTTCCATCGCTGCCCAGCTCCGGGGCTCCGCTGTGCGCGCTCATCTGGTTCATGAAGACCGAGATGGTGTTGACCGTGGTCGGATTGATGGTCCAGGTGTGCTGCAGCAGGTTGTTGAAGTAATAATCCTCGTTCCAGAAGCTGGCCGTCCACGACGAGTGATTGTAGGCGCTTTCCATGTTGCCCGGAACGTCGGATGACGGTTGTGCGTAGTAGTTGGTATACGAGCGCAGGGTGAGGGTCTGGGTGGGCGAGAGGTTGTAGTCCACCTTGAGGGTGCCCTCGTCGTAGGTGTTGTGGACGGTGGGATAGGTGTACATCATGTCGCCATTGGCCGTTTGCAGTCCGGTCTTCAGGGTCGTGCCGTTGGCCGCCGTTGTGGTGCCTCGGATCATGCCGTACTTGGCAAAATAAGTTGAAGCCGGAGACAGCTTGGCTATCGTGGTGTCGAGTTGGTTGGGCTTGCCGTTGATGGTCTTAAAGGGGCCAAGCAGGTCGGTCGTGCCCGAAGCCAGATCAGGCGCCGAGGCCAGGCCGCTGAAGTCGCCCGTCAGCATGGCAGCGGTCGGCGTGCTGGTCAACGTGTCGGTAGAGTTCCAGATGATCTTGGTGCCCTGGAAGTTGCCGAAGATGAAGAGCTTATCCTTCTTGATCGGGCCGCCGCCGAACAATCCAAACTGGTTGCGCCTCATGGTATCGGCCGCGTGGCTGAACCAGTTGGTGGCATTCATGGCGTTGTTGCGGACATACCAGAAGGTGCCGCCATGGAACTGGTTGGTGCCGCTCTTGGATGCGATCGAGACCACTGCGCTGGGCGCAAAGCCGTATTGCGCGCCGAAGTCGCTGGTGAGGACCTTGAACTCCTGGGTGGCGTCGGAGTTCGGGAACGTAGCCGACAGTCCGTCGTAGTTGTCCATATTGGTGACGCCGTCGAGCATATAGTAGGTGCTGCCGTTGCGGCCGCTGCCGATGCCGGCGCCGGTCTCGGTCGGGAATGAGAATCCGGTCTGGATGGTCTCGCCGCCATGATGCTGGACGTCAACCGAGCCCGGGATCATGAATACCAGGGCCGAAGGATCGCGCCCGTCGAGCGGCAGCGCGGAGATGGCGGCTTCATTCACCGTCTGTCCCAGCTCTGCCGAAGTGGTATTGACCAGTTCCGCCTCCGCGGTGACGGTGACAACTTCACTCGCGGCCGAGGCAACCTTGAGGTGCACATCCTGGGTGGCGGCTTGGTCGACCGTGATGACAATGCCTTTCTGCACGTACACGGCAAAGCCTTTGGCCGTGATGGTCAGCACGTAATTGCCCGGCATCACCGGCTTCAGCAGGTAAACTCCTGTGTTATTGGAAGTTGCCGTCTGAAGATAATCGGTATCGATGTTTTTGAGCGAGACCGTCGCTCCTGGGACGGCCGCGCCCGAAGGATCGGAGATCTGCCCGGTTAAACTGCCGCTGGTGCCTTGTCCGTAGACAAGCACGCCTGAGCCGACGAGGGCCACTGCGATAACGAGCACCAGAGTTCGCAGGCTCTTTGCGTTGAAGGAATGCATAACTACCTCCTGAATTGAATACAAAAGGCCACGAAAACCAGCTTCAAGCGGCTCTCAAGCCTCAATCAGCGCTTTTGAAACCGCTTTCAATCCGATATCCGCAAGACCCTGCGGCGCCAGGCGCCCGGTTTACTGCCAACTCATGCCGTCATTTCCAGACCGGCAGGAGCGATGTCTTTGAGACGAGTCGAACTGTACGCCCTCCGGAACTGCCCATGTATCCGCCAAAAGTACGATCACGGCAAGTTTTGCGCATGTGCAGGCGCCGGGCAGCAGCAGCCATCTTAGGCAGGGAACGGCGCGGCAGTCGGTGACGGGTGAACGTGTCCACTGAGAACGTCTTTCGGAGGGCGATGCGGCAAGCCGCCTCTCGATCCGGGCTGCCAAATCCAGCGTGCCGTTTAAACACCCCATCTTCGAGAGATGTCATTCGTTGGCAGAGTGTGGCAGACTATCACTGAGATGGACACGGTATCTCAAATGAGATTTGTGCCTGGCGTATTTCCGCTCGACATCAACAGAATGCGACTTCATGCGACTCCCTGCAGGAATGCTGAAATCGGACTTGAAATCCGCAGGCCTTAACCGGCCGTGGGATTCAAGTCCCCCTCCGGGCAGCATAAAATCAACAATCTGGACAGGATGACCGACATAGGATGACAGACATCGCTCAGCAGCCAGAAGGCGGCCACGAGGGGCGCCATCGTCCTCTGCCGGCCTCCGCGCCGCTCCACTCCAGTCCCGGCCAGCAGATGGTGCAGAGCCTGGGTCTGTTCAGCGCCACCACCATCGTCGTGGGCTCCATGATCGGCAGCGGCATCTTCATTGTCGACTGCGACATCGCGCGCCTCACCGATTCTCCGGCGCTTTACCTGGGCGCGTGGGTCATCACTGCGGTCATGACCATGATCTGCGCCCTCAGCTACGGCGAGCTGGCCGCCATGATGCCCAGGGCCGGCGGCCAATACGTCTACCTGCGCGAATCCCTCGGGCCCCTCTGGGGATTTCTCTACGGCTGGACGCTTTTTCTCGTCATTGAGACCGGAACCATCGCCGCGGTCTGCGTGGCCTTCGGCAAATTCCTGGGCGTCTTCTTCCCATCGGTTTCGAGCACCCATTGGCTGTGGCACATCGCGCACGTTCCGGCCATTCCCGTCGGCCCCATGGTGCTGGGCAACATGGACATCGGCGTCAGCACCGCGAATCTCGCCGGCATCATCGTGGTGTGGTTCGTGGCCGCAGTAAATATCTGCGGCGTGCGCTTCGGCGCCCTGCTGCAGAACGTTTTCACCGTGGCCAAGGCGCTCTCGCTCGCGGCCCTCGTGCTTCTGGGATTTACCGTGGGCCTCAACAGCGGGGCCATTGCGGCCAACTTTGGCAGCCACTGGAGCCAGTTCTGGCGCAACGCGGGCTGGTCGTTGCTGCATCCCGTGCAGGTGGGCGCGCAGGGACCCATCGTCATGGTCAACCTGATCGTGATTCTTGCCGTGGTGCAGGTGGGCTCGCTCTTTGCCGCCGATGCGTGGAACAACGTCACGTTTACTGCCGGCGAAATCAAGAACCCGCGCCGCAACGTGCCGCTCTCGCTCGCCTTCGGCGTGGGTTTTGTGCTGGTGGTATATTTCCTGGCCAGCGCGGCGTACATCCTGGTGCTTCCGTTGCATGGCGATCCGCACGGCGCGACGATCTTTGCGCGCGGCGTGCAATATGCCGCCGAAGACCGCATTGGCGCCGCGGTGCTGCAGCAGATCTTTCCCCACATTGGCGGTTATCTGATGGCAGCGGCCATCCTGATCTCAACCTTCGGCTGCGCCAACGGCATCACGCTCTCCGGCGCACGCGCCTATTACGCCATGGCCCAGGACGGCCTCTTCTTCCGCTTCGTAGGCAAGCTGCACCCGCGCTACAAGACCCCGGCCGCCGCGCTCGTGGTGCAGGCCATTTGGACGACCATCCTCTGCGTCTCCGGCTCCTACAGCCAGTTGCTCGATTACATCATCTTCGCGGTGCTGGTCTTTTATATCCTCACCATCCTCGGCCTCTTCGTGCTGCGCATCAAGCAGCCAGGCACGCCACGTCCCTACAAAGCCTTCGGCTACCCGTTCCTGCCCGGCCTTTACCTGGTAATGGCGACAGGCATCTGCGCCGCACTGCTGCGCTACAAGCCGCAGTACACCTGGCCAGGCCTGATCCTGGTCCTGCTGGGGGTACCGGTTTACCTATTCTGGTCGCGAAAAAAGGCTGGGCCTGCGCTCGCCTAGGGTCGTAAAAAGCAGAAGCGGCCCCGATGGGCCGCTTCACTGATCACTGACAACTAACCACTGGCTTACTGCAGCAGCGTCCCCTGCTCGCTTTCGTGATTGCCGTTGCCGTTCAGTTCATCGGGCGGGATGATCACCGCCGCGGCGACCCTGTCTTCAGTTTCGAGGTTGAGAAGGCGAACGCCTTGCGTGGCGCGGCCAGCGTTGCGGATGGTTTTGGTGTCGACGCGGATGATCTTGCCGAACTGGCTGATTACCATCAGCTCGGAACTCTCATTCACGAGGAGAATCGATGCCGATTTGCCGACTTTTGGCGTGGCTTTCAGGTTATTCACCCCTTGCGCTCCACGCGCGGTCAAACGGTATTCGTCCACGTCGGTGCGTTTCCCAAAGCCATTCTCGGTGACCGTCAGGATCATAGCTTTGGAGAGCCCAAGTTTTTCGTCGAACTCTTTGATCGCACATTCGGCATTGTCGCGGCGCTTCTCGCCCTTCTTGACTGCATCCGCCAACGATGCGTCGTCTTTCGCGCCGGAGCGCTGGCTCTCTCTCGCCTTTTGCAAGTCGGCCCTGGCCTGTTCCAACGCGAAACGAAGCTTGGCGAGTTCTTTCGCGAGCCCGAGCTTAGCGGCTAGGGCGTCCCGTTCCTTGTCCCTGGTCGAGTCAGAGTCCGTGATGGCAGCGCCGATCACGTAGTCGCCCTTCTTGAGTGATATGCCCCGATTGCCGGCCGCATTGCGGCCCATCGGCCTTAGGCCGACACCATTTCGCTCGGGATCGTATTCCTCGTCGAAGCGGATAGCCATGCCGTCGCGCGTGCCGAGGAAAATGGTTTGCTTTCCATTCGTTAGTCCCGCCGAAATCAGGTCGTCGTTCTGATCGATGTCGATGGCAATGATGCCGCGCGACATTACGTTCGAGAAATCCTTGAGCGGCGTCTTCTTCACGGTGCCGTTTTGCGTGGCGAAGAAGACAAATTTGCCTTCTTCTTCAAGATTGCGGACAGGGAGAATGGCGCGGACCGTTTCGCCGGTCTGCAGGTCGAGCAGGCTCTGCATCGACTTGCCCTTGCCCGCGGCGCCCACGTCGGGAATCTCGTAGATCTTGAGCCAATAAACCCGTCCCGTGTTAGTGAAGCACAGCAGATAAGAGTGCGTGGAGTCGACGATGAGCTGCGAGACAAAATCTTCCTCGCGCGTCTTCATGCCCATGCGTCCCGTGCCGCCACGGCGCTGCTGGCGGTAGATCGAGATGGGAGTGCGCTTCAGGTAGCCCTGGTGGCTCACCGTCACCGCAACCTGCTCGTCGGCGATCAGGTCTTCGAGCTGCAGCTCCGCGCTCTCGTCCACAATCTCGGTGCGGCGCTTGTCGCCATACTTCTGCAGAACTTCCTCGAGCTCCTTCACAATCACCGCGCGCAGCTTCTTCTCGCTGCCCAGGATCTCCTCGTAATCAGCGATCTTCGCGCGCACTTCCTTCAGTTCGCTCAGAATCTCATCGACGGAGAGCTGCGTGAGCCGGTAGAGCTGCAGTTCCAGGATGGCGTCCACCTGCCGCAGGGTCAGGCCCTTTTCCTCATGGCGTCCGGGCTCGCGGTCCAGGCGGATGACGATGTCCTTGCCCTTGCCCCATGCGTACAGGTTCTCGCGAGCGTCCACGCGGGAGTTCGATGCGCGGATGATCCTGATCACGGTGTCAAGATTGTCGAGCGCGATCTTCAGGCCTTCCAGAATGTGCTCGCGTTCGCGCGCCTTGCGCAGCAGGAAAACCGTGCGCCGCTGCACCACGTCGATGCGGTGGTCGATAAAGACCTGGATGGCTTCGGCGAGTCCCAGCTCGCGCGGCTGGCCGTTGACCACGGCCAGGAAGATCATGGAAAAACTCTCTTGCAGTTGCGTGTGCTTGTAGAGCTGGTTCAGCACAATCTCCGGCTGCGCGCCGCGCTTCAGGCCGATCACCATCCGCATGCCGTCGCGGTCGCTCTCGTCGCGCGTCCATTCGGTGTTGGTGTCGATATCGGAGATGATCTTGTTTTCGACCAGCTCGGAGATGCGCTTGAAGAGCACGGACTTGTTTACTTGATAAGGAAGCTCGGTGACGATCAGCGCCTGCCGATCCTTGGTGACGTTCTCAATGGCTACGCGCGCCCTCATCAGGAAGCGGCCACGTCCGGTGCGATACGCGTCCACGATTCCCGCGCGGCCGTAAAGGATGCCGGCGGTCGGGAAATCGGGCCCATGCACGTGCTTCAGCACCTCAAGCAGCCCGCCTTTGGGATTCTTCACCAGCGCGATCGTTGCGTTCAGCACCTCAGTCAAATTGTGCGGCGGAATATTGGTCGCCATGCCCACCGCGATGCCGTTGGAGCCGTTCACAATGAGCGTCGGAATCCGCGTGGGCAGCACCGATGGCTCGTCGGTGGTTTCGTCGAAATTCGGAACCATATCCACGGTTTCCATTTCGATGTCGGCCATCATCTCTTCGGCGATGCGCTCCATGCGGCACTCGGTATACCGGTAAGCCGCCGGCGGATCGCCATCCACCGAGCCGAAGTTGCCCTGGCCGTCGACCAGCGGGTAGCGCAACGACCACGGCTGCGCCATGCGCACCAACGCGTCGTACACCGACGAATCTCCGTGCGGATGGTACTTCTTCAAACACTCGCCAACCACGCCGGCGCACTTTGAGTACTTTTTGTTGTGCTGCATCCCCTCGCGGTCCATCGCCGTAAGAATGCGGCGGTGCACGGGCTTCAATCCGTCGCGGGCGTCAGGCAGCGCGCGCCCGATGATCACCGACATCGAGTAGTCGAGATAGGAGCGGCGCATCTCCTCTTCGATGTTGATGGGAATGAGGTTCGTGCCGCCGGGAGGGTTCGCTCCGTCGAGAGGAAGCTGAGGATTCTTGTCGTCTGCCATAGTCTTTTTGAGGGCGTGCAGGAAGGCGGCAAAAAGTCCGGAAAAAGCGGGGCCGGGTCCGCAGCTCTTAGCTTCTATTTTAGAGGTTCGAGGGGACTTTTAGCAAGACTGAAAGATGGAAATAACCCCTTATATTTCTTTACTTTATAAATCACTTCGTGTTTCGTCGTACCGAAATGCGCGCTCAGGCGGCAAGGCGCCTTCCGGTCTTTGATCCGGTCGGACGTTTGCGCCGCTTGGCGGTCTGTTTCCTGGGTTTTGAACCCTCGCTTCCGTCGCCAAATCCGGTCAGAACAACCGGTGCCCGGTCGGGGAATTCGACGGTCAGGGACAGTTTTCCTCCGAGGCCTTCGACATAACTTCGCAACGTGGAAAGATAAAGATCCGTGCGTTTTTCGATGCGCGAAACTCCCTCCTGTCCAATCTTGAGCTTCTTGGAAAGGCGCGCCTGGGTGACCTTGCGCAGGCGGCGCATCTCGCGCAGGTTAATCTCCTGGCGAATTTCGTCGGCACGCTTAAAAACTTCCGCGCGCTCTTCCTCCGGCATCTGGTTCAAAATCTCCTCGAGCGAAACTGTCATGGCAATCTCCTCATTTTGTGCGAAATGCTTGCAGATACCGCTCGAAGCGCGCGTCTGCGACGCGAATCAGGTTGCGGTAAAACTGGCGCTGTCCTACGCCTGCCTTGTCTCCAGCCACGAGCAAAATAGCTTTGCGTGCCGGATCGAAGGCGAAGACCACACGCCAGACGCCGCCACCGGCTTTGAATCGCAGCTCCTTCATGTTGGCGTGGCGCGATCCATTCAAGGTGTCGGCCTGTGGACGCCCCAGAAGAGGACCCTTTTCGCGCAGATTCACCATCAATCCGGCTATCTCCACTCGGGTATGTTTGGGCAGTTGCCAAAACTCCGCGACAAATTCGTCATGGAGGGCGACTTCCCAGTTGCTCTCATTATGCTCCGGAATGCCTAATGTCTTCAAGTGCATTTTTCTCTTCTTACACCAGCCCCGGCAAACTCAGCACACACAACACCGCCTGCAGCGCCACAATGGCTCCCGCCGCGCCCAGCGCCCAGCGTCCTCGCGGGCCGTCGAAGGCATCGGCGAACACGCCGCCCACAAAGGTCAGTAGAAACGGCTGCGCCCAGAGCCACGGGCTTCCCGGAGAGCCTGTCATGACGAGCACCATGCAAACCAAAGCGCAAAGCAACGGGGCTGTGTTGCCGAAGTAGCGCGATTTGCGCGCGCCCACGTACAACATCACCGCGGCGCACGCGGCAATCGTGATGCCGCCATTTGCGAGCGTGCTAAAGAACCGCCTAGCCGGATCCAGCGAGACCCACAGGAGTCCTGCCCCCGAGCGGAAGACATAGCTCGACGCGTCGAGCGAAAAACCGTAACACGCAAAGACCAGCACCAGCGCGCCCACCACGGCAACCAGCACCACGGGCAGCGTCTGGCTTCTGTGTCCCTCAGCCACCCAAAGCATTGCCGCCAAGCCGAGCAGTGCGGCCAGCGGCAAGGCCACGATGTGCGCAGCTGCCGCAACGCCAAAAATCGCCGTGAGCAGAACGATTCGCGGGCGCCACTTGGCAGCCGGGCCCTGCATGGCGTGGGCCACGCCAATGCAGGTATATACACCGCCGAAGAGACCCAGCGCAGCCAGCACCTCGGGATTGGGCGTAACGCAGGCGCGCAGCACCGCGGGCGAAAAGCAATAGAGCGACAGCGCCGTATAGCCGCCCAGATTTCCGTAAAGCCGCCGCGTGACCCACCAGATGCATCCGCCCAGCAGGAAGCCGGCAAAAAGAAATGGCAGGCGCAGCAGCAACAGGATGTGCGTCATTTGATGACGCAGTTCCCACGTGCTCAACTCGCCGCTACTCTCTTGCACCACGCGATTCTCCGGCTTGCGCACGAGATCGAGCCCGCGCTCAAGCAACAGATTCAGCGTGAGCGGAAGTCCGGCCAGCCGGTACGCCAGAATGCCGTCGTGAATGTTGCCGCAGGAGGTGTAGTAGCCGGCCAGCGGCGACGGCTTTTCCCAGGTTTCGCGTCCGCAACGCGCGTACTGGTAATCGATGTCTGTCAATGTCTGGCGGCTGATGAGCCAGAATCCCTGGAGAAGAAAGAGAGCCAGCAAGCCCGCCGCGATGCGTTGCGGCAGATTGAAGCGAAAGCGGCGGAGGGCTTGAAACCGGTGGGTCATGCGAATCGAGCGGACCTTACCAGTCTAAACGGAGGCGCTGGCAGATGCCGGGATTCTCCTGACGAGCCGCGTCGATTTCAGACCAGTGCTATGCTTGGCTTGAGTCTTGCATGAGCACCGTCTACACGATCGGCCATTCAGCGCACACCTGGGAGGAGTTTGCCGGGCTTCTGGCACGCCTTCAAGTCGACGTAATTGTGGACACGCGGTCCGCGCCATATTCCCGCTTTGCCCCTCAATTCGACCGTGAAATCATGCAGAAAAAACTCACCGCGAGCGGGATCAAATACATTTTTCTGGGTGAGGAACTTGGCGGCCGTCCGGCTGATCCGGCGTATTACGACAAGAACGGGCACGTGCTCTACGGCCGCATGAAGTCCGATCCGGCATTTGTCAAGGGAATAGAACGATTGGAGCGCGGCATCGCCGCGTTTCGCGTGGCTCTGTTGTGCGGCGAGGAAGATCCTGCTCATTGCCATCGCCGCCTGCTGGTGGGGCGCGTCCTGGTCGAGCATGGCCACGAGCTCACCCACATCCGTGCCGATGGACGCCTGCAAACGGACGCGCAGGTAACTGCCGAGTCCGGCAAGCCCCTGGAAAGCGGGCAACCCGCCCTGTTTGCCGAGTTGGATGAGGACCAATGGAGATCTACAGCATCGGTTTCACGAAAAAAAGTGCCGGCGAATTCTTCGGCGCACTGAAGGCAGCCGGCATCGAACGCCTGCTCGATGTGCGATTGAATAACACGTCGCAACTTGCGGGCTTCGCAAAGCAATCCGACCTCAAATACTTTCTTGAGGAGATCTGTGGCGCGATGTATGAGCGTGAACCCCTCCTCGCGCCCACGCAGGAGATCCTCGACGCGTTTAAGAAGCGTAAAGGGAGCTGGGAAACCTATACAGAGTCCTATCTTGCGTTGATCCGGTCGCGAAAGGTCGAGTCAGCCATCTCTCCGGAAAGCTTCCAAAGAAGAACCGTCCTATTATGTAGCGAAGCGTCCGCGGATCACTGCCACCGCAGGCTGGCGCTCGAATACCTCCAGAAATATTGGAACGGAGTTAAAATTATCCATCTCTAATGCAGGAAAATTGTATGCACGAATCACGTTTCCTGTGTCTCGCAGTATCGCGCCGCGACGGGGGCAAATGCATAGCAGGAATTGACATCGATTCTCACAAATGGATCCGCCCCGTCGACGCTAATTCCCACGGCGCAGTAAACAACGGCCAAGCGGTCGTATCCGAGGGACGCAATCAAATTCGTTGGTTGTCGTCTCTGGATATAGTGCTCTTGCCGCTCGGAAACTCCGTCGGCACAACGATACAGCCCGAAAACTGGGAACTTCTGTCAGTTACAAACCAAAAGGCTTACGAGATTGTGCGACGGTTTGACCCTCGGCAGGACATGCGCATCCTAATGGAGCATTTGGAGGATCGCGGACCATTACTACATAGCTACGGGGATTCTATTTCTCCCCCTGTGTTAGGGGCGCGGAAACTAAGCCACTCACTGTCACTGATAGAGCCGGACGACCTTCATTGGAAAGTTGCGCCAAAGCTGAAATATCCCGCCGACCTCCAGGTCCGCGCAGAATTCATCTTCGATGGTGACCGGTACAACATTTCCGTGACGGACTCTGAGTGGGAAACACGATGTAGAAGAGCGGGTCAGGGCAGGCACAAAAACACGGAGGTTGCGGACCCTAGAAAACCAAGGATTCTTCTCGTTGTCAGTTTGGGCGCTGAGCCTTTCAATGGCCAGCATTACAAGTTTGTTGCGAGTGTTTTGGCTTTCCCGACGTGACCCGGACAACCCCAAGCGGTTGCAGCCACACCCCCGTGCCCGCCTTACCCCTCCCAGCATGGCCACGCCAGCCGCGTCCGCTACGATCTGGCCGTCACCGATCCAAAGTGGCTGGAACAGCTGCGTTCACGTCCGGTAGGAATCTATGCGCACGAATCATTCTTTACCGGCAAGCCGCCGGACACGCTTCTTACTGTCAGCTTGAGCGAACCATTCGAAAACTTTCATTACAAGCTTGTGGCGGGAGTCGTCAACCTCCCGGCTTGAGCGGGATCGCCGCCGCCTCGCGGTACGCCTTTCTCGCGCGCAAAAAAGAGCCGCTCCGAAGAGCGGCTCTTAACATCAGGTGCTGCAAACTTAGTTGAAGATGGCTCCCACCGATACGTTGGAGCTAGGCTCTCCAGTGGCGGGGTCGGGCTCTCCAAGATAAACCGTGCAGGAGTTTGGCCCACCCGCGGTGACGGTCCCTTGACTCGCACAGTTCCAGGACCATCCGCCGAAATTAACACCCGTTTCGGCTGGCGCAGTCAAGGTTACGGTTGTCCCTACGGGATACGTCGCCATGCAGACGGAGCCGCCAGAAGCCGAACCGGGTCCGCAATGGATGACATTCGGCGTACCCGTGGCGGAAGGCGCGGTTACCAACCAGCCGGTAGTGTTCAAGCCTGCGTTATAGACGGTCAGCGTCACCAGCAGCCCCGATGCGATCGTGTACTGATTGCACGAGCCAGGATTGGTTATGGTGCCAGTGTTGTTGGGGCCGGAGTAGGTGGGTAGTGTGAGGGGGCAATTGAACGCCACTGTCGGGCTGTAAACGATTGTGCCGTCAGGGTTCGTCGCTGTAACGTAAATGACCGCATTTCCATTGCCATCGGCGGTGACCAGTCCGGCGGTGGATCCCGGGGCCCCGGAAGAGTTAACGGGGAAGATATTGGGCATGGCGGAAATCCAGTTGGCTGGGACCTTAGCGCAGGGAGAGGAACCAGTAGCAGCCAGAGCAGCGGTGCAGCTGGAACTGGGGAACCCGGCGTGGTAGAAGCCGTTGGTGATGTCCATAAGTGTTGGAGCGGTCGAAAAGGTCCCGTACGCCAGAAACTGCCCGGTGCCATACAAATTATCGGTTGTGAGCGTAGTCGGCACGACGGCGATCGAGAGCAGGGGCTCCGGCGCGGCCGTGAGCGTAACCGTCGCTGTGGCCGTCGCCGAGACCACAGTGCCGTCGGGATTCTGCACTTCGGCCGTGATGGTGGTGTTTCCCTGGCTTGCGCCGGTGACGACGCCGTTGCCCGACGCGAGTCCCGACGTGATGGTTGCGATCGACGGGATGCTTGACTTCCACGTGGTCTGCGCCGAATTGGTTACGTCCACCTCGAAGCCGGTGGTTCCCGAGGTGGCAAGCGCGATGAATTGGCCGGTCTGGCCCGAAAGCGAAATCGACTGCGAGGACGGCACAAGGGTCACCGCGGTGTATTTCTCCGTCGATCCGTTCGATACGGTGAAGGTTCCCGTGCCCGCAATCGTGCTCCCGCCGCTGGTGTAGAGAGCGATGATCGTCACCGTCCCCTGGGTCAGCGCCGTAGCCAGTCCTGTTGAGGCGCCGATCGTGGCAATCTGTGTGCTGCTCGAAGACCAGGAGACCTGGTTGGTGAGATTCACCGTCGCGCTTGTGGACGTGGTCCCAATTGCGATGAATTGCGTGGTCTCACCGGGCAGCGATACCGACTGCGAACTGGGGATGATGGCAATGGACGTGACGCTGGCCGAAGGCGATGTCCCTCCGCCGCCGCCCGACGATGCTGTCACCGTCACGGTCGCGCTCGCGGTGATGGTTCCCGTGTACCCGTTCATGCTCGCCGTGATGGTCGCGGTTCCGGCGGTTAGCGCCGTTGCCAGACCGGTAGAGCTGACGCTTGCCACCGCTGGAGCGCTCGAAGTCCATGTCGCCGTGTCGGTGACGTCCGACGTTGTCGAAGGATGGCCGCTGCCGTGGCCGGTCGTTCCCGTAGCCGTGAACTGCACGGTCTGGCCCACTGTAAGAGACTGCGAGGTGGGAGAAACCGCAATCGAGTCCACCAGAGAAGTCGTGCAACCGGCAATGGGCAGGACGAGAGCAATCAGGAGGAGTGCCCGCGGTGAAACGCGATCATGCATGGTTGACCTCCGGAATCTGCAGCCGATTTTGACGTCGGCCATCGGCGTCATGGCAGACTCTCGCTGGCCTCTACGCCATCAAATATATGTCACGGAAACCAGCGCCTTTATGGCACAAAGGTGTTACTTTGGCTTTTCGCACCAAGACAGTCAATAAGTCCTTTAATGCTGCTTAAAACAGACGTGACGTACGTAATCGACAGCCTGTTTTCAGGCGCAAGAAACGGGCCGCATGATAAGGATGGCGATCGCAGAATCAAAAGGCGTCTCTTCCTCAAGGCCGCGGCATCGGAACCGGCTCGGCCCCAGGGAGCGCTGGTCCCGATCGGCGCCGGCTACGGAGAGTGCCCCGCTGGCCTTGCTGTACACTTTTTCTCAGTATGACCGTCGCCCGCGACAACTCTCCGGAACGTTTAGTCAGCGCCGCGCGCGCCGACGAAGAGCAGAGTTTTGAGCTCAAATTGCGCCCGCGCTGGCTGCGCGAGTTCATCGGCCAGTCCAAAGCCAAAGAGCAGCTCGCCATCGCCCTCGAGGCGGCCAAGTCCCGCGGCGAAGCCCTGGACCACGTCCTGCTTTTCGGTCCTCCCGGCCTGGGAAAAACCACGCTCGCCACCATCATCGCCAACGAGCTCGACGTCGGCTTTCAGCAAAGCTCGGGTCCGGCCCTCGTCATCCAGGGCGACCTCACAGCCATCCTTACCAATCTGCGCGATCGCCAGGTGCTGTTCCTCGACGAGATTCACCGCCTGCAGCCGGTACTCGAAGAGAAGCTCTACACCGCGCTCGAGGATTACAAGCTCGACATCATCATCGGCCAGGGACCGGCGGCGCGCACGCATGTAATGGAGATCAGGCCCTTCACCTTCATCGGCGCCACCACGCGCCCCGGCCTGCTCTCGTCGCCTCTGCGCTCGCGTTTCGGCATTCTGCTGCGCCTCGAGTTCTACACTGAAGAGCAACTGCGCGTCATCGTCGAACGCTCCGCCGAGGTGCTGCAAATCCCCATCGACCAGGACGGCGCCGCGGAGATTGCGCTGCGTTCCCGCGGCACCCCGCGCATCGCCAACCGCCTGCTGCGCCGCGTGCGCGACTACGCCCAGGTGCGCGGCTCCGGATCCATCGACCGCCCCACGGCGAATGCAGCGTTGACGATGCTTGAAGTGGATGCGCATGGCTTCGACGAAATCGATCGCCGCCTCATGCTCACGATTATGCAGAAGTACGATGGCGGCCCTGTAGGCCTGGGCACATTGGCCGCGACGCTTGCCGAAGAAGAAGACGCGCTCGAAGAAGTGTACGAGCCCTTCCTGATTCAGATTGGATTTTTGGACCGCACGCCGCGCGGCCGCGTGGCCACGCGCCTCGCCTACGAGCACTTTGGAATCGCCGTGCCCGGCCGGCAGACAGGACTGTTTTAAGAAAAGCGGAGCTAGCTTTTTGTAGCGCCGGTCTCCGGACCGGCTGTAGTGCGGGTCTCCTGACCCGCGCTCGTCCGAGGCTCATTACGAAATCACGCGGTCAAAGCAATAGACCGCCAACCCTAACTCCGCTAGCTCCGCTAACCCCGCTAAAGGAGAAGAATCATGGCCCTCACCGAATCCACCATGCTCGACCTCGGCACCATCGCGCCCGACTTCGCACTCACCGACGCCATCACCGGCAAGACCGTGCACCGCGACGATTTTCGCGGACAAAAAGCTCTGCTCGTCCTGTTCATCTGCGCCCACTGTCCCTACGTGAAGCACATCGAAAAATCGCTGGGCCAACTGAGCGCGGACTATGACGACAAGCCGCTCGGCATTGTCGCCATCAGTTCCAACGACGTAAGCACGCACCCGGCTGACAACCCCGCCGGCCTCAAGCAGCAGGCTCAGGCCAACGACTTCCAATTCCCCTATCTCTACGACGAGTCGCAGGCCGTGGCGCACGCTTACAAAGCCGCCTGCACGCCCGATCCCTACTTATTCGACGCGGACTTCAAGCTTGTCTATCGCGGCCAGTACGATGACAGCCGTCCCGGCAACGGCGTTCCCGTGACGGGCAAAGATTTGCGCGCCGCCATCGATGCGGTGCTCGCGGGCAAGCCCGTTCCCGCGGATCAGAAGCCCTCCATCGGCTGCAACATTAAATGGAAGGCTTAGACCGCAGCGGAGCTAGCGGGGTTAACGGCGCTTGCGGAGCTAGTGTCTCGTCTCCGAGCTCCGCACCGCCAATTCTGATGTCATCCTGAGCGAAGTCCGCCGCAGCGGACGGAGTTGAAGGATCTGCGGTCGATTTTCTATCGATTTGACGTCTTGTAGATCGTCAGAGTCCGGTCTACAGAATCCCCACCCGGGGAGGCTGTGTAAAGCAGAATGAAGTCTCCCTGTCCGGGGACCGACTGGTGTTCGAATTCACCGTAACTCTCATTTGCCTTCAATTTCTGCTCCCATAACTTATCGAACTTCGGAGGCCTATTAGGGCTTACCTCCTCATCAAGAACAGCCGCGACCACAATATCCGTGGAATCTAGGGAAACGAATCGCTCTGATGACTTGACCGTATAACACACCAGAGACAGTGTCTTGCCTGTCGGTTGGTCCAGGACAATTACCTTCTTGACATGCGCGGCATTTGGCAGAAGGGCGCGAAGACCAGGATCCAGATCCTTTCGATCAATCTGATTGAGATAGTCAACACCCTCCCAATCGAATGATGTCCAGGCCTCCAAGTTGGGGGGGGGATCGTGAGAGAGCACAAAGCCCGATCCGCGGAACACATAAAGCTTGGTCCTCCCGTCTTCTGTAGCCACGGCGTACCCGCCTGGCAGGAACTGAACGGTTCCGTCAATCGAATAGAATTCCCCAATTTGCTTAATCGAGAAATCGGCAGCACGGGCCATTAAACTTAGACTCACGATTGCAGCTACCGCCATTCTTCGAACAGACACGTCGCGCATGGCAAATCCTCCTGAGATACTCGCGCCTCGTCTATCACTTCAGATTCAACGCACTGGCAGAGTGAGCAAAGATCTCTAACTCCGCTAGCTCCGCTGTCTTTAGGCCCCCACCGGCGCGGGCGCCAGCCCCGCCAGCAATTCGCGAATCTCCAGCAGCACCTCGTCGGGCCGCGCGGCCTTCAGCGGCAGCTTGAGCAAACCCTGCGGCGTAAACTGCGCGCCGCGCTTGGCGTTGCGCGCCACCAGCTTCATCAGATGCGTGGGATCCACCGCAGCATTCTCGGTAAAGCGGATCTGCAACTCGCTGCGCTTGCGGTCAATCTGCGCTACGCCCATAAGCTCGCATTCCAGGCGCAACTGCGCGGCCTCCAGCAGAAACACCGTGGGGTCGGGCAGCGCGCCATAACGGTCTTCCATCTCGGCGCGAATCTCGTTGATCGCCGCTTCGCTGATCGCGCCAGCCACTTTCTTGTAAATCCGCAGACGCTGGTTCTCCTCGGGCACATAGCTCTCGTCGATGCGCAATGCAATGCCCAAATTGAGCTGCGTGGCTGGACGCTCTTCGCGGCCCTCGCCCTTGAGCTCCTTCACCGCGGCCTCCAGCATCGTCGTGTAGAGCTCGAATCCGACCGCCTCGATGTGCCCGCTCTGCTCGCCGCCCAGCATGTTGCCCGCGCCCCGCAACTCCAGGTCGAGTGCCGCAATCTTGAATCCCGCGCCCAGATCCGAGAATTCCTTGAGCGCCGCCAGCCGCCGCCGCGCAATCTCCGTCAACTGGGTCTCCGGTGGGATCAGAAGGTACGCATACGCTCTTCGATTCGACCGCCCCACGCGCCCCCTCAACTGGTAAAGCTCGCTCAGCCCGTGCCGCTCTGCGCGGTTGATCAAAATCGTGTTCGCCAACGGAATGTCGAGCCCGTTCTCGATGATGGTCGTAGCCACCAGCACGTCGAATTCATGGCGCATGAAGGCGAGCATCACCTTCTCCAGCTCGGTTTCGTTCATCTGCCCGTGCGCCACGGCCACGCGCGCCGCCGGCACCAGCTCCTGAATGCGTGAGGCAATCTCGTAGATCGACTCCACGCGGTTGTGCACGAAAAACACCTGTCCGCTGCGCTCCAGCTCCACCTCGATCGCCGACCGGATAATTTTCTCGTCGAACTTCGCCACCACGGTTTGAATCGCCATGCGGTCCTTGGGCGGCGTTTCGATGATGCTCATGTCGCGCAGCCCCACCAGCGACATGTGCAGCGTGCGCGGAATCGGCGTGGCGCTCATGGCCAGCACATCGATCTCCTTGCGCATCTGCTTCAGCCGCTCCTTGTGGCGCACGCCGAAGCGCTGCTCTTCGTCCACGACCAGCAAGCCCAGGTCCTGAAATTTGATGTCCTTCGAGAGCAGCCGGTGGGTGCCGATCAGAATGTCCACCCTGCCGGTGGCCACGCGCTCCACAATGTCCTTCTGCTCCTTAGCGGTGCGAAAGCGCGAAATCATTTCCACGTGGATGGGGAACTGCGCGAAGCGCTGCTTGAAGGTCTCGAAATGTTGGAAGCTCAGAATCGTGGTCGGCGTCAGCACCGCCACCTGCTTGCCATCCTGCACGGCCTTGAACGCCGCGCGCATGGCCACTTCGGTTTTGCCGTAGCCCACATCGCCACACAGCAGCCGGTCCATCGGCGTCGGCGATTCCATGTCGTACTTCACGGCGCGAATCGCCGCCATCTGGTCGTCGGTCTCGCTGTAATCGAATGTATCTTCGAACTCGCGCTGGAACTCGTTGTCCTTCGAGAAAGCCGTGCCCTCCGCGGTGTGGCGCTCCGCGTAGAGCTTCAACAGCTCCGCGGCCATGTCCTGCATGGCTTTGCGTACGCGCGCCTTGGTTTTGGTCCACTGCTGCGATCCCAGCCTGTTCAAGACTGGCGCGGGGCCCGTGTCGGTGGAACGGTACTTCTGGATTAAATCCAGCCGCGTCAGCGGAACGTAGAGCTTCGCGCCTTCGGCGAACTCCAGGATCATGAACTCCACCGAGAGCCCGTCCTGCGCAATCTCCTTCAGCCCCTGGTATTGCGCGATGCCGTGCTCCACGTGCACTACGTAATCGCCGATCCCCAGGTCGCGAAAGTCGGAAACAAACGCCGCGGTCTTCGATCGCTTTGGCTCCGGCCGCGCCGCCACGTCGGCTTCGTCCGACAAATCATTGGCCCCGAAGACGATCAGGTTCGATTCCGCGAAGACCACGCCCGCCGCCAGCGGCGAGCGCATAATCACCGGCACGCGCAAGTCGCCCGCGAGATAACTGCCCTCGTCGAGCATGGTTTCGCCAGGCCGCGGCGCGCGGCTGCCCAGCCGGTAGGGAACCTCGTAGTCGCGCAGCACCGTCGCCAGCCGTTCCACGTCGCCCTGGTGCGGCGCGGCCAGCACAATGCGCGTTTCCGTCTTCATCAGATTTTTCAGTTGCTCGGTCAAAGCAGGAATCGATCCGTGAAAGCGCAATGTAGGCTGCGTCGGCAACTCGATCTCGCCCAGCGTCGCGTCCTCCTCCAGCACGTCCACCGCGCCCAGTTGATCCAGATCGAGGCCCATGTGCGCATCGAGCGCGGCCCGCAACACCTCCGGCCGCAGGTAAATGTCCTCCGGCCGCACCAGCGAGCCGATGCCCGACCGCTCATGGCGCTGTTCCACCTTGTTCCACCAGCGGTCGATCTGGTTTTGGACCATCCCCGGCTCATCGACGATAAGCACGCTACCCGGCACGAGCTTCAGCAGCGATTGCTCCGCGCCTGCGACGGGAGTGAAGAATTCCCACCCGGGAAACACGCTTGCGCCGCCGGCCGTCGCCGCTTCGACAGCCATCTCCTCGTCTTCGATTTCGATGCGTTGCCGGCTCAGCCTTGCATTTACCGCGGCCAGCAAGGGCTCCGTCACCGGCGCTTCCGTCAACGGCTGCAATTGCGTCTCATCCAGTCCCGATTGCGAGCGCTGCGTCTCCGGATCGAATTTGCGGATGGTCTCGATCTCGTCGCCGAAGAACTCGATGCGCACCGGCCGGTCGGATTCAGGCGAGTACACGTCCAGAATTCCGCCGCGCCGCGTGAACTGTCCCGGCATCTCGACGATATCCATTTGCGTGTAGCCCACGCTCCCGAGATGCGCGGTCAGCGTCTCGATGTCGACCTCTTCGCCGCGCCTGAGCGTCACCGCCAGGCCCGCATAATATTCCAGATCGAAAAGCTTCAGCGCCGCCGATTCAACGGGCGCAATCAATATATCGACGGCCCCGGTCGACAGCTTCCACAACGCCGCCGCGCGCTGCTCCTGCACATCGGGGTGCGGCGAGAGATTTTCAAAAGGAAGCACATCGTGTGCGGGAAAGCGCACCACGCGCGCCGGATCCACGGCGCCTGTCAGTTCGCAGCCGGCCTTGAGCAGCGGCTCCAGCGCCTCGGCGGCCTTGTTGTCGGCCACAACTACGATCATCGGCTGTTTGGCGGCCCGCGCCATCAGCGGCAGGTAGAGTGCTCGCGCTGTCGAGGTCAATCCAGACACACGCCGCCGGCCCGCACCCAGGCTAAGGTGCCTGCGAACGCGCTCAAATCCCGGGGCCTGCTCCAGCTCCGCGAACATTTCGCGGACGAACGGGAGGATCATCTGACCCTAGTTTAACAGTGGCGGCGTGAATGAGTTTTGTTGCGGAGTGGGCGGCTTGCCGCACTCGGCAATCAGTCGATGCGCGGAGTGCCCCGGCGCAGCGCCAGGCCGGTGACGCCGAAAAACGCGATCAGCGCCAGCGCAATGAGGAAATAAAACGCCATGGGATGCAGCCAGCCCGGCGAATAGGTCAGGTCCTGCCCCACCCACAGCAGCAGGATGGTGGCGATGACCGTAAACTGGCCGGCGATCACCAGAAACGTGTGTCCCAGGTCGCGCCGTTTGTCCAGCGCCTCCACCTGGGCGGGAGTCAAATTGCGCTCTTCGGGGGGAAGCAGAGGGTTGGCCATTGAATTTCTCCTTGCGGGACGTAACCGGACTTGGGGTCCGACCTCCGGTCCTATATTAAATTGAATCACACGCCGCCCACGCCGCGCCACCGCCCGGAGTCTTCGTCGCACCGGCCCGGCCGTTCTGCCTTCGCGTCTTCCGCTATTGCGGCGGATACCCGACCGATTGCGCGTAAAGCACCACGTGATCCGCGCCCAGGCCGAGCTTCGCCGCCACGTCCTGCGCGTGCACGGTGTAGAACCACGCGTTCAATCCGCCCGACGACGCATACAGGTACACATTCTGTGCGATGAATCCGCAATCCACTTGCGCGTAATCGTCCTTGGCCGGGGCCACATACACAATGGTCACCGCGGCATGGGCTGCAGGCGCCGGACTGATTGAGCCGCGCAGGTCGCCCGCCACCACCGGGCGCAGTACATTCTGCTCCGCGTCGTAAACGTACACGCCATCCGCCAGCACCACGTCGAGCTGGACGTCCTGCGTGTTGCGAGCCGAGGGCGCGGTCCGGCCCAATCCGGGATGCACGTTGCGCGGGCGGTTGACGCCGAACGCCGCCCACAATAAATCCGAAAGCGTCTGCAAGGGCAGCGGCTTATCCAGAAACGCACGCGTGGTCTTGCGCGCGCTCAACGCCTGCATCAGCGGCATGCCGCCGGTAATAGCTGGTTTGGGAAGCTGGATGGGCTGCAACTCCGCGGCCAGTACCGGCGCGCTCGAGCGATGCATGCCGGTCCAGAACATGGCACTGGCCACGAGAACGAGGATTCCAAGCACGAGGGCCGCCGACCGCACGGCAATACGCGACGAAATGCGCATGATGACACCTCGAAATCAGGCTATGCACGCCCGCCTCCTGAGGTGTGCGGATCAAGGGGAAGTGAAGCTGCGACCGGCCGCGGCGCTCCGCTCTAATCCACCAGAAACGCCAGCGACTGCAGCGTCGTAATCTCGAATGGCTTGCGGCAGCGCACGTTGGCGCACTGTAGCTTGTCGTCGCGCCGCACCATGTAGGACTGCGCCTTGGCGAAACGCGCGCGATCGCGCTCGTCGGCCCCCCGCGGAACCTGCGCGCGCTTGCGCCGCACCACCCACGTCACTTTGTACTCGGCCGCCTGCCCGCACTTGGGGCATACCAAATTGTGCGTGCGCTGCTCGGTCGTCTCGTTGAAGAATTCGCGCTCATCCATTTCCGTACCACCCTCCGGATCGCCAACCCCGCAGCCGACAGCCAGGCCAAGGGACTCGCGTCAGGTCTCCGCGTCAAGTCTCGACTTGGGCACTTCCGCCGTTGCCGAATCTATTCCATACTCGTTCTTGCCATGGCGAAACGCAAGCCAGCCCGTTTTTCCGCCGCAAAAGCCGTCAAGGCCAACGCCCGCGAGCGCGTAGGCCAGCCCAAGCCCTCGCGCGTGCTGCCCGGCGCGCCCCGCACCGGCCGCCAGGCCAAGCACAAGCCCAAACTCGAAGATTTGCTCCGCGAAGAGGGTTAGTCGGCTGCCAACTCCTTCCTGCTTGCGGCAAAAAACCATTGCCTCCCGCACGGAAAAGCTAGAAGCTAGAGGCTAGAAGCTAGGAGCTGTTCTTATGGCCAAAGCAGTCGGCATCGGCGGCATCTTCCTCAAGGCGCGCGACCCCAAGGCGCTCGCCCAGTGGTACCAAACGCATCTCGGCATCCCGGACCAGGGCGGCGGATCGCTCGGCTTCGACGGTCCCGAATCCACGGGCATGACCGTCTTCGCCCACTTCCCGCTGGACACGAAATACTTTGGCGAAGGCGCGCAGCCGGCCATGGTCAACTTCCGCGTCGACGATCTCGACGCTCTGCTCGCCCAGCTGGCCGAGGCCGGCGTGCGCATCGATCCCAAGCGCGAGGACCACGCCTACGGACGCTTCGCGTGGATCTGGGACCTCGAAGGCAACCGCGTCGAACTCTGGCAGCCGTAGGCGGCCTGGGGCCGGCTGCTCTTGACAGCGCCGCTGGGGAGTACTACGAATATCTGCGCCAGGACCGGTAACTCCTGGCCGTGAGGTATTCGATATGAGACGATTCCTCTTTCGTGCGGCCCCGGCGGCGCTCGTGGGCCTGCTTGCCTGCGTAGCGTTCTTCTTTGCTCCCTCCGCCCTGGTTGCGCAAGATCCCATCTACATGAACCTCGCCAACATTCAGGGCGGTTCCACGGTCCCCGGTCACCAGGGCTGGATCAATGTGGAGAGCGCGACTCTGGGCAACACTGTCCTCAGCGAGGCGAACGTCGGCGCCGTGCGGCAGCAATTTACCGGGGGAGCCGGCAAGCCGAAGGTGCATGAGCTGACCATCGTCAAGGAAATGGACTCGGCCTCGCCCAAGCTCTTTCAGGCGGCCGCGTCCGGCACAACGATCAGCCAGGTCACCATCGACGTCCTCGATCTTGGCGGGCCAGGCAACACGCAGCCGAAGCTGCTGGCGCGGCTGATCCTCAGCAAGTGCACCCTGCGCATCCGGCGCCAGGCTGCCAACAAAGAGGTGATCGTTTTGACGGCCGAGACGGTCAGCTTGCGTTAGCGCGCTTCGCGTGGATCTGGGGCCCCCGAAGGCAATCGGGATGAGCTCTGGCAGCCGCCGGCAGCCCGCGTGAACGGCAAGTGGAACCCTATTCCGTGGGCAGCGGAGCTCTGTAAGACACGTAAGACGCAAGACAGGACGGCGATTGAGCGGTCCGATTTCCCTGTCTTACGCCGTCAACCGCGTGTCTTACACGTGGTTGATGCCGTAAGACGCGCCCCCCGAACCCCCGGCTTCCAGCCGGCAAAGCCGCGCCAGAAATAGAACGGCCTGCAATCGCTCATCCCTTGCGCCTTCCACCCAGGCCAGAGGGCAAGATGAACGCAAAGCGCGGCGTCGAGATTTATCTCTGGAGGAAGCAGAAGCGAACGACTTTCGAGCTAGAATTGGTCCAGTCCACCGCGGCCTCAAGCGGAACCTTCAAAGAATCGTTTTCGTGTCAATGCGGGAACTGGGCGCGGAAACCGGGCGCGGGAACTGGGCCGTTCGCTCGCCCGTATCATTCTCACAAGGAGTCCTACGTTCATGTTCCGCCCCATGTCTCGTATCGCCCAGCGGCATATCGTTTGGTTCGCCGCAGCCCTTCTCGTATTCCTGTGCGGCCTCAACCTTCACGCGCAGGCTCCCATCGTGGAAGAACCCGGCTACACGCCCACGCTAACCTTTGACGTTGCCACCATTCGTCCTGCACCGCCGCCGGATGCCACTTTCCACGTATCCGTTTCCAGCCCGCCGCACTCCAGCCGTTTCGAAGCCACCAATATTCCTATCAAGTCCCTGCTCCAGATTGCTTACGGCTTCGATGCCCCGGTCGTGGGCGCGCCGGACTGGGTCGCGAACACGTTCTACACCGTCCAGGCCCGCTCCGACGAAGCCGCCGACGCCAGGCTCGCGCGGCTCACCGACAACGAGGTCCGGCTGGAAAAGCGCAACGCGATTCGCGTGCTGCTGGCCGAGCGTTTCGGCCTCAAGATGCACCTTGAAACGCGCAACACCTCCATCTACAACCTTGTCGTGGACAAAGGCGGCGTCAAGATGCAGGCTGTGCCTCCGCCTCCGCCGCCCGATAACGGAGAAGCGCCGCCTCCGCCGCCACCCTCCGACGTCAAGGCGCATGGCTCGCAGCATGGCCTCGAATTCGACGGATCCAATGCCTCAATGCGGGCCATCAGCAGCGCCCTCAGTTCGATGGTAGAAGCGCCCGTCGTTGACAAGACCGGTCTCGCCGGCACCTACAACTACACGCTTCAGTTCGGCCGCGACTGGTCCGATCGCGATCCCGACAGTTGGCCCTCGATTTTCACCGCGGTGCAGGAACAGCTTGGGCTCAAGCTCGAAGCTGCGCACGAGTCCGTGCCCAACCTCGTGGTCGACCACATCACGAAGCCGACGGAAAACTGATTCGCGAAATGAAGGCTGCGCTGAGCCGCGCCCATCGCATGCATCGCGAGGCTCCCGCAGGACAGCAAGTCCGCGAGTCGGCGAGTTAGCGAGTCAGCTCTCAGCAGTCTGCCCGTGGTTCGTGAACCGTGAATCGTGGTTCGCGGCAAATACTCTACCCAAGAACTGAACCGAACTTGCGTCGCAGTTTCACAGAAACGCACAGACTGTGAGGCTGTGAGATTTTTTCGTCTAAGTGATTGATTTTAATCGGAAAAATCGGCTTCACAGTTTCACAGATCGTGTTGGCGGCGTGGCCGCCGGGGGTGGGTGCGAGTGTGAGTGTGAGTGCGAGTGTGAGTGCGAGTGTGAGTGCGAGTGTGAGTGCGAGTGTGAGTGTGGGGGGGTGGGGGCGTGGGGGGAGGGTACGGAGGTGGTACGGACCGGGGACATGCCTAACACTGCAACGCGGGGCACGGCGTCCTACAACTGGCCCAGCCCCAACTGTCGGACTTGCTCCCGGCCGTACGACCAGGTGATCTAAATCACAATTGACCGTCGCCCCCGAGCGGTATAAGAAGGTTGC
>Ga0181533_1001465_pt1 | contig 30388 bp, 24 predicted proteins | sample PEATcosm2014_Bin_45_FD_119772 | JGI IMG/M metagenome (GOLD analysis project Ga0181533, IMG submission 119772) | Peatland microbial communities from MTU Mesocosm Facility, Houghton, MI, USA - PEATcosm2014_Bin11_60_metaG | ecosystem: Environmental > Terrestrial > Soil > Wetlands > Peat | place...
GGGGAGGTGAGGAAGAAGAGGGCCGAGAGGCAGCCTAAACGGACTAGAAAATGACCTTGGGGCTGTCACAGCTCAACCGTTACTGATCGGGAACAGATCAACCGTTACCGAACAGGGGCGCACACAGGCGCACACCCCGATGTGGCGCACACCGCGGCGCACACCCCGAGGCGCACCGACAGATGTGTGTTGTTTCGGCTGACCTCCGACAGGCGCACCGAACAGGCGCACCGAACAGGCGCACCGAACAGGCGCACCGAACAGCCACACCGAACAGGCGCACCGACACCGTCCTTGGACCTTTCCTCCACGACGCAGCGCCTCCTCCACGACGCAGCGCCCTCGTCGCTCTTTGAGCCCCTGAGGAGGTCCAGATCTGCGTCTCCCGCTTCGCCTCCACTGTGGATCATTGCCTCGTCAAGGAATCTGCCTTCGCCAATTGTGTTCGAAATGATCAATTGTGGTCGACATGCCCCAGGTGACTGAATACTGTTCTCGTCTGTGAACTTGGCCCTGTCCAAACGCGGGAACTACGCCGTGCGCTCGGCGATCTTCCTCGCACGGTCCTACGAAGCGGACCGTCCTAAGAAACTACGAGAGGTCTCGGCCGAGATGTGTGTGCCACGCACCTTCATCTCCCAGATCCTGGGCGACCTGGTACATGCCGGACTCGCAGTCTCCTCCTTCGGCAAGACCGGCGGTTACCGCCTCGCGCGTCCCCCAACCGAGATCAGCCTGCTCGAGGTGGTCGAGGCAGCCGAGGGCCCGCTCGTCTCGCGCCGCTGCACGCTAGGGGACGTGGTGCCTTGCTGGAGCTCGGTCTGCCCGCTGCACGAAACCTGGCGTCAAGCAGTCACATCACTACGTTCGATGCTTGCCACCACCAGCCTGCAGTGCCTAACGGAGAGGGATCGCAACATCGAAGCGGGCGCCTACCCGGTCCCCGCCGATGCGCACCGGTCGCTGGCGACGACAGCTTCCTCCGCGGCGTCTGGCTGACCGGGTCTCTCGGCAGCGGTAGGCGGTTCTCGTCGTCGACCCCGACAGGACCACCTCGACAGCACTGCCTCGAAGGCACGATCTTGCAAAGTCAGATGTTGAACAGCGTCGCACGTTGAGGACCACGATCTGGCACGACATGAAAGACGCCGTCCGCTGCGCCGAGATCCGATAACTTCGGGATGTGCACGGCTAGCATCCCCAACAATGAGGCTGGCCTGAGGTGCTGGAACAAGTCGCGTTCCGAGCCATCCGCGCCAGCATCGCGTCGAGCATCGCGATCATCGCCCTGGTCATCGTCTACGGGCTCGCACCCGGCCACTACCCCTTAGCGGCGACGCCATACTTCGCTCTGGTGGGCGTGGGAGTCTTGGTCGTGTTCATGGGCGCGCGCCTTCCTTGGCGTGACCTCGTCCATACGCGGTATTTGGTGCCGTTCGTAGTCACTTGGTCGGTCGTTGACATCGCTCTCGTGTCCGCCTGCATCGCCGTGAGCGGAGGTAGCCACTCAGACCTGTACCTCATCTTCCTCGTCATGGGAATGTTCAGGGTCGGCGTGCCTTATCCACGCGTGGCGCGCATCGTCCTGACAATGTTGCTGCTGATCGCTTACGCAAGCACCTTGGCAATCGTGGGGTGGCACATCGGCACCGCCGCCGTCCTCCTGCGGCTGGGCATGATCGCCATCACAGCCGGCGCAGCAGACATCATGTCGATCGCATTTACGCGTGAGCTGCACGTTCGCAACCGGGTCGACTTGGAGTCCGAGCTACAGATGGCGACGACGAAGCGTGTGAACGGGGTCGGTACAGAGCCCGGTCCGCTCGGCGAGGACGCCACCGTGAGCTGGGCGGCGGACGCTGTGCACGAACATCAGCGTCATGACGGCACCCTTCTTCGCTCGCTCATCATGTCGACTTCTGACGCCATGGTCGTCATGGACACCCATGGCCAGATCCTCGACGCGAACGACCAGCTGGGCCGCCTGCTCGGCTACGGCTCCGTGGAGTTGGTCGGCATGCCCGTCGAGGCGCTCATCGGGGAATCCTCCCGACAACTAGCCAGCCATTACCGCGACACCTACGCGCGCGACCCGGGAACCCTCGTCGTAGGTGACGCGCAGGAGATGAGCGCTCTTCGCAAGGACGGAAGCGAGTTCCCCATCGAGGCTGCCTTGGAACGGCTCGACACACCGGGAGGCTTCTTCGTCACCGCGACGGTCCGCGACGTGACCGAACGGCGAGAGCTCGAGCGCCGCCTGGCGCACCAGGCAACCCACGACAACCTGACCGGCCTTCCGAATCGTGCACAGTTCATGAGGCACCTCGCCGACGCCCTGGCCCGCACCCCCGTAGGTTCTGCTCAGATTGCTGTGTGCTTCTTGGACGTCGACCACTTCAAGTACGTGAACGACAGCCGCGGTCACACGATCGGCGACGCGCTGGTCACCGAGGTCGCCCACCGGATCGCGTCGACCGCACGAGCGGGTGACCTCGTGGCGCGCTTCGGAGGTGACGAGTTCGCCGTCCTCGTAGAGAACCTCACCGACCACCAAGGAGCGGTCACCCAAGCCTGGAGGCTGCTGGCAGCCTTCGACCGCCCCTTCGTCGTGGAGAGCGTGGAGTGCTACTTGTCGGCGAGCGTGGGTATCGCCTTCGGGGCAAGAGGTGACGACCCGAACGACTTGTTGCGCGACGCCGACGCAGCGATGTACCACGCCAAACAGCGAGGCCGCTCCAGGGTCGAGCTCTTCGATGACAGTTTGACCACTCAGGCGGTCGAAAGGCTCGAGATCGAGTCCGCGCTGCACCAAGCGCTGCTGGACGAGCAGCTCTCGTTGGTGTTCCAGCCGGTGATGGACCTCTCCGACAGATCGGTGCTTGGCGTCGAGACCCTCTTGCGATGGAAGCATCCCGATCGCGGCTTTGTCCCCCCGATCGCGTTCGTCCCGATCGCCGAGGAATCAGGCCTCATCTTGCAGATCGGACGGTGGGTCCTCGCACGCGCCTGTGAGCACGCGGCACGCTGGGCCGAGCAGGGACTGCTTCCGACACCGTTCATGGTCAGCGTCAACGTGTCCAACCGCCAGCTCGAACATGACCGGCTCATCGCCGAGGTTGCTTCTGTCCTGGAGTCGAGCGATCTGCCTCCAAGCTGCCTGGTCATGGAGATCACAGAAAGTTTCTTCATGCGGGACTTGCACGCCGCGGTGCGAAGGTTGAAAGCACTCAAGGAGCTCGGAGTTCGCATTGCCATCGACGACTTCGGCACTGGCTTCTCTTCGCTCAACTCACTCTCACGGCTCCCTATCGACGTCGTGAAGATCGACAAGTCCTTCACCGACACTCTCGGAACCCGAAACGACGCGATCATCGGCGCGGTGGTCGACGTTGCAAGCGCCTTCGAGCTGAAGGTCGTCGCCGAAGGCGTGGAGTCCGAGGACCAGGTGCAGCGCCTCCTAGGACTCGGGTGCGACTTCGGGCAGGGCTATCTGTTCGGCAAACCTGTTCCCGCTTTCGGCATCGAGCGCATGTTCAGCTCGCAAGCCGGCACGGGTCAATTGGGCGCCATGGCGCCCGGCACGATCACCCTGCCGGACCCGAACGCGGGGCTATACCCCATCCGCAGCGCCACTTGACCCCAGGGTCCAATCGAACCAAGTCCGCTTCCGAGCGAAGCGCATCGGGGGGACAAGTCATCGGCTCGATGGCCAGCGACTTTCGCCGGCGCAAGCTGGGAACCACCGTGTCCCCCGTGTAGGCCATGACATAGCGGAAGTGTTCGTCCATCCAAACCGTGACCCCGAGGTGTCCTCCGGGCTCATTCAGCTCTACACGCGCGATTCCGTCGAGATCGCGGACCAGGTCCGTAAAGACGGTGTCGAGGCAGGTGGACCCGATCACACGCTCGTCGGTGAAGTCGAACTCCGTCCCCGTGACGATGGTCTCCCCCGTCGGCAGGCCGCGCTCGTCCGTCACCAGGCGGCGCCGGCCGGGCAGGCGCAAGTGAGCGAAGTCGACGGAAGGTGTTCCCACGGTGACATAGGGGTGGAACCCCAGACCGAAGGGGGCGGGGTGTTGATCGACGTTGGTCACCTCGGTAGTGACCACCAGTCCACTGCGTGCGAGCCGGTACTCGAGCGAGAGCTCTAGGCGCCATGGATAGCCGGGCTGGGGATGCAACGTGCAGGAGAGGACGATCACGTTCTGAGCACGTGAGGCGAGACGCCATGGCAGCCAACGTACGAGCCCGTGGATCGCACAACCGCGCTCGGGATCGTCGAGCGCGGCTTGGCCGTGGCGACCTTTGATGCTGTAACGACCGTCGCCGAGTCGGCTCGGCCAAGGTGCGAGCACCTGTCCACGTCCCGACGAACACAAGTCCCTCTCACCGAACCCGTCGACGACCTCGACCCCGTCTACGGTGTAGACGCGCAGTGTCGCCCCGACCTCGGTGACGATCACGCGTTGTCGCCCGTAGCCGATCTCGTGCTGCTCGCCCGAGGGCGGCACCGCGGTTGAAGTCGGGGTAGTCATTGGCCCCGGTATGGTAGTTCGAGGAGCCCATTGCGGCGCCGTGGTCCGACGCACTCAGAAGAGGCCGACCGTGCCCGACGTGCCGGGGGCCGACGGTGCCGGAGCTGCCGACCCGAGCGATCATGGTGAGGATGAAGCAAGGCTGAACGGGCCCTGGTGGTGGGCGTGCGAGCCGAGGCGCCCCTGTGAAGAAGAGCGGGAGGTCCTGGTGCACATCCTGGTCACTAATGACGACGGAGTACGCGCCCCGGGGATCGCCGCTCTAGCCGCCGAGGTGGTGCAATCGGGTCACGACGTCCTGGTGGTAGCGCCCATGGTCGACTACAGCGGAGCCGGCGCGGCGGTCGGGCCGGTCCATTCACGAGAGGGCGTCGACTACCAGTCACACGTCATCGAGGGGTTGGGCGACGTGCCCACCTACGGAATCGACGGGCCTCCCGCGCTGGCGGTCATCCTCGCCTGTCTCGGGAGCTTCGGTCCTCGCCCGGACATCGTGATGTCGGGCATCAACCATGGGGTTAACGTGGGACGTTCAGCCATGCACTCGGGAACGGTCGGCGCGGCGCTCACGGGTGCTCACTTTGGATTGCGCAGCCTGGCGGTCTCGATCAAGTGGGGCGACGATCCGGTTCCCTGGAGCTCGCCCGCGCGCCTCGCAACATCCTTGATCCCGGTACTTGCCGCAGCCCCACCAAGGACCACCTTGAACCTGAACGTCCCCAACGTGGAGCTCGGGGAGCTGCGGGGGGTCCGCCACGGCCGGCTCGGCAGCGGCGGCACCATCCGCTCCGCGATCCACGACACCGGCACAGGCGCGCCACCGCCCGTAACGCGCCCTCCGTTTCCATCGGGGACCCTTCGCCTGGACCTCACCCCCTTGGGAAGCAACCTCGACGTCGGTCCTGACACCGACGCGGGCCTCGTGACCCACGGCTTCGCCTCACTTACGCCCCTGGTCGCGGTGCACGAAGCCGGGGACGAAGCCAGGACCACCATGGTGGCCGCCATGAACACCCTCTACGAGGTCGCCGGGGTGGGTCCGGGCTGTGACATGACCGCGGAAGCCGAAGACGATCAGGCCACGGGCTAGCCCGCCCACCGGTGGATGTGAGCCAAGAGACGCTGCCAAGAAGGCCGGACTCCAGGTTCGGCTGAGGCGTTTGCGGGGCCCTCAACTGTCTTCCGGTATTTTCCAGGTGTGAGCGTTTCGAGCGCGGGGCGCTGCGATCCCGTCACTTCGAGCGATTCGAAGCCGATAGCTGCAGCCGCGTCCGAGGAGAAGACGCTGCGGGACGACAAGATGCTGCGGGACGACAAGATGCTGCGGGACGACAAGATGCCGTGGCGGCAGGAGAGTCAAGCGATCTCTGCGATGTTCGATTGCAGGCCCTTCACCGAGGGTTGGCTAGAGGTCGAGGACCTCCGCCTCTCCTACGAGGTCCACGGCACCGGCTCACGCGTTCTGGTGTTCCTCCATGGGCTCCTTCTCGACGCCCAGATGAACCGGCGCCTTGCCGACGACTTGGCCGAGCGAGGCCACCAGGTGATCCTCTTGAACATGCCCGGCCACGGGCGCTCCGACAAACCGCGCCAGGCATGGGCGCACCGCATGGACTCCTACGCCCACTACGTCGTGGCGTTGCTCGACGAGCTGGGCCTGGACGAAGCCGTGGTGGGCGGGGTCTCGCTTGGGGCAAACGTCTCGTTGCAGGTGGCCGTGCAAGCGCCATCGCGGGTGCGTGGCCTCTTGATCGAGATGCCCGTCCTCGAATCGGCGGTGCCTGCCACCGCCCTCATCCTCCTGCCCTTGCTGCTAGGACTGCACTGCACGGCTCCACTGGCCCGGTTGGTCGGCAACGTCGCCCGTCGCATCCCGCGCACACGGATCGGGGTCCTCGACAGCTACATCGGCGTCGCCACCTTGCAGCCCGAGGAGACTGTCGCGGTGCTCCACGGGATGCTCGTCGGTCCCATAGCCCCGACCTACGACGAACGCCGCGCCATCGAAGCGCCGGCACTCGTGATCGGCCACAAGGTCGACGTCATCCATCCCTTCACCGATGCCCATCACCTAGCCCGACAACTGCCCCACGCTCGTCTGCTCGAGGCGCGCTCGGTGCTCGAATTGCGAGCTATGCCAGGGCGCCTCACCAGCCATATAGCCGATTTTCTCGATGAGGTGTGGAGCCCGCCCCCTCTGAGGCAGGGCTCCTCTGCGCGAACCCAGGCGCACGGAGTCTGAGCGGTCGACGGTCGACCTCGCCGGCGCGTGACAAGTCGGTGAAGGTGCCTACGAGGAGCCGCCGCCCTCGGCTCCCCTACAGCTCGCTACGAGCCCCGATCGAAAGACTTGTACGAGGAGATTCCACAGCACCCTGCTTCAGTCACAGCCGTCTCGGTAAGGAGCGCGCTCGCGCTTGCGGACAGAACGGCGCCGCTTCTCCTCGAGACGCCTCGCCCTCGCCACGGCTGACGGAGCAGTGGGCACCCGGGGGCGTTGGACGCGCAGCGCGCCGGCCAAGCGATCGGCCAAACGACGTAGAGCGATCTCGCGGTTACGTGCCTGAGAGCGTTCCTCACCCGATACGGCCTTCACGGTCGCGCCGAGACGTTCGAGCAGCTGGGCGCGCTGGCGCGGACCGAGTGAAGCCGAGCGTTCGACATCGAAACGGACCTCGACACGCGTGCTCGAGCGGTTCGCATGCTGGCCTCCGGGACCGCCACTGGTGGTGAAGCGCCATTGGAGCTCGTCGAAAGGGATCACCAGGTTGCGCGTCACCCGCAGCGCTTCGCTCCGTGCGCTCGTGGCGTCCCCGGCGCTCATCTCACCGCAGATTCGGCTACGACCGGGTTCTCGAGGACGCCTATGCCCTCGATCTCGATCCGCACCACGTCTCCGACCCGCAGCCACTTGGGGGGGTCGAAGCTCGCACCCACGCCGGCCGGCGTGCCGGTCGAGATGATGTCACCAGGCTCCAGCGTGAAAACGGTGGACAGGTGCTCCACCATTTCCCAGCACGAGAAGATCATGTTGCCAGTCGATCCGTCCTGGCGCAGCTCCTCTCCGACCCACGTTCGCACACGGAGCTTGTGAGGGTCGCCGACTTCCTCGGAGGTGACGAGCCAGGGCCCGAGAGGCCCGTGGGTGTCGAAGGACTTCCCCAACGTCCATGTCGGAGTTCGCCACTGCCAGTCACGCACGCTCACGTCGTTCATGATCGTCCATCCCGCCACCACTCTCGAAGCGTCAGCCCTGTCCACGTGCCTGCAGCGTTGGCCGATGACGAACGCCAGCTCGCCCTCGTAGTCGAGGAAGCCGGACACGCGGGGAAGCTCGATGCCCTGACCGGGTCCGATCACACAGGTCCGCTGCTTGTTGAACCACACCTGGTGCTCTGGCACGTCGCTGCCCACCTCTGCCACGTGGGCTCGGTAATTCAACCCGATGGCCAATACCTTCGCGGGGCGAGGCACGGGAGCGAGAAGGCGCGTGGACTGCAACGGCACGCGCCGCGCGTTCGTGCTCGCGGAGATCTCGGCTCGCTCTAGAGCCTCGTCACCGGCACTGAGCAGATTGCACATGTCCCCAGGCAGGCCCACGATGGGGTCTGTGAGGTCGATGATCTCCTCGCCCACCAACACGCCGGTGCGCACGGTGTCGGTGCCTACGGTGCCTTCGCGACCCTTGGATCCGTCGGTGTCGTCGGCGCTATCGGCGTCGTCGGTGCCCGACATGAACGATACGAGGCGCATCTACGACACCGTACAGACTCGGTCTCCACGCCACGGTCTACGACGCTGGTGATTTCGACCCATCTGAGCTCAGCGACAGCAGACTCTCGGATTTCGCGGACTCGCCCGAACCCGATGGCCGGCCTGTCGATCCGGCGGGATCCGGCGCCTGGGCCGGGGGACGGCTGGGCAGCACTACAAGCGCTATGAGCCCACCGGCGGCGGCAACCACCGCTCCTGCGGTCACCGCCAGGTCCGCACCACTCACGAATGCGCGGTGGGCGAGCGAAGCCAAGGCCGCTCCGCGCACACCCCCGACGTGAGCGGCCACCGCCAACGCCCCGCCGAGCGAGCCGTTGATAAGCGACAACACCGACCGCGGGATGGCCTGGTGTACGAGGACGGGGTGCAACACGCCGTGGTAGCGAGCAGCCAGCAGGCTGCCGAGCACTCCGACGCCTAGCGCCCCGCCGAGCTGGAGCATGGTGCCGTTGGTGGCCGATCCCACCCCGGTTCGCTCGAGGGGCAACGACCCCATCACCGACTCGATCGACGGAGCTAATGCCAGTCCTGTGCCAAATCCGAGGAGAAAGAACGCTGGGAGTGAGTCGGTGTAAGTCCCGTGGACTGTAATGCGTGAAAGCATGGCGAAGCCGACCGCGATCGCGCTCATCCCTGTTACCACCACCATCTTCGTGCCGAGCCAGCGCACCAGCAAGCTCGAGGCAGGAGCAACGACGAGGATCGTGAGGGCTGTGGGTGCCACGCGCAGACCTGCCTGGAAGGCGCTGTAGCCGAGTGAGAACTGCAGGTACTGGGTCATGAGGAAGAGGCCCCCGAACAGCGAGAACATCACGAGCGACATCGATGCAATGGCAGCGCTAAACCGGCGCGAGGAGAAGAACGAGAGATCGAGCATCGGATGGCTCGAGTGCCGCTCCCAGATGATGAAGAACGCGAGCACCACTATCCCGCCAGCGAGCGCTCCCAAGATGAGCGGTGACGACCATGTACGGTTTGGCGCCTCGATGATCCCCCACAAGAGCAGTCCCATCCCTACCACTGAGAACACCACACCCATGGGGTCCGGGCGCGGGCTACGCGGGTTCTTCGAGTTCGGGACGAACCAAAACGAAGCCAAGAGACCCAAGGCTGCGATGGGCACGTTCACCAGGAACACCGATCCCCACCAGAAGTGGGACAGGAGCCATCCTCCGACTATCGGTCCCAACGACACCCCGATCCCGGTGGTCCCCGACCAGATGCCAATAGCACGCGCCCTCTCGCGCTCATTGTTGAAGACGTTGGTGAGGATCGACAGAGAACAAGGCATGATCGCCGCCCCGCCGATACCCATGAATGCGCGCGCAGCGACCAACGTGTCCGGCGAGCGGCTGAATGCCGACGCGGCAGATCCCGCAGCGAAGAGAACCAGCCCCATGGCGAAGACGGGCTTGCGGCCGATACGGTCGCCGAGGCTGCCCAGCGTCAGCAAGAGCCCGGCCAAGACGACGGCGTAGGCGTCGACGATCCATTGCAACTCGGTTGAAGACGCGTGCAGGTCACGGACGATGGCAGGCAACGCCACGTTCAGGATCGTGTTGTCCAGGCTGACCATGAGGAGGCTCACGCACAGCACGGCGAGAGTGATCCATCGCCGGTCCCGGGGTTGGTTCTCGAGCGGGTCGTTGCGCGACACCTCGGCCCGCACCGTCAGACCCATGCCACTACGGTACGGCACGACCTATGACGGACCTAATCTGACCAGGTGCCCGAAGAAGACGCGTACACCAAAGACGGCGAGCAAGAACCGCAAGGGCCACACTCGGACGATGCCGTGCAGGCCGCCGATGCCGTGCAGGCCGCCGAACAACAGGCAGCCGGTCGCGAGCCTGGGCAGCCGGACGCTCAGGCACGGGACACGGCGCCGTCGCCTGTATATCCTCCGCAACCACCTCCGGATCCTGGCTACCCCCCTGCGCAGCCCGGTTACCCACCACCGGGTCCTGGCTACCCCCCTGCGCAGCCCGGTTACCCACCACCGGGTCCTGGCTGCCCCCCTGCGCAGCCCGGTTACCCACCACCGCATCCCGGGTTCTCCCCTACGCAGCCGGGTTACCCACCTCCGCCCCACCTCACCCACCCCTTCTGGGAACAGGCCGGGCCTGGGAACTCGAACCAGTCCTCGTGCCCACCAGGTGGCGGCTTCGACGTCGCCCCGGGGGAGCCCTCGATGGCCGCGTCGGCGAGTCTCGATGCCGGACAGCCCTCGACGACAAGGAGGCGCCGCCACAGGATCACCTTCATCGTGGTGGGCGTGGTCCTGGTAGCCGGGCTCTTGGCAGGAGGCGGGGTGTGGCTGTTCGGTGGTTCGAGCTCGCCGAGCTCCTCGCCCTCGGCTCCGATCTCATCGGCCGCGAGAACGGTCCTCGAGCGCGCCCTGGCGAGCGTCCGAGCTGCCGGAAGCTTCCACTACGTCTCGACGTCGATAAACAGCGCGACCGGCACCTTCATCACGCTCGGCGATGCCGGTCAGAGCTCCGGCAAGCAAGACATCACCACGACCAGCCCGAACGGGACGGCAAGATTCACCGTCATCGTCGTCGGGACCGCGTGCTACTTCCAGGGCGACTACCTTGCGATGCAAGAGAACCTCAACGTGAGCGCCGCGGTGGCACAAGCCCATGCCGAGCAGTGGATCTCACTGTCCCCATCAGATGGGCCCTATGCGTCTGTCTACGCGGCAGTCGATACCCATGACGCTCTCTACGACAACATCGCGTTCAAGCCGCAACGCGACATGGGAACGAGCACGATCTCAGGCCGGCGTGTCAGGACGATCGGCGGAACGGCGAAACCGCTGAACATCCCGGGCGAGCCGAGTATGCCGATCAAGGGAACCGCGACACTGGAGGTGTCGGTCACCACCCACCTCCCCGTGCGCTACTCCGAGAGTGGCACCATGAGAGTGAACGGGGAGAGCGAGCGCATGTCGTTTACGATGACGTTCAGCGACTTCGGAGAGGAAGTCTCAGAGAGCCCCCCTCCGGGAGCGATCCCGTTCTCCTCCTTCGGCACCGGTGGCGGCGGCTCCACCTCGCCGAGTCTCGTCACATCACCACGGCTCTCTCTCTGAACCGGTCACAGGTCACCACGGCCCTGAGATGGCCCTAGATGGCCCTAGATGGCCCTGAGATTGCTCTGAAACTGGCCCTTGAGATGAATCAGGCCCGCTCGCGGTAGCGCCATACTGCGATCGGCACGAACACGACGAACATCCCGGCGATCCAAGCGAGGGTTTGACCGACGAGGCTGGCGGTCGGCCCGCCGATCATCAGTGCACGAATGGCGTCGATGAACACACCCAGAGGCTGGTGGACGGCGAACCCCCTGAGCCATCCCGGCATGTACGCCACCTGCACGAACGCGGGAGAAGCAAACAGCAGCGGAAAGAGAATCGGGAACGCCACCACCTGCGCGGTCTCGCTATTCGACGCCGAGAGGCCGACGACGGCAAAGCCCCACAGCAACGCGTACGAGAAGAGCAGCGCCAGCACCACGGCGGCCACGAACGGCAACGCCCCGGTGGGGAAATCGAACCCCACCAGCGCCCCCATAGCAGTCATCACCACGATCACCAAGACGTTGCGAACGAGGTCGGCGACGGTCCGGCCCGCTAGGACCGCGAAGCGGGCCATCGGGAGAGCCCGGAACCTCTCGACGAGCCCCGTCTGAAGGTCCTCGGCAAGCCCCACCGCCGTGCCGATGCCCCCGAAGGAGATCGATTGGGCGAAGATCCCCGCCATGAGGAAGTCGACATAGGGAAGCTTCGCGCCCGTAGGTAGCGTTCCGGCCAGCTTGACCGCACCTCCGAAGACGTACCGGAACAGCAGCACGAACATGATCGGCTGGACCGTGGAGAAGAAGAGGGCGTCCGGAGTCCGCCTGAAGCGGATGAGGTTGCGCTTGGTGATCGTGAGCACGTCCGCCATCGCCCAGCGAAGCGAGTTGCCAGTGCTCGGTCCGGCGGACGGCGAAGTGAAGTCGGCGGTCGCAGGAGCCGAGGCGGCGATGGTCACCGTGCACCTCTGTCCGAAGACGCGGCGGGGACCTCGCGTGACCGACCCGTCCGGCGCCAAGATCGCCGGCCTTTGCCGTCGGTCCCCGCGACATCCGTTGGAGACGCCCCGTCCCCGGAGCCTTCCTCGGTCGGCCTACCCGTGATCGACAAGAACACGTCGTCCAGGCTGGGTTCTCGCAACCGGAAGACCGTGGGACTGAGGGCGTGCCTGTCGAGAATGCGAAGGACCTCCATCGCAGCTCTGGGGCCGTCGTCCACAGGGAGCTCGACTACGGATCCGACCACGCTCGGCGTCCTCGTTGCCGTCTGGGCCAGGATCTGCGCGGCACGCTCAGCGGTGGCTGCGTCCGCCAACCCGACATCGAGAACGGTGGTACCGAGGTCGGCTTTGAGCTGCTCAGGAGTCCCCTCAGCGATGACACGGCCGTGGTCGACCACCGCCACACGGCGCGCAAGGCGGTCGGCCTCCTCGAGGTATTGCGTGGTGAGGAGCACGGTGGTGCCACCGCCCACCAGGCCCTCGATCATCTCCCAGACGTCGTTGCGGCTGTGGGGGTCGAGTCCCGTGGTCGGCTCGTCGAGGAACAGCACGGGTGGGTGCGCTACCAAGGCTGCGGCCACGTCCAGGCGGCGGCGCATACCGCCCGAGTAGGTCTTGAGCGGCCGGTCGGCAGCATCGACCAGCCCGAACTGCTCGAGCAGCTCCCCCGCGCTCCGCGCCACGACGTCATGGGAGAGGCGGTTCAGCCGCCCCACCATGGTGAGGTTCTCGCGACCTGTGAGGTACGGGTCCACCGCCGCGTTCTGCCCGGCCAGCCCTATCAACCTGCGCACCACTCTCGGCTCGGTCACTACGTCGTGGCCCAGAACACGGCCATGTCCGCCGTCCATCGAAAGGATCGTCGTCAGGATGCGCACGACAGTCGTCTTGCCCGCTCCGTTGGGCCCGAGCAGCCCGAACACCGTTCCTTGCTCGACGGCGAAGCTCACACTGTCGAGTGCGCGCACCTCGCCGCCGAAGGTTTTCTCGATATCTTCCGCCTCGATCGCGTAGCTCATCGCGCACACGCTACCGGCGGCATCGCCTGACCATGCCCGGCCTCAGCGCCCAGCCCCCATGCCCGGCCTCAGCGCCCAGCCCCCCCCAACGCCCGGCGCGCTGTTGCGGTGCTACGCCTCGATGTGCCGGCTGTGACGCAACAGCACCGCCGAGTGAGCGGTGAGATTGACAGTGGCGGCTCGCACCAGACGCTGTCCGAGATGGGCGGTGTTCAGCAGCTGCTCCCACATCCCCGGTCCCTCGAGTCGTGGCATCACGTAGAGCCGCGACCTGGCACCCCCGTTCAACAGCAACAACAGCGTGTCGCCGTAGATCCTTCTTCCCCGCTCGTCGACGTCGTCGACGGCCTGGCCGGCCAGCAACATGCCGATCGTGCGGGTGTCGGGGTCCGCCCACTCCCGGTCCGTCATCTCCTGCCCATCGGGCCGGATCCAAGTCACATCGCGCATCGCGCCAGGCAGCAACTTCCTTCCTGTGAAGAAGGCGCGCCGCCGAAGCACCGGGTTCGCTCGCACGATTGCCGTCAGCTCGCGGGTGAACGACAGGAGGTCTGTTGCTGCGTCGTCGAGGTCCCACTCGAGCCAACTCACAGGATTGTCCTGGCAGTATGCGTTGTTGTTGCCCTGACGGCTATGACCGATCTCGTCACCCGAAAGCAGCATCCGCACACCCTGGGAGAAGAAGACAGTCGCAAGCATGCTGCGCTTGACACGCTCCCGGAGACGCTGAACGTGAGCTGACTCGGTGGGACCTTCTATCCCCCAGTTGTTCGAGAAGTTCTCGTCGGCACCGTCGCGGTTGTCGTTGCCGTTGGCCTCGTTGTGCTTGCGCTCGAAACCCACGACATCGCTCAGGGTGAACCCGTCGTGGCAGGCGATGAAGTTCACACTCGCGTAGGTTCGCCGCCCACTGGGCGCGTATATGTCACTCGACCCGGTGAGGCGCGACGCCAGCTCGGGGACCTGGCCCGGGTCGCCGCGCCAGAACCTGCGCACGCAGTCGCGAAACGCCCCGTTCCATTCTGCCCAACCGGGCGGGAACCCGCCAAGGTGGTAACCGCCAGGACCGACATCCCACGGCTCGGCGATGAGCTTCACCTGCGAGAGCACAGGATCCTGCTGGATGATCTCGAAGAACGAGCTGCGCTGCTCCTCGATGCCGCGGATCAGCACCGGAGCGAGATCGAAACGGAATCCGTCCACGTGCATGTCGGTTACCCAGTAGCGCAGGCTGTCCATCACCAGAGCCATCGTCCTCGGATGGACGATATTCAGCGTGTTGCCCGTACCGGTGAAGTCCACGTGGGAACGCGGGTTGTCAGGGTCGAGCCGGTAGTAGACGCTGTTGTCGATCCCACGAAGCGACATCGTGGGGCCGTTTTCGCTCCCCTCGGCGGTGTGGTTGTAGACCACATCGAGGATCACCTCCAGTCCGGCGCGGTGAAGTGTCTTCACCATCGACTTGAACTCACTCACCGGATGGCCCATATGACCAGTGGCGTAGCCAGCATGGGGAGCGAAGAACGCGATGGTGTTGTACCCCCAGTAGTTGGTGAGTCCCCGATCGACTAGCTGGCGCTCGGGGACGAACTGGTGAACGGGCATGAGCTCCACAGCGGTAACTCCCAACGAGATCAAGTGGTCGATCACCGCGTCCGACGAGAGTCCCAGATACGTTCCGCGCAAGTGCTCAGGTACACCGGGATGCTGGATGGTCATCCCCCTCACGTGACACTCGTAGACGATCGTGCGGTTCCACGCCGTGTGCGGACGGCGATCGTCGCCCCAAGCGAAGGCCTGGTCGATCACCATGCAGCGTGGCATGAAAGGAGCCGAGTCGCGGGCGTCAAAGGACATGTCGCTCGCGGGATCACCGACCTTGTATCCGTAGAGCTCGTCGGACCAGTGAAAAGCGCCGCTTATAGCCTTCGCGTACGGATCCAAGAGGAGCTTGGACCGGTTGAAACGATGGCCCACTTCGGGGGCATACGGCCCCTCCACGCGATAGCCATAGAGGGTGCCCGGTCGGGCGTCAGGCAGGTAACAGTGCCACACCCGTTCCGTGGCGTCGGGCATGGCGATGGTAGTGGATGGCTTCTCTTGCGAAGGGGAGTCGAAGAGACACAGCTCGACCCCTGTCGCGTGCTCCGAGAAGAGCGCGAAGTTCACCCCCTCCCCGTCCCAGGTAGCTCCGAGAGGAAAGTGGCTCCCGGGCCACACCCTCACCGACACCGCAGGCGTTTCCCGGCTGCCAGGGTCATGAGGAAGGCTCGTGCTTCAGTACGACGACGGCAAGGGGTGGAGCAGTCACGTGCACCAAGCTGGGCCCGCCCTCCCAGGTGACAGGCTGGGTGACGACCTCGCCCAGGTTGCCGATCCCCCCTCCGCCGTAGTCCTGCGCGTCGCTGTTCAGAAGCTCGCGCCAGCGACCAGCGGCAGGTACCGCCACTGTCAAGTCGGTGCGCGGCACCGGCGTGAAGTTGCATACCACGAGAACGGGGCTCGACGCGTCGGTCCTTCCACGGCGCAAGAAGACGAGCACCGAGCTCGCCACGTCGTCTGCGACGAGCCACTCGAATCCGCCGGGTTCACAGTCGAGCTCGTGGAGAGCCGGCTCAGATCGGTACAGCACGTTCAAGTCACGAACGAAGCGATAGAGCCCCAAGTGCGGCGCGTGTTCGAGCAAGTGCCAGTCGACAGAGGAGTCGTGATCCCACTCGCGCCGCTGGCCGATCTCCGAGCCCATGAACAACAGCTTCTTTCCGGGGAGCGCGTACTGATAGCCGAACAGCAGGCGCAGGTTGGCGAACTTCTGCCAGTCGTCACCAGGCATCTTCTCCAGCAAGGACCCCTTGCCGTAGGTCATCTCGTCATGGGACAAGGGGAGCATGAAATTCTCGGTGAAGGCGTACACCGCGCGAAAAGTGAGATCGTCGTGATGCCAGCGGCGGTGGATGGGATCGCGTTTGAAGTACTCCAACGTGTCGTGCATCCACCCCATGTCCCACTTGTAGCCGAAGCCGAGGCCCCCTGTGTCGGTAGGACGCGACACCCCGGACCAAGCCGTGGACTCTTCCGCCACGGTCTGGACGTCGGGATGGTCGGCGTAGATCCCTGCGTTCAACGAGCGAAGAAAGTCCACTGCCTCTATGTTCTCGCGCCCGCCATAGCGGTTGGGTACCCACTCTCCCGGCCGGCGGGAGTAGTCGCGGTAGAGCATCGAAGCGACCGCGTCGAAGCGCAGGCCGTCCGCGTGGTAGCTGCGAAGCCAATGATCCGCGCACGAGGCGAGGAAGCTGCACACCTCGTGGCGGCCGTAGTTGAACACCAAGGTGTTCCAATCAGGCTGCACGCCCAAGCGCGGGTCGGCGTGCTCGTACAGGTGAGTGCCGTCGAAATTGCCCAGTGCGAACGCATCGTCAGGGAAGTGCGAAGGAACCCAGTCGAGCAGCACCCCGATGCCCGCACGGTGCAGCTCGTCGATCATGGCCATGAGGTCCTGCGGGATCCCGTAGCGGCTCGAAGGAGCGAAGTAGCCGGTGACCTGGTAGCCCCACGACCCGTAGAAGGGGTGCTCCATGATGGGCATGAGCTCCACGTGGGTGAAGCCGGCGTCGAGCACGTGTTCGACGAGCCGGGGCGCTATCTCACGGTAACCGAGCAAGCGTCCTGGGTCTGCCGAGTCGCGGATCCACGAGCCCAGGTGCACCTCGTAGACAGACACGGGCGCGTCCAGGGCGCTGCGACGCGCACGTGTGGCCATCCACGCGCCATCCCCCCACTGATAGTCGAGCGACCAGATGACCGAGCCGGTGCCAGGCGGTTCCTCACAGCGAAAAGCCACGGGGTCGGCCCTTTGCACGCGATCTCCCGTACCGGTCGTGATCTCGTACTTGTAGACGTGGCCCGGCCCCGCGGAAGAGACCGCGCCCTCCCAGATACCCGATACCCCCAGCTCGCGAAGCGGGTGCGCGTCCGGGTCCCAACCGTTGAAGTCGCCTACCACGGCCACCGAGCTAGCGTTCGGGGCCCACACCGCGAAGTACGTGGCAGGGCTCTTGTGATCACCAAGGAAGTGCGCGCCCAGCTTGCTTGCCAAGTTCCGGTGGGTGCCCTCGTTGAACAGGTACAGGTCGTCGGCGCTGAACAAGGTGACTTGCTCGACCCCACCTGGGTCTTCACCGACGAACGACGACGTCGATGGTGCCGCCGTTGCCGGCGGTACCACCCTTCGGGTCGAGGCGCGCGTCAAGATGCCCCCTCGAGCAGGTCGAGGATCCCCCGCGCGGGAATCTCGATCCAATCTGGCCGACTGTTCGCCTCGTAGCCGAGTTCGTAGACGGCCTTCTCGAGCAGCAGGAAGTCCAAGAGCGCTCCGAGCTCATCTCGCCCGCCGGGTAGGAACGCGGCGCCAGCCGCGGACTCGAGGTACGAACCGAGGAAGGCCCCGGCCACCGTCCGGTACCACAGCACCAGCCACGGCTCGAGCTCGCTGCGGTCCTCGGAGGTGGAGCGGTTCAGGTTCAGCTGCAACGTGGCGGCGCGCGACGCGTAGTGGAAGGACCGGATCATCCCCGCCACGTCCACCAGGGCGGGACGCTTCAGGCGCCTCTGACCGAGCGAACGGGCGGGCTCTCCCTCGAAGTCCACGATGACGAAGTCCTTTCCCGTCCACAGCACCTGCCCCAGGTGGAAGTCGCCGTGGCAGCGAATGCGCGAGACGTGTATTCGCTGGGACATCAGCATTTGCAGTCGCCGGATCACCTCATCGTCGTGCTCGAGCACCTGCTGCACCAATGCGAAACGCGACGCGAGGGGGCGCGCCAGGCGAAAGGCGCGTTTGGCGGTCGATCGCGCTCCGTGCGATATCGACTGACGGTCGATCGCGGTCAGCGGCTCGGGTGCGAAGTCGGGGTCGTCCTTGTCGGAGGCCAGTGCCAAGTGCAGCTCGGCTGTGCGCTTGCCCAGGAGCGCCGCCCACTCCAGTTGAGGACCCACGAGCAACTGAGCGGCTTCGGGAAGGAACGCAAGTTGACGGTCTTGGTGCTGCGTAGCCCAGTCTGCACACTCCAGGAGGCTCTTCGGAGGGAGCGACCGCAAGTCGGCGCGCGAGGCCGCAGCAAGCACTTCCTCGAGCGAGTGGGCGAGCCCGTCGACCACTTGGCTCCACCCGTCACCTTCGTTGGCCACGAACTCCTCCAGTGTGACCAGGCAAACGGCCTCGCGCCCGTGTCCGTCGGGCCGGTACTCGAGAGATCCGCCCATGAGCGACGTGTGACGCAAGCGCGCCCGCTCGCCGAGGAAACGGCCCATCTCCACCGCAGGGTTGACGCCCGGTTCCACGCGCCGCAGGACCTTGGCGATGAGCTGCCCCCCGAAGACGATCGAAGAGTTGCTCTGATCCGCGGACATCGGCACTGGTTCCACCTCGGCAAGTCCTGCCCCGAGCCGCCGCAACGCGGGGGTGGGCACTCCGACGAGCCGACCTGCATGGCCCCTGATCTGGCGACGACGGACGACCGAAGCCAACAGGACCCTTGCGAACCCCGGATCCCATACCGCGTCATAGAGCACGCCGTCGGTACCTCCGCTACCGGGACCACGCGCTTGCGCGCGACGCTCCACACGCCGGCGGACCGGTTCCACGCGAAGCTCCGCGATCACCGCCTCGGGGTGCCAGCGGGCAAGCTCTTCGGCCCGTGAGCCGACGGCAAAAGCGAGAGGCAACACGTACGTCGCCATCGTCCCGTCACCGAGCTCGACGCCGAGTAGCGCCAGGTGGGCGAGAGTGTCGTCCGCGCTAGTGCGGATCGGAACGGCCTCGAACATCTCAATGGACCTGATCCGGCCCGCTTTGCCGGAGAACCAACGCTGTCGCGTCAACCATGCGGGGAGCATGTCCTCGAGTGCCATCAGCGAGGGTCCCGAGAACACTCGATCCCAGGATTCCTGAACCACCAGCTTGCCTCGGTTCGACGGCTGAGGCGGTCCAGAAGTCGCCAGCGAGAACCAGTAGAAGCCGTGAGGACCGAGCGTAATGAAGTAAGGCAGCTCCCCCACTGCAGGGAACTCGGTCGTCCCGAACAGCTCGACTGGTACGGAGCCGCGGAACTTCGACAGGTCCAACTCGACCGATTGCGCGTAACGCGACAGGTTCGCCACCACCAGAATGCGCTCGTCCTCGTAGCAGCGCATGAACGCCAGGACCTTGCGATTGTCCGGGAACAGCAGCTCGAGCGACCCTCGTGAGAATGCGCGGTACCTGCCGCGCACGGCGAGAAGCCGTCTCATCCACCACAGCAGCGAGGCCGGATTCTCTTGTTGGGCTTCTACGTTGACCGCCTGAGCGTGGTAGACGGGGTCGATAACCACAGGCAGATACAGGCGCTGCGGGTTAGCCCGAGAGAATCCGGCGTTCTTCTCGCCGCCCCACTGCATCGGTGTGCGCACGGAATTGCGATCGCCTAGGTAGATGTTGTCGCCCATTCCGATCTCGTCGCCGTAGTAGATGATCGGTGTGCCCGGCAACGAGCACAACAGCCCGTTCATGAGCTCGATCAAGGTGCGGTCATTGCCGAGCAGAGGCGCAAGCCGGCGGCGGATACCCACGTTCACCCGCGCCTGGGGATCTTGGGCGTAGACGCGGTACATGTAGTCGCGCTCCTCGTCGGTGACCATCTCCAAGGTCAGCTCGTCGTGGTTGCGCAAGAAGAGCGCCCACTGGCAATCGACTGGCACCGCGGGGGTCTCTGAGAGGATGTCCACGACCGGGAATCGATCTTCCTGGCGGGCCGCCATGAAGATCCGTGGCATGAGAGGGAAATGGAACGCCATATGGCAGGCGTCGCCCTCACCCATGTAGGCGACCGCGTCTTCCGGCCACTGGTTGGCTTCCGCCAGCAGCATGCGCCCGGTGAAGCGCTCGTCGACGTGGGCGCGCAGATGCCGCAGGAAGGCGAAAGTCTCGGGCAGGTTCTCGCAGGTGGTGCCTTCACGCGCGTACAGGTAGGGAACGGCGTCGAGGCGTAGTCCGTCCACGCCCATCGACAACCAGTAGTCGACGACGTCAAGGATTTCCGAGCGGACAGCAGGGTTGTCGTAGTTCAGGCTTGGCTGGTGTGAGTAGAAACGGTGCCAGAAGTAGGCCCCCGCGACCGGATCGTATGTCCAATTGGAGCTCTCGAAGTCCTTGAAGATGACCCGGGCGTCGCTGAAGCGATCCGGGGTGTCGCTCCAGATGTAGTAGTCACGCTGCACGCTCCCGGGCTCGGCCCTCCGGGCCCTGGTGAACCAAGGATGTTCGTCCGAGGTGTGCGCCAGGACCAGTTCGGTGATCACTCGTAGTCCGCGCCGGTGCGCCTCGCGCAAGAAGGTCCGGAAGTCTCTGAGGGTACCGTAGGAGGGATGGATGGCGCAGTAATCAGAGATGTCGTATCCGTCGTCGTGAAGCGGAGACGGGTAGAAGGGAAGCAACCACAGAGCTTTCACCCCGAGGTTCTGGAGGTAGTCGAGCCGTGTCACCAGGCCGCGGAAATCGCCGATGCCGTCGAAGTCACTGTCTTGGAAGGCGCGCACGTTCAGTTCGTAAATGACCGCGTCCTTGTACCAATACGTGGCATCGGAGCCTGGCACATCCGAGACAATGGGCGCCCCTGCCAGAGCGTCGACGCGAGCGCTCACCGGGCCAACTCCGAGTCCGCGGGCCCGAGACGTAGGATGTGTGCAGGCACGACCGCGGGGTCCAGGAGCACGAAATTACGCGGACCCTGCCAGCTGTAGCGGGTCCCAGTGAGCAGATCGTACGCTTCGTAAGGACTCGTGGGGTCGATGCCGAACGTGTCCAGGTCGATCTCGATCCACCCTGACTGCCGATAGCGCGGGTCCAGGTTCACCACTACGACGATTGGCCTCGTGTCCGCCTCGCCGTCGCTCACCCGGGCGGGCCGTGTCCGCGCGTACGCGATCAACTGGTCGTTGTCGACAGGACACAGAGCCAGGTTCCGGTCGTGCTGGAGCACTTGGCTCTGGCGGCGGATCTCGTTCACCCGGGTCACGAAACCGGCGAGGGTATCGGGAGCATCGAGGTCGAAGTCACGGATCTCGTACTTCTCCGAGTGCAGGTACTCCTCGGAGCCTTCGGTGCGCGGCTCGTGCTCGCACAGCTCGAACACCGGGCCGTAGATCCCGTAACTGGCAACGGAAGTAGCCGCCAGCACGAGACGAGCCATGAACACACTCCGCCCCCCGTCCTGGAGGGTCTCGGTCAGGATGTCCGGAGTGTTCGGCCAGAAGTTGGGGCGAAGGTACTCGGCAACTTCCGTCGAGTGCAGTTCGGTCAGATACTCCTCGAGCTCCCACTTGGTGTTGCGCCATGCGAAGTAGGTGTACGACTGTGTGAACCCCGCCTTTGCCAGGCGCTTCATCACTTTCGGGCGGGTGAAGGCCTCGGCGAGGAACAGTACCTCGGGATGCTGCGACTGCACTTCGGCTATGAGCCACTCCCAGAAGCGAAACGGCTTCGTGTGCGGATTGTCCACGCGGAATATCCGAATCCCCTGGCGGACCCAGAAGAGCACCACTTCGAGCAGCTCCGCCCACAGAGTCTGCCAGTCCGGGGTGTCGAAGTTGATCGGATAGATGTCCTCGTAGCGTTTGGGCGGATTCTCGGCGTAGCGAGCGGTCCCGTCGGGAAGCCACCGGAACCATTCGGGATGCTGCTTCACCCAGGGGTGGTCAGGCGAACACTGGTACGCGAGGTCCAAGGCGACCTCGATGCCGAGCCGAGCTGCCTCGTCCACCAGGCTGACCAGGTCCTCGAGCGTCCCGAGCTGCGGATGCACCGCCGTGTGCCCACCCTCGGGACCCCCGATCGCCCAGGGGCTCCCCGGGTCGTCGGGGCCTGCCACGCGCGCCCCGTCACGCCCTTTGCGGTTCGTGCGGCCTATCGGATGGATCGGAGGGAGGTACAAGACGTCGAATCCCAGCCGGGATACATACCGAAGACGTGCCTTTGTGTCGGCCAGTGTCCCGTGGCGCCCGGGCTCGACCGAGGTCGAGCGAGGAAAGAGCTCGTACCACGTACCAAAGCGCGCCTTCTCCCGTTCGACCACGACTGCGACCGCCCGGGAGGTGACCCCTGGATCCGGGTCGGAATGGCGGCGTACCAGCGCCGTGACCTCGGAGGAACCCACGGCGTCGAGCACTGCGCGCAGATCGTGCGAGCGGGCGGCCCGAGATGTACCGGCACCGGCGGCGTCCCGGGCCTTCCTCTCGAGCCGGCCAGCCTCCGAAGCACCAGCCTCCGAAGCGCTCCTCAACTGCGTGGTCAGGGTCTTCAATCTGCTGCGGTCCCGCCTTCCGGCGCGAACGGCCGCTCGGGCAAGAAGCTCGGCCCCTACGAGCAACTCGGCTGTGAGGTCATGTCCTGCGCTCGCCTTCAAGTTGACGTCGCGGAGCCAGGTGCCGAAGGAGTCGACAGTGGCTCGAATGCAGAACAGGTATCGCCCCGTGTCCTCAGCGGGGAAAGCAGCCCTCCATCGGTCGTCGACGAGCGGCTCCATCGGCACCACCCGCCACCTGGAGTCGGATTCCGCCCGCCACAGGACGTCACACACCAGCTCGTCGTGGCCGTCGGCGAACACGTCCGCCTCCACCACGACGAGGTCACCCACCTCACGCTTGGCCGGATACCTCCCCCCGTCGACCTGAGGGGTGACGTGCTCTATGACTGGACGTGCGCGCCCTTGCAACTCGGACGGCGCTGTCTTCACCTGTATGACAGTACGCGAGCGCCCGGTCCATTGGCGCGCCAAGCGCTCCAGGCCTACTCTGCTCGCTCCTGTTGGCTACCGGCATGCGGTGAGTCGCGTGGAGACCCGCCATGTCACCACGTCCGGAGGTCCGGACTCTCTCCAAGATGGCGTGACAGCTCTAAGGAGTCGGCCCGATCGCCCGCCCGATCGGACAGGTCGGTCAGCTCGAGAGCCTCGGAAACCCGTTCCTCGAGAAGGGCTCCGTGAAGGCGGAACGAGCGACCCAGGAACGTCAGGCTCTCGTGGGCGGTCACGTCAGGCTCTCGTGGGCGGTCACGTCAGGGTGGAGCGCGACATGCTGAGACGTGTACCCGACTAAGCTCTTGATCGAAAGGTTTCCGGCTGTGGGTCCGCCTGCAATGGTCATCGTGCCTCGGTTGGGCTCGAACAGCTCGCGTGCCATCTCGATCGAAGTGGTCTTGCCCGCACCGTTGCCATGGACCAGCCCGTAGATCTCCCCCGCATCAAGGAAGAAGCTCACATCGTCGACTGCAAGACGTTCGCCGTTCTCGGCAGTCCGGCTACGACAACGGGCGCAGATCGAAGTGAACGAGAGCCACCAGTGCACCCGAAGGAGGGAGTCGAGACTCAACGACATCTGTCAGCTGGAAGAGGGCACATAGGCCCTACCAGGGCGTTGTCGGATCACGCACGATGGTGGTGCCACCCACCCGAGGCCTGTGGCGGTGGGAAAGAGGAGAACAGATGACGGTCCGAGCCCAGGGAGGAGACCGCGGGATGACCGAGAAGGTGGACGGCGCCACAACGACTGTCGGAGCGCGGCGGCGGTCGGAACTGTTTCAGGTCCGATTTCACGGCCGGGGCGGACAAGGAGTGGTAACCGCGGCCGAGCTGCTGTCAGTGGCCGCCTTCCTGCAAGGCCGCTTTGCCCAGGCATTCCCCAGCTTCGGCTCTGAACGTGCCGGTGCACCGGTCGTGGCGTTCTGCCGGATCAGTAGCACCGAGATCCGCACCCACGCCCCGGTGGACGAACCCGACGCAGTAGTCGTTCAGGACGCGACGCTGTTGCACCAGGTCGACCTGTTCAACGGGCTCGGTCCCGAGGGCTACCTGCTCGTGAACACGACCCACAGCTTTGACGAAATGGGTCTCGGCGGGCTCGTCGATAGCCTGCACCGGGAGCGGTTCGCAACCGTGCCAGCCACCGACCTCGCCCTCGAACACGTCGGGCGCCCCGTACCGAACGTGGTACTGCTAGGCGGCCTGGCGGCGTTGTGCGGCGTCATCTCGCTCGACTCAGTGGTCGAAGCCGTACACCAGCGCTTCGCCGGGGCAGTTGCGGACCGCAATGCCGTCGCCGCGACCGAGGCATACCAACTCGTCGCCGCCAAAGTGAAGGCCACGAGCAAGGAGGTGGCAGCTCATGCTTAGCCAGCTTGAGGGATCGCGCGCTGTCGCCGAAGCCGTTGCGTGCTGTCGGCCACAGGTGGTGTGCGCGTACCCGATCACCCCGCAGACCCACATCGTAGAGGGCATCGGTGCGATGGTGAAGTCGCAACAGCTGGAGCACTGCCGCTTCATCAATGTCGAGTCAGAGTTCGCCGCGATGTCGGTAGCGATCGGTGCATCGGCCACCGGCGCCCGTGCGTACACGGCCACGGCCAGCCAAGGCTTGTTGTTCATGATCGAGGCCGTGTACAACGCTGCTGGTCTCGGCCTGCCGGTGGTGATGACCCTCGCCAACCGCACGATAGGGGCGCCCATCAACATCTGGAACGACCACAGTGACGCCATGGCAGTGCGTGACTCGGGGTGGGTGATGCTCTTCGCCGAGGACAACCAGACGGCCGTCGACTTGCACATCCAGGCCTTCCGCCTCGCCGAGGAGCTGTCTCTGCCGGTGATGGTGTGCGTGGACGGGTACGTGCTCACTCACGCGACCGAGCGCGTAGACGTGCCTGCTCAAGAGCAGGTCGACGCCTTCTTGCCGCCTTACGAGCCGCGCCAGGTGCTCGACCCCGCAGACCCTGTCTCGATCGGCGCAATGGTGGGACCGGAAGCGTTCACAGAGGTGCGCTACCTGGCCCATGCCACACAACTCCGAGCCCTCGAGCGGATCGGCGAGGTGGCAACTGAGTTCGCCGAGACCTTCGGCAGGCATTCGGGCGGGCACGTGAGCACTTATCACGTAGAGGATGCCGAGGTCGTGGTGGTGGCGCTCGGATCAGTCCTCGGCACGATCAAGGACGCCACCGACGAACTGCGCGATGACGGCACGAGAGTCGGGGTGGTTGGGATCACGTCGTTCCGTCCGTTCCCTCTCGATGCGTTGCACGAGGCGATCGGCGACGCTCGGAAGGTAGTGGTCATAGAGCGGGCGTTCAGTGTCGGCTTCGGCGGTGTGTTGTCGATCGATGTGGGACTGGCCATCTCGGATGCCAAAGCGCGGTTGTCGACGGTCGTTGCGGGGTTGGGGGGTCGCGCAGTGACCGAAGCTGGGATCATCGGCGTGGTCAAGGACGCGCTCGGCAACCGACTCGAAGCGCTGCGGTTCCTCGACCTCGACAAGGAAGTCGTGAACCGGGAGCTAGCCAGGATGGCGGGCACGCGGCGCTCGGGGCTGAGCACCGAGAACATGGTGAGAGACCTGGGCACCGTGGCCTCGGGAGCGCTATGAGCGCGGCAGAGAACGGCAAGCCGATGACGACGACCCAGCCGGTAAAATTTTACCAAGTGGGGAGCTTTGCAGTAGGCAACCGCTTGGTCGACCCGAGCCAGCGCACCATACAGGCCGATGCTGCGCGGGCAAACTCAATCACTTCAGGACATCGAGGCTGCCAGGGTTGCGGCGAGGCGCTCGGCGCCCGCTACGTATTGGACGCCGCCATGCGGGCGACCGAGGGGAAGCTCGTGGCGGTCAACGCCACGGGGTGCCTCGAAGTGTTCACGACGCCCTATCCCGAGACCTCGTGGCAGCTCCCGTGGATCCACTCGCTGTTCGGCAACGCTGCTTCGGTCGCCACTGGGGTCGCCGCCGCGCTCGAGATACGGGGTCGAGACGACGTCCGGGTCATCGCTCAGGCAGGCGACGGTGGCACCGTGGACATCGGCTTCGGCTGCTTGTCGGGAATGTTCGAGCGCAACGACGACGTCCTGTTCGTCTGCTACGACAACCAGGCCTACATGAACACCGGCGTACAGCGCTCGGGTGCCACGCCCCCCGCGGCACGTACCGCCACGACCGAAACAGTCGGCCGTGAGCCCGGCAACCCCTTCGGCCAGGGCAAGGACCTGCCCAGGCTGGCAATGGCCCACGGCATTCGTTACGTAGCCACCGCGACGGTCGCCGACCTGCACGACCTCGAGGCCAAAGTGGAGCGGGCCATGGGCTTTCGCGGGGCGCGCTATCTGCACGTACTCGTGCCTTGCCCACTCGGATGGTCGAGCGCGCCCGAAGACACCATCCGTATTGCGCGCCTGGCGAAGGAGTCGGGGCTGTTCCCGGTGTTCGAGGCTGTCGACGGCGAGGTCACCGCGGCTTCTGGGATCCGCAAGCTGGTCCCGGTCGAGGAGTACCTGCGCCTGCAAGGCCGCTTCCGCCACCTCTTCGATTCCTCGGGCGCCGTGGCGAGATCCGACGTGGTGGCGCGACTCCAGCAATCCGCCGACGCCAACATCGAGAAGTTCGGCCTGCTACGACGGGAGATGGTGTGATGGAAAAGCCATTCGCCATCACCCTCGACGTCGGCTCGAGCCTCGCCAACAAGACCGGCTCCTGGAGAGTCGAGCGCCCCGTCTACGTCGACCGCCTCCCGCCGTGCAACGACGCCTGCCCTGCCGGGGAAAACGTCCAGGGCTGGCTGTACCACGCCGAGGCTGGGGACTACGAGCAAGCGTGGCGCCAGCTCGTGGACGACAACCCCTTCCCTGCAGTGATGGGTCGGATCTGTTACCACCCCTGCGAGACGGTCTGCAACCGAGCCCAGCTCGATGAGGCGGTCGGCATCAACGCGGTGGAGCGCTTCCTCGGCGACTTCGCAATCGAGCACGGCTGGTCCTTCGAGGCCGCCCCACCGTCCTCGGGTGGGCGCGTGCTGGTAGTCGGGGCAGGCCCGGCGGGTCTCTCCACCGCCTACCACCTGCGTCGCCTCGGTCACACCGTCGTGATCCACGACGCTGGCGCCATGCCCGGAGGCATGATGCGCTTCGGCATCCCGAAGTACCGGCTTCCTCGAGACGTCCTCGACGCTGAGGTCGAGCGCATCTGTGCTCTTGGTGTCGAGCTGCACCTGAACCGCAAGGTGACCGACCTCCCCGCCACGATGCGCGACGGCGGCTTCGACGCGGTGTTCCTGGCGGTGGGAGCCCAACTGGCGAAACGGGCATATCTACCTGCAGGTGACTCGGCGCACATTCTCGACGCCGCCTCGCTGCTGCACTCGATGGAGGGTGCCAGCCCCCCAAAGCTCGGAAGACGTGTAGTCGTGTACGGCGGGGGTGACACCGCCATGGACGCTGCACGCACCGCCAAGCGCCTGGGGGCCACCGACGCGGTGGTCGTCTACCGGCGTACCCGGGAGAGGATGCCCGCCCACGACGTCGAGGTCGAAGAGGCCGTCGATGAGGGCGTGCTCATGAAGTGGCTCTCGACGATCAGCGAGGTCAACGAAGGAGAGATCCTCCTCGAGCAGATGGTGCTGGACGACACGGGCTTCCCACAGCCGACCGGCCGCTTCGAGAAGCTCGACGCCGACTGCGTCGTCCTCGCCCTCGGCGAGGAGTCCGACCTATCGTTGCTCACCGGGATGGACGACGTCGAAATAGCCGACGGTGTAGTACAGGTAGGACCCGACCTCATGACCGGTCATCCTGGATTGTTCGCCGGCGGCGATGTCGTTCCAGCTGAACGCACTGCCACCAACGCCGTTGGCAATGGCAAGAGGGCAGCCCGGACCATCGACGCCTGGTTGCGCGGCGAAACCCTCCCGGAGCCGGCTCGCCATGAGCTGGCCAGCTTCGAACATCTGAACACCTGGTACTACACGGACGCACAGAAGACCGAGCGTCCCCGGCTCGAGCCCGCACGGCGCACCTCAACATTCGACGAGGTGGTGGGAGGGCTCGACGAGACCAATGCCTTGTTCGAAGCGCGCCGGTGCTTGTCGTGCGGGAACTGCTTCGAGTGTGACAACTGCTTTGGTGTCTGCCCCGACAACGCCGTGGTGAAGCTAGGCCCCGGCAAGCGCTACGAGTTCGACTACGACTACTGCAAGGGATGCGGGATCTGCGTGGTCGAGTGTCCTTGCGGCGCGATCGTCATGGAGCCTGAGCGAGTCTAGGGACTACGAGGGCATCGACTCGTGGGGTCGGTCGCGCGCCTGCGCAGCCGCGCGCATCGCGACTGCGAGGTGATCAGGTGCACGCCGGAGCGATTCAGCTCATCGAGTGCCGCGCGTGAGCTCTCCTCTGCCACGCCGGCCACGAGGTCCATCAGCACGGTCGTGCGGAAACCGGCTGATCGCGCGTCGAGCGCTGTGGCGCGCACGCAGTAGTCGGTGGCGATGCCGACGATGTCGACCACCTCGATCCCCCGTGCGAGCAACCAGTCGAGAGGGCTCACCTCATCGTCCTCGCTGAGAGTGCCTTCGAACGCGGAGTAGGCCGCTTCGTACCGACCCTTTCGGAACTCGGCCTGGACGTGACGACCGATCGCGACACTGACCTCGGGGTGATACTCAGCTCCTTCGGTGCCGGCCACACAGTGGTCAGGCCACGATTGAACGAAGTCCGGCTCGGTATCCTTCCCCATTGCTGATGCGAAATGACGCCCCGGCTCGATGTGCCAGTCGCGCGTAGTGACGATCGCCGCGTACTCGTTCGCGTGAGCATCCAGGTAAGCGGCGACTCGCCGGGCAACCCCTGCTCCACCACTGACCGGCAACGAGCCGCGCTCGCAGAAGTCGTTCTGAACGTCGACCACGAGCAGAGCAGCGCCCCGAGAGCTGTTCCGGGCCGTCATGGGCACGCGCTTGAAAACGCGCGCGGGAGCGCTTCTTGCAGCGTGATCGCGTCGAGCAACGCGATCACAGCCACCAGGAACTCCATGTGCGACAGCGTACGGCCCGTACCTCCTCTGGGCCTCACACCTGCCACGACGAGCCTGGCGCTCACCGAACGCAAGCTGGGTGAACGCCCAGGTCCACCACGTGACACAGACCTTGAGGCGACCTCCGTCACCTGGGATCAGGTGTAGAACCGAACCCTATCTTCGTGACGCTGCGTGGTCTGGTCAACAACGCTAAACGTGGCCGCCACAGTGGCCGATGTCTCTTCTCATGAGGGGGACCTACACCGAGACGCGAAATAGCCCGGCAGCGGAGAGCCCGGCAGCGAAGGACACAGCCGCTGACCAGGTCGCCCAGGATGCGGCCGGTAACGGAGCCGCGCACCTCGATGCCACTGCCGTAGAGGTGCCGGGCCTGGATGTCGCCGCTATGGACACTGCCGGCGAGGACGCGGTCAACGCCGTCCTCGCGATCGTGTTGGCCGACCACCCCGAAGCCACTTTCTTCGCCCATGACATCAACGCGGTCACCGTGCCCATGCCCGACTCGGTGGACCTGAAGGGGCACGACGTGATGGAAGGCCATCAATCAGCCCTCGACCTGGTGATCCCGAGCTACAGGGGCGTGGTGATCGACACTTGGGAGAAGGCACAGAAGACCGGGGTCGCCACTGCGCACGTCAGGCTGGCGGCCGATCCCGAGCGTCCCATCATGCTGACCTTCTTGGACGCCCGGCCGCAGCACGGTGTCTTCATCGGCATATTCACTGCAACCGAGCCGAACCAATCCGACCAAGCGAACCCAGCGACAATACGGCCCGAGATGCCAGCGCGTGCTCCACGGTTCGCGCGTACGCGCAAGGACGGGTTGGCGGTGCTGGTGGAGATCGACGAGGCCTTCACGCAGATCCTCGGCTGGAAGCCCGAAGAGGTATTGGGCCTTCGGTCTCGGGATCTCATCCATCCAGAGGACGAGGCGCTGGCAGTCGACAACTGGATGGACATGCTGGCGTCGTCCGGGCCTGGGCGCAGGGTGAGGCTCAGGCACCTGCATCGTGACGGCTCTTGGGTCTGGATGGAGGTCACGAACCACAACCTGCTCGAGGACCCCGAGCACAGATGCGTCGTGGCGGAGATGGTGGAC
>Ga0181533_1001466_pt1 | contig 30367 bp, 17 predicted proteins | sample PEATcosm2014_Bin_45_FD_119772 | JGI IMG/M metagenome (GOLD analysis project Ga0181533, IMG submission 119772) | Peatland microbial communities from MTU Mesocosm Facility, Houghton, MI, USA - PEATcosm2014_Bin11_60_metaG | ecosystem: Environmental > Terrestrial > Soil > Wetlands > Peat | place...
ACGAGCCGGAAGGCCCGACCGAGATTGTGCCACTCAGCCTGGCCAAGACGGCTGAAGACAAGCTGCGGGCATACTGGGCCCTCAAGGGCGAGCCCCCTGTAGATCGGCAGGAACGGCTGATGGCAAAGCTCGCGCAGATTGAGTCATTTGTACTCACTCAGTAGCGAGGAAGTCTCCCGCCTAGGTACCCCGCACTCACAATCCCACCACGAAAACAATAAGGTTTCGCCCCTTTACTTACGCCAAACGCGAATCGGCCTTGCAGCTAGACGGCTGGAAAGCCGCATCCATCTGGCAGAGCACGGACCGGGCGGCTTCGCTCGTCAGTCGACGTTTCTTCCAGATATGAGCAGGGCGTGACTGAAGACGTTCAATTTTCGAGGAACAAAATCGTGAAAATCCATCAGCTTAGCTTATGCGGTCTTACGGAAGCTTTTCCCGGCCCTGTCAGCGTGGATTTCGAGGCGCTGGGCCCCGGCCTCATTGCGCTTGTGGGACCGAACGGTGCCGGGAAGTCCACTCTGATCGGCTCGATCTTCGCAGCTTTGTTTCGCCAACTGCCCGGGCAGAAGCGCTCCTTGTACGACTTTTGCACCCACCCAAAGCCGGAGATCGACCTGGCATTCAGTGTCAACGGACAACGATACCGCTCGTTGCTCAAGATCGATCCGAAGTCGCGGCAGATGGAGAGCTACCTCTTCAACGGCGAAGGGGCGCCGCTGGCAAACGGCAAGAAGGATGTCTTCCAGGAGCTTATCCGCAAGCGGATCGGCACCATTGAGTTTTTCGAGTCCGCGATTTTTTCGAACCAGAAGAGGACTGGAAATTTCCTGGGCCTGGATCGGAGTGAGCGGAAAGAGCTGTTCATCCGAGAACTGCTCGGCCTCGACCGCCTTCGACTGATTTCAACCGCAGCCAAGGAAAAGGCAGAAGAGGCGGCTAAAACCACGATTGGTCTGGAAGGCCAATCGAAAAGCTTGCGGGAGTTGGTCGACGGCGGGGTCGAAAATCCGGCAGAAGTTGAGGCTCGGCTTGCGGACGTTTCATCTCGGCTGGAGAGGGCGGAGGCCGAAAAGCGTGGGGTTGAACTGCGGATGCTGGAACTTCAGGCAGCCGATACAAATCGGCGACCGCTCCTGGCCGAGATCGAAACCCTGAAACAGCGGCTGCGCAAAACCGTCGCCGAGATCGCGGAAACCAATAATCAGGTCGCAAGGGATGAAAGCCTTTTGGCCGGCAAGAAGGATCTCACAGGTTTGACGGAGCGAGAGACAGTCCTTGCTGCTCGAATCGAAGAACTGCATCGTCAGATCCAGGAGATCCAGGGGCTTGAGACTTCCAACCGTGGAACCGAGCGCACTTTCCAAACGCTTGATGGCGAGCTGAGGAACAACTTGGCCGAGCTTGAGCGGCTGCGGGTGGAGCATGAAGAACTGGCGATGGTGCCCTGCCGGGGCGAGGGGCCCTACGCCTCCTGCCCGAAGATTCGGCGCGCCGTCGCAGCGGGCCAGAAGATCCCAACACTGGAAGGAGAGGTGGCAACACTCTCACTCGAAGTCGAGGTCCAACGCAGCTCGCTTCTTCAGATTGTCACCCCATCCTTTGAACTCACCCGGACGCTCGAAGGCTGCGAGCGGGACCGCAGGAAAGTTGATCAGGAGCGTCAGCGGTACCAGGAACTGCGAGCCGTCGAGGCGCGGCGTGATGAACGGCTTAAAGCTTTGGACCGCCTAGCTCACGGCCGAGCGGAAGTTACCGAGGAGCTGGAAAAAAAGGAATCTGCGCTCTTTGCATTTTCTGATCTCGACGCTAAGATGCATGGTTCACGGCGGGAGGTTGAAAACGCGGAACGGCTGATTGTCTCCTGCCGCCGCGAACGGGACAGCCTTATTGCGCGCCAAGCCCAAATCAAACAGCGCCAGGACCAACTGGAGGCGGCGCGGACTCGCTTGTCCCAGGTCGAGGCTGGACTCGGCACGGCGAGAGCCGAATGCGATGACTTCAATTATCTCGCCAAGGCCTTTGGCCCCGACGAGATCCAACTCTGCGAAATCCAGGCCGCCGGACCAGAAGTCTCGACCCTGGTTAACGCCTTGCTGGAGGGGTGCTTCGACAACAAGTTCGAAATTCGCTTCCGGACACAGCGTCCCAAAGCGGACGGCCGGGGGATGGTAGACGATTTTGATGTCGAGGTCCGCAACAAGAACCTGGACCGTACTTGCCTCGTGGATGAACTCTCGGGCGGGCAATTCGTTCTGGTCAACGAAGCCGTCAACCTAGGCATTGCAATTTACAACATGCGGCAGGGTGAAAGCATTCGCTACGAAACTCTTTTCCGGGACGAAACAGTGGGAGCTCTGGATTCTGCTAACGCCCGGGAGTATGTGCGCATGCTGCGCCGGGCCATGGACCTGGGCGGCTTCCACCAAGTGATTTTCATTTGTCACACGCCACTCGTATGGGAATTGGCGGATCGCATTCTGTCAGTCCGCGACGGACAGATTGTTGCGCAAAACCAGGAAACTGCGGTTACCGAATGATCCGATGCCCGGTGGCATCGGAAGGAGTTTTATTGACGGCCTTTTGAGTAAGGTCCATAAAGCGGAGTGCCCAAGGTTACTACCCGTGCTGAATCGCCTGCCCAAAATCCCTGTGCCCTGGCTCGCCGCAACCGCTTGATTCGCCGAGGCTGGTTTGAGCATATCGCATCGCCAAGAATCAGATGTTTTTGGGCGCCGAGCCGGCACACACCCCATTGGGGGGCGCTTCGAAAACAAGTACGAAATCCGATTTAGGATGCAACGGCCCAAGGCGGATGACAAGGGGATGGTAGGTGCCGCACCTATGGGCACCAAGCTTGGGCGGAGTTACCCTGTCTCAACATCAGATTTCAGACCCAGCTCCTGCAATGCAACCTTGGTTTCCTCGATCTTTTGTGGCGAGAGCCCACCCTCCGGCGAAACTTCAACACTAATAGTCAGTCTCAAGCCCTTCCCAGTGGCAAACTTCGAAAGGACTTTGGTGTAGAAATTCATCCACTTCTGGGGCGGAACATCCCCTGTCCAGCGGAGTGTTCCAGGTTGGGCTGGTGGCTTTGGCGGAGGTGGTAGAGGCGGGGATTGGTCCCCCACAATCACTGTGGATATGCCTTTCAAAGCGCCGGCGGTAGCAGTTACGCTGAAGCTTCCTATATCTTGGCCTGCGGCAAATACGCCATCATTATCAATGGTCCCTCCGGTTGCTTTCCACACGACAGCACCGGTTGGAATTGGCTGGCCATATTGGTCAACGCCAGTAGGCACAAATGCTTGTTTTCTCCCAGGTTGAATCTGCACCGTGGCCGGCGAGATCAGGAGTGAGGCCAAAACTGGCGGTTTCTCTTTTTGCTTTTTATAAGTCTCCGCCGTTTCGCGAGTGACGATGAACATGTCGTCCGAGATTTCTACGTCCTGTGGGTTGAGGCTGCAGCCGAACATGAACGGCTGGTAATCACCTGTCGGGGACTTACCAACATACCCAATCAAACCGCCCTCGACGCCACGTGCAATTGTGTCTTTGGCTGATTCCGGCCTCAAAAGTCGCGGGAAGAGAGGCGACGCGAAAAACGCGTCCCTCACAGCCTTCGTACTCCATTCCTTGAAGGCCGGAGGCCAGTTCCGTACAAGGAAGTTTGGACTCACTGAATCCTTTTCGACGTCGTCGTCTTTGTATAATCGATCGATAATAAATGTGAGGATTGTGTCCGCTGCGCTTGAATGGACCAAGCCTAAGTCCACGCTGCGAAGTTGATTGTCCTTTCCCAAGAGGACGAGGTTCTTGTACGTCCTCCAGACGCTTTCTTTCAGATCACGACGAGCCTTTTTCAAATTCTCATCCAACTGTTTCTTTTGTGTATCATCGAGGTGTAACTCGTCCTGCTCATCCTGAATATCTTCCCAGGCGAGAACCTTCCGGGCCTCCTCCTGGGTGCTGCCCGGAGACTCAGCGACTGCCCACACCAAGGCGCTCTTGAAGGTCCTGGAGGAGCTACCACACTCTCGGGACATTGCTTCGATCATTTGCATAGTTTTGGTCTTGTCCTGCATCGACAATTCGGGCGCCGAGACAACCAGCGTCAATAAAGGCCGATCAGTGATTTGGATACTTTTCTCGGGAAAATAAACACGTTCTACGCCTTGTCCAGCTGCGAATACTTTCTGTATTTCAGCCCGAGCCTGCTCGTCGATTTTGGGCGGCTGAATGCTAGCGCGGCGATCTGCGAAGCGCTTATTGAGATTCTCCTTAAGACTGAAGTGATATCGCGTCCGCTCGACGGTGAGGTAGTAACAAGCTTCCGTCAGTGATTCGAGCACGGTCTCAACGTTACCGATATCGAAGTCGGGCTCCGCCACGGCAAGTCGAATTTCCGGCACTGTTGCTTCTACGCGAGTCTGGCCTCCGTTGGATTCGAATAGAATTGTTGTTGCAACTTTGCGGTGGAGCCGCCCTTTCTTTATCGATTCGACTGCATCTTTGTCGAGGCGAATGGCGTGAGAATCCTTCTTACCACAAATGTCTGTCGTTATGGCGCCCTCAAGGCGCGGCGCGCCCAACTGCTCGAACAGGGCGGCGCGAAACATCGGGTCCTCAAGAGGTGCGGTGCCAAGCCCAATTAACGGGTCACGTTGTCCGCCTTTGAATCCCTCCTGGTAAGCTTTTGACACCCACAACGCCAGGAGCCGCAGAATGCCTCGCGTCCGCTGGAATCGTGGCAATGCCTGCCACTTCCGCTCGAAGACCGAAAGCAGCGAAGGGTGAAAAGGGTAAGTCGCTTCAAATGTCTCGCGGCCGCTATCGATTGGAAACCATTCGGGGATCTGCTGACGGTGTTCGACAATCCAGTCCGCATAGTCGCGAATCGTAGCTCGGGCATCATCGGGCAGTCCCTGCCACTCAAAGAGGCGTCGCCGGATGATTTCGGAAGTCTCAGCCTCCGCGGACATCATCACTGGCTTGCCCAGGCGGTCGAGCATCTTCTTGAATCTTTGCTCGTCTGCCTCATCATCAGTTGTGTACTCCAACTCGGATGCCGGAATGGAGACGACCAAAACAAGATTTTCCTGGCCTCGCGCCGTCTCGGATAGTGCCTGAATAAAGTTGTACAGCGCGTTGTGGTACCCCTTCGTACGGTAGGTGCTGACGTAATTGATAATCTCGTCCATCAGGATCAGGCAAGGCCGGCCCTTGGGCAGCATCGCCCGGATTACGTCGCCCTTAGGTTCAATGAACTGCTTTTCGTGCTCTGCGACGGCCGCAAAAGACTCCTCCCCACCAAGTTGGAAGGCGATCTCGCCCCACGGGGTCTTCCGCAGCGGTGTCCCATCCTTTCCACCCCTGCCCGTAAGCGAATCGAATTCGGTTCCCACAAAGACGGCGGTTGCTACCTCAGGGACAGAAGCGATTCCCGCTTTCTCCAGCAGTCGAGGCACACCGGTCCATTTGTCGGCCTTGGGACCGCCCTTCGCAAGGTGATAGAGCAACGTTAGTGCGTGGGTCTTGCCGCCACCGAACTGTGTGGCCATGTTGAAGACTGCGGAAGTCTCAGTCTTCTCCCCCGACAATCGGCGAACCACCTCAGCCCCCAGGGTGGTCAGCGTTTGCGTTAGGTACGTGCGTTCGAAGAACTGCTCCGGATTCTGATAATCTGCTGGAGCGCGGCCGTCCCGTACTTGGTCAAGGTGAACGGCAAATTCTGCGGCATCGAGTGGTTTCCCTTCGCGTAAATCTTCACGAGGGGTAACGACCTTGTACCAGGGTTTGAGTGCCATTCTTCGTCCTCCGTTCCTACGCTCTGCCAAAACGCCCTAGATTCAAGTCGAACAGCCAATCTTTGAAGAAACCATACGGGAAAGTCCTGCTCTCATTTCGAGAGCCAACAACCACGAGTGTTTCTCCCCCCAGGGCCATTCGCTCAGGGGCCTCAATAGCTTGCCCAATTTCGGTCGAAAGGTGTCGCACCAATTTCGATCCTTCCGCAGCATCTTGCCGGTAGCAAAATACTACCCGCAGTTGGGTACGCACGCAGAGCACTTTCCATAAAGAGTAGGTTACGCGGTCATCTGCGAGACTGTTTTCAAGTTCGAATACCGCAGCCGGGAACCGCCAACGGCAGTCACCATCGGGTTCAAAGGCCACAACATCCAGGCCGAGGTATTCTTCGCGCGGGATCGGCAGGAGGCTTGATCGATGGCCACGCGCAGCACTCTTCCACCCCATTTCCTCGCAGCTTGCAACCACGATCGTGGTTAACGCCTTTGTCCATGGTTTCAATTCCGCCGCCAAAGCCGCATCGCGCAGGGCTGTCGAGGCATCGTGATGGCGAACCGTTTCCATGAACTTTGCGAACCATTTTTCGGCAAGACCGTCCGCCATCAGAAGCCCAGCCCCTTCTTTCTGGCCATCACACCCTCAACCCAGCGCCTCTCGTCCGTTCCGGGAGGGTATAAAGCCGAGAGGGCTTGTGCCAAGCGCCAGAATCGCTGGTCTTGGCCGGCGCCGTCGGTGACAAGGAAACGCTTCAGCGCTTCATTCCGCCCCGCTGCAAAGAGAATCATGCTCTGGTGAATCCGGTCGAGAACCGTATTGCCAACCCTTGAGGCGTTCTTCTCGCCCCAGCCGCCTTCCTCCTCAGCTTCGTCCAAGACATCTGCGAATGAGAGCTGTTTAGGCTTTGCCTTGCGCTTGGTCGGGGCCGAACCTTCGTCCTTACCGAAGAGGTGCAGGGCACGTTCTGAAACAGGAAGCAGCCGGGCTTCTTCCCCACTGATCTCGACGAGGCTGCTCAGGAGTTCCAAGTGCGCGCCAAGGCCTTGTGCAATCTTGCGCGCAGCGTCATATTCGAGGAAATAGCCGGGTCGCTTCGGTTTGACTAACTGACCCGAGTCGTCGTCCTCGCTCTCCTCGATTGGTTGGTTCAGTGCCACCGTCACCCTCGAATCGAGGTCCTTTTGTCCTTTCGCGGTCGAAAGGGTCCAAAGCCACATAGCCGTAAGGCGCGCGTCTTCTTCAAAGCCGGTGGCGTCTGCACCCTCAAAGATCATGTTCAGGGCTTCCTTTGCGACTGCGGCCCACACGTATTCGAGAAATTCGTTAAGTGCGACCTTTTCACCGCTCGCCTTTTCCACGTGAGAGTAGCGGGAAAAGATCTCAAGTGCCGGGCCCAGACAGGCAAAAATCGCATCTGCGCCGACTACACCCTCATGCCGAAGGCGCGGCATCCATTCGTGAATTCGCTTCGGTAATTCTGCGAGAACGTCGCGCCAGTCACCGACCTGATCCGCCCGGCTGGAGCCATGCAGGTTCTCACGCGGGCGGCAGACGAGATGGACGGAGGAAGCAAGTCGTGCTTGCCCTTGCGCTGCAATGCGTGCCTCACGTTCGGTGTCAATTGGCCACGATCCGGTGATAGTCCAACCTGCATCCACCACAGCCTTCAAAATAGCTTCCCAACTCGCCGTCGTCTTGCTCGCAAAAACGACAGTAGCGACACCATCCTGACGAATAACCCTGCTACAGTCGGCGAACGCCTTTGTCAATTGACGCTCGTAGAACGTGATATCGTGCGTCGAATTGCTTAGCTCATGTGGGCGGTCAACCACGATCTCTTCTTCCTTGGCCACTTGGGAGCTAGCGAAAAGATCAGGATACTGCACGCCAATACTGCGGCGAAGCCAGATGTAGAAGAAGTCCGATAAATGCGCGTAAGGCACCGCGTCGTAATACGGTGGGTCGGTAATCACCGCATCCGCAGAATCATTTGGCAGGGGATGCCGGACTGCAGAGGCACGCTCAACGTGTCCCGCAGATGGAAGCTCGCCCGACGACTCACAGACTTTGCTAACCCATTCCACAGCTCCCATCCAATTGCCCGACGAGTCACACCAGGGGTTCACCTCTGCAAAATCAGAAACGAATGCGAGTGCCTGTCTCGTAAACGTGTGTCCTTGGAACTCACCCCCCGGCGTCCAAGTCACGGATGAAGACAGCGCGTCGGCAAGTCTGTCCACCACCAATGCGAGCAGTGTTCCAACCACAGTTGACGGGATAGCTGTACGTTCCAGGGATTGCCCGGAGCCCAACTCACGAACCAATCGTGAGACTGTAGTGAGAGCAAGGTGTTGGCGCAGGGTGAACATGTCCCCCCATGTGGTCATTCCATAGAGTGGGAGGCTAATTCTCCGAATTTCATTCAGAGAGATTTTTTCATCTGGGACCAGGCTCAATTTGCCGGAATGGGAATTCTTTCTTCTCTCGAGTTCAGCCTTCGCTTCGCTGACAACCTTTGTATCTCTATTACTTGGTAGACGATAGGAACGCCCCTGTTCACCGGCTTGGGTTGTTACTACGCAGAGAAGACGCGCGTCATTCGTGCCGCCGCGCCGCATCTTGAGTTGTTCGCGGACTCGCGTCACCAGCGTCGTGTAGCCACAGCAGGGACATGTCGCCGACCCCCGCCTCACCGTACCGTCAAACTTTGGGTTTTCGATCTTGGTTTTGTGGTTGGCCGCATCCACCCAGCCATCGCGTTGCTTAACTATAATTTGGAAATTCACGCGCCTGGTATTCACATTTGCCACGAACTGCAGACCAACGGAGCGAACCGGTCTTTTGGCCAGCCATAGCGTGCGAATCAGCGGCACCTCCGCGCCACAGCCTGGACCCTCGCATTGGATGGTACGCGCCCACAGATAGGCAATGGGGGTTGAGCCGTCAGGATCTTTGGGATAGAACTCCGCCAGTTCCTTCCCAGCCTGATCCCTAATCCAACGGCCCCACTTACGGACCTCGTCGGCCAGTCGCTGGCCATATTTTGGGATATATTCCAGCACAACCTTATTGAGCAGCACGGCCACGGGGTTTAGGTCACTTGCAAATGCATCCGCACCTACTCGCAAGGCCTCCAGCGGAATTGACCCTCCGCCCGCAAAGGGATCGACCACCAGGGGTTTAGTCCCAGGAGCGCCGCCCAGTGCCTCGTGGGCCGATTGAGTCAGTGCACGGCTGGTTGTCAGGTATTCGGGAACCGTGGAATTATCCCAGTTGGAAAAATCGGCAATGAAATCGAGGAGGGAATTCCGCAAGACGTTCCAGTGGTCTTCGTTCTTGGGACCCAATCCGCCGTTCCTGGCCAGAGTCTGCCACCTAACCCAGTTTTCCGGTGAACAGTGATCGGCAAATCCCTTATCCGTGGATGCCTTTTGAGCAAACTCACTAATCAAACGGCTGGCGTCATCACGAAACTTCTGGGGGCACAATGGGTCAGCAGGGTCCGGCCACAGCGCCGCACAAATCACCGCCCGACATGCTGCCAAAGGCCGCCTCGCCCACCAGATATGCAGGGTCGAGATATGCCCATGCCGGATGCTCTTCTCCCTCCGCGCATGTTCCGATATGCGTTTAATGGGCAGGTCGACTTCGATAAGTCTTTTGGGATAAGTGGGCATCGGGAAATACTCATTCCGTAATAGTCACGTCGACATCTGGGAGCGATTGCTTAAGCCGCGTGGCGAACCGATCCGCGCGGGTGATCAAGAACTGTTCGTAGTCGGACGGCTGGAATTCGCTGCGCTTGATGAATTCACCTGGAATCAAATGGCTTTCCAGGATGCTCTCGAATCCGGGTTTATCACGGAAGTCCTCGAAATAGGTCAGGGGATTCTTGTCACCGATCCGTATGTTAGTAAGAGCACGCAGGAAGCAGATGTTCATGAGGCTGTTGGCGTCGGCGCCTTTCGGCAACGAGCCAACACCCTTGAGGAAATTAAGTGGATAAATGTGGTGCAGGTTCGGGCCTTGCGGGAGGAGAAGATAAACGTTATCCAGGACCTCCGCTTGCGGATCGGAAAAGTCACGTGGATTTTGGTTTGCAAGAAACGCCAAAACAGCTCGTGAAAGTGCATTGCGGTAGTTGTAGCTAGCCTGCATCAACCTTCGTTTCGAAATAACTAGTGGAAGCAATCCAGGGCTTTCGCCCTTTTCCAACCGACCGAAGAACTCATCGCAGGCTCCGTATAGGTCCGTGGAGTTGCGGAAGTCGTCCACCCCGAAAGCTGTTCTCCAAAACCACTGCCGCGCCAAAGACCGGTTCGGGTTCTTGTTGCCATGCAGATAGTACGAAAGAGCCAACATCAAATAGTTGTACGGCAACATGTCCGGGCCCTGCACCTTGAGATCGGAAAGCAGCTTGACGGTATCGAGGATAGTCTTGCGCGATTGCTCCCAGTGGTTTTCAAAGTCGGCGGTTTTTAGGTTGTCGAGCGCCCCGGGTGTAACGCCATAGGCGCTACGCTTGGTTGGGTCCTGTTTGCGCAAGCCCAGAGCAAACATCTGAATGATACTCAGGTCATCCATGTCCTTGAACCGATTGCCGCTTTCCACCAGCGGGTCACGAAGTTCTTCAAGGTTGTCGCGAAGGTAGAAGCCCTTAACCCCATCGGTTTCCTTCTCAGGCCTGTAAGTGCGCGCAACGATGATGTCCACGGGTTGAAGCTTCTTGCCTTCCTGGTTGATGCGCTCGAAGATGTCACATACTTCATTGACCTCCACGCCCTTGATCTTTACGACTACGACTTTGTAGTGTGTGAAGATCTTCGAGAGCTGCTGTAAATTGTGCTCAATGGTGGTGTTGAAGCCCGGGACCGCCGCGATGTCCCTATAGAAGGTGAAACCCCACTCCGGGACGTCACGGAGACGGATGAGAAACCTCGGGTCTGTGCCAGCGGCGCGCTTGTCATATTCGCCAGCGAAGAAGAATTCTGCCTTCGTGGCGTCGAAATACATCATGTAGTCGAATTCTTCGTTGCCCTCAACGCGTCCCTTTCCGCCAAGGAACGATACGAGCAATGAGGTAGCCCGTTGCTGGCCGTCGAGAATGTACTTCCACTCCTTGAACTTTCTTACGGTGTCCTCGTCATGGGGAAAGACAAAGCCGCCAAGTTTTCGGTGGGTGTGCAGATAGGAATCCGTTTCCCAGTAGAGGAGGCTGCCGATGGGGTAGAAGCGGAAGATGCTGTCCCAGAGCTTCCTGATGTTTTCCGGCTGCCAGACAAAATCGCGCTGAAACGTGGGGATTAGATACTCGTCCTTCCGCAGGTGCTCGATGACCTCTGTGACCTTTAGTGGTTCAGAACCGATGTCGCGTGTAAGATTGTTCATGAAGATTGTCCCTTAGCTGCATCCAGAATCGCCGCCGGTTTGATAAAGAAATGCTCCACCCGCACGACAGGCTTCCATTCCATAGTGGCGGGGTTGTTGACGATATGAAGGTCGCGCGTCGCGGCGCAGTTGAAGACGACGTACAGCCAGTAGTCCTTTTTGAGGCGCTCAGCGGTCTTGAACTCGTTCGCGCTCAAGGCAATCTCGCCGACCGCACCCCGGCCTTTAACCTCGATGAATCGAACTTCGATGGCCGTCTGTGGGTCTTCGGGGTGCGGCCGTCTGGAAATCAAGTCAAACCCTCGGTTATCTTTCTCCACGCTTTCAACTTTCCAGCCGCGCGCTTCCTCATATTCGGTTGCTGCGCGAATGGCGATTTGTTCGATCTCATCATCGCGCACCATGGGGGCGATCCCGGGAGAGTCCCGCTCGGGATGCGGTAAAACCCAAGCCCGCCCATGATGGCGGATATCGGCAATCGTACACTGCTGCTCCTGTTTGAGTTCTTCTCGCCGGCGCTCAAGACGCCCATTCAGTTCGTCCAACCGGTCCTCTGTGGTCTTGATGTTTGCTGCGAGGAGAGGGCTTGTGTCGCCGTTTTGCTGTTGCTCCAATAAATCCGCCATGCGTAAGTTTTGCCGGTTGATCAGTGCATTCAGGCTGATTTCGACGTGTTTGGCTATGGTAGCGGTTTCCTTTTCCCGCTGGGCCGCAATTTCCCCAAGGAACGGCTGCAATGCCTGCTCCACCAGGGCGTGCTCAACACGCTCAAGCCCGGGCAGACCGGAGTCCTCTGAAACGACGGTCCCTTTGGGTGCGGGCGCGAATTCCGAGAACAGTGTAGGTTGCCGGACGCTCATTGAGCCGTTCATTTCTGTCTGAACGACGAATAAGCGCCGGTGTAAGGTGTTGCCCCGTCCGTCGCGAATCGCGGCCGAAAACACGTCGAGTCTCGCAGGTTCTTTTCGGTTGATGTCAAAGAAGACGGACCCGTGACTCAGGTCCTGCTGAACGCGCTCCCAAACATCATCACGAACAGATTCGAAAAGCGGATGGCCCGGCGTGACCCATTCGAGCGTCGGATCATCCGTCAGGAATTTCTTGTCAAAGGTTATCTGCTTATACTCCCGACCTAGCTTGCCAAAGCGTGGCTCCAGCCGTTCACCGACCGGCCAAAGATTGCGGGGAATCTTGCCGATTCGATAGGCATGTCTATCCTTGTGGGCTTCTTTTGGATAAATGCCAGCGACCGGCGCGGCTTGGAGGAAGAAATCTTCGACAACCTCGGGCACCAGCCGGCGCTCTTTCGCCTCCGCTGACTTGCCCAAGATTGCGGAGAGATTTAGTTCGCGCTTCGCTAGCCCTTCCAGCGCTGAGTGCGTGATCTTTCGGAATCGGTCCGTGTCCACCTGTTCAATGATCCGGGCCTTGATGACCTCTTCCGTGAGGTTGCGCGCATACATGTCGCGCAACATGCGCTCAAGCTGATTGGCAGAAAACACGTCCCCCAGTACATTGAAGACAGCACCGGTGCGCTTTGGGTCGAGGTCGTCCTCAATCTTCTTAATCCGTTCAAAGAGCTTTTGGAGGACGCGACCTTCACGCGTGTTGGTAGATACGAAGTTGAGAATGAGGCAGTCCTTCTCCTGGCCATAACGATGGATGCGGCCCATGCGCTGCTCAAGGCGCATAGGATTCCACGGAATGTCGTAGTTGATCATGAACCAGCAAAACTGAAGGTTGATGCCTTCGCCGGCTGCTTCAGTGGCCACCAATACCTGGCAACTCTCTCGAAAGTCCCGTTCTGCGTAGATCCGTGTTCCAGGCGTATCACGGTCACCGATTTTCATCCCGCCATGGATCTGAGTCACGGAAAGACCCCACTTGAGAAGCTTGCCGAGAGGGCGTCCATCTTTGCCGTCGCCAGCCAAATAGTCGAGGGTGTCTTTGTGCTCTGTGAACAGTAAGAGCTTCATCTTCGGATCCGTGAAGACGCCCTGCTTGGCGAGAACATTCTTCAGCGTGACCAGTTTCCGTTCGACTTCCCGCTCCTCCAGCTCACAAGCTCGAGAAATGAGCTTGCCGAGTTCGAGGATTTCCTCGCGCAGGGCAGCAGGGTCGACAGAGGCGACCACGTCCTCCAACTGCGCGATGATTTCTTCACGTTCCTCCTCGGGAAGGTCTTCGAAGTCCTCCGGCAGCTTTCGGGAGATCTGTTCTTGGCGGTACGCCTCCGGGTCAGCAAGGATTTGTTCACGCTTTCCCTTCATGCGCTCCAGCGTTCGCCTGACGGCGTAGACGCTGGAAGCAAATCGGCGCTGAAGCAGGGCCATCGTGAACCCGAGGGCACGCCCCCGGGGAGAATCATCTGCCGCGGCTTTGATGGACTGGTCCTCGACATAACGAGTGAGCGCATCGTAGAAATCCCATTCCTCGTCATCAATCTGGAACTCCGTGGTCTGAACGTTCCGCTTGGTGAAGAGCGTTTTCACCTTCCCCGTGTCAGGGTCAGGGAACGTCACCAGCGCTTCCTTGATCCGGCGCAAGTAAAAGGGCGCCTCGTGGCGCTTCATTGCCGCTTCGAGGCTCTTCACATCACCATAAACGTCCTTATCGAGCAGTTCCAGGAACAGACAGAAGTTCTCAGGGTCACCCTTATGGGGCGTAGCTGTCATCAGAAGATAATGATCCGTACGCTCGGATAAAGCCTCTCCGAGCTGGTAGGCGAGGGTTTTCTTGTCCGCGCTGTAAGCGCTCATCTTGTGGGCTTCGTCAACAATGATCAGGTCCCACTGGCTGCGGAGAAGGCTCTCATTCGCATCCTCGATCCGCGACACCCATGATACGGAAGTGATGACCTGGTTCTTCTCTTGCCAAGGGTTCGACCCGTAGTTTGCCCGAAGGACATCACTGCGAATGATGTCGAAGTTCTCCCGAAACTTGTCCTTCAATTCGCGCTGCCATTGGAAGGAAAGGTTCGCCGGCGCCACGATCAGCGTGCGTTTGATGAGTCCCCGGATTTTGAGTTCCTTGATAAGAAGCCCGGCCATGATTGTCTTGCCGGCACCGGGGTCGTCAGCCAAAAGAAATCGAATCCGCGCCAGCCGGAGAAAATAGTCGTAGACTGCTTCAAGCTGGTGGGGGAGGGGGTCGACTCGGGCGATGGACAATGCAAAATAGGGGTCGTATTCGTACGCTAACCCAAGCCTGAGCGCTTCGATTCCCAATCGAAATCTCTGCGGGTCACCGTCAAAGGGCTCCTTCTCAGGGGTGGCCTCCAGTGTCGCAAGTTGCTCGCTATTGAGTATAGGCTCGTGAACCTGACCCGTGTTGAGTCCCTTCCCAACCAGCTTTACCGAAGCTCCCATCGGAACCACCACAATTATCTGGACCGGTTCCGGGAAGATGGGTCCCCGAACGATCACGCTGGGCTTGAGTTGGTCAATTCGCATTGGCAGAGAACGTTACCTTTTCTGCGATGTACGGCGCAATTCGGGTTGTATCATACCGCAATATAAGGGTGATCGCATGGTTGGCTGGAGGCGGGCGTGACAGCCTCTCCATCCGTGAGTTATTCTAAATCTCGCTGCCCACAATCTGGCAATTGCGGGCAGAGCGATTCAGCTTGTCGTATGTTTGCAAAATCACGAGCTTACTTCCGATTGACGAGGTTTTTGGGCAAGCCCCGAATAGGCCGCTGTGTGGTTCCCCCGAGGATGGTGTTACGACGAAACCGACAACGAACGCAAACTGGTCAATGACTCCAAACCCGCACAGGACATCGCGACGACCCGCGATGGCTGGCAGAAATGGCAGGTCGGCGTTGCTCGACGCGCGTGAGCGCCGATATCATGCAGCCCACTCCCGAACGACCAACGACGTCAGGACCCTGCCTGAAAGTCTCTTTCCGGAAAAGTAAGTGTCGGCCAGAATGGACCCTGTTTCACGGGGGCGGGTCGTTCGGTGCAGCGGGCAACCGAACCTCCTGCACGGATTGGTGAGCGACATAAATGACGTATCCCAGCGGACAATCCGCTAGTTTTAGATAATCCAGCAGTTGCGCGGCGTGTTTGTGCTGCACCTCTATCTTTGGTGCGATGTCGCTTTTCCAGTCGAATATGGCCTCAGCTTTGGCATTTCCATAGGCGACCGCATCGCAGATACCGGCACTGCAACGCAAGCCGCCATCGTTCTGTTCAACAGCCCCGTATACATTGAACTCGGGTACAAGCTTTGGGCGGTGCTTGGCGACCAAGGGCAATTCGAGCGTTTTGCGCACCGAACTTGCAATTTCCGCAGAGGACGATCCTTTCGCCGGGTCAGCATGGTCATAGGCCCCTAGCTGTGCCAACAATTCCGCAGCCCGGTGCCGCAGCGCCTCAAAGTCGTCCTGAAGCTCATGATTGAGCACCTCTTCCAAGAGCTTATGGAGGACCGTCCCCCGGATAGCACTGCTGCGCACGGCCGGTAGGACACTCACGATCATTTCGTCTACAGGCTCAATTTCAGGACGCTCCTCATCGTCTTCATGCTGACTGGGCTTACGCCATTTCAGCGAGAAAGTCTGTTCGACGACCCGTTTTGCCTCAGCCATAAATGTTTGTGCGGTTTGAGCACCACGTTCCTCCGGTACGGGCACCGCGACCCCGACCGGCGGGCGGATAAATGGTGCGAGTTTCGCCAAACCGTGGTCGACTAGGTCGAACCAGGTTTTGCCCCTGCCTTTGCCGGCGTGGCGGGGCAGCAGTAAAAGGTCCCGTGCACGCGTGGCGGCGACATACCAGAGGCGGATGTTTTCCCGCTCGCGCTGTTCTGCTTCCTCCTCCTTCACCAATGCGTACGACGGCGGCTCTATGTTGCCCGCCTTGCAATGCAGCGTGCCGTTCCGGCTAGAGTACAAGACACCTTGCGTTACCTTGATGCCGGTGCACATATTCACCGGAATCACCACGGGCCACTCGAGGCCCTTGGCGCTATGCACGGTTATGATTTGAACGGCCGCTTCGGTCGCGTCGCAGCGTCCCTCAACCTCTTGCTCGGCCTCCTGCCAACGCCGCATCATCTCTTGCGCAAAGCCGCGCAATCCTACTACCGAGAAGGGGCGTGCCATTTCGAGGAAAACGTCCACATTTGCCAGCGGGCGTTCAGGGTGCGCGGGATAACGCTCGACTAGCAGTGGCCGCACTCGCAGCTCTTCGACTGCCGCGCTGAGAAGATCGAAGGGGCTCGTCGTATAGGCCTTCCGCTTAAGCGCCGCCAGAGTTCTCAGCGTTTCGGCAGCGACCTCATGCTTGACCAAGTCTGGGTCCGTGTAAACAGTCAGCCGCTCACCTTCGGGAAGCTCAGCGACAATGTCGAGGAGTTCCTCCTCCGTCAGCCCGACCAGTGGACCACGCAGAAAGGCCCCCAGCGCCATTGTGTCGCGTCCGCTGGAGAGCACGCGCGTAATCGCAATAAGGTCGTGAATTTCCTGGCGCCGGTACAGGCCTTTGCCCGCTTGAGTCGCTATGGGTATGCCAAGCTGCTCCAGGGCGCGCTCATACATCCACAAGCCCGTGCCAGATGGCGAGAGCAGCGCTATGTGTCCAGGCTTACAGGGACACACTTTGCCTGTTTCAGGGTCGCGCACCTCCACAGTACCGACGAGCCTGCTGCAGATCTCCGCCACGGCGCGGGCTTCGAGTTCGCGCCGCTCGTCGGCTTTAGTCATTTCCGGCTCGCCCACGTCTATGCAGGCGACGGCGGCGCAGGGCGGAACCTGTTCTTTCACCGTGCACTCTAGTGCGGCGAACCCGACTTCTTTCAGTGGACCAGCAAAAACCGCGTTGACATGCAGCAGGACGGGTTCCACCGAGCGGAAATTCGCCGTAATGGGCAGCACGTTGCCGGGAAATTGCTCCCCGACGATGTCGCGCACGCGACAGTACATCTCTATGTCCGCCCGGCGGAATCGGTAGATCGACTGCTTGGGGTCCGCGACCAAGAACAGCTGTCCGAGACGCAGTTTCCTCTGAAACCACTCGCCCCCGCCGTCCTCGCCGCAGAGGAAGAACAGAATCTCGCACTGAACTGGATCGGTATCCTGGAATTCGTCCACGAGAATGTGAGCGTAGCGCTGTGATAGCGCCTGCCGGACTTCCGGGCGGTTGCGCAGGAGGTCCCGCGCCTGTACCAACAAGTCATCAAAGTCGAGCAGTGCAGAGTTGCGCTTGAATTTCTGGTATTCCTGCCGGAATTCGCAAACGGCGGCTATCAAGCGCGCCATGACCAGCTCAGCGATATTGCCGTGAAGATTCGTAAACGCCGCCGCAACGGCTTCGATATTGTTCCTGCACTCGCCTGCGAGCTGGTCGGCATAATTGCCCGACTTGCCGCGCCCCCGAGTCGCTTCCTGCCAGGCCTTCTTCGATGGTGCGGCATAGAAAGTCAGGTCATCCTTAAGGATTGAGATGCGCGGCGGCTTGGCATAGGCCCACAACGCTTGAAAGGGCGTTGCTGGCGTGTAACCCCCGGAGTAGTGCGCCGACAATTGCTGAAAACCCGCATCGAAGCTTGCCGCCTTGGCTTCATCGATGCCCAGCTTTGTGTACCAAGCGTGGTATTTGCGGATTGTATCTTGGAGCGTGTCGAAATCCGCCTGGGCCAATTTCGCTACCGGCGCTACGGCATCCCGACGAGCGTTAATGACTTCAGCCAGACTGCGCACCAGCTTGTCATCGTTTTCAAATAGCAGCACTTCTGTAACCGGATCGTCGGTCCCCTCGCTCGACAAGCGCTGGCGCAGCCAATCAGAGAACTGAACAGCATAGTTGAGATCGCTCGCCGCCTCATCGGCGACTGAAGCGCCGGGGTCAATGCCTGCCTGAACCGGGTAAGGCGTGACCAGGCGCTGGCAGAAGCCGTGAATCGTCGTGCAAGTCAATTCGTCGAGCTCCTTCCGTGCCCCCGCGAGATTCTCGCGCTGCGCTACGGTCAGGCCTTGTGGCAGCGCTACCCGAAGTGGCTTTGGCACGTCTCCCGCAATCAACTTGTCAATGTACTCCCCAATACGGCCCAGGAGTTCGCTCGCAGCAAGTTCGGTAAAGGTGATTGCCGCAATCCGGGAAGGCGCCTTCCCGGCAGCCAGCATCAGTGCCACTCGTCCGGCCAGTAGAGCTGTCTTGCCTGTGCCCGCCCCGGCCTCGACGAGAAGGGTTGCATCGTGCTCAACTAACGCACGCAAGCGATTCGGAGCGTCTGTGTCGATCATGCCTTTGCCTCCGTCCACAGCTGCAGCAGCTCGCCGACTGCGGCATCCCGGGCATTCCGTTTCAGCGGGAAATACAGCCCTTTAGCGTTGGCAGGTAGCGCAAACAGCGGCGCGTATTCGTAGTTCCTATCCGCCTTCTCTTCCGCATTTGCTCCGAATGGAAGCCGGCCTTGTTGCGCGTTGCTTGCTGCACACGCCAGCTTTGCGCCAAGCTGCGCCAGAACGCTGTCGAAGTTTGCCAAGGGAAGATAGCCATTCTCCTGGCCGGGATACATCAGCGCCGCCTCAACCTCGGTACCCGCAATCAGCTGACGGACTACATACGCGTATATACAGCGCTGCAGTTCCTGCCCTCGCTTCAGGCCCGGATCCTGCTCCGGTGCGGCACCGACGGTCTTATAGTCGAGCACGCGGGCACGGGTGCGGTCGCCGGTGATATCCAGGCGATCGATCCGTCCTTGCAAGGGCAAGCTGAATCCATGGACATCGAAAGTGACGCTGGAGGCTGGGTCCCAAGGACGCCCGTCCGCAGCTTCATCCGCGTAGCCGAATGGCACCTCGACATACGTATGTTGGTCCGGCAGTGCGGCCGGCATTTCGTTGAATGCGGCCAGGGCCACTTCACGTCCTCTAGCCATTACTCTCTGCCAAATCCGTCGAGGGGGTGTGGGATTGGTACAGGCCCACGATTCAGATACCTCCTTAACGGCGTGATCGACAACTGCGGCGATGTCCTCGGGCGAAGCCTTCGCCATAGCCCCTGGCGTCGGCTCCAATTTCTTGACTGCGCATTGCAGGATCTCGTGGTAGAGACTACCTTCGGCGAGGCCGTCCAAGATCACAGGTTGCTCCCCGGCCAGATCACGCGGCTCCCACCACCCCAGGCAGTACTGCCACAGGAATGCCAGTGGATCGGTCAGCAATACCCTGAGCGAACTGGTGGAATGAGCCTCTTTCAGGCGCCTTAAGATGACGGGATGATTCGCACGCACAATGCCGTCGTGCCCAGTCAACTCCGGTTTGCGCCAGTCGGCGGCACACGCGGCGGCAGACTGCGCCAGCGAGGTCTTCCTGAACTCGTCCCGGTTCGCCAGCAAGCGATCAGATTCGCTCATGGCGTGCTTCGGAACACGTGCACGCACCAGAGGTTGCACTGTGACGCCGCTCGGCAAAAGCGGGCTCGGGCCCAGCAGCCGGCCGTCATTGCCGCGGCGGCTGCGTGAATACACAACTTCACAGGCTTGATTGCAAAGGTGGCGGAAGCACAGGCGGTCGAACTCTGGGACGGACAGCGGTTCCAGTTCAGCCGCCGGTACAATATGGCTCGGCAGGAGGCTATCTTCCCGAGTTCGGCGTGGCCATTGACTACTGTTAAGCCCCAGCAGGCGAACGAACTTGCGCTGCGTACCGAGGACAGCCGCAGCCGATCCCCAAACTATATTGGCGGCCGGATCAGTCGTGTCTGGGATTCGCTGCGCAGCAAGCGTAGTAGCCAGCGCTTGCGGGGGACCGTCCAGCAGCGCCTGCTTCCAGATAGCCAATGCCTGACCATTCAGAAGCATCTCCCCGGCTTTCTCTGCAGCTTCCGGACCTGCACCAAGGACGTCAAGCAAGGGATCAAGCACCGGCCGGAAATCCGTTCCGTCTTGATCGGCAATACGTGCCAATTCGAAGTCCCAATGCTCACGCATGAGCAAGGGCGCTTCGCGTGTTAGTTTCGTGTACCAAGCTTCCGGCAATTTTGCGAGCGCATTACAGTCACATACCCTACGCAACGCCCGGATGACGCGGTCATGGCTGACACCGTGCAACATGACTTCCGCTAAGGCCGCACATTGCTGGCCGGCATAACCGGAGACCGCTGGCACACCATGAGCAAAATGGACGGGAAGCTGACTATCGGCGACCAAGGCACGGAAGTGGTCATCCCAGTCCTCGACCGAGGCGGCAACGATAGCGATCTCGTGCGGACGGGCGCGCTCACTTGAAATTAGTTCGCGCGCCCACCGTAACGCCTCAACCACCTCGTGCTTCGGATTTGCGCACGCAATGCCATGGTGCGAATCGAAGCGCTCCGCATGCCAAATCAACTCGATCCCGGTGCGTTCTGCCCAGCGTAAATCATCTCTATCCGCCTTGCATGCATGCCACCGTACGGCGACATGCTTCGCCAACTCGGCCAGAACCGGCTGCCAACAGGGGGACAGCCCGACGATACCGTACACCTCGATATCGCCAGTTACGTGCCGGGCGTGGTTGACGCGGGCTGCGGCTAGGCGGGAGATGTCGATGGGCAACAGCGAGCCGGGCGGCAAATGCATGCGGACATAGGTCTCAATCGCGGCCAAGTCGGCTGCTGATTCGCCGGTTTCCTTCCCGCACCGCTGGAGATCAAACCTGGCACTCCATGCTTTGTGCAGGCTGCGGCAGACGGCATTTACCATTCCGGGCAGCGTTTTGATTGCGTCAATACTGGTGAAATCCAACTTGCCGAGCGCCCGCCTCACTAACTTCTGCAAATCGGGCTTGGAAACGATCTGCAAAAAGCCGCCAGCCAGCACCTCGGCCAGATGCTGGACGGTAACTATGCGCAGCCCATGCACGTGTTTTTGTGCCGCTTGCAGTCGACGCTCGTGCCAACTGACCGCATTGCACACCACTACACTCTGCCGATCCATAGCTCCTCCAGCGGGGAATCTGGTCGGAAAGGGATTAGCACGAATTTGCTGGCGCTCGGCAACCGGAGCCGCGCGCTCGCTGCACGGCACCGCGAGCCGCGCCAGTATAACTCTTTTGACGGCAGGCGAGACTACAAAACAGGTTACGCGCTTGACAATAAGTCGGGAAGAGGATGCAGCCGATTTTTCTGGTTTGCGCGTGTCTCCGAACGGCCCATTAACATGTGATTCTGGGTCCAGAGTGAGGAGCGCAGCGCAGCAGAGAAAGCCGGATGGTAAACAAAAAATGCCGCCCTGCTACCCGTGCCATGGTTTGGGGTCCTGCTGGGTCGCTGGGGACAAGAAGCCCCATGTAGCGGACATCTGCCGGCTGGTCGGAGCACCACCAAGCTATAAGCTGATCAGCCTAATTTCGATCGGCCACCCGGCGGAGCACCCGGATAAGGCCAAGCGGCCCCTGTCAGATGTGCTGCATTGGGAGAAGTACTGAACCCTCTGCGGGCAAATCGATTGTGACGGCTCCGAATGTGCCTGTCCCGTTGCGGCAGGTCTTTGGCGGTATAATCTGAGAACTGGGCCCGCAAGGCACAGGGCGGCCATCATGAACAAGAGTGACCTTTTTCGCTATAAGAATTTACTCCTCGCAAAGCAGCAGGAACTCACCAGCGGCAAGAGTCTGACCGATTTGATTCCTGCTGGTGGCGAACCTCGCGGGGATCCGGTCGATATGGCCGCAGGCGAAGCCAGCGCCACAGTACAGATGCGCCTAAGACAGACCGACAGCAAGCTTTTGCGGGCCGTTGAGGATGCCTTGATGCGGATACGGCAAAAGAGATTTGGCACTTGCGAAAAATGCGATCAGCCGATCAGCAAGGCGCGCTTAGAAGCAGTGCCCTGGGCCCGGTATTGTAGAGACTGCAAAGAGCAACAGGGGTCGCAAAGTTGAGACGCGAAGGTCTGGATAGTACCTATGGCTCAGCTTATGGAGAACTTCTTCCCTGGTTCGAGGACTGACCTATGACGCTTGGAGAGACATTGATTTCGGTATGGCGGCAGTTGCTCGCCGAGGGCAGGCAGGAAGTTGACCTCGAAGACAAACAATACCCAGTTGGGTTGTTTCGTGCCAAAAAACTCAGGAACATAGACTTCAGTTACGGCGAACTCAGCATTATTGGCATTGAACAGAATCCGGCAACAAATTCGCGATGGGCTGGACTGGTTCGAGAAGGCAATCGAATGATGCAGTTCCGTTGCAAGGGCCGTTACGTGGCCAACGTCTGCGAAGGCAAATTGCTAATGTATCCAGCGTGGAAAGGTATGGGACTGCCGGAGTGACGCCAGCCTGTGCCTGATGCCCCCATGGGCTAAGTTATTTCGGGTCTTCCCACCGTGGTAGCGGGTCGCGCGCGGCTAGTCGAAGAAGGAGTTCACCACATTTTTCTTTGTCAAACAGCTCCCGAATAAACTCGTACGACTTCTGCACCACATCAATCATGAGTATCCTCATCTCCGCGTTATCAAAACGCGAGAGCTCGCGCCAGGGAATTTCCCCAAATGGCGTAGATACCATTACATCTGAGTAATCGCCGGACTTAGAATCTGGTGCTATGCCTGCGTGCAAGTCCTCGAGAACGGAATTGCGAAAGCACCGTTGCACCAGATACTTTGCTAGCCTTTTCTGCAGAGCAGGGTCCGTGATGAGAACCCGTACGGCCGCGTCTGTCTTATCCATGTTAAGCTCCAAGATGCCGACCCACTCTGACACACGAAAAGGCCGGATACAAGGAAACCTCCCCGCAGGTTCAACCCCCCCATCGACGTTTGTCCGAGGACTTATTTATGACGCTTGGAGAGACAATGATTTTGGTCTGGCAACAATCGCTTGCCGATGGCAAGGAAGATGTTGATCTGGGGAAGGAATCTTACCCGGTCACAGTTTTCCGCGCAAAGAAATTACGGAGCGTAGAGTTCGGTTACGGCGAGCTCCGTATCATCGCCATTGAACAGAATCCCGCGACGAACTCACGGTGGGCCCTCTTATCCCGAGAAGGGAACCGGATTATGCAGTTCCGCTGCAAAGGTCGCTATGTCGCCAATGTTTGCGAAGGCAAGTTGCTGCGTTATCCGGTATGGAGGGCTTTGACACTGCCGGACTGAGGCACAGGGCACGGTTCTCCCCTGAATCCATCCTGGTAGCCGCTCCCGGAGGCATTAGCCAATTGCTGATACTATCTGGGTATTGTTTATAAATTGATTTTGCCTTATCCTTGTATTCTGGTTTCAGGGCTAATTGTGACCATGCAAATGGCTGGAAGAGCCGTAACCTGGAGCAGCATTTCAGGTAGCTGATGTTTTTTGTTTATTCCTTGGATTTGACTCAGGGTTAAGAGGTCATGGGGAGACCGTCTGCAAAGTTCTCCTTCTGTTTGGTGGGATTGGCCACGTTAGCCTTGTTCTGTGCGTTCATTGGTTTCCTCGTTTGGACATCTAGAAAAACAAACCATCGTTCGAACTTCCCCGCCTATTCTGCGATTATCAAGTCAAATGACCCGAAGCAAATTCTCGCCGAGGCAGACCGGCTTGCCCTGTTAGCCAATTGGGCCAAAGCTGGCCCCTTGTTTGCCCGCGCCGAACAGATTTACACTCAGCGGGGCGACGAACGAAACGCTCTCGCCTCGAGGGTCGGGCGCCTACGGAGCGATGTCGAAAAAACGTCGTACTCCGCAGTCGGTCAAGCCATCAGCGAGGAGATGAAGAACCCTTTGGTGGGAAATGACCCGCGGCTGAAACTGAGGTGTCTGACCGCCAAGGGCGTAATCGACATGAACATCAACACTCCTGCTGCCAAGAAGGATTGGACCGAAGCCTTGGCGTTGGCCAAGTCCCTAGATGACCGAGTCTGGCAGGAGCGCGCGACCGGGTGGTTGGGGATTTTGGCCTTCATCGATGGCAAAACTGCTCGGGCAGGCGGAATGGTCACGGAGGCAATTTTTGAAGCTAAGCTGCTGCACGACTCCGAGGGGGAGGTTGATTTCCTCAGTTACCTTGGCGAGGGTCTCAATGAGTACCATCGGCCACAGCAAGCGCTCGGCCTTTTTAATCGAGCGCTCAAGGTCGTGGGATCTACTCCTGACGTCGGGATTCCATTTCATGTTTACATAGGGAAAGTCTCAGCGTTGGAGCAACTGAACCGCCGCCAAGAAGCCCAAGCCGTGTTGAACCTGGCGCTCGATGAGGCCCGCAAGGCCGGAATACTGGGGGCCCAAGCCGACCTGTTGCGCGAGGATGGGGAGTTGGCGGAGGATAACGGGGACTTCGTATCGGCCCGCAGTTACTATGAACAATGCGCAACGGTGTCCGAGAGCGCACATCTTACCCGTCTACTCGGAGATGCGATGTTCAAGCTGACGAATCTATACCAGCAAGCAGGTGACCTGCCAAGGGCAGAGCATTGCGTTGCACAGGGCATCAATGCGGTGCGACAGGTCGAGATGCCTTATCAGCTTCCGCATTACCTGGGGGTCGAAGCGGAGCTAAAAGAATCGATGGGCCGTTTCCGCGAAGCGGACGATCTGTTTTCCGAAGCTTCCGATCTCGTCGAGGGGATGCTGCTCACCGTGTCCAGCTCAACCGACGAGAGCTCCCTGATTGGGATGATGAGTGAGATATATGTCGGTCACTTTCGCCTTGCCGCCACGTTCCTGAAGGATAACGCTAAGGCCTTTCAGATTGTCGAGCGTGCTCGCGGTCGGGTGATGCTGGACGCTTTGAAGACGCACCGATCTGTACCAGAAGAAGGCCTTGCCCAGCTTACCCCAGCAGAGTTGCAGGTTGTCGACCTACAGCGTGAATTGAGGCAACCCCACACGGTTAGCGAAAGGCGGGAACTGCTAGACCGACTTGAAGAGTCTGAGGCAAACCTCAAGCATACGGAATATGACCGGTATCAATCCCGAGAATTTGTTCCGCCAGAGCCTGTGGACCTATCAACTTTGCGCCGGAGCCTCCGCCCCGATGAGATGATTATCGAGTATGTGCTCGACAACCCTGCGTCATTTTGCTTGAGGATCACGCGGGAGGCGGTCCTTATCCAGAAGCTCGCCGGGCGGGACCAGATAAACGCGCTGGTTAATGCATACATGGCTGGAATCAGGACCAAAAGTTCCGAACAGCAGGAGGCTAAGGAGCTTTACGCTTTGCTGGTCGAACCGGTTCTCGACCGCGACCCTAAACTGCGTTTGACGATTATTCCGGATGAGAGACTCAATGGGCTTCCATTTGATTGCCTGGTGGCCCCATCAGGACAATACCTGATGAATTCACACATCGTTACATATGCTCCTTCTTCAACGGTATTCCACTTGCTCAGATCCCGGCCACGACAGTCCACATTTCCGCTGCCCTTTCTTGGCGTGGCCTACGATCAAAATGGGCCACTGATCGCCAGGACAGGCGGGCTTTCGCGATGGTCGGCAGAAATCTCCCGAGGGTTATTTGATCTTAAAGGGGGCAGCGACCCACCCCCGCTGCCTTTTGCTCGCATGGAGGTAATGTCGATCGCTAACTTGGCTGGTCCGAAGAGTGTGGTTCTCTCCGGCCAGGCTGCGACAGAAGAAAAGTTGAAATCGGAGCCGTTGGGAGATTTTGAAGTTTTGCACTTTGCAGTGCATGGATTTGCCAGTGTGGCCGAGCCGGAGCGCTCAGCGCTGGTGCTGCGCACAGACCCTCAGTCCAAAGAGGACGGCTTATGGCAGGCGCGGGAGATCCGGAGGGAATCGCTCAACGCCGAACTGGTGACGCTCTCAGGTTGTGACACGGGAGTAGGAAAGCAGGAGGGTGAAGAGGGCGTCGCTAATCTCGTACGTGCCTTCCTGCTCGCCGGAGCCAGAAACGTCGTGTCAACCTCGTGGCCGGCCGATGACCAGTTTACGGCCAAGCTCATGAAGCAATTCTATACGCACCTTTCGGAAGGGATGGAGGAGGGAGAGGCTTTGAATAGGGCCAAAGTTGATATCTTGAACGAGTTTGGCCCGCAAACGCCACCCTACTATTGGGCTGGTTTCTCGCTTGTTGGAGCAGGAAACGGTCACATTTCCTTCCCACCGGCCAAAGTGAAATGATGCTCAGCCTCGAACAACGGGAAGCAACTTTCGACAGGACTTACAGGACTGTCCAGAGGAACTACTTCGACCCGAAGTTCAATGGGAGGGACTGGTTGAGCCTCGCGGAGACAAGAAAGGATGTCATTCTTAAGAGCAAAGATGCAGAAGAGTTCGAGAGTTTGATGCATCAACTCGTTCGCGAATTGGGAACCAGCCACACAGGCTTCTTTCACCAAAACTTGCGAAGGGTCCCGGGACGCTTGGCGGTCAGTGCGACATTTCGCAAACATCAGACGCCCGATGGCCCGCGCTGGATGTTTCAGGATGTTCATGAGGGTGGGCCAGCGCATGCGGCGGGGGTTGAGCCGGTCGATCTTTTGGTGAAGATCGACGCGCAAACGATCATTCCCCCGGAGCAACCAAGTTTCCCGATGGGGACGGTGAGTGCGCTAACAATCCAGAAGCGGGACGGCCGCCAGGTCGTCATAAACGTCAGCGTCCCGAAGCCGAGGTGGCGAAAACAGCCGTTTGCGGAGCCGCGCACGGTTTCATTCGTGGAGCTGGCTGATCATGTGGGCTATTTGAAAACCACAATTGCTCCCGGGTTGGTGGGGGTCGACATAGCTCGGGAGTTCGATGCCGCCATGGGAGCCCTGAGCAATTGTGACCGCCTTATAATCGACCTCCGTGGATTTCTTGGCGGCGGACTCGGCGTCCTGCGGTTAATGAGCTACATGACACCGGACAAGCTTCCAATCGGATATTCCGTTACACGCCGTTGTGCCGAGCGTGGATACAAGAAGGAAAGCCTCCCCCGCTTTGAACGCCTTCCTGCGAGCAAATTCGCCATTCCGTTACTCGCACTGCGATACCTCGGGCGCGATGAATCGGTTGTCTTGGTCAGCGAGGGGCTGGGACCGCGGAAATTCCAGGGACGCATCGTTCTGCTGGTGAATGAGCATACCGCGAGCGCGGGAGAAATAGTGTGTGCGTTTGCGGCTGAAAACAAGCTTGCCCACGTCGTAGGGAATCAAACCGCAGGACGCCTTCTGGGAGGCAAGGGATTTCGTGTTGGGAATGGTTATCTTGTGATTCTTCCGGCTGCGGCGTTCCTTACTTGGCAGGGGAAATCCTTTGAAGGGGCGGGAATCATACCCGACGTTTGGGTCGATTGGTCCCCCGACGCTTTCCGAGACGGAAGAGATAATCAGCTTGAAAAAGCAATCGAAATTGCGAAAGCGCTGCCATAGCCTGACGCGTTTGGGCGCCGGTCATTTCAGCACTAGTGGATAGTAGGTCCAGTCCCAGCGTTTGGGGCGGACAGCTAGTAGATACAAGCCAGGCTCAAGACGGCTGAGATCTGCTTGTACATGCAGCGTGGCTTTGGAATTCTTGATTTCCGCCTCTCCTTGCGTACTCCAAAGGGGTTGGCCGGGTTCTCGGACGACCTGGATTTCATACGTTCCAGGCTCACTTCCGAGAGGCAGATAAATAGTCAAATCCAGGTGAGCCTTCGAGAGTTGCAGGGGAGGATTTGGTGGATTTTCCTCGGGGCCGCGCATAATCCCCCGCCCGGTTAGGTCCAATGAGGCTACTTCAAAGCGGACAGGCTCGTTGAATCGCCGCAGGAAGACCCAGGCTAAAACTGAAATTACAATGAATAGAGCCGCTGCGATTGCAGAGAATCGCTGAAGCCTCCGTTTTTGAAAGTATTTGCGAAATTCCGAGAACTCACGCGTGCAGGGCGAGCAGGAACTGAAATGATCGATCCAGGGTTCCGCTTCCTCAAGCGTCAGCTTGCCGGAGGCAATCGCCCTGAGGATGTCGGAACCGGGACAGCCGCGGCGCTCAGGGTTTGGATACCCGTCAAGAAAGGTGCGGCTCAGCGCTTCTCGAAGTTGTTTTTCTTCGTTCTTGGATAGCACGGCGATTGTTACATCCTTTGAGTGATGTTCATCTGAAATCGCTCACTCCGGTTCAGTCCCCTCTGTCGGGGGTTTCCGGAGCATCTTTCGGAGCTTACGAATTCCATACTCAAACCGCTTTCTGGCCTGTTCCTTTGTCACCCCAAAAAGGGCGCCGATTTGCTTCCATGAAAAATCATGGGAATAGCACCATGCCATGGCCCGGAACGGGTCATCCATCCGGGACAGCGCCTCTTGAACAGCAATCCCGGACTCAATCTTCTCGACCGAGGACGTGTCCTTAGCTCCCTCCAGGTCCTCCAGATCACTGTCTCCAGGGACAAACTCAATGATTTTTCGTCTTTTGCGTTCCTGCGTGAGATATCGGTTTAGACGGAAAGAGAATATAGCAAACAGATACGAATCGAGATCAGAAATCTTCGTAGCGCCGAGTTTGTCCATCGTTCCCAACGTGGAAGAGAGGGCGTCTTCCCAACATTCGGTCGTAATGCTCTTCGGATCAAGGGGAAGACCTGGCGTTTTGGAGACTCGGCTTGTGGCCGCAGCAAGAGCAGCAGGCCACAGCCGACGTGACGCCTTCAGCAATAGAGCCTCATTGTCAGTTGGTGCCCTGCCCGAGAGTCTCGCAGCGAATAAGGGCCAGTTCTCGTCCATAGTCTCACCCCCCGAGAAACTCGGAGGAAATTCACCCATTTCCGGTCGAGCCAGATGGCCAATCCCAGTCCGCTGTTAAATGAAGAGTGCCACGGCTGCGGTGATGGTGTCAACGTGGTACTCAGCGACGGCTCCAATTGTTACAGCCGCATTAATTTTTTATTTCCATTTCTCCGCTTTTGCCTCCCGGATGTTCCTTTAATAGGTGAAGGGCACTTTTGTCTTTTTTTGGGGAATGGGGGAATTGATCGGGACCTGGAACGGCCGACTTCGGCACGTTGGGGGAGTACTTTGTGGCAGGCTTTACAAAAGGTACGAATGCAGATTGTTTGCTTTTGGATCCCGAGCCAGAAATTAGGCTAGATCCTGGGGAAACCCGCGATCTAGGAAGGGAGGTGGTCTGGACCCCCGAACTCGATGCGATACTCCACGAGGGATACGCACGAGGCTGGGCCGGAGCCCGGGAAGCGATTGACAAGATTCAGGGTTTGCGCCCTAAATGGCGTAGCCACATAATTTGGGGGCGCGCCAAGAGGCTTGGTTTCCAAAAGGAATACGTTCTTGATCGCCCGCCCTGGTCGGCAGCGGACGATGCGGCCTTGATGGATTTCGCGCAAGAGCAATCGGTAGAAACCATCGCTTGTTGGCTGCATCGCACGGCAAGGGCGGTAAGGCAGAGATTTTGGGAACTTCGTGAAAGCGCAAGGGTCCAGGATAACTATACCCAAGTGGAATTGGCCAGGGATTTGCGGGTGAGCCCTAAAATGGTTCGCCACTGGGAGGCGGCGGGTGTGTTGCAGCGCAGAGCCGGGCGAATCACCCATGAATCGCTGGAACTATTCCTCCGGAAGTGCGGCTCAGAGATAAACTACGACGCTCTCGATGAGGAAATGCAGCAGTGGCTTAAAGACTGTGCAGGTTTCGTTCCCGTGAGAGCACAACTGACCACTGGCGGTGCGGTGCGAAAACATCTCGAAAAGGTCCGGGTTTGCCCGTGGTGCGGTCGCAAAACACGCGGCAACGCCCATGGGCGCCATGTTAAGTCATGCGCAAGGAAGGCTTTGACAAAGAGAGCAGGCGAGACCCGGCATGAGGATGATGAGACCACAGGATGCTCACTCATCTCCTGACGGCACAACATAGTTATCGGCCGATTGACGCCATTCCTGGAATGAGGGGTAGGTGTCCAGGGGGTGAGTTGACCAATGTTCGTCCCAGTAGAAGACCCAATAGTCGATGGTGCGGACGCTTCGCGGGTGCGCACGAACGTAGAATTGGAGGGTGTCAAACCAGCCTTCTCGGAGGGTCTCGTGAAAAGAATGTGTCTTGCCCCACTCAAGAAGTGCATTCCACCTTTGGGTGTAATTCCCCAACGCGAGCGTGCAACGAAGTTGCTTGTCGGATTCGAGGAAACCCGGGCAGCGGTGTTGCACCTCCCGGGTCACGGTTTCAGGGAACTGGGTATCCGCCTCCAACAGCGAACGCAGCCAGTATGTAAAAGCCTCCCAATCCATGTACTCGGTCACTGCCGCCGTCAGGCGCTCGGAACCAATCGCCCTGGAAGCC
>Ga0181533_1001476_pt1 | contig 30323 bp, 20 predicted proteins | sample PEATcosm2014_Bin_45_FD_119772 | JGI IMG/M metagenome (GOLD analysis project Ga0181533, IMG submission 119772) | Peatland microbial communities from MTU Mesocosm Facility, Houghton, MI, USA - PEATcosm2014_Bin11_60_metaG | ecosystem: Environmental > Terrestrial > Soil > Wetlands > Peat | place...
AGGCGACCACGAGAATCGATGCGGCAAGGTTTGCAAAGAGACCCACCTGCGCTCCGGGCACGGGCTTGAACTCAAGGAAGAAGAACATGAGGATGACAAGCACGATGGAGCCCATGATGGCGGTGCTCATGTGCAGGTCGCGCTCGGTGCGGAGGGGTTCGGCCGCGGCAGTGGAACGGTGGCGCATCTGCGCGAAGCCGGAACGCAACGCGCCGACGATGGTGGGCAGGGTCTTGCAGAGCGTGATGAGGCCGGCCGCGGCCACCGCGCCCGCGCCCATGGGACGAATGTAGGTGATCCACAGGTCGCTGGGGCCCATCTGGGCAATGGGCACGGTGCCGGGATAGATGGGATGGGGCAGATCTTTGCCGAAGAAATAGATGAGCGGCATGAGGACGAGCCAAGAGAAGACGCCGCCGGCAAACATGGTGCCCGCGGTGCGCGCGCCAATGATGTAGCCCACGCCGAGATATTCGGGCGTGGCGTCAGCCTTGATGGACGCGCCTTTAAGGACGTGTTGCATGCCGAGGTCGGGCTGATACTCGGGCGTACTTGGCCAGACGCCGAAGAGGTATCTGTTCTGGAAGAAGGTGTAGAGCGCGCCCAGGCCGAGTCCGAAGAAGACGCGGCTGGCGAACGCACCGCCTTTGGCGCCCGCCATGAGCACGTCGGCGCAGGCCGTGCCTTCAGGGAACTTGAGGTTGCCGTGCTCCTCGACAATGAGCGGACGCCGCAACGGCACCATGAACAGCACGCCGAGATAGCCGCCGATGAGCGCCAGTATGAAGATGCGGGAGTATTCGAGATCGAAACCGAGAAAGATGAGCGCGGGGAGGGTGAAAATGACGCCCGCGGCAATGGACTGGCCGGCATTGCCCGCGGTCTGGACGATGATGCATTCCAGAATCGAGACCTTACCCTTATCGCGCAGAAAACTGATGGAGATGACCGCGATGGGGATGGAGGCGGCTACAGTGAGTCCGGCGCGAAGGCCAACATAGACCGTGACTGCGCCGAAGATGAGGCCGAAGATGGCGCCCAGCGTTACGGCGCGGAACGTGAATTCGCGGGGATGTTGAGCGGCGGGAACAAAGGGCTGAAACTCAGGCACGATAGCCTCCGGACGATGGCAACGAAAATGGAAGAGAAATACCTGAAAGGGGAGTGTATCAACACAGGGAGCAAGGGCGCGAGGGAACAAGGGACCGAGGGAACGAGAAGGCAGGGACGTAGGGACTAAGGGACTAGGGACTAAGGGGCGAGGGAGCGAGAAGACAGGCTAGAGCGCGGTGAGGATGGTGCAAGCGCCGTCGAAGAGCCGTGCCGGCGAGGGTTATGAGGGCCGAAACGGGATGCACGGGGGACGGCGGACCGACTGTTTGGTCCTATAACGGGCACGATTTCCAAAAGCTGTTGATCCCCCGAAAGTAACAGAAAGTAAAACGCTAAATGGCCAGATTTTTATGGACAGGAACGGCGCGCATGGCCGACAATGCGAGGCGTGGGGGTCTGCTTCCTCTCTCTTGCAGGCATCCCCAACCCCAGGGGGAATTTAGGGCATTTTCGGAAGCACTATGAACTCTTGAGAGCCGTGGATGCGGATTTTTCTTGAAGAAGAATCCACTGTGTAGCCGCGGCTTCGGTCTACACCATTTCCGAAAATGCTATAGGAGAAAAATCTCATGCGTAAACTGGGAATCTTTGGGCTCCCGATCGCTGCATGCCTTTCGCTGAGCATTGGCATCTGCCAGGCACAGAATGTGCAAACGCATCATGTGCGCCAGGCCACGCAGGATGGCACCGCGCGCTTCATCGGCAACCTTTCCTCATCGCAGACGCTGCGTCTCGTGATCACGTTGCCGCTTCGCAATCAGGATGAGCTCAATCAGCTCATCAAGGATCTCTACGATCCCACGAGTCCGTCGTATCACCAGTTCCTCACGGTGGAGCAGTTCACGGCAGAGTTCGGGCCCACGCAGCAGGACTATGACTCCGTGATCAATTTCGCTCAGGCGAACGGCCTCACCGTGGTCGACACGTCGCCGAACCGGGTGAACCTGCAGGTGACGGGTAGCGTGAGGAATATTCAGAGCGCGTTTCATGTGAATCTTGGCGTGTATCAGCATCCCACCGAGAGCCGCACCTTTTACGCGCCCGACAAGGAGCCCACGACGGGGCTTTCGGTTGCGCTATGGCACGTGGATGGCCTTGACAATTTCTCCACGCCGAAGCCCGCGGGGCTGACGCACAATCCGCAGGGATCCGCATCGAAGTCCGGCGCAACCACCGGCTCCGGCCCATCGGCCTCGTTCCTGGGCAGCGACATGCGTGCCGCCTACTACGGCGGAACGCTGACCGGCAGCGGGCAGACGCTCGGCCTGCTGGAGTACTACGGCACCGACCTGGCCGATTTGCAGACTTACTACACGAACGCGAATCAGACTTATCCGGGCAGCATCATTACGTTGTATTCGACTGACGGCACCAGCACCAGTTGCGTGGACTCGAAGGCCGGTGGCAAGTGCGACGACACCGAGCAGACGCTGGATATGACGCAGGCGCTGGGCGTGGCGCCGGGACTCGCGCACCTGGTCATGTTCGTCGGCTCAACCGACTCAGCCATTTTTGGCAAAATGGCGACCTACAGCCCGCTGCCCCTGCAGTTAAGCTCTTCGTGGACCTGGAGTCCGGCCGATCCGAGCACCGACGATCCTTACTTTAAGGAGTTTGCGGCGCAGGGCCAGAACCTGTTTCAGGCCGCGGGCGACAGCGGCAAGTGGACGACGTCGGGGACGGCTTCAGAGATTTATCCGGCCGACGATCCGTATGTAACCTCGGTGGGCGGCACAGACCTGTCGACGGCTTCGGCAGGAGGGGCATGGGCCTCAGAAACCGCGTGGTCAGACAGCGGCGGCGGCATTTCGCCGGACAAGTATGCGATTCCCTCGTGGCAGGTGACGGCGGCGGCAAGCTGCTCCAGCTGCTCGCAGAGCTATCGCAACGGTCCTGACGTATCAGCCAACGCCAACTTCACCTATTACGTGTGCGCCGACCAGACCACATGCACGGCCAACGAATATGGCGGCACCAGCTTTGCCGCGCCGTTGTGGGCCGGCTACCTGGCCCTGGTGAATCAGCAAAGGGCGAGCAACGGCAACGGGCCGCTCGGCTTCGTCAATCCCAGTCTGTATCTGATTGGCGATACCGGAGGCACGACCTACACCACGGCCTTCCACGACATCACCAGCGGCAGCAACGGCTACTCGGCAGCATCCGGGTACGACCTGGCCACCGGCTGGGGCAGCCCCAACGGCACCGGCCTGTTCAATGCGCTGGCAAAGAGCGGGACGGCTGGATTCGCGGTGAGCGCGCTGCCCACTTCGCTCTCCATCGCGGCGGGTGGCTCAGGCAGTGCTACTGTCGTCAGCACCACGACCGGCAGCTTCGCATCCGCCGTGTCGTTGTCGGCGACAGGCGCGCCCACGGGCGTGACCATCAGCTTCAGCCCAACGTCGATCACGGGAACTGGAAACTCGGCCATGTCGATCGCGGTGGGTTCAACGGTTGCGGCCGGCACGTACACGATCACGATCAAGGGAACCAGCGGCAGCACCACCTCAACCGCAACGGTTGTGCTCACGGTTACCGCCGCGCCGGCGGGCAGCTTCAGCATCTCCGTTTCGCCCAGCTCGGGAACCCTCAATCAGGGCCAGAGCGGCTATGCGACAGTGACGACCACGACCTCCGGTTCGTTCAACGCGGCGATTTCGCTGTCGTACTCGACACTGCCTTCGGGTGTGACTGCGAGCTTTAGTCCGGCATCGATCGCGGCGCCGGGTTCGGGCTCCGCGCACTTCAATCTGACGGTTTCAAAGACCGCTCCGATCGGCACGTATCCCATCACGATTACGGGAACGGGCGGAGGCGTGACGAAAACCACGACGCTTACCTTCGGAATATTGAAGTAGTGCGTCAGCAGCTCAACAAAAAGGCCCGGACTCGAATGGTCCGGGCCTTTTTGGGTTCAGCAACTCTGGAACCGCTGTAGCGCCGCAAAGACGCCTGCTTTCGCTTGATGTGCCGCGCGCGCTCAGCATCGCCTTTATGATCATAATGAACCATACCGGGCGAGAATTCTTTACCGGCGCGGCAACCGGGTGTAAACTTGGCCCGCACTCAAATACCAGCTTGGTGACCCCGGCTTATTGAGAGATCATCCCGCTTTTCCTTTCCGTGCGGATAAACCTCCTACCTGGACCAAGCGGAGTGAAAGATGTCGAAAATCTTCATCAGTCATTCCAGCGAAGACCGGGGACAAGCTGCGCGCCTGCTGGCATGGCTGCACGACCAGGGGTTCGTCTCGACATTTCTCGATTTCGATGAGGAGCGTGGCATCCAGGCCGGCGCCGATTGGGAGCGCACGCTCTACCGCGAGATTTCCAGCGCTGAAGCGGTGGTTCTGATCCTGACCAAGAACTGGTTCGCCAGCAAATGGTGCTTCGCGGAATTCACGCAGGCGCGCGCCCTGGGTAAGGCCATCTTCCCTCTCGTCGAGTCGCCCGCCGGTGAGACCTTTGTCTCGTCCGACATTCAGCACCTGGATCTCATCAAGGATCGGGAGGGCGGGCTGCTGCGCCTTCTGTCGACGTTGCGAAAGATCGATCCCCACGACTTCCCATGGGACCCCAAACGGCCGCCCTATCCGGGACTGCTGGCCTTCGATGAGGCCGACGCAGCCATCTACTTCGGCCGCGACGACGATATTCGCCGCCTGATCGAGCGCCTCAATGCCCGGCGTGCACAGGGCGGCGAAAAGCTGGTTTTGGTGTTGGGCGCTTCCGGTTCCGGAAAGTCTTCATTGCTACGCGCCGGGGCCATGCCTCGCCTCAAGCGCGATCCCCACAATTGGATTGTGCTGCCGCCGTTTCGCCCTCATGAGCACCCACTTGACGAGTTGGCTCAAGTGGTGGCAAACGGTCTGGACCAGGCCACCGATTGGCGGCGATGGCGCGACGCGTTTGCGGGCGGCGATTTCGCGCATTCGCTTTCCGATCTGACGCGGGATCTGCGTGCGGTGCATAAGGAAAACGAGGCCCACATTCTGCTGGCGATCGACCAGGGCGAAGAACTTTTCACCGGAGCAGATGCGGCGCAGACGGATCAGTTTTTCCGCGTGCTCAGCGCGATGCTTGACGAGCGGCTGCCATTCCTGGCCGTGATGTCGCTGCGCTCCGATTACCTGGGCCACCTGCAGCAGGAGCAGCGCCTCGAAGCCTCCTTCGAGCAATTCTCCCTGAAGAACATGCCTCTGGAGCGGGTGCGCCAAATCATCGAAGGACCGGCCAAAGTTGCCGGAGTCACCGTGGAAGAGGGCCTGGTGACAGCGGCCATGGCCGACGCGCGCACCGAAGACGCATTACCGCTGCTGGCATTCGTGCTGCGCGAACTGTATGACCGGTTCGCGAGCACTGGCTACTTGACCGCGGAGGCCTACCGGGCGCTGGGAGACCAGCAGGCGCAGCTCTCGCCGCTCGAAAACGCCGTCCGCCGCAAGGCAGACGAGGTGCTGGCCAAGGCCAAGCCGGCGCCGGAGGATTTGGACGCACTGAAGGAAGCATTTATCCCGGCCATGGTGCGGGTCAATCCCGAAGGCGAATACGCGCGCCGTCCCGCGCCCATGGAATCGATCCCGCCTCGCGCCCTGCTGCTCATCGAGCGCCTGGCCAAGGCGCGCCTGCTCATCATCCGGGAGGAGCAGGGAGCGAAAAAAGTGGAAGTTGCGCACGAGGCATTGCTGCGCAATTGGCCGCTGCTGCGCGCATGGCTCGACGAGGAGCGCGACTTCCTCGTCGGCAAGGCGCAGTTGGAACAGGATCTGCTCGATTGGGAGAGCGCGGCGCCGGAGCATAAATCGGATGCCCTGCTCACCGGTCTCAAGCTGACGCGAGCGCGTATGTGGCTGCTGGCCAAGCCGCACCAGCTCACCGCGCGCGAGCGCGAGTTTATTCAGGCAAGCGCGGCGCACCAGGAAGCAGAAGCCGCGCAACGGGAGCGGGCACGGCGGCGCGTATTGCGGGGAACGATTGCCGCCGCGGTGATCCTGGCCATTGTGGCTGCCGCAGCTCTTTGGGAAGAGAATCTGGCGACTTCCAGGCAGTACGCGGCGCAGTCGATGCGAGACTCCTCGAGCGATCTTGGCGCGGCGCTGCAGGAGGCGGTGGCGGCCTGCAAGCGGGCCCACATCAGCGAGGCTGAAACGGCGCTGAACAAGGCCCTGGTCAACCCGCGGGAACGCTTCATCCTGCATCACAAGAAAGTCGTCAATTCCGCCGCCTTCTCTCCCGACGGCATGCGCATCGTCACGGCGAGCGATGACAATACGGCGCGGTTGTGGGATGCCGGCAACGGCCATCTGCTGGCCACGCTTACAGGGCATGCGGGTCCGGTCAATTCCGCCGTCTTCTCGCCTGACGGCAAGCGTATTGTCACGGCCAGCGCTGATGGGACGGCGCGGGTGTGGGATGGCGGCGACGGCCGGCCGCTCTTCCCGCTCACCGGGCACAAAGGTGCGGTCAAGTCCGCCGTCTTCTCTCCTGACGGCAGCCGCATCCTGACAGCCAGCGCCGATGGGACGGCGCAGGTGTGGAATGGCGGCGACGGCCGGCCGCTTTTCCCGCTCACCGGGCACGAAGGCGCGGTCCTCTCCGCCGTCTTCTCTCCCGATGGCAAGCACATCGTCACGGCAAGCGCTGATGAGACGGCGCGGGTGTGGGATGCCGGCGACGGCCGGTCGCTTTTCCCGCTCACCGGGCACAAAGGTGCGGTCAATTCCGCGGTCTTCTCTCCCGACGGCGAGCGCATCGTCACGGCGGGCGATGACATGACGGCGAAGGTGTGGGATGCCGGAAACGGCCATCTGCTTTTCACGCTTGCCAGCCATCGTGGCCGCGTCGTTTCTGCCGTCTTCTCGCCTGACGGCAAGCACATCGTCACGGCCAGCGCCGATAAGACGGCGCGGGAGTGGGATGCCGGCAACGGCCAGCTGTTGCTCGAGCTCACCGGGTTCATGGATCCGGTCGTTTCCGCCGTCTTCTCTCCCGACAGCAGCCGCATCCTGACGGCAAGCGATGACTGGACGGCGCGGGTGTGGGATGCCGCCAACGGTCATCAACTGGCCATGCTCGCCGGGCTCACTGACAAGGTCCGTTCGGCCGTCTATTCGAGCGACGGCAGCCACATTCTTACGGCAAACGCCGATGGGACGGCGCGGGTGTGGGAAGCCGGCGACGGTCATCTGTTGGCCACGCTCGCCGGGCACACAGCTCCGGCAATTCCGGTCAATTCCGCCGCCATCTCTCCCGACGGCAAGCGCATCGTTACGGCAAACGCCGATGGGACGGCACAGGTGTGGGACGCCGGCAGCGACCAGCCGCTGTTCACCCTTGCCAAGCAAAACGGCGCGGTCGATTCCGCCGCCTTCTCTCCTGACGGCAAGCGCATCGTCACGGCAAACGCCGATGGGACAGCGCGGGTGTGGGACGCAGGGGATGGCCAGCCGCTTTTCCCGCTCACCGGACATACTGGCCGGGTCAATTCCGCCGCCTTCTCACCCGACAGCAAGCGCATCGTCACGGCAAGCGCTGACAAGACGGCGAAGGTGTGGGATGCCGGCAACGGCCATCTGTTGCTCGAACTCAAGGAGTTCACAGATGTGGTCCATTCCGCCGCCTTTTCCCCTGACGGCAAGCGCATTGTCACGGCAAGCGATGACAAGACGGCGCGGGTGTGGGACGCGCAGGATGGCCATCTGCTGTTGACGCTCAGCGGACACACGGATGTGGTCCTTTCCGCCGCCTTTTCCCCCGACGGCAAGCGCATTGTCACAGCCAGCGGTGGCAAAGACCATACCGCGCGGGTTTGGGACGCCGGCAACGGCCGTCCGCTGCTGTTGCCGCTCGCCGGGCACACAGAACCAACCAATTCCGCCGTCTTTTCCCCTGACGGCAAGCGCATTGTGACGGCGAGCGATGACAAGACCGCGCGGGTGTGGGATGCCAGCAACGGCGATCTCGTGGCCACGCTTACCGCACACACTGGTGCCGTCAAGTCCGCTGTTTTTTCCCCCGATGGCAGGCGCATCGTCACCGCGAGCCAGGACGGAACTGCGAAGATACTCATGGTGGACTTCGCCGAACTTCTGACGCAGGCGAAGCAATTTCTGCCCGTCGACTCCGGCAACTGAGCGCGGCGCGTGGCGTTGCACGAACCAAGAACCGAGAACGAAAGACCCATCGCAAGCAGAACAGAGGAGATACCGATGAGATTCGGTCGAATGGCGTGGATAGTGGTGATCTGCGCGGGCGCGGTCGTGGCGCAGGCGCAAAGCTGCAACGTGCAGGACTGGCGACCGATCGCGGGCGTGAGCGTGACCGCGAGCCGCAGTGGCGTTGAAATCGTTTGGCCGGGCGAACACGGCCAGCAGAACCGGGCGCGGTTTGCGCTGCGCGACGGACAGCCGGTAGTTGAGGAATTGGCTGCCCAAAAAACCGGCGGCGCGTGGATTGTGCTGGGCAAGAATCTGGAGCCGGATTTTCAGGTGACCACAGGCCGGCGCCGCATCTCGACCACCGAGCTCGATATTCTGAAGCACCTCAATAAGGACACGCCCGAGGCCGAAGAAGAGTACAAATGGAACGTTTTCTGGGATGCGCCGCTGGAGATTCCCGGCCACGACTCGCATCTTGTGGGTCCGGGCCGCACTCCCGATGAGGTGAAGCGCGCCACGGTGAGTTACAACGCAAGATCCTGTCACATAGAAAGCGACGGCGACCGCGTGAGCGTGGTGTTCAACGGCCTGGCGCTGGGCATTTTTTCGGGCGATCTGGAATTCACTGCGTACAAGGGCTCGAACCTGCTGCGCCAGGAAGCGGTGGCTAAGACCGACGCCAAAGATGTGGCCTACATTTACAAGGCCGGCCTGAAGGGCTTCGCGATCGGCGAAAACACAAAGATCGAATGGCGCGACGATGCGCAGCTTTGGCAGCAGTATGCGTTCGGCGGCGACGTGAACGAGCAGCCGGTGGATCTTGAGGCGCGCAACCGGCTGGAAATTCTCGATGCCGGCGCGGGCTCGCTCGCCATCTTTCCTGAGCCGCACAAATTCTTCTTTGCGCGCGAGAACGAGGTGAACCTGGGCTACGTGTATTACCGCAAGGACAGCGGCAGCTCATTTTCGCTGGGCGTGATGCAGCCGGAGCACGGCACAGGTTACGCGCCATGGGGGGTGAGCGACGAGGTGTGGAACCGCCGCGTCCGCGTGGCGCGGTCGCAGATCTACAATTACGCGCTCTACAACGCGCCTCCGGGCATTCTGCAGCACATGCCGGTTTACTACTACCTGAGCGCGGAGGGCGCGCGACCGACGCTGCCGCGGGTGATGGCCTACACGCACGACGACGCCTACAAACCCGTGCCCGGCTTCAAAACCGTTACCGGCCATTTCCATCTCGACTTCAATGAGATGATTCGCGACCGCGGCACTTCGGACTTCATGCCCACATGGGTTCCGGTCTTCCGCGGCCTGGGCATCAACATTGTCTATCTCGCCGATTTTCACGACGACTCCGACCTTGCCGATCCCGGCCCCAAGCGCTTTCCCGAGCAGAAGCTTTACTTTGAAGGCGCGCGCAAGATGAGCGACAAGGATTTCCTGGTGATTCCCGCCGAAGAGGTGAACACGTATCTCGGCGGCCACTGGTACCTGATGCTGCCCAAGCCCGTGTACTTCTCGCACGCCACGCCGCGGCCCGCGGACCAGACCTTCGAGGAGAATGACCCCACCTACGGGCACGTCTACCATCTGGGCTCGGTCGAGGACGTGGAAAATTTCATCAATCGCGAGCAGGGCATCCTCTGGGTGGCGCATCCGCGGACGAAAAGCTCCGCAATGTATCCCGACGTCTACAAAGATCAGGATTTCTTTTTGAGCGACCGCTTTATCGGCGGATCGTGGGAGTCGCTGCCGGTGGATCAATCGCAGGCGCGGCTGTGCGAAGTGCGGTGTTTCGGCGTGAACGACGACATGAGCAACTGGGCGCCCAAACCCAAGTTCATGCTGGCCGAGGGCGATACCTATATGAAGGTGCCGAGCGACGAAACCTATCCGATGCTGGCGATCAATTACCTGAAGCTCGACAAGGTCCCGGCCTGGAACGAGAGCTGGGCGCCGGTGGTCGAGGGCATTCGCAGCGGCAATTTCTTCGGAACCACGGGTGAGATTCTCTTCCACAAGTGGGGCATTGAAGGCGCGGGCGCGAAGAGCGTCTACACGGCCAGCATCGAATACACCTTCCCGCTGGAATTTGCGGAGCTGGTTTGGAGCGACGGTGCGAAGGTCGACCGCAAAATCATCCGGCTCACCGATACCGAGCCTTTCGGCACAAAGACCTTTCGCATCCCGTTCGATGCGCGCGGCAAGAAGTGGGTGCGCTTCGACGTGTGGGATGCCGCGGGCAACGGCGCGTGGCTGCAACCGGTGACAGTGAAGTGAAAGAACAGCTACTAGCTGCCAGCTTCTAGCCACTAGCTGCATCGTGCAGGTCTCCGCCGTAACGGATAAATCGGAGGCCCGCGTTTTCGCGAGCCTCCCGACATCTGCAAGATTGAACTAGAAGCTAGTAGCTAGCAGCTAGAAGCTTGCTTCTAATACTTCGACTTGATCGCGTACGTCAGCCCCATCGTGAACTGAAACGAATTCGGCTTGGACGGCGAAGTTGAAGCAGTTCCTATGAACGGCACATTGGCCAGGTAACTATCCAGCGTCCCCACCGAGAAACTGAAGTTTTTATACAACGGGAATGCCAGCGAATCTACCTCGGCCGCCGAGTAGGCTTTGGGATGGTTATAGGCGGGTATGTACGCAAGAGACTGCGTGTAGGTAGCCAGCTTGAGGTGCAGAACGTAGTTCGCAGCAAACGTCGAGCCAATCAGGCTCAGATTTATGCCACCTGTGCCCGGAATGAACGTCTGTTCCTCAAACTGCGCGGTGCCCTTCAGATCGAGCTCCGATTTCGGAGTCTTCCTCGCGGTCCATCCGATGCCCCCACCGTAGATTTGCTGCAATTGCAGGTCCTGTGAGTAGCTGTGGTCGAAGGCCACCAGCCCCAGCGCGTAGACACGCGGCGAGAAATATTGGTCGCGCTCCGCGCCGACGTGCAGGATGGAGGACTTGGTCGTAACCGCGGGCACCTGAATGAACCCGGTGCTTGGATAAGTCGCCGGATACTTGTAAGCCGGCTGGGTGATTTTGCCGTACGCTTCGTTGAAGCCGAAGATTGTCCTGTTGCGCGTCGCGAGCCAATTCACCGTGGGGACCGTCCGCACCAGGGTCACTGCGCCGTTAAACGTAAATTGGTTCTCCGTTGCCGACACAATCGTCGCACCCGCGGTAGCCGCGCCGTTCCATGCCTGGAAGAAACCAGGCTCGTGATTGATCGCCTTGTCGAGCGCGGTGCTGTCCATGATGTACTGTGCCTTCGCCACCGAAACGAGTTCAGGCGTCGCAGCGCTTTCAGTATGCACGGTTAGCGTATTGGCCTCGACGTCGAATGTGCCCGTCGGGAACTGCACAGTTTGTTTCTTCTTTCCCGTGGCAACAGTCTGGCTGAGGACGCCGAACTTCCCGGAGACGTGAAGTTCCTTGATTTTGTCCCAAGCCAGGGTAACGTCGCCCAGCGGATCGCTGTGGAAAGTGACTTTGCCGCCGGTTTCGCTCACGAATTTCCCGTGCAGAGTGTCGCCGTTGCTCAAAATGAGCACGTCGGGCGCGGGGTTTGGCGTTGCCGGTTTGCTCTGCGCCGCGCAAATCTCGACCGCACTCGCCACGGCGATCAACGACGCAAACCGAACACATCGAAAAAACCAGCGGAAGAAAGTACGCGCGGGGTGCGTGCTCATAAGGATTCAGACCTCACTTAAGATGATGCGGCGAAGGCAGGGCCTCCTTCCGCGTTGGAACTCAATTATTGTATTCTGCGATGCGTCTCCGAGGTACTCAGGTTACCGCGGTGTGCCGGCGCTGCGCCAAATGCCGACGATTTCCGCAACCTTACCCAATTGCGGCTCATGCGTCTGGCGTCTGGCGTAGACTAGTTCAAAGATTGCGCAACACCTTTTCGGAGCTGGCAATGCCCAAGGCTGTTTCATACGCCCAATGGTCTTTGCAGCCGTATTGCATAGGCCTCAAGCTGCGCTCACTGCGCAACAGCAAACGGCTCACCCTCTCCCGGCTGGCGGCCGAAACCGGGCTTTCCACGGCACTGCTCTCCAAGCTCGAAACCGACCGCATGATTCCCACGTTGCCCACGCTGGCCACCATTGCCCGCGTCTACGGCGTGGGCATGGATTACTTCTTCAACGAGCCCTCGCGCCACAAGCTCTCCATCACGCGCAAAGCGCATCTGCAGGGCAACGGGCGCGGCATGGATCAGGTGAAGGTAACGCCGTTGAACGCCGATGGTGAAGGATTCCGGCTGGTGGCGCAGGTGGTAGAGTTCCCGCCCGGCGGCTCGACCGTGGCCATGAACGCGTTTGAGGAAACCGGCGCTGTGATTTATGTGCTCGAGGGACGCCTGCGCCTGGACGCGGGCGCCATGCACGAAGTGCTCGAGACCGGCGATTGCGCGTGCATGGAGAGCGAGATGCCGCTGGCCTGGAGCGCTGCCGACAAACATCGCTGCCGGGTTCTGGCGGTGCTGCCCAGGGCCACCCCCTGAGCAAACGCGAACCGGCCCTCACCGGCCCCTTTACAAGCAACCGGTTCCCCGAATTTGCTTTGCCGGGAAGCCAACCCCGCTGCGGAGCGTGCTTTGCCACCTGCGGTGCCAGTCGGTACTATGATTTGGACCTTCAAGGACAACTCACGATGCGACCCAATGCCAAATTGATGAAAGCCACGCTGACCGGGGCCTTGGGTGGTCTGCTTTTCGGCTTCGACACAGTTGTCATCGCGGGCGCGATTGATGCGCTGGTCCGCCTCTATGGGTTGAGTCCACAGAACAAAGGATTCACGGTGGCCATCGGACTGGTGGGCACCGTGATCGGCGCGCTGGGCGCAGGCCAGGTGGGCCAGCGGCTGGGCAGCCGCGAAACTCTGCGCCTGACGGCGCTGCTCTACGTTGCCTCAGCCCTCGGATGCGGCCTCGCATGGAACTGGCCGTCGTTCCTGGTCTTCCGCTTCATCGGCGGTCTCGGTATTGGCGCATCGTCCGTGCTGGGGCCGGTATACATCGCCGAACTCGCTCCGGCAAAGTGGCGCGGGCGTCTCGTGGCTGCTTTTCAATTCAATGTGGTGTTCGGCATCCTGCTGGCCTACACCTCGAACTACTTCATCCGTACCCTCCACTTGGGCGCGGCTGAGTGGCGCTGGCAGGTGGGCATCGCAGCGGCGCCGGCTTTGCTCTTCCTCGCCCTGCTCTTCGGCATTCCGCGCAGCCCGCGCTGGTCGGCTTCGCGCAACCGGATGGACGAAGCGCTCACAATTCTGAAGACGATGGGGGACCCCGATCCCGAGGCGGAGCTGGCCAGCATCCAGACGGCGATCAGGCAGGAACACGCCACCGAACACGAAAGGGTCTTCCAGTGGAAATACCGCTATCCGCTTTTCCTCGCCATCTCCCTCGGTGCCTTCAACCAGCTCGCCGGCATCAACGCGATTCTCTATTACTTGAACAACATCTTTGCGGCTGCCGGATTCAGTCAAATCTCGAGCGATCAGCAGGCCATCGTGATCGGCGCAACCAACCTTTTGTTCACCATCGTCGGCATGTCGCTCATCGACAAGCTGGGCCGCAAGACGCTTCTGCTCGTCGGCGCGGCCGGTTGCTCTAGCTGTCTCGCCGGTGTCGCGTGGGTGTTCAGCACGCATTCGCATCCCGGCGCGCTGCTCTGGCTGCTCGTTACTTTTATTGCATTCTTCAGCGTTTCGCAGGGAGCGGTCATCTGGGTCTACATTGGCGAGATTTTTCCCACCTCGGTACGCGCCAAGGGCCAGGGAGCGGGCAGCGCCAGCCACTGGTTCATGAACGCCCTCATCGCGCAGATGTTTCCCGTTGTCGTCAGCAGGATGAGCACCGCTACGCCGTTCGTATTCTTTGCCGCGGCTACGGTGGTCCAGTTCATCGTGGTCGCGTTGTTCTTCCCCGAGACCAAGGGGCAGACGCTGGAGCAGTTGCAGCGCAAGCTGATGCGCGCGTAGCGAAGTTGCGCCCGTGCCCCATCCTTTCCGCGTTCTCTGCGGAAAGGGTGGGAGACCGCGAAGGTAGATGCGGAGATTTTTCACCCACCGCGGGTTCCCACTGACGATGGCTTACGTAACGCGTAGAACGCGTTCAAAGCCCCGCTTAGACGTAGGGCTTACACCGACTCGATGGCGTGAATGTTCTCCGCCACTTCCTTTTTCAGTGTCTCCGCATCGCCGTGGAAGAGCCTGCGTTCGCGCGCGGGCAGCGTCTCCAGCAGGTTGCTGAACGGCGTGGTTTCGCAACCCGGAAACGCGGCGAAGCCGATGCTGGAGGCCATGGCGCAGCTCACCTTCACCAGTTCCGTTACATCCCACGCGCCGTCGGTGCGCCGCGCCTCATGATGCTGCGAGACCACGGCTTCGAATTCCTCCGGGAGCTTCCAGTCGCCGATCAACTGGCGTCCGGTCTCGCAGTGATCCCAGCCGAAGAGCTCGCGCTCGGCTTCGAGCAGGGTTGCCGAGGCTCCCTGATGCTTCTCGAGCAGCGCGGCATAGGCTGCGGGCTGGATCAGCGCCAGGCCCATGCGCCCCACGTCGTGGAGAATGCCGGCGGTAAAGGCCGTGTCTTTGTCAATGAAGCCCATCGCCGCCAGCCGCTGCGCGACGACGGCGCACCCCAGATTGTGCCGCCACAGATTGCGCATCGCGGGGTAGCTCATGGTCTTGCCCAGATAGGCGCGCACGCCCACCGTGACGCACATGCCTTGCAGCGTGTTGGCGCCCAGCACGGCCACGGCCTGCAGAATGCTGGTGGAGGGATAACGCGGCGCGTAGAGCAGGGAATTGGCGACGGTGAGCACTTCGCTGGCGAATGCCGGATCGGACGAAATGAGATCGCACAACTGATGCAGCTGCACGTTCTCATCCCTGGCCAGCTGCAGAACTCTGACGGCCACCTGCGGGAAAGGCGGAAGCCGCAGATGCGCCCAGGGCATTGTGGCCGCTTGCCCGTGCCTCTCATCCATTCCCACCGCAGCACCTCCTTCGGGTTCACGCGCCGATGTGCACGAAGATTGCTTTGGGCGCGATCGCGAAGACGCCTGTTGTTGCCGGAGCGGAGCACCGCCTGATGCACCGGTCGCACGCATTCCGATAACTGGTTCTTCGGCAGCAGGCAGGAATTTCTAGAGGCGGGAATCGCGCATGAGGCAGGAGGCGGCGCAAGGTAACTTATTTTGGCGTCCAGTTTCGGCCATCGGTACTCACCCACGTCTGATTCTTGTCATTTGAAAGTTCAAATAATACAGGGGGTGAAGGTGCGAGGCCGGCATCGGCGGAGGAACCGCCCGACGTCCCGTTTTGAGCGGCTGGAGCAACCAGCATGGCGCCATGGAATTGACCCTGCCACCGCACCGCGACGGCGCGCCCCGTCCACCGCGTGGTGATGCGCTCCCACGTAGCACCGTGGTCCTCGCTCAAAAACAATGCGCCCGCCTTGTCGATGGCCAGCAGAAAATGCCCGCCGGAAGCGATGGAGACGGTTGCCAGTCCACTGGGCAGTGGCATCGGCTTCGGGGGAGTGGTGACATCCCGGGAGGATTTGATTTCTAACGTGGGAGCGGGCTCTGCGGCTGGCTGCGTCTCGAGCGGCGGCGCTGCAGTGACCGTGACGGTTTGCGCGGCGCTGGCCGGTGGGGCCGCGTTGGCTCCGTGCACCGCGGCGGGCGCGGCCTTGGACTTCAATGCGCGCATGCGCGGCGTGTCCACTTCTGCCTGGCGCTGCTGTTCGGCTTGTTGCTGTTTTTCCTCCCACGCGCCGGAGGCCGGCTGCGCGTAAGCAGGGCGCATGGCGCCTGCTGTCAACCCGGGAGGCGCTTGCATCGCCTCCGCTTGAGAGCGCGGCTGCGCTTCGCGCATGGCTTCCACTTGATCGGTGGCTCGGGTCTCAGGGGCTGTGGGCGCGGAGGCTTCGGACTCTGACGGCATTCGCGCAGCAACCACAAGCGGCGCCGGCGCGGGCAGGGGTTCTTCTGCGGCGGGATGCGTGTGCTTCGCGGTGTGCGCCGGCGGAATCGCGGGAGCGGCCGCAGCCGGCGGCTCAGCTTTTGCCTGCTCCGTTGGCGCAGGCGTTGAGGCCGGCGCTTCGCCCTGGGTAGGATTTTGCTCTGCAATCTTGATGTCTGGTCCATGCCGATTCGCATTCTCGATATGGACGGAGATCGTCGTCACGGCAAAGGCAACTGCGACAGCAGCCGGAACCCAGACCAGCCGCCACTGTTTCCACCACGCATTGGGTGCAATGGTCTTGCGCGGCGCAACCGGCGTCGCAACCTCGACCTCCGCCGCTTCGCGCGCCAGCGCCACTACCTGGCGGCAACGTCCGCAGACGGCCAGATGCGCCAGCACCTCGGCGCGCTCCCGCTCTTGAAGCGCCTGCTCTGAAAATGCGCTCAGGCTCTCCGCATCGGGATGAAATCCGTGTTGGCTGGTCGCAGTCATGACGCCGCCTGTTCCTGGAACGCTTCCGATTGCGAATTTTGCAGCAGTTTTTTCAGGTTCACCTCCAGGTCGCGTGCGTCTGCGCCCATCGCCTCGTTCGCTTGCCGCCGGCTCATGCCGCTGCGTTCTAAATCCTTCAGAATTTGCTTGCGGATCTGGTCCGCCGTGCGGTGCAGCCTGCGGCTTACCGTGGCCTCATGCACGCCGAGCACGCATCCAATCTCGAGCAAAGTCTGCCCGTCAAGATAATACGCCGCGAGAAGATAGCGCTCTTCGGCCGCGCGGCCGCTCACGGCCTGTGCAATCGCCCGCTCCAGCAGCGAGAGCTCGCGGGCCGGCGTTTGCGGCGGAGGGTCGGGTGCCGGCGCGTCCAATTCGTCGATACCATTGGACCGCGTAAGCGGCTCCTCGCGGCGCGTCCGCCGATAGTGATCCACGTGACGCTGCGCCAGTGTAGTGCGCAGCCAGCCCATCAGCGAGCCACGCCCGCGGTAGGAAAGCAGCGGACAGCGCCGTTGGCCGTCGCGCACGTTCAATCCATAGAGCTCGGCGTAGAGTTGATCGGCCAGATCGCGGCCCAGAGTTTCGTTGCCGGTGATGGCGATGGCGGCGCGTGTGAGCGGCTGCCGGTAGACGGCGATAAAGTGCTCCCATGCGCGCTCGTTCCCGCGGGCGCAGGCGCGCGCCAGCGCGAGATCGGCCACGCACAGTCCGCGAAAGAAGGTTTTTTCTTGGTTTTGGGTTGCCGTTGTGGCATCAGACAGCCCAAAGTTCTGCGCCATTCCCGCCTCGAGGAGAATTTGCTCGAACTCGTCGCGGGTCAGGCCCCAACGGGCCGCATCGCAGCCGCGCCACAGCTCGGCGGCCAGGGCCGGGTCGAGACTTAGATCGGGGACGCAATCGGGCGCGCCCGTTTCCTTCGGGATCCCAGTCTCCGCTGCGCTGGCTGCGGATTCGGTTGGCGCCATTCCCACGCCCTCACGATACGCCAAAGATAAGGTTCCAGAAAAACTCTGCAAGAAGCTGCCTGCTGACCGTTCGACGGTTGAAGGCGTCCCTGGGGAATCAGGGGCAGTGGAGGAGAGTGATGAAAAACCTGGGCAGATTGGGACTGGTGGCCGCGCTGCTTTTCGCGCTCGCGGCATGGATGCACGGGAATGGCGTGAAAGCCGCCGGTGGGCCGGGAGACGGCGCGAGCAGCCCCTACCGCGTGCTGGCTCCGATTGAGAGTGGCAACCTGTTGTTGTTCCCCGTGGTGCGGGCCGATGGAAAATTCACCATGGAAACGCCGTTCATCACCCTCGACGAGGGCCTGAAGAGCGGCGAAGTGGAAGTGACCGAAGCGGGACGCGCACGCGGCCTGGTGCGGCCGCGGGGGACCGTGGAACCACAGAACTCCTATCGAGGCGACGAGGTAAACACGCTGGTCCTCGTGAACCACTCCAAGCGGCCGTTGCTGCTGCTCGCGGGCGAAGTAGTCACAGGCGGCAAACAGGATCGCATTGTCGCCAAGGACCGCATTGTTCCCGCCGACGCAGACCCCATCGATCTCTCGGTATTCTGCATCGAGCCCGGCCGCTGGACCGAAAGCTCGCCCGAATTCGGCGCGTCAGACAAGTCGGCCTCTCACAGCTTTATGGTTCAGCCCGAGGTACGCGAGCGCGCCATGGTCGACCGGGACCAGCAGCAAGTGTGGGACTCGGTGCATGGCACGATGTCGAAGATGGAGGCGGCTGCGGCTCCGCCGGCCTCCGTTTCCGGCGGAAGCGGCGGGCCCATGTACGAGGCCGTGCCGCCAATGGCGCTTGGTACTACAAGCTACGCCAAAATGATGGAGAATCCGGCCATCAGCCAGAAGGTGGATGAGGCTGCCGCTCCAGTGATGAAGGCGCGCGAAGAGGTGCTGGCCAAATTGCGTGACGAGCACGCAGTGGGCGTTGTGGTTGCCGTGCGCGGCCAGATTGTGTGGGCCGACCTCTTTGCTTCGACCGATCTGCTGGCGCGCTACTGGACCAAGCTGGTTCGTTCCTACGCGGCGGAAAGCCTTACCGAAGGCGAGAATCACGCCGCGCCCAGCGTGGCCGATGCGCAGCACTTCCTCGACATGCCTTCAGGCGGAACGGAAAACAGCGAAGGCGAAGTGGGCATCTATCGCTATCGCGAGCTGAAGAGCGGAAACACGGAGACCTTTGTGCTGGAATCGCTGCTGCCCGGCACGGGTTACGACGTGCACATCAGCAAGATGAAGCTGATTGAAGAGGCGCAGCGTGCGCCGAAGCCCCGCCCGATACGCCCGCATCCAATGAATCCGGAACCGAATGACCCGCCCGTAATCAACCCGCATCCGATCTACGAGCCGCAGAACTTTCGCCCCGATGTCTATTACTAAAATGTCGATCATCGAGTGGTGTCACGCCTTCTGCCGCGCACGCGCTACACGCGGCGCGGCGATGAGCGTGAAGGCAAGCAGAAAAATGGAAGCGGCAATGTAGGCCAGGTGGCCGTGGCGCAAATCTTCGGTAACCAGCTTGATCGCGACCAGGGCGAGCGCCGCGTAACCCAGCCGCGTCAGCTCCCGGCGGTGCCGGTGTGCGCCGCCAGAGACCAGCACCAGCGCCGCCGCGCACAGCGTTACGGTACGGATCAATGCCAGGTGATGCGCGGCGGGCATCACGCGCAGCGCGACGAGCGCAATGAGCCCGTCGACGAGCAACGCTGTTACGGCGCCAGCTGCCAGGGCGGCAAAGCCGAGACGCAGCGCCTGTGCGGCCCATTGCTTGTCCCCAATTGGACGCCCGAGGGCGTAGCACAATACCGCGCACATCGCGATCAGCCACACGCCCGCGGCCGGCGCGCCGCTCGGCGTACCAACGAGGGCAATCGCCAGAAAAGCAAGCAGCCCCGAAGCCGCCGCAGCGGCCAGCAGAAACACCATTCCGTAGAACTCAAAGACCGCCCAACGCTCCCGCCTGCTCAAACCCACTGCCGCCAGCGCAGCCGCGCCCAGCAGCGGGATCAAAATCAACGGCGGCAGACGCAGGAAGCTGCCGGCGAGGAGCAACGCCGCGGCCCATGCGGCAAATACGGCTGCGTTACGCGAATTGGGTGCGCGCGCGAAGACTGTGAAGACCATGGCGTAACACGCGGGGGAAAGAACCAGGCATGCCACGCCGAGAATTGCCAATCCGGCCGGCTGACCGAAGTCCGCCAGGCTGACTGAAGCAAGCAGAAACGCAAGGACGGCCTGAATGATCGCGAAAACTGCGATGGGCCGCGCGTAAAGAACCGTTTTGACACCCACACTCGCCGCATACAGGGCAAACACTGCGATGCCGGGAGCGAGCAGTGCGCCGCGGCTCAGCGCCGGGTAGCCCTCGTGACCAGTCTGTCCGGCGAAATAGACGTAGATGAGAATCCAGATGGCTGCGTCGGCGGCGAGCGCGACCAGCGCACCCGCCTCAGGCACGCGATCGCACCCCGGCACAAACTCGAAGACCGCGCCGAGAATCAGCAGCACCACCACGAAGGGCAGAAGAACGTGCGAAGCGATGGCCAGCGCCAGCGCCAGCGCGGCTGCTGCGGCGCTCGCCACGCGCACCACCGGCTTGAGATCGCGCGGCGTGAAGGCGGCCAGAGCAAGGGCCGCGAGGGCAAAGCTGCAGACCACTACCGCGGCGGCAGCGGCAGGCAACACATTGAAGCGCAGGGTCAGCTCCCAAAGCATGGGAGCGAGGATGAGCGCGGATGTGCCGGCATAAATGGAGTTGGTGAAGCGCGGCCCGCCGCGCACGCGCGCCGCCCAAACCAGCCAGAGAAATGCATACGCGATGCCCGCAGCAGCGACGGTCAGACGCGGAAGAGCGCTGGTCTCCTCGACGGCACGCAACACATACGCGCCGGCAATGCCCAGCAGAGCTTTGCCCAGCACCGGGAAGAGATTCCCCGGCTGCGCGGGAGGTTCGACGGCCGCGGACGCGGCGGCGAGCGCCGATTCAACTTCCGCGAGGGGATGCGGCCAATCAGCAGCGAGCGGATGCTCGAGGGCATCGACACGCTGCTCCAGCGCTTCCAGGCGATTTCTAAGTCGCTCGATTTCGTCGGGAAGATCGTTCATCATGCACGCCCGATCCCTCGCGGGAGTTCCAACTCAGTCGCCCGCCGCGGCCTGGTGCAGGCTCTTCTCGGGCCACGGAGGCAGCAGCTTGACCAGCGCCCACAGGAAGAGCAGGGGCAGAATGGTCAGCCCGATGGCTACCAGCAATCCCTCGCGCGAAACCATCTCCATCTTGTAGGTGGTGTAGCCGAGAAAGCTCTTGGAGAAAAGCTGCCCGCCGATCACCACGTTCCAGCGCATGGCAAAAATGCCCATCAGCGCCAGGCATCCCGACAGCACGTACAAGCGCTTGCGCACCGCTTCGCGCAGATGAATCACCTGGGTGAGGAACAGCAGCACCAGCGGCGTTAATGTGCCGAGGCAGATCTGGATCACGATGTGAGGAATGTAGAGCCGCGTATGCACCATGAAGTCGAGGCTGCGGAACGACTCGTCGGCCTCGTAGATGCGATGAATCAGGTCCAGCATCTCCAGGCTGAAGTCGATGATGAAGATATAGAACAGGTACATCGCAATGGTGTCTACGCAGCGCATGTCGATGGTCAACTTGCGCAGCTTTGTGGTGGCCATGTAGAGCAGCATGACCGCAGCGACGCCCGACACCATGGCCGAGAAGATGAACACCACGGGCATGAGCGGCGACGACCACCAGGGATTGGCCTTGATCGACCCGAAAATGAAGCCCACGTAGCCGTGCAACAGGAACGCCGAGGGAATGCCGACCAGGGTTACGATCCAGCCCACCTTGTCGTCGATGCGCAGCGAGCGTTCACTGATGTTGCTCGAGCCCAGCGTCATGATCTTGTAGATCACGCGCAGCAGGCCCTTCGATTGCTGCGACAAAATCACGATGTCGCGGCGATAGTCGAGCCAGATCTCGAAGACGAGAACCGCCATCAGGTACCAGAGGTAAACGTAGCCGAACATGGCCATGGCCGACGTGGCGTGGGGCGTGAAGTACATCTCCGGCGAGCGCTCGGGGTGGCCTAGGTGCAACTGCAGCGGCAGCGGCGCGTCGAGCAGAAAGGCCAGCGCCGTGAGCAGCGCCAACCGGTAGGTCGGCTTCACCGCGTCCACGCGGAACACGCGCTCCAGAGACGCCAGAATGAATGCGCCCGCCACCAATCCCGTGATGAACGGGTACAAAACAATCAATATGCTCCACTGCAGAGCATATTCGTTCGGATACATGAAGCCAACAACGCCGTTCATAAGTAAAGCTCCTAGCTACTAGCTTCTAGCCTCTAGCTCGTCGTGCCAGTTCCAGCCATCCAGGCTCCCCGCTGCAAGATGCGGCTAGAAGCCAGGAGCTAGAAGCTAGAGGCTGTTTTTCTCACCGCACCGACCCATCCAGCCCGAAGTAATACGCCTTGGCGCCGGTGGCCATCTGCGGCTTCAATACCTGCACGGGATGCGTCTTCAGGAATTCATGAATGGGGTCGTTGGGATTCTTCAAATCGGCCAATTGCCGCGCTCCCGTGGGGCAAGCCTCGCAACATGCGGTGGTGAGTCCCTTGGTGATGCGGTGGTAGCACAGTGTGCACTTGTCCGCGACCTTCTTCGTGGGATGAATGTAGCGGCATCCGTATGGGCAGGCCTGCACGCAATACGCACAGCCCAGGCAGTAGGTCTGGTCTATCAGCACCACGCCGTCCGGGCTGATGAATGTCGCGCCCACCGGGCACACCTGCGTGCAGGGCGAGTCGGCGCAGTGGTTGCACATCTTGGGGACGAAGAAGTACTTGCCTGCGTCCTCCTGGGCTACCGGAAAACCCTCCTTGCCGCCGTCGGGCGAAATCACCTCGGGCGTGGTCATGTTCGTGTCCGTGACGTTGTAGCGCTCCACCCAGGTTCGGAAGTAGCCATCGGGCACGTCGTTCTCCGTTGCGCAGGCGCGCACGCAATTACCGCAGCCGATGCACTTGGGAATATTGATGAGCATGCCCCACCAGTGCTCGCTCATCTGGTAGTTGGGCGAGTCCTCGGGCGTGCCGGCCTCCACGTATTTCCAGGCCACGGCGGCGGCCGGCAAAAGAATGAGCAGATGACGCCGGCTGATGTTCATTTCGCACCTCCCGCGGCTGGGCTCACGGCCGCGTTCGATCCGATCGCCGGGCTATGGGGGTTATGACAGGTTTGGCAGGGAACTCCGCCCATGTGGTCCGATGGATCCACCTGCGGAAAGCCCTTGGGTTTGGCCGCGCTGGCCGTATGGCAGCGCACGCAAAGCACCAGGGTGTCCGGCTTCACCGGGGTCACGGACATGGGATCGTCTGCGTGGAGGAGGGTAGGAGCATCCGGGGGAGCCGGGGGAGCGATCAGGGCCAGGAAGCGCTGGTAGAGGTTCCTCTTGGGCTGCGGCGGCGCAGGCAGACGCTGATAGAGCGCACCGTGGCAAGCCTCGCAGTTCACGTGCGCATGCGCGCCCTTTGAATGGGTGTCTGCAATGTCTGTGTGGCAGCTCTCGCACGTCTGGTGCCCGGCAAACTTCACCGGGTGCTGGGCGATCTCGCCGATCGCTGCCCCGCGATAATGCCCATATTGCCCGAAGGTCTTTGGAACCACGAAGCCGCGCAGCATCAGAAACACCAGGAACGCGACCACAAAGAGCCCCGCAAACCGGAAAAGATGTCCTGCATCCTTCATGAAACGCTGTCTCCGTTCAGCCAGCGCGGGAGGGGCTTTGTGATCAGCGATGTGATCTGGCACACTCCCGACAGCTCTGACGTTAGGCATCAGGCGCGGGACTGTATGTGAGATAGCTCACAATTCGATGTGACAAGATGCACGCGGATCGATCGAGGATGGGGTCGCAGGTTCTTTGGAATGAGTAGGTGCGGCGGAATTGCCGTTCAGTGAGCGGCCGTGGTGGCCAAAAGCGGCGTTTGGTTGCCCGTCCCGACCCGCTCAACGGTGAGCACGGTGATGTCGTCGTCCTGACCGAAGCGGACGGCGCCGCAGGTAAAGAAGAATCGTTCGCGCGCTCATCCTTCCCACCACCTGCCTTCTGCCTTAACCGGAAGCGATACGATGAATCTGGAGGCAGGATGGCAAGAATTCTCGACGGCGCGGCGCTTGCCGCCGCCATCAAGCAGGAAGTGGCCGAAGAGGTCGGCCAGTTGGCCGCGCGCGGCGTCAGGCCGGGCCTCGCGGCGGTGCTGGTGGGCCACGTGGCGGCTTCGGAGATCTACGTCCGCAACAAGGTGCAGGCCTGCGCCGAGCTTGGAATCTATAGCGACCTGATCACGCCGCCCGCCGATGTAACCACGGAAGAATTGCTCGCGCTCGTCGGCGAGCTCAATGCACGCGACGATATCGACGGGATTCTCGTCCAACTTCCTCTTCCGCCACAGGTCGACTCCAAAAGGCTGCTCGACGCCATCGATCCCGCCAAAGACGTGGACGGCTTTCATCCTGTGAATGCGGGCCGCTTGCTTGCCTCCCGTCCCGCGCTTGTGCCCTGCACGCCCGCGGGCGTCATTGAGATTCTGAAGCGCAGCCACATTCCCATCGCCGGCCAGCACGCGGTGGTGGTGGGCCGCAGCGACATTGTGGGCAAGCCTGTGGCGATCCTGCTGCTTCATGAGAATGCCACCGTAACGATTTGTCACTCGAAGACGCGCGACCTGCCAGCGATTACGCGCCAGGCCGGCATTCTGGTTGCCGCCATCGGTCGCCCCGGCTTCATCACGCCGGAGATGGTCACTCCCGGCGCCACGCTCGTCGACGTTGGAATTAACCGCCTGAGCACGCGTGAGGAGTTTGACCGCTTCTTCAAGGGCGACGCCAAGCGTGAAGCGGCATTCGAAAAACGCGGCTCGACCATCGTCGGCGACATTCATCCCAAGGCCTTCGAGATTGCCGGCGCCTACACGCCCGTGCCCGGCGGCGTGGGCCTGCTGACGATTGCGATGTTAATGTCGAACACGGTGCGTGCCGCCAAACTGCGGCGGGGGCTGTAGATCGTGTTGCGCGTCGGACTGACGGGTGGGTTGGGCAGCGGCAAATCGACCGTAGCCGCCATGCTGCGCTCGCTCGGCGCGCAAGTCATCGAGGCCGATGCTTTGGGGCGCACCCTCATGGAGCCGGGCCAGCCAGTCTTTGCCGCAATCGTCGAACTCTTCGGTCCCGAGGTTGTCGGCCCCGACGGCCGGCTGAACCGCGCGCGCCTCGCCGATCTCGCTTTTCGCCACGGCTGCCTGCAGGAACTGAACGCCATCGTGCATCCGCCCGTGATCGAGGCCCAGGCGCGATGGATGGATGAGGTCTTCGCGCGCGATCCATCGGCCGTTGCCGTCATCGAGTCGGCGCTCATCTTTGAGGTGGTGCGCGATGCCCAGGCCCGCGGCGAAAAAGACAGTGTTTTAGCCGATTGGCGGCGGCGCATCGATCGCGTCATCGTCGTCACCGCGCCCGACGAGCTCAAAATCTCTCGCTACGCTGCTCGCATCCATTCATCGAGCGGCACGGAAACCAGCCTGGAAGCGATCGGAGCCGATGCACGAAACCGCCTTGCGCATCAGGTTCCAGACGCCGAAAAAGCCGCACAGACCGATTATGTGCTTGATAATTCTGGCGATATTGAATCGCTGCGCGCCCAGGTGACAGCGCTTTGGCCGCGGCTGCGAGCCGAGAGCAACAAATCCGGCCAATAACTGTCACTACAATAAGAGACGTGGCCGGTGCTTTAAAGGGGCCGGGGACAGGCGCAGTCCAAAGTGCTGCTGCATGCAATGCCTGCTCCATGCAATGGTTTTGGAATCTTTTTAAGGGAATTGAGCCATGAAATTGAGCCGCATTCTCCTCATTCTTGTGCTTTTGCTGGGCGGGTTCTGGTTGGTCACTACGTATCTCCAACCAATGCACTCCATGGGGCGCAGTTCGCTGTTCGGCAGCGGCGGGTCCACCGCGCCGCTTGAGCTCACTGAGGCCCAGGCGGCGCCGAAGTACGACGCCGAAGAAGAGAACAACATCGCAGTCTATAAAAGAGTGCTGCCCTCGGTGGTCAACATCACCTCGACGGCGCTGGTCTTCGACTTCTTTTATGGAACCGTCCCGCAGCAAGGCCAGGGATCGGGATTCATTCTCGACAAGGCCGGCCACATTCTGACCAATTTTCACGTGGTGGCGGGCGCCAATCGCGGCATTGAAGTGCAGTTGAGCGACAAGCGCAAATTCGCGGCGCACGTGATCGGCACCGACCGCACGCACGACCTGGCCCTCCTGCAGATCGATGCGCCCAACCTGCAGCCGGTAACGCTGGCCGATTCGTCACAGCTCAACGTGGGCCAGAAGGTCTACGCCATCGGCAATCCCTTCGGCCTTGCCGGCACCATGACGCGCGGCATCATCAGCGCCATCCGGCCCATTCGCAACGAAGAAGGCGCGCCGATCGAAGATGCCATTCAGACCGATGCGGCCATCAATCCCGGCAACTCCGGCGGGCCGCTGCTGAATTCGAGCGGGGAGGTCATCGGCATCAACACCATGATCGCCTCGAACGGCGCCGACCAGAGCTCGGGCATCGGCTTCGCCATCCCCATCAATACCGCCAAGGCGGTGCTTGCCGACCTGCTGAAGTACGGACGCGTCAAGCGGCCCACGCTGGGCATTGTGGATTTTCCCATCGGGCCCGATCTGGCCTCGCAGATGGGTCTCGCCGCCGATTCCGGTGTGCTCATCCAGCGCGTGCTTCCCGGCGGAGCGGCGGAGCGCGCCGGTCTGCGCGGCGGCAACGAACAGGCCTACGTGGGCAACACGCCCATCATGCTGGGCGGCGATCTGATTATCGCCATCGACGGCCAGGAGGTCCAGGATTCCCAGGACATTAACGCCATCATGGAAAAACATCAGGCGGGCGACACCGTAAGCGTGACCATCGTGCGCGGCCAGCACCGCATGACCATCAAGTTGATCTTGGGCGAAGCCAGGGACTCGAATACGTAGAGTTTGCAGGAACGATCGGGGAAGAAAATATGGCGGGCCGCTTCGGAATCGAAGCGGCCCGTCTCGTTTTATCAGCGCAGTCATGGCCACTGAACACCGATCACTGAGTTTCTCGTGGAGGCTCGGTTGCATTGACCAGTTCCGTTAATTCTTCATCGATCTTGCTCTCGGGGACGTACCACGGTTTGCGCGTATCGCCCACGGTCAGGGTTCGGCCGGAAGGGTCGTATACCCAACTGATCGTGATCCCGTTCTTTGTGGCCGTTCCCTCATTGCCGCTGATGGAGATGCCAAGCTCCAGTTGCGCTCTGGCTTCAATGGCCGCGAGCCGCTGCGGGGTGATATTTTCGTAGATCACTTGACTGCCGCTCCGGCAAATCCAGTGGCTGTCGCTTCGGCATTCCACGATGCCTTAAAGTCGCCTGCAGGGCCGCGACCAAAACGGTGCCTGAGGAGCCCGCTCCCGGTGCGCGTATACCAGAGCAAGTTGGCGTTGTCACCTGCCGCTTCCGCCTTTACCGACGTCCCGCCACTCGCCGTATTTGCGATGATCGCTTCCGCTGCCGCAACCGCAATGGCCAGCAGCGCTGCATAAGGAGCCGTAACAGGGATTGCCGAAAGCACCACTTCAGCCCCAGATGTCGCCGCATTAAGAGCCTGTTCCCAAGCCCGCCCCGTGGTTCCGCTCTGCGCCGCTGCCGTAAGCGCAGCCGCTGCTGTCTTGAGGTTGTTGGCAGCGGTCGCGTCTGAGGGCTGGATAACGACAGCAAGATTGTTCAATGCCGAGGCCAGCGCGGTTGCATCAGACTGCAGTTCGCTGGTGCTTGCGGTGCATCCCGTGGTAGGCAGGGTTGCGCTGAGGGTCAGCGCAATCAGCATCCACGCCCCGAGTCTCGCGTTGGTGCTCGATGCGCCGGCACGCTGACTTGCTGACCCGCCGGCCTGCTGACTCGCTGCTTCAGGATCCTTTGCCAGCAATCCCAGCAGCGCCGTGGCCAGCGCGCTTGCCAGCGTGACCACCGTTCCTGTTCCCGCTTTGCCAAGTGTCACGCCCTGCTGCGACAGCACTCCGGCAATGCTCGCCACTGCAATCAGCAGCCCCGCCGCCGACGTCTTCGGTTGATTCCAGATATTCGTCAAAACATTCATGGGTCATACTCCTTCGCGCCACGTCTCTTCGCAGCGGCGAGCGCGCTTCATGGGGTTGTGTGCGATTGCGTCGAAAAGCCTTCCTGCGCAGGCCGGCGCTGCATTCCTCGCCGGCCCTGCGCATGGTCACAGGTGGCTCTCAAAACCCGGATGTTGCCGTGGTTCCGGTCAGGTCATCCGTTGGAGGGCCGCCCCATCGAGACAACAGGGGTCCCGTGCTCCCCGGGAACGAATCGGATTCTTCCCGGGGAGCATGCGCCGCGACGCCATCCATGGCTGCGGTTCGACTCTGTTTCTGCCAGATCGCCTGCCCACAGAGACAGAATGCAGGCGAAATCAGGAACCGCAGGGGGGAGGGCTTCTCCATCGCCCGGCACTTCATTTCCGCTGTTTCTCAGGTTGTCTATAAGGTTAAGCAATTCGGGGGTAATTACATGCAAAGTGCAGCGAGGAAGCAACTGCTTTAAAAATCATCGGTTTACGGGAGGCGACGAGGCTCCGGGCGCTTGACAAACCATTGGGTTGAACCCCTCGGGTGAGACAGATTGTAATTTGACAGTTCGCCGCTGGTTGAAAAATGGTTTTCATTTTGTTGCTTCTGCGGCAGACTGGGCCGCGGTTGGTGAAGCGGAGACAGGCTCTGGCGGAGACTGGGGTGAACCCCTCGGGTGAGGAAGTGAAGAGAGTGAATTGAGTGAAGAAGTGAAGAAAGTGAAGGGAGCAATCGAGCCTACTCCCTATTGGCTACTCCCTACTCCCTGCCTTTACGTACCGTCGCCCGCGGACCTCGTACTCTCCGCTCGCCAAGCGGGCAATCGCCTCGGTGTAGGCGATGTGCTCCTCCGCGAGAATGCGCGCAGCAAGCGAGTGCGCATCGTCGTCGTCGAGCACCGGAATGGACCTTTGCAGAACAATAGCGCCGTGGTCCAGCTCGTCGTCGACAAAATGCACGGTGCAGCCCGTCACCTTCACGCCGTAATCGAAGGCCTGCTGCTGCGCGTCGAGGCCGGGAAAGGCGGGGAGCAGCGAGGGATGGATGTTGAGAATGCGATGCGGAAACGCGGCCACGAACTCCGGCGAGAGCAGCCGCATATAGCCGGCAAGACAAACCAGATCCACCCCGTGCGCCTGCAGCAGAGCCGCGACATCGGCGTCGTGCTCCGCGCGCGTGCGGCCCTTTGAGACCAGCACCGCGTGCGGCAAACCCAGTTTCGCCGCAGCGGCAATGCCCGGAGCCTCGGCCACGTTGGAGATGACGATGGCAATCTCGACGCCGGGGAGTTTGCCGGAGCGAATGGACTCAGCGATGGCGAGAAAGTTGGAGCCGCGGCCGGAAAGCAGGATGCCGAGGCGCGTTGGCCGGGAAAGTCGCAAGAACATCCCTCAGGGGCTAAAGCCCCCAGTCATTTTGCGATAGTTACGGCGCGAGTAAACTCGTGCCCTGATACAAGGCACTATCGCCTACATGTGCAATGCATTGCACTAGCACCGCCAACCCCGCTAGCCCCGCTGTCATGTGTACTGTACCCGGCGCTCGCCCTTCACCAATCGGCCGATCACGTAGAACTTTTCCTCGGCGCGGTCCAGCAGGTTCTTGGCGCGTGTAAACTTGGCCGCGGGAATGGCCGCGATGAGCCCGATGCCCATGTTGAAGGTGCGCATCATCTCTTCCTGCGGCACATTGCCCAGCTCGCGGAGATGCTCGAAGATGGGCAGCACCGGCCAGGAGCCGATCTCCACCTGCGCCGTCACGCCCTTGGGCAGAATGCGCGGCAGGTTCTCGGTAATGCCGCCGCCGGTGATGTGCGCCATGCCCGTGGTGAGCCCCGCCGTCACCAGCTTCTGAATCACGTGCAGATAGCTGCGGTGCGTCTTCATCAGCGCCGCACCGGCCTTCTCCTTGATCGCGGTAACGTATTGCGTGGTCTTGTAGCCGCCCACCTGGAAGAGCAGCTTGCGCGCCAGCGAGTAGCCGTTGGTGTGCAGCCCGGTGGAAGGCAGCCCGATCAGCACGTCACCCGGCTTGATGCCCGCGCCGGTGATCATCTTGTCGCGGTCCACCGCGCCCACAATGAATCCCGCCAGGTCGTATTCGCCGTCGGCATAAAAGCCGGGCATCTGCGCGGTCTCGCCGCCGATGAGCACGCAGCCGTTGGCCTTGCAGCCATCGGCCAGCCCGCTCACCACGCTCTCGATCACGTCGGGGTCGAGCCTGCCCGTGGCCAGGTAATCGAGAAAGAAGAGCGGGATCGCCCCCTGCACGGCAATGTCGTTCACGCAGTGATTCACCAGGTCGACGCCCACCGTCTGGTGCAGTCCCAGCTCGAAGGCCACCTTCAGCTTGGTGCCCACCCCGTCGGCCGAGCTCACCAGGAT
>Ga0181533_1001488_pt1 | contig 30168 bp, 35 predicted proteins | sample PEATcosm2014_Bin_45_FD_119772 | JGI IMG/M metagenome (GOLD analysis project Ga0181533, IMG submission 119772) | Peatland microbial communities from MTU Mesocosm Facility, Houghton, MI, USA - PEATcosm2014_Bin11_60_metaG | ecosystem: Environmental > Terrestrial > Soil > Wetlands > Peat | place...
CTTACAAAGAGCAGATCGATGCGCGAACCCTGTCATCATTCGGCAACAAAGAGTTCGTCTTCCCTCCTTATGACGCTCTCCAGCTGCGCGAAATCCTTGAAGATAGAGCGGAGATAGGGTTCAAACGGGGAGTACTTGAAAGCGAAGTAATTCCACTCTGCGCTGCACTGGCCGCTCAGGAACATGGCGACGCGCGTAAGGCACTCACCCTGCTCGAATATGCCGGTGAAATCGCCGTTGAGAAAGGCGGCGACCTCGTCGTTGAAAACGACGTACGCGAGGCGCAAGAACGATCAGAACTAGATCGCATTGTCGAAGCGACGCAAACGCTGCCTCTGCACCAGAAGATAGCCCTCCTAGCAATTGTATCAGAGGATATGCGAGAGATGGACACCAATGAGGTCTACCTTAACTACCGCACGCTGTGTGAAGCGCGGGGGATGAAGCCGCTCACGAAAGTGCGGATATCTAACTTCATCTCGGAACTTGATATGCTTGGCCTCATTACCGCTCGAAAAGTCTCCCGCGGGCGGTATGGACAGACGCGACTCATCGTTCCCAACGTCTCAAAGGAGAAGGTGCAGGCCGTGCTGAGCGAGGAATAGTTCTCCGCTGTTCCACATACCCCACATTTCCTAAGCTTTTTGAAGTTCGTCAAGTTTCATGTTTTGATTTTTTTGAACTCTTGAAGTTCGCAGGTTCAAAACTTACCACTATAAATACTCAAACGGATTATTATGTAGGGTTTTGGCCGGAAAGGCGACATTCAGACTGATGAGAACTAAAATAGGAACTTGACCATCGGGCGACTGATCTTACGAGAGAAGAACGCAATGGACGAGACATATCTTGTTGTTTCTGATCTTCATTTGGGTTCTGAGAACTGCTGCAGGGAAGAGTTTGAGCATTTTTTGGAATGGCTGGCCGCTGGTAGCCGTAATGGTGGCAAGCTGTTGGTCCAGACGTGTGGGGGAGACCGCACACTCTCCCCGCCAACCACTTTCATCTTGTTAGGTGACATGCTGGAGCTCTGGGTTCCCCGCGAATACGAGCGGAGCAGCGTGCTGTGCGACAGCACATCTATCTTCAGCAAGCTCATCGATCTGAGCTGCAAGAAGGTGTACGTTCTCGGCAACCACGACGCTGATTTATGCGAACACGAGTGTGAGGAGGACGGCTCTCGAGACAAGTCGTTCCAGACTCTCATGGAGTGGATTTGCGCAAACGACTCTCGTTTCGAGGTGGTCCAGCGACACTATCCGAACTGCCCTGATGACGCACTCAAACAACGAGTCCGACTGGGGGATAAGGACTACCTGTTCCTTCACGGCCAGCAGTTTGATCGAGATTTTAACACAAGCCGTGGACTTGTTCGTTTTGTTCCGTTTATGGCAGGACTTGCGTCAGCGTTCGATCTTTTTCCAAATGCCGGACCGATCTTCTTTGTTCTTTCATTGGCTTTCCTTGTGGCAGCATTCGTCTCACATGTCAACGTATGGCTCCTCGTGCTGTTTGTGCTCGCAGCGTACCCAGGTTTTTCTTGGCTCATTGTGCGGCTTTTTTCACCAGCATGGGAGCTTAAAAAGACCCTATCTGCCGTTGTTGCCCTAGCGGGCCAATCACAAAACGACGTCTTGAGCTCTCCTTGGGACGTCAATAGGAACGTAAACAGCCTCAAACACTCGCTGTACAACATGAAGAAACAAGACGACCGTCCAAAGTACAAGAACATCAATCTCATCGTGACTCAGAGGTACTACCGCCCCGAGAAAGACGTATCGAAACCCGATGTTATTGTTTTTGGCCACACCCACGTGCCCGAAATATGTAACTCAATGCAAGTCGGTGAAGAGAACGGCAAGCCAGCAATGCGGCAGTTCGTGAACAGTGGGATGTGGCTTCGCCCCCCCAAACAGGGGTACGAGCCCGCGTCGCAGAGCGGCGCGCCTCGGTGCGATGAGGAAGGTGGCAGTGCGGGGAACGAGGACTCTCCATATAACACATTCGTGTATATCGACGGCGACGGGCCGACCCTCTTTCGGTGGTGCGACCGGGAGCGAACAGCAAAAGAGATCCCTCCGTCAGACTGCTCGTAACACGATCTATTCTGCTTTATCCTTGCATTGGATCTGTCATAACTGGGGGCAGACATTACACAAGTTCTTCTCTTTTGATAATTAGAACTCTTGAAGTTCGCAGGTTCAAAATCTATGAGGAAACGACAAACAACTATTAAAATTGGCTAAAAAAAACGCGGCAATGGCAAAAGATATATCCTTTGGCGTTTTTGCCATCAATTTGGGAGAATATGGCGAACAATGCGTGCGATGAGTCCTTCGTGGCAACTGAAACGACGATTCAAAGAGAAGTTGAAGATATCAAAAAACGAAATTATGTGATCTTCGTATGGACGGCCTTTTCTGTCCTCCTCATCACGTCTATTCAGTTTCCTGCGGTCTGGTATGTAGATATGCCGCCAGAAATCGTGGGAGCGTATATCGGTACTTTCTTCGCCGCCAGTGTCATTATTTATGCTATTGTAGGATACCTTTGGGTGAATTTTATTAAGCCCGAGTCTCACGTCCACGTAATGGGCAGTACTATTGCAAGGTCAAACCTGTCTTTTCTAACCGAGGTCTTTGACCTGCAAAGGCGCCTGAAACCGTATAGAGAGCACTCTCGAATAGGGCCCCAATTGCTGTTTTTCTTCGCGTTCATTTCAGTCGGTTTAGCACTTTCCTCCTTGATAACTTGGTTTGCTACAAGTGAACTCGATTTTGCGCTTTTCGGACCTGTGAAAATACTTGCATTTTTCGTACCTCTAAATCAACATTTTGAACCTCAACATCTTCCGATTGGTCCCATAATCATCGTCGTCGTGCTCGGCGCAGCAGCTTTGGTTCTCTATCATTTTTTTCCAAAAAAGACGCAGAGCGCGTTCGGATGGTTGCTTGCCATTCCGACACTCTTATCATCCTTTTTGGTGTTTCTTCAGATCTTTCATAACAGTCAAACGTGGTGGAACAATTTGGTTATCTCATCTGTCTCGCTCGACGTAGCATTGAAAGACTATGCCGTTGCTCTCTCTCTCGTGTTTTGCTTAGGAGTTTCTATTTTGCTCCTCATTGTGATAAGCGTGCTCGTCATAGATTTGAAGAGTTTTTACACGTGTGTCAGCGACGACAGCGTAACGTGCATTGAAAAAATGGTCGCGCTGTTGCCTCAGCGGGTTCGAGTCGACTCCAGTCACGCCTTGTTCTTCTCCACAAAACTTTCTTCTGACTTCATAAACCGCAACAAAGTGGTAAAAAATGGCGCTCAGATCACTGGTTCAGAGAAACCGGTTGATCGCCTTGAGATAGAATTGCAAGCGGATGGACTTACCTTTGACGGCGCTAAGCAAGTAACAATTCGAGAAAGCTCAGAAGTTACGAGCACAGCGTGGAACTGCAGTTTTCCTAAGTCGGGTGTGCAGACTATAAACATTGTTTTAAATGCAGTAAGTGACTCTGGTGGGAATAAACGTCCGATCTTCATCCATAAACACAAGGTCACAGTGGACAGTTTGTTTACAGTATCGTGGCTGCCGATTCTTGTAGCCGTTATCCCGATTCTGACGGCGCTCATAGGGGTGTTATTAAAATAAGCGAATAAGCATCTTAGCTGCACCTTTGGCCAAACCGAGCGGCATTTTTGAACGTCGCTTTTGACGCGCTACTGCTGCGCAGCCTCCATATACTTGCTCGGACGTGTAAGGGAATGAATGCCAAGGCCCTGGTGTTGTCCGCAACAACGTTGTGTGCGTTTGTGCTGGTTGCGGGATGTCTCGCCTCTGGACCATATGCAGCCGTCAAGCCATCTGACGAAAGCGCGCAGGTAGTGTGGGTACACGACGTCGACCTTTCTATCCTCAATGTCAATTCTACACTCAATAACGAGACGGGCCCCGGCCTAATCAACTTCGAACTGCGTGTGACCAACATAGATCGCGAAGACTACACAATACAAGGCGACGGCATTCAACTAGTAACAAATGACGGGAAGACCTTTGACGGTGAGATCTTGTTGCCGCTGAACGCGCAAAACAACAGCAGCAGTTTTTTGACGTATAAGCACACATATCCCGCAGAGTACGTCACGGGGAACGTGACGTTTTACGTGCCGCAGTATGCGCATCCCTTAATGCTGCGCTACGTCGACACGAGTGTTTCAGTTGCAATCCTTCTCACCCATATTTCAGTGACGATCAACCCGATAGGCCACATAGTGCTGGTAGAAAGCAATAGGACCTACAAGAACGTCTTTAGCTACAATGCAACGCTGAAGAACAACGACGTTCACTACTTGCCCCTCAATCTGACTTACTTCTCTTTGAGGACTTCGGACGGGGCGGTTTACAATGTTACTAATGCGACATACTACGACCATATGGGCGTCGATCTTGCACGAACCCAACCCGGCGATAAAGTGTCGGGTATGATCGGCTTTGAGATACCTCAAAACGCAACGCCAGCATCGATAATATACGCCGATCACTATCATAAAATAACGACGAACCTAATGTAGAATAAATCCGAAAACTGGCGCCGAACAAGGAGTGCGACTAGGGGGTAGCTACCTAGCTGTTCGTGCACCGCCAGTAGTTTGATCGAGATTTTAAGACGTCATTTAACTTTCGATCCTTAGAACTCTTGAAGTTCAGAGGTTCAAAACTCCTTAATATAAATACTCTGATTGCATGACTGAACCTTGTTTGTGAACAGCTATGAGAATGCGTAAAATAGCAATCACCAACCAAAAAGGTGGTTCAGGAAAAACGACGACGGCCGTTAACCTCGGCGCTAGTCTCGCCCTACTAAAGCAAAAGGTGCTGCTGATCGATGCGGACCCCCAGGCACACACGACGATCCACCTCGGCGTGAACCCGTACGAGGTCGCCCTCACCATCTACGACGTCCTCACTAACGCACAACCGATCGACCGCGCCATTGTCGCGACGCACGTCGCACGCCTCGACCTCCTGGCGTCGCACATCAACCTGTCAGGAGCTGAAATTGAGCTCGTGAACGCCGTGGGGCGAGAGAGCGTACTCAAGGACAGCCTCAACGGCCTGAACAAGGCATACGATTACCTCATCATTGACTGTCCACCCTCGCTGGGGCTTATTACACTGAACGTGCTCAACGCTGTTACAGAGGTGTTCATCCCGATCCAAACAGAGTTCTTCGCGCTTGAGGGGATGAGCAAGCTGCTCGAGACGATCGACATCGTCAAAAAACGCCTGAACAAGAACTTAGACGTAACTGGGGTCATCCTCACGATGTACGACGCGCGCAAAAACATCTGCAAGGATGTCGCGGAGCGCGTCGAGGATTATTTTAAGGAACTGGTGTTTGCAACGCGCATCCGGGAGAACGTGCGGCTGGCGGAGGCGCCCAGTTACGGGCAGCCGGTTATTCTGTACGCGCCGAGTTCGAACGGTAGCAAGGATTATATGGACCTAGCAAAGGAGGTGATGGCTCGTGGCGGGTAAGGAGAAGAAACGCTCCGGGCTGGGGGCAAATCCCCTTGACTGGATAAAGGATACAAGCGACGCGGCTGAGGTAGCTTCAATACCAAAAGCGAAGCCGAAGCGGAAGCCGCGGGTAAAAAAGGCCGCAGTACAAAAAGTCGAGACTACCGAAGTACCAAAGGCCGAAGCTACGGAAGTCGCTCAGGTTGGGAGTACCGAAGTACCAGAGGTAAAAACTCAAGAAGTACCAGAGGTTCAAACTAATGAAGTTCAAGAGTCTGCTATTTCAATAGTTCAAGAGGAAGCAACTAAAGAAGTTCAAAATGAAGAAACCCTTGAACTTAGCGAGATAATCACACAAGAAGGGTTGGAAGTCAAGCCCGCTGATGAGGCGTTTTTGGAGTCCGATCCGCTCTACCGCGAGTACAAGGAGGCGCAGACGCGCGTTCCGAAGTACCAGCAGCTCGATGTCAAGCTCTACGTATTGCTGCGTGAGGATCAGCTTGAGTTCCTCGCTAAGCTCACCCGGGCGATCATGAAGAACAGGACGTCTGAGTTTAAGATAGAGCGTATAACCAAAAATACGATTATAAGGGCCCTCATCGATAACCTAAGCGAACTGACACTGGACGTTCAAGATGTACCCGATGAGGCTGAGCTCACTAAGCGAATCGCAGACGCCATAAGAACTAAATAGATCCCGGCCGAGGGCGCCCTGAAGAGCTGGCCAATCAGGAGCATCGTGTCGAACGTTTCAAAGGAGAAGGTGCAGGCGGTAGGGAGCACGACTTATCGAACGGATGTTTGTGTGATTTTGTGGTTCAGACGTTTTTGTACGTCTTTTTCCCTTTCTTGGCGCGCACTCGGTAGATGGTTATGAGTCGTCCCGACAGATCGACCGTGTAAATAACGCGATACCGCCCCACCCGTACCTGGTAGAGCTCGTGGACTTCTTTGCCCCGTATCTTGCGATGTCCTGGAGGAAAGGGATCTGCCGTCAGCGCTTCGATGGCAGCAAGAATGCGCGCGATGAACTGGCGATCGATGGAGGCGAGCTCGTGGTTGGCAGATTCGTTAAAAATGACCTTATAAGAGCCCATCGTCTCTCATGCGCCTTTTGACCTCTTCGAGAGAGAGTGTTGACTCACCTCGGCGCTCAAGGACAACGGCGAGATCGTCGATATCCTCGAGGAGCTCTTCGTATTCATTGAGGGGAAGGATAATCGCCTCTTTTTCACCCTTTTCATTGGTCAGGTAACGATGATGGCGAGTTTCGGTGGTCACGAGCGCTGGGGCCTCCTTCACGGCTGGTGCTATGTGTCTTTGTGCTTTCATAAAGCTTTGCGCTTGCTTCGAGCGTGTCGACAAAGCGTGGTCCAACAAGCGAGGATCATCGCGCCGAACGTCTCAAAGGAGGAAGTACGGGCAATACTGAGCGAAGAAGTAGGGACTTCGGGCCAAACGCGGCGGGCAGTGGACTTCTGTGACGGTTGAGAAGTTGATAAGCCGCAACCTCAGCAGGCACTCTCTTCTTTAGAGCCTGATTCAAGCTAATTTAGCTTGATACCTTGTCAATTTTATCTCATATACTTTTTTACGAAAATCGCTATCAGTGCGGCCCACAAAAAAGCCCCAAAGGCCGCTTCAACGGCTACTGAAGCTTCCGGTATCCAAGGCTTGATATTAGAGATGCCATATCCTGGTGCAATTATCGTAAAAAAGCTAAACAGCAGATTGTTTTCGAGATTGTTGAAGCCCAGCATTGTTTGTTGATTATAGAGATAATAAAGCCCAAAAAAGATAACGATTACTACATACGTTGCTACAAGTCTTAAAAAGCGGACGCCATATCCAAAACAGCCTTCGACTACAAGTGTAATGAAGTACCGAACAGATCTGCTGATGAAGGTGTAGAAGTCTTCTAACAGAAATCGGGCGCGTTTTTTTCGTCGTCTCCATGGATTTTCAATGTAACGAACATTCAAATAGTCAGCTTGTAAAGACCGCGTTAACCCTCGAGCGGACCCCGAAAGAAGTTTATAACTTTTCTTTCTTTTTGCTTCCATTTCGCGATAGAAGTAATCATCGGCGGCTGTTCTGTCTCCCGATCGTTCACAAATTTGCTTTGCCGTTCGACATGCTATCTCTTGGGCTTCCGGCCGTCGAAAACGCGTTTTCTTGAAGTCAGCCTCTCCTCCTATCTGTGTCATATAAAGTAAAACATCGCCGCCTACTATAGCACGTTCAAACCAAGCACTAGCTCCTATTTTGGCCCTGGATAGATCTAGCTGTCCCCATATCCTTGCTGCATTAAAAACGACGAAGCCCTTTATTGTGGCATCGTAGAGGAAAGCGTCGTAAACCACCCTGACAGAATTGCAAAAAAGACCCCCACCGATAACCGCTGACCGGAACCATACCTCTCCTAATATTTTAGTAGACGAAAGGGAAACATCTCCTTTCACTTCGGCTCCTTCAAAGTTGACGCTACCCCCTGTTTCGGCAGGGGTGTCTTCAAATAGAAAGTTTCCGTCTAGATTTGCGTTGCAGAAACTAAGCCCTCTTCCGATCTTAGCTCTTACAAAACGAGTATTTCCGCCTATGTGAACGCTGTCAAACAACGCTTCCCCGTGCACCTCGACATCATTGAATATCGCATCCCCCTTGATGACGGCGCCTTCAAAACAAAGGCTCTGTGCAATCGTCCGTCCGGAAAAATCGACGTCACGTAGTATTACGCCACTGAAATCATAATTATTATCCTCCAGTCTTTCATTTACTTTGACAATTTTTAGTTCATTTAGCAATTGAAAAGCTTCACTTGTCGCATCTTCGGGAAGATCGGTATGAAGCACACAATATGCGGATGTGCCCCATGCTTCTTCCGGACACCACAGCTTTCCTGGGAAACGTTCGTATTTACATCCCATTTTGTCTGCTGTCAAGTTCGTCGCTTGCCTTTTCTCGCTTCAAAAGCAGGTTAGTCCTTTTCGAGGTGAGCACCAAACACCTCTGATCTTATGGTTTTAGCTCTATTTCATCCAATTATGGGGGCGCCTGTTAAAGTTTTTCTTTTGTGAGTGAGCGCTGCAACAACGTTTCCCTCTTCGTGACTGATGAATGGCTCCAGGAGCAGGACATACTCAGGGAATCAATCCTAAAAGCCCTGAGCCAAACTGTGCTGGTCTCGAGCTTCATTTGTGCGGGACACTCATCGTCTATCTGATAGAACGCTACATTGAGTCCACGAAAGGAAAAACGACTTTGTGAGCCGTAAGGGGTAACCGCTTCCTTACCATCAAAAGCATCGCCTCTAATGACGCGAAAGAAGTGGGCACCAATGAGATCTACGCGCAGTATAAGACGATATGTGAGACGTCGGACACCACGCCGCTGAGCAAGGTGCGTGTTTCAAGTTTCATCTCCGAGTTGGACATGCTTGGTCTCATTAGAGCACGGAAGTTTTACAAAGGGCGCTATGAGCGAATCAGGCTCGTTGCTTCTAATATATCGAAGGAAAAAGTGCATGGGCTACTGCACGATTAGTGCCAAGAAAGACAATTTGATGAAACTCTGAAAACAATTGACACGATTGATACAAAAATCGGCGTCATGCTTGGTTTTGTTTTTGTACGTCCTATAATCCACGTTGCTTGAGTGGATCCCACTCATCAAACGGCGCATAGAATACCTTTTCCCGCACGTCGATCCCGTCAACGCAGATAACGATCTCGTCCTCTCGGGAGGGTTCTTCCGGGACGATCATGCTCTCCCTCGATTGAACGTACGCCAGATCGCGGAGTTCAGGTTCTTCGAGAACGACCTTGTCAAACACGAAGTAGTATCCAGCGTTACCGTGCAACGTACGCCAGTGAAAGACCACCTTCTTGGAAGCCGTCACCTCCACGCCGCTCGCCGCCTTGACAAATGCCGTAACCCACGTCCTCACGAGGCTGGAGGGCACGTCCACGCGGAGCTTTGTGAGATCCTCCATCACCATGAGCGGGGCTTCGCGGGGGCCGTCGGCGTGTATAAAGTAGTCGGCGGCGGCGGCGACGTGTTCGTCCTCAAGCATTTTTATGAGTCGCTCCTCACCAAAATGGAGCTCGCTACCCGCACGGAGTTCGACCAGTCGGAGAAAAAGGGCGACCGGGTGGTCGTCGCGAAATTCTATTCTGAGAACACGGTGGTCATATCCCTCACGGGGGAAGCGATCCCGCGGGATGGGGCCTGTGAGGGGGACATCGTGAGACCACGTGTAGTACGCTTGCGGGGTGTAGAACGTTCGCACGCCGATCATCTGTATATCTCTAATCTCCTTGGGGGTGAGCCGCGTTTCGGCGGCCTCTTTCACCGCCCATACCGCTGCGGCCTCCTCGACTGCTTCGGGTGGCCAGTTCGTCGGGCGCCCCCCTCGGCCCCCCTTTCCACTCTGGAGCGGTTCATACGAGGGAATGAGCCCCTGCTTCGCCCAGTTGCGCACGGTCGCCATGGTGACGTCCACGCCCAGCCGTTTCAACCGCTTCTCGAACGCTTTGTAGTCCATGCTTTGCCGTTTCAACCGCTTCTCGAACGCTTTGTAGTCCATGCTTTTTCTCCAAGAGGTAGAAAAAATAATTTGCCCGATATGCCATGCTACCTTTTTCTATAAAAAATGTTGTTTAAGCGTATAACGAGGTAAATGCGCTTGAACAGGGAGTGGAAAAGAAAAATGATCAGAGAAATTGCGGAAGGCGAGGGCATGGATCCGATCGATAAACGCATCGTGGATGCACTACACCACAGCGGAGGCTGCAGGGCAGGCCCCCTCGCGACGGCCGTGGGCAAGTCTCTCGGCGTCGTGCGATACCGCCTCCTTACCCTGGAAGTGCGCGGCATCGTCCGCGTCGAACGTCACCGTGGCGTGACCACCTACTTCGCGCGCACTTGAGAGCAAAAGCAAAGGCGAGAGAGTGTCAAAAGAAAAAGGCCGAAGCCGTCTTGCGACGACGGCGAACGGCGACACGACGAACACTGTAGAAGGTGGGGCAGTGCCCATATCCCATTTTACATCGCATCAGCATAAAGCTTTCCAGAAATCGAACACTGCTGAGGCGTCTTCAAATCCTAGAGCACTAGAGCGCGTTGAACCAACAGCCGATCAAGAAAGACTTCGTCAGTTGCGACGTGCACGATTAGAAGATCGCCGCCTCGGGACGTGGATCGCTTATCCCCGCCACAAGAGGGCGAGAGCATGAACGAAATGCTTGACGCTGCGCTCGACTACGCACGGTGGGGTTGGCTGGTGCTGCCGCTGGTCCCCGGTAAGAAGGAACCGCTGACCAAGATGGGGTTTTATGACGCCACGACCGATGAGGCACAGATCGGGGAATGGTGGGGGTGGAATCCCGATGCGAATATCGGCATACGAGTGGGTTCTGAGTCAAACCTGTTTGTCATTGACGTCGATAATAAGGGCGGTAAAAACGGGAGCGCAGAACTTGAGAAGCTTGAAATGCGTTATGGGGATTTTCCGACTACGCGAACCGTCAAAACGCCGACCGGCGGCTTTCACTTCTATTTTACATTCCCTGCCGAGTGGCGAGACAAGCTTGTTAAAAAGGAATTGGCTCCCGGCGTTGATTTGAAGGTCAACGGCTACGTCGTGACTCCGCCGTCCGGGATCCTTGGGCGTGACGAGTCGTATGTTACCATCGTCAAGAGTGACATGATCCCAGAGGTTCCTGATGCGTGGAAAGAGGCGTGCGTCAAAGAACAGCTGAGTCCCGATGATTGGGAACGCGTACGGCCGCGAGGCTCAGGGCCGTCTATCTGCGAGGAGCATGGGATCAGCATGAGCGACGTCCTGGCGTTGCCGACTAATGCTCGGAAGACCGGCGACGGCTATTTAATCAAACATCCGATACACGGCGCGACCGGCGACGGCAACCTTTCTATAAGCACGTCTCTCAATCTTTGGAAATGTTTTCGCTGTGATACTGGCGGGGATCCCCTCACGTGGATCGCTGTTCGCGAGGGCTTCATATCGTGTGAAGAAGCGGGGCCGCTCGACGTTGGGACTACATTGAAATGCAAGGACGTGCTGCGCAAAATGGGACTAATCCAAGACCAAGTACTTGAACAACCCCAGACCGGCCCGGATCGTCGCGCCGCCGGCTGTCCGGTTCTGGAACGAGTACCTATCAAATCGGCATGGTATTATGACGGCGAGATGAGCAGCGTCACGATACACGTCAACGGCAAACCGATATTGAAGCAATTGCCAGAGATCATGCCCGTCGTGGTCATAGACGGCCCCAAAACGATAGAGGCGCTTCTCGACGTATTTCATGGGCACCTCTACTTTGAAGAGGACTACAACGTCACCGGCCCGATTTGTGCGTTCTTATGCAACTTCGTACCGCAAGACCCTATTATTGTCGGAATCATAGGCCCCTCCGGTTCGATCAAGACCGAGATGATCCGGTCATTCGGAGAGGTTCAAAATCAGTTTTGTTACCCGATTTCGAGCATAACTGAGAATACGCTGATTTCGGGCATGGACAAGAACATCGACACGATCCCACTTTTGCGGGGGCGCGTTCTAACTATCAAGGATTTGACGAGTCTCCTAAGTAAAAAAGAGGAGATAAGGAGTGCAATCTTTGCGGACTTCCGAGAGTTCACTGACGGGTTTATTCATAAAGAGTTTGGCAACGGCGTCAAAAAGGAGTTTCACGACATACATAGTTCTATTTTGTTTGCGAGTACGCCTGCGATCGAACGCTATTATTCAATGTATGCGGAGCTCGGGACGCGCATGTTGTTCATGCGTCCGCAAAACGATCCGATCAAGGCCCGCATAAAGAGCCGCGAAAATCAGGTTGCAGGGATCAAGCCGATACGCAAAACGCTTCAAGATGCCATGCTTTCGTTCATTGATGAGAACGTCAAACGATTGATGAGCGAACGATTGCCCGAGATTCCAAAGGCGATTGACAAGGAGATAGGCGAATTTTGTGACCTGCTAGCGTGGCTCCGTCACCCGTTACACCATGATAGGCAAGGTAATATTGACGAACTCACCCCAAACCCGGAGTTTCCGACTCGATTAATGAACACGATATGCCTACTTACGCAGATGCATGCATTCATATATCGTCGCTTAGAGGTCGGACCGCCCGATCTCGAGTTTGCTCGTCGCTTGATTGCCGATAATGTGCAAACTAACCGAGCCGCGATTATAACCTATTTGACTGACGAGATGCAATCAACCTCGACATTAAGCGACCGATCTCATATTAGTCCGCGTTCGTTGTTACGGCCTCTCGATGAGCTTACTATGCTCAAGATAACTAAACGAGTGAGCCGAGGGCAAGCGGATAAAATCGACCTTGACGGCCGCACTAATCACTATCGACTTTCGCCCACATGGTCGCAATTAGTACAGCAATTGAACAGTGTGATTAGGTTAGGAGGAAGGATACAGAAGAATAATAAAAGCGGGACTGAACAAGGTGAGGAACCAGCGACACCGATCTCACCTAATCACACTGTTCAATTAAATGATCAAGCCAGAATCGTTCGAATCATCTATAACGAAGCTAAATCGGATAACGGAGACAATAAGAAGCCCCGAAACGTATTCGTTGCCACATTATGCGCGAGAATCCGTCGCAACTTTTCTGGCTTGGCGATGTATCCGCTCGAGGACTTAGTTGACAAGTTAAGCAGCGATCCCGAGATGCAAGCGATTCTTACAGAACGCACAAAGGAGGTCTGAATGACAAAACAAGAAAAGGAGAGAAAAATGGGAGAAACTGATGAAGATGTGCGCTATCAAGCGATGTGCCATGAGATGAAAGAAGCCGCGCCGCGTGAGGCTCTTTGGCTGTTTGAAACGCTTGCAAAACGCGTCCAATCGTTTTCGCGTTTCCTCGCGGAGAATCCGGTCACGTATGACAAAAGGATTGACGCTTTCATAGCAGCCGCGGAGGAATTGCTTACACATACGGGCTGTCTGAACCAACAGATGACCAATGATGCGCTGGCAGCGCTTCCCGAGTACAAGGAGGCGCTCAAAAGCGGTTTGCAGAGTCACGCTTTTAATTTGAGCATCGCGTATGCCCTCATGGGCTTCGTATACGAACGGATATGCGACTATTACGGTGACGTGGATGAGGTAAAAACAGCCTGTCTTGCAGCGTTCAAACATGATTCGCCAGAACGGTTTATTGAGATGTGGGCGGCAGTGCAAGATGTGCTTCCGGTCTTTATCGGCCAGATTGGTTTTCTTGAATTTGAGAATGACATGCTTGGTCTAAGTCGGACAATACACGGCACGTGGCAGACCGACAGTGAGGAGGATAAGGCCAAGACGCAGACGCGGAAAGAAAGAAGGAGTAGGTCGGGGTGAGGCACTTAACCGATTCACAGTCCTACGGGGTCCTGTTTCATCGTGAGCGACGCGACGAGTTGAAAGATGCATTAATTGAGCACGTTGCTGCATTAGGAGGCAATCAAATAGATACAATCACACGGACCCACATTCAGAAAACCGTAGAGATGTTAGTAGACGGGCCCCAACCTGAATATTTCATCGATTACGCGCAGGATGAACATATTTACCCCCTCTATTGTGAAGGATGTATTAGTGCGCCGTGCTGTTCGGGACCGATAACGTTACTCTTCGAAGACATTCAAAAATTAACCAAGGTATTAGGCATCTCACGCAAGAAATGCTTGAAAGATCACGTAAAACGAGGCCACGACGAATTTGGTCTACCTTCATACGAGTTAAAGAATACGTACCCTTGTGAATTCCTAGACAAAGACGCACGTTGCACTATTTACGATAACCGGCCTTGGGCGTGCCAAATGTACCCGGTACGACTCGGACAGGGCGGCCCAGTTCTATTCGTGAACGACTACTGCAATTTCGTCTTCAACCTGTTCAAGTACGAATGTTATGCCCGTGTGTTTGAAGAAGATTTCAAGATTAGGTTTCCTCATCAGCACGCACGGATGGTTGAATTGCAAATGCGCTACCTATCTTGAATGAGGTCAAGAAAGGAACGAATAAACAGGCCAAAAAGTCAATGAGATTAGTACGAAAACGGCGCGCTTCGTTGCGCTGGTGAGTCACATCATGCCTTCGTGTAAATTGTGTAACTATCCGGAACGGGCCGCGATTGAGCAAAAGATCGCCTCACGTCAGCTCTCGATGACTAAAGCAGCTAAAATAGTAGACTGCAACAAGGCGTCAGTAAGCCGGCATATGTCGCGCTGTGTTGCGGCTAAGGTGGCAAAGACAGCAAACTCGATAGAGTCACGCGAAGCCTTGAACGTCATTGACGCGCTGACTGAATCGCACGACCGAGTATTAGACATATTCAATGACGCGCTCGACGATGGCGACCGACGCAGCGCTCTGGGGGCCCTGGACACTGAGGTACGTCAGCTTATCCTTGTGGCGAAAGTGACTGGCCAGCTGAACGAAGCGCCGCAACTTAATATCCTGATGAATCCGGAGTTTATGAAATTGAAAAGCGTTATCATAAAAACCCTGGAGCCATATCCAGAAGCCCGTTTAAAGCTGTCAGAGAGGTTAGAGGAGATTCTAGACGATGGCGATTGATCTTGAGAGAGTAATCCTTGAGGACCTGATGCTCGCGATTGACCCCGTTAAGTTTTGTCAGTCACTCGGCCTTGAGCCCGATCCGTGGCAACGTGACTTGCTTTTGTCATCAGAGCCGCGAATCATCTTGAACTGTTCACGACAGAGCGGCAAGTCAACAATCACGGCTATACTTGCCTTGCATCACGCTTTGAATAATCCCCACTCACTCGTGCTTATCCTATCTCCATCGCTGCGTCAGAGTGGAGAGTTGTTTAAAAAGATAATGAGCTATTACAAGGACTCGGGCAAGCCGATAGCGTCAGAGACAGAGACGGCGTTAACCTTGCAGTTGTACAACCGTTCGCGCATCGTATCATTACCGGGGAAAGAGCAGACCGTCAGAGGCTTTAGCGGTGTATCTCTTCTAATCGTTGACGAGGCCGCCCGGGTTGACGATGAGCTCTATTATGCGGTGCGGCCTATGCTCGCCGTCTCTCAGGGCCGTTTAATCCTACTCTCAACGCCCTTCGGCAAGCGCGGCTTTTTCTTTAACGAGTGGACAGACCTAGAGAAAAGCGACGCCTGGAAAAAAATACAAATAACCGCTTATGAATGTCCGCGTATCGCCCCAGCATTCTTAGAAGAGGAGCGCCTAGCACTTGGTGATTGGTGGTTTCGGCAAGAGTACCTCTGCGAATTTAGTGAGAACGTCGACGCATACTTCTCATACGACGAGGTCATGGGAGCGATCAGCGATGACGTTAAGCCGCTGTTTGGTCCGGACGGCAAACTCGACCTTTCTTAGGCTAGAAAAATGAGCACAGAGACGTATAAGCGCTTTTGCATGGGCGTCGATCTAGGCCAGGCCCGGGATTACACGGCCATCGTGGTCGTTGAACGACGCAGCGCTCCGGAAGGGCCGGATGAGTATCACGTGCGCTATTGCGAACGGCTGCCGCTCGGCACGAGTTACGAAGCGGTCACGCAGCACATTGGAAGCCTCCTCAGGCCATTCGAGGATCAGAAGCAAACGGTAGTTTTGGTCGTTGATGCAACCGGAGTAGGGCGGGCAGTGGTCGACGCAATGCGAGATGACGGCCTAAAACCTATACCTATGATAATTCACAGCGGCTCAGAGACTACGAAGGTTGATGGCGCATGGCACGTGCCTAAGCGTGACCTCGTAGCGGTTCCTAAGGTGCTGCTCGGAAAAAAACAACTGAAGATAAAGCCAGAGATCCCATTCGCTGACGTGCTCATAAACGAGACCCTAAACTTCCGGGCCAAGACCAACAATGCGGGGCATGATTCGTACGAAGCCTGGAGAGAGGGCGATCATGACGATTTGGTTTTCGCACTCTCTCTTGCGTGTTGGTGCTGCCGCCGTAGAAAAAAAGGCGTACATGGCATCGCGCCGATCACCAGGAAGATGGGACCACGGGACGAGCGCGAGGAGCGTTTTACGTCACTCAAAGACAGACGGCGTAACGTGTTCCTTTCGATCCCTCCGTAGCTCCTCGTTCATTATTTCTTTTTGCGATTTCCGGCCCGTTGTGCCTTTATTTCTCAAGTTGGGCGTTACCCCTATGGACTTACGTGCTCACAACGTGCTCGCAATCGCCCATCTGTCAAATGCTCTTACTGTCAAATCGGATCGCATTAATGGTCAAGTAAATGTAAACGAGTCTATTACCTTCTGCGCTTGCGGCAGGTACTTGTCAAACTCTTTCGGTCCCCCCTCGCCGCTTGCTTTCACCAAGCGAAGCGACTACCACGGAGGTAGCCCCCGAATACATATAGTATTATCAGAACTAATTAATTAAGAAAATGAGATTTGATTAATTAAAGGAGCTATGTATGGAATTTAAAGAACAATCAGAACTATTAAAAGAAGTACTGGGATTAACAAAGGAACCACTGGCAATCTCTTTCACCAACGAAGAAATTTCAGATGGCCAGTACGAGAAAACATTGATTTGTAAGGCTTTGAAACGTGCTGCAGAAGGCGACTGTTTTGTTATTGACGAAAAGGTGTCTACCTGCCCTGGCGGTAGTAGATCTTGCGGTTTCGCGGAAGTTACCAGAGAACAGAAAAGAAGACTTCAACGGTTCATGACCAAAGGAGGAAAGCTCACCAGTACTATTGTATCCTTCGAGAGGATACAAAAACTAACAATTCAACCTCCTACAGGATTGGCAGATAGATTAGTTATATGTCCACTTGAAAAAACAAAAATACGACCAGACATTGTGTTATTTCAGTGTAACCCAGAACAAGCCTGTCGTCTAATAACCTTAGACACATACTGGGATGGGATATCACCGAAACAACAAGTCATAGGACCATTATGCCATAGCTCTATAACTTATCCCATAATGACTGGTTGTACTAATATGACGATGGGTGATTGGACAACAAGAAGACAACAGAAATTTGAACCGGACGTGCTATTCCTATCAATACCCTACGAAAGATTGCACAATTTAATAACCGCGATCCCAAACTGCTCAGCAGGAGATGCAGAAGCAATAATACCCGAAGAATTCCAATCAGATTAATTAAGATCGGGTTAGTGCTTTAAGTCGGGCTTGATTTTTTGTCTCGTTCTTGAGCTCTGGCAGGTCTGACCGGCGATATATTGCAGTGGGATCAATCATAAGAATTACATTCTCACTCACTGCGTTTCTGGAGTAGACTGGAGGTTTAAAAGTCCCCGGCCCACCCCGGTTTTTGATATTTACATTAAGTACTGGGGCGATGTCGCCCTGTTGAGATGATCTGCTGAACGTGCTTAAGGAGAAGGAGCGGGCGGTGCTGAGTGAAGAATAGTGCGTTCCAAAAAGTAACAGACGGTACACTGATTCTTTCGGATGCCCTAGACTTGTACGGTTATTCTCTTTTGATGGCTCAGGGCGTCTGACCACCCAAATAAACGTAGCTTCCCCAACCGGTTCCGGTGTTCATGTGCATTTGAATATCAAGCCCTTATCATTTTCGGATGAACATCCTTGTTTTTCGGACGTATCAAACGTGCTGCAGCTAAAAGACAACGCTTCTTTTACAGATTTGGTGGCTAAGAATCCCGCTAGAACGTGCCACACGTCCGGTCGATCTCCTATAATAAGGGTAATCGCGTGCCCTCATTTGTGTTCAGATATGTCGTTAGCAATACGCGTGATAACACGACACCAGAAAGCCGGATGTACAATGAAAAAGTCGTCATGTCGACAAACGCATTCGGCGGGAGCGAGACCGGCATGGTCACGGCGTCAAAAATGACCAGTGCTACCTCTCGCCTTCAATATCAGATCGCAGCCTTTATCGTGTCTTCGACACGTTTGAGGGCATCTACGCATATTGCGAGACAATCATGCGCATTTACAAAATCGTCTAGGGTTGATGGGAGCAGGAGAGTGATAATCGAATATGGTACAAGAAGAAGCCTATGAAAAAATTAGTTACACTGCTAAGCTAGTAGCGCACATAAGGAGCTTTACCGATATTCCGTTCACGAAGGAGATAGCCGCAGCAAGCGGAGCAGAGACAGACTTTCAAACACTAACAGGCAAGAGCGCGGAATCAATGACTCAGTTCACTTCTCTATTGGAAGCACGCTACAAAGCTACTGATCGGATCATTGCACGTTACCATATTACACAAGTTTTGGAAATCGCCGCCGGACTTTCACCGCGTGGCCTCGCAATGACTGAAAATCCTAATGTAGTTTACGAGGCCACTGATTTGCCGCAGATTTTGGAGGAGGAAAAAGCAATTGCCGAATCCATACTTGCAAAATTGAACATACATCGTCCAAACCTCTATTACCGGATTGCAAATGCACTTGATCGAGAAAGTTTGTTGCGAGCGGCCATTACTTTTCAATCAGGCAAGCCTATTGCGATTATCACGGAGGGCTTACTTGATTACCTTACCCGCGAAGAAAAAGAAACCTTGGCAGGCAACATTCATTATTTTCTTAAACAACATGACGGAATATGGATTACCCCGGACGTGAACACCAAACAATCCCGGAAGCTTTTCTCTCAAGCATACGGCAATATACGGCAACTGATCCAGAATATATCCGGCGCGACCGAGCGTGACATGGAAAAGAGCGCATTTGAAGATGAAAATGATATGCGACAGTTTTTCACCAAAGCTGGATTCACGATCGAAGAATATCCGTACTCAAATGTTCTTGAAGATTTGTCGTCGGTGAAACTATCGAATCTCAATCCAGAGGAAATTTTTAAGATTCTGCAAATGCTTAAGACTTTGATTTTAACAATCCGTTCTAGCTGAAAGCCGCTTTGCGATCACGATCGCAACGTTGGCCGTTCGGCGATTCGGCGATTAAAATGACCGAACAGTTCCAGTGCTGCCACGACCGGAAAGCCAGACAGCGCACAAGAAAGACGCCCTTTGGTGATTTCCTTTGATTTCTGACGCCCTTTCAACAGCCAAAGCCAAACATACGGGGTAACGGCATGAAAAGTGTTGGCGGAGGAATCTCACCCTTAGATCCACGCCTTTATCGCCGTGTGCTTGACCTTTCGCTCATCTAACAGACGGAGCGCCATCTCGGCATTTCGCGCGTCGATCATAAACGCCCCACGGCCCAATCGCCTGCCATATTGGGTAACCAGCCCTTCTCGCTCAATCGCGTACTCCTTCTCCTTGTAGATCGGCCGGGCGCGGTAGCCGTAGAGCTTGCGCTCCACATAGACCCTATCCTTGCGGGGAAGCTCGCTGAGATCGTATGAGACGACGAGCATAGGAGTGAGATACTCATCACTGCCCAAAAGACGCTCTGGTTTGCCGTACAATAGCAGTCCGTCGCGGGCAACCTGCCAGAGAAAATCCGTGTCGACGTCCTCGCCCCGGTTGGCAAACACGAACGAGAAGGGGTTCTCCAACTTATATGCACGCTCGATCTCCCCCGCGCGCGCGTGGACCAGTCTGGCCTCTTCGCCAAGCTCTGGATTATGATCAGCGTTGAAGAGCAAAAGGAGGTCGATATCGCTCTTTTTGTGCACCTCGCCCGTGGCCGCAGAGCCGAAGAGAATGACCGCCTCAAGCGTCGGAAGCGATCTGACCGCTTGCACGAAGGCAAGCACTCCTGCGTATATCGGCCCTGGAACGGACAACGGCTGGGGCAATCCCCCCCTCCGTTTCTCGGCGGTCACCCTCGGCTCCACTGTTTGATCACCTCAAGAAGGTCTAAGACCTCACCAATTGTCTTCCCGTTCCCTTTTCCCCCATAGAACCGACCGTGACGAAGCGTATCAAGCTGCCCGAATGCGTTGGCAACATCACCCTCTCCTTCAGCCCTGAGGAGATGAGGTAAGCCGGCGTGCGTGTCGATATGCCGTTGAAACCTTCGTTCACACCCATACGCAAGGTAGTGAAAGGCGCAGCCGAACGCCAGTTCGGTGATCGCGACGGCGTGGGCGTCATCATCAGCGAGTATCAGAATGCTCCCGTAGATCTCTTCTGCCTTTTGAAGGTGCCCTTCTGCCTTCATTATAGAGGATTGTTGGTGCGCTCCTACATATCCTTTGTGCAACTTGCACAAAAAGCGGTCAAAGCATTAGTTTTCGTGTGAAGTGCACAAGAATGATGACAAGCTGACCACGTTGAAGGCGTGCATCTTCCCTATATTCCAGCAGTGGACCCCGCAACGTGTCAAGCGGCATAGAATGCCATTGCCGGACCTTGCTGTCAACGTGGCGCGGCACCACACTGACACTCGCAGGGTTCAGATGTTGCTCGGACATTGGACCTTACTGCAGTTCGAAGAGAGCGACTTACGGAAAATCTATGATGCCGTGCCGTTCTAGCTGTTAAAGCCGGGAGCTCCACGCTTGATGGATCTGCCTCTCCCTCACCCTCAGTAATGGTTGATTGGGCCACGCGCACTCCGCGACATCGTCATGAAGGTCGCTGTACCGATGGACTTCTGTTCAGCAAAGGAGACTCTATTCTTTCACGACAATATACTGAAGCTGTATCGTGAGCCCCCATACATTGGAGGTGAGAAAGAGATGTCATTGCATGTGCGCATAGCTCCTGACCTGGACGACGAGGAGCACGTTCGGAAAGGATCGAAGACGATGAATGGGAAGAATAATAACAACACTGCCATCCCATCATACCCTAAACATCCTATCCCTATTAGTTCCCATGAGTGATCAGGGCAGATTCGGAAAAATACTCTCTATGTTTTTTGTGTTTGCCACCCAGGACCGCACGGAGTGCTCGACCAACAACAAGACTCTTAAAGCGCTCTTTTTTACAAGGCAGCAAGGAGAACGCGAATTTACCGTTGTTCGCGCTTCGCAAATTGGCCTAAAAAATCATAGTGTTCTGGACGAGCGCAGCACAAATACAGAGATTGGGTATTCTCTATGCAGTGATTATTTCTGGTGCAAAGCGCACAACGATATGTCGCGTGTAAGAAACCTGCGTAGCAAAGGTCGGGAGAACGGAACCATAACCGGCGTGTGCTCTGCCGTTCTCCCCCGCAAATCAGGATCGAGCGTGCATTTCTGAAGCGATATGGTTTATCTCCCTATGGTGAGCGCGTATAACGGCATATCGACTGACTCCGTCTTTATGCTGCTGACCATTTTTCACCTCACAACGCGCTCACCAGGACAAACGGTTCTTTCGGTTCTTTCGTTCTGCCTTCACCTGTCGGTCTGCGTGACAGTGCGCTGTAACAACTCAGGAGAGGAAATGTGACCCAGGAGAGTACAGAGGAAACGTATATCGGCGGTCTGACCCAAGCCTCGCTCAAGGAGGTGAGGCATGATGCACATAGACCAGATCGAAAAAACAGTGAACTGCTACTACCACTTGTACGGGGAATGCGCGAAAGGCCGTTTGAGTGTGGAGGACGAGGCGTGCGTTTACTGTCTCGAGCGCGCCCTCAAAGATATTAGCTTCGCCCTCGGCTCTCACGATTTCGTCCCCTTTTGTTTATACCGACCATCCAATTTCTAGAGGTGAGATCAAATGACTGTCAAAGAAGAGATCCGTTCGCAGATAGTTGGAGCCCTTGCGGGAGCGAAGTTCCCCATACAAACGCCGGAAGAGCTCCTGAACGCCATGCCAGCAGGTGCTGACGCGTGCTACAAGGCGGTCGTTGAGGTGACGGCTAAGGAAGCAGGATATTTGCTGAAGTATGAGGATTTCCCATTCATCAGTGCCGAGCAAGCGGCAGACACGATCGTTGTGCGGGCGGGGCTGTAATCAAGCCCCTTTTTTCTCTTTTTTCCGATAAAACTCGACTTTAGTCAGTGGGCGTAAACTCGTCCGCGTGCACAGCGCATGTGGCGTTACACTTTGCTCGAATTCTTTCCGAAGGTCTCCTCAAGCCACACCTTAATCTCGTCGCGCACGTGTCGAAAAGAGGCGCACTGATCGTTACTTGATCCCAGAACGGGCCCGGGATTCACAAAGGCGTGGTGGAGATACTCAGCTCCACCCGGGAAGATGGGGCAGTTCTCCTGTGCATCAGCACACATCGTCACTACAAAGGCAAAGGATGCGTTGTCAAACTCGTCGAGTGACTTAGCGCGCTGTGAGGCGATGTCGATGCCCTGCTCTGCCATCACTTCGATGGCACACGAGTGCACTTCCGTCGGTTCGCTGCCGGCGCTGTATGCCTCATATCGATCGGCATACAGGGCGTTGACGAACCCTTCGGCCATCTGTGAGCGCGCCGCATTGTGCGTGCAAAGGAACAAGATCTTCTTTGTTACGTTCATCTTTTTACAATCCTCTGATACGGAGTACCGAATGCTAACCCTCGCCGCAAACGCAGTCTATAGAGGTACAAAAGGCCATATTTCCGTGCAGGCGCTTCGTCTTTTCGGGAGCAGCCTCCGCTAAGCGTCGCCATCGATACTGCTCGGCCACGAGATCTCACGTGCGCCATTCGTTCGGAAGAATAAACAGTTAACGCAACTGCGCCCCGGCCGATCTACACTGCACCTAGGCCTCTCCAATTCTTCTTTTGCTTCCATCTTCTTCTCTCCCCCCATAGTCAAAGGAGGCGCACGACCTATGTCAACGCATCCCTCATACACTACAGAGCACTCCGGAGTGTCGCCTTTTTGAAGGACAAACTGCCTGCTGAACGCCTTAATGAATGGCAAGATTACCCGTAGGTGCGGCTACCGCACAACAGAGAAAATAGGAGATGGTCAAGCATGTGTGTAGCTCGTTCCTTGCGAGCTGATTTCTAGACGCTAAGTCATTATACAGCCGCGAACATTACTCTGCCGCCATGAAACTATAGAGTGGCCCAGGGGTACGATAATCTCAATGCACTAATGCAATTGTAAGGAAAATATAGCGCGAATCTGCACTCAGGTTGCATCAGCGTGCAATGAGGTAGATACGCCTGAACGTATATCCCTTTTTTTCAAAAAGACGCCTCTCTGGAATTCTATATAGTGTATAAAGGATACGTTGACGTAGTTCTTACGCTTCCATTATTTCGGAGGTATGAGAGAAATGGACGCGAAAGAGAAAGAAAGCTGTCTGCCACCGCCGAGACCTAGCGCGGGAATAAGGTTTAATGAGAGCTTTTTGCGGATTCCGCCTTTTGTCGTGTCGTTGCCGGCATTGATTTTGCTTCTCATCGCGGATGGAGCTATCTCGGTATTAAGCACCTTTGCGGATGGAGCTATCTCGGTATTAAGCACCTCATCTTTGAGGGAGAGGGTAAGCAGTTTAAATGAGCGAACAGTGTAAGGTGTTGGGCGGTCCAGTACAGCCGCTAAACTGCCACGGCTGCGCTACCAAAGAGTGCGAGTTTAGAGAGCAACAACTCGAACGGGTATTCACTAGAGCCCATATTTCGGCAAAAGAAGAAAGACTAATTGACGTCAGCGCATAGGCCCTAACGGCCACCCACACGCTTCCTTTATTGATTTTTCATCGTATCAAAACTTACCGCCCGAAAACATGACACTCCGGAGTGCTATAGAGTTTATGAGAGGTGCCTTAACATAGCTCCCGCGTCTCCATTGATTATACCTTTTTATGAGGGTGAAAAAGTGAAACTTAGCACGATAGGACTTTCACTTGTGGGCTTTTTCGTGTTCTTACCGAACGCTATAATGCTGCTCATTATTGCGGGTGCAGATTTGATTATGCGGGGTTTAATAATCGCGGTGGCGACGGTGGTGAAGGAGATTAAATACCGGCGAGTGCTACTAAGAGCTCGAAAAACTCTAAGCTAGTGCAACCAAAAAATCCAGAAATACCCAATTTTTCAAGTTTTCAAACTATTTTTTTGCGGCCGATAACTTCGTACTCCTGATGTACGGGGCGCTGCACGATAGAAGGACAAAAACTTATCGCTGCACAATAGCAGCATTCCAATACTAAAAAGGAGGGATTATGGACGAAAAAATGAAGAAGTTTATTCCACTTTTTGTCCTGATAGGGCTGGCAATATTAGCCGTCGCAATTTACATAATAATATACCATGTTGGGATGCCGACCCGAGCTCTGTCAGGGGCGCCAGCTGGCTTTTGGCTTGGTCTATGGCAAGGTCTTATTGTTTTCTTATCATTCATAGCCAGTTGGTTTGACAACAATATCGTGCTTTACCAGGTCAACAATAACGGATTTTGGTATAACCTCGGATACGTTATTGGCCTTATTGTCCTTGGGGCTGGCGGCGGAGGCGGCGCAAGAGCTTCTAGGACAACAGAAAGACCCAAGATGCAGGGCCAGGAAGCCCCACCACCCTCGCTGTTGCTGTTTGCCGGCATCGCTAGCGCATTTGCGTGGCTGCTGTTCGTGGGACTCTGGTTGTTTTTCTATGCCAGTACTTTCAGCATATTGCAAAACGCAGGGATTTTCTTCATCTCTGTCGCGGTTTTGGCAGCCTTAGAGAGCCTGATATGGATTCCGTGGGCCTCGAAGCAACCCACTTGGGGCCAGAGCAGGCGCTAGATAGCAAAGCAGTCCGAAAGGCTCTGTTCTCTCGCGCCTTAGAATAGCGATTTTTGCAGAACCTATTAGGATGACCGCTGTCGCTGAAGGGAGACCATTGCTTAGGCAGGAAAGCTTACCCAGTGGGGTCAGTTCAGCCACGGAAAAGGACGGGAACGCAATTTTCGAGGCAGCGAAGGGGGGCGTCTTAGCTACGATACTTGTATCAGTATACTTGTACCTCCACTACTGCAACCATTCCATCACAGTGAACCGCTATATCATGTGGGCCTGCGGAGTGGAATGGAGGGACTGATCCCTTGGTACGGGAAGAAGCTCGGAAGGGCGACCTTCATCATCGACGCTCAGAAAAGCGATGGCGTGTTACGCCTCTTCAATGAAAAGGGGGTGGCTTATATCGTTACGAAGGTATGGGTCTGATCGTTTCAATATTGCTTTTTTTTTGCAATTAAAGCCCAAAAATCGCTGAGATTACAAATGAGTGTCACAAAGATTTACGTAGTAAAAAGCTTTAGAATCAGCCAAACAATAAGGGGGTTCAAAATGTCAGATCCTAAAGGATTTCCTTCTCTGAAGGCGTCTCTCGACTCGGTGAGTCCCACGACTTACAAAGCGCTTTCGGCGAGAGCTGAAAGCAAAGTCGCTCACGAAGAGGCCCTTGAAGACATGAAGACACACATTCTCAAGCTCTACGATAAGATAGAGGCCGAACACAGTTTCATGGACGAAACCGGGGCGATTTACGACTGCATCCCCATCGAACAGCAGCCTAGTCTCAAAGGAAAAAGACCGCCGGAGGCGCCGGACGCCCCTCCCGCAGCTGGCGGCCAGTATGAAGCGCGTAAGGACTCTTTCGTGGGGTCGCCGCTTGGTCCCGACCGTAAAGACCGGCACGGCAACGCAATGCAATGCCCCGCGGAGACCGTCCCTATGCGCCGCGTCACATTGGAAGACCTGAGCCGCTTTAAGACACTACAGGATTTTTTTCGAAAGGGGCCGGGGGGCGCCGGTCTTCACCCGCGGGCGGGTAATCCCCGTGTTCTGGTATGGCCCCGGTGGGCTCAGGCATACCAGTTCGTGCCGAATGCGGGCGGAAGCAGCACTCTAAACATTTGGGATCCTCCGATCGGCGGTAATCACGTCGTCTCGTGCTCTCAGCACAGTTATGAAGGCCGGAGTGGAGGGGCCCTCCAGGTCATCGAATGCGGATGGCACGTTTTCCCGGCAAGGTATGGTGACACGAGGCCGCATTTGTTCACGTACTGGACAGCAGACGGTTGCAACCAAACTGGCTGTTACAACCTCCAGTGCCCGGCATTTGTGCAGACCGGCTCGACGTTCGCTCCAGGCATGGCCCTCGAGACTAGCGTGATCGGCGGAGCGATGAAGGTAATTACACTAGCCTATTGGCACACAGGCGGTCGCTGGTGGCTGTACGTCAACGGGACCGCAGCGAGTAACGCGATCGGGTACTACCCTGACACCATATTCGAGGGCGGGACTCTTGCAGGGAATGCATCTGAGATCTACTATGGCGGCGAAGTGCTAGGCACCACAAGTTTTCCGCCGATGGGCAGCGGTCGCTTTGCAAAAGAAAGGTATGGTAAAGCAGCGTACCAGCGCTCTATTCACTATTACCCGCCACAAGGCGGAGCAGCAGTGGTCGCGGAATTGACCGCGGAACAGGACTGGCCGAGCTGCTATACGGCTGAATTCGTGCAGTATCAGGAGGCCCCTTGGATGGCGACGCTCTGGTTCGGAGGTCCCGGAGGTAACTGCTAGGTCGTTGTTAGAAAAGGCCTGTGAGCAAGGCTTTGTGGGACAGGACGTTCAACGCACAGGCAGGAAATCGCGAACTGCATCCCAAAAAGTCTCTGCGATTACGGCTTGCTCGGCGCCAAAAGTCGTGTCGTTGAATACAGAGCGTGCGCCTTGACGCGTTAGAATGGTCGGTCAGACTACGATTTCAAGAGGTAGGTCATAGCTATGCGTGTTACGCGTCTGCGGCACGCAGATTGCCGTGCGAATCAGACATCACAAGAGGCTGACATAGAAGGCCCGATGCGCCGTGCCTTCACGTATACCTTCTGTGGGATACTCCGACGGTGCAAAGGTGAATTCCCGAGACAAAATTGTCACACAACTCGCATCTCACGTGCTTACTGACGCGAGAGCCCCTTCGGAGAAGAGCGATGCATACTCTCGCGTGCGCGGTGGGATTCTGACGCGTGCGTGAAGATACGTAGGCTCACTACACTAAGAGCCGCTGTCAACCGTTGGTTATCTGAACATCGAGATATCGCGAACTTATGAATAGCGACCCGTATTTCATGCAAATTATCGGCATACATATCTTTAATTGGAAGCACACCTTTAATTTGGTTCTATAAGCTGTTGCACGGGCTAATGACACGATGAAAATTGAATTGGATATATTTAGCGGAAGGGAGAACCCCACGTGGAATTTGAGCCCGAGAGAGGCTGACGTGTTTGTTGAGAAGTTCAGATCTTTACCTAAAATGAGAAGTGAGCCCCCGCGTTGGAATGGGCTGGGTTATCGTGGCATCATTGTGAGAGATGGGTTGAACGACGACGAGGACATTAGTGAGATCAAGGTTTATAACGAGGTGGTACGTGTTATTAGCGATAAAGAGCCATCTAATTACTTAGATGCTGGGCGCGCCTTGGAATTATGGCTGATGAAAACAGGTAAGCGCCACATTGGAGATCAACTATATGAGTCGGTTCTTGCTGAGATTGCTAAGTAGGCACAGAAACAGAGTTTCCATCCTCTCGTACACAGAGTTACCGTACCACCCTCTGGCGTAGCTATCGACCTTTTTGATTTTCCTATGCTCGAATAACTATGCTCGCCATCTAGCCTGAAAAGCCAGCTGCTCTCTTAAGCTTCCAGCCAGTCCTGCAGATGCATTCGCTAAACGCCAAATGGCATCTAATTGGCAAAATAACAATATTGACAGAATATCGCAGAGCAAGCTTTATGAAAAGATGACACGTTATCCTATTCGGAGGTTTTCCATGCTTAAAATTACGGCAGATATATTTTCTGGTCGACCAAACCCCAAATGGATTGTCACCGAAGATGATGCGCGGCAAATCCTCGAGCAGGTCAGTAAAAATACCGACTCAATTGATTTCTCAGATACACGAATGCTAGGGCTTGGGTATCGGGGGTTGATTCTCGAACCGGTGTCAGAGGACTTACCCCGCGATCTTAGGTTGCCTACTGGATTCCGCGTTTCTAACACGACAGCTGCGGGTCAACAGATATCTAAGCGCATTATCGAGTCAATGTCCTCCACAGCGCTGCCGCATATCCACTCAGGTGGAACGGATCTGACCGATGTGCAGCACTTACTAAAACAAGAGAATGCAGTGCTTAGGCCCATGGTGCCGGCTCAAGTAACAATGACTTCAGATCAGATACAGCAACATATCAAGTTATTGCAAGCGTCGATCGATTTTTTAAGTCAGGCCGGATGTAACCACGAGGAGGTCGCCTTCGATCCAAACTTCTGGAACGATCCTTCCCACGTAGGCCACAATAATTGTTACAATTTCAGCACAAATCGCCGGACAGACACTTTTGCCCAGCCGGGTCGGGCATCAGGTCAGATGTTCACCAGTGTAGACTGTGAAGCAGTCAAAGCTGCTGCTATTCGAGATGGCGCGATCACGCCTTCACCCTGCCCACCTGATGACCAGATCCCACGGTATTGGATCGCACTTGTAATCGCACCCAACTGGCCGGATTACCACTGGTATAGGCGGTGCTCAGATGGTTTTTGGGCCCATAAACCAGGAGGAACTCCAGCGAGAAATACTGATAACTCAGGCCAGATTATTTTAGATCCTGAAAACTGTAATCGAGGCCCATATACAGACTTCTGTGGTTATCTTTACACACAGAAGAAGATGAACGTAAATTAACGCAGCAGTGCTTCGTCACTTATGAAGAACCGGACGCCGGAGTACATGAAGGAGCGGATTACGAAAAACACCATCCTACGGGCATTAATTGATAACTTAAACGAGCTAGACGTGCATGTCCATGATATTGCCGAAGAACGCGAGCTTACACGGCGGATTTCACATGCGATCAAGCGGGCGACGTAACGGCTGCACATTACAGAGTGCAGGTCTAAACTTCATCTCGGAACTTGATATGCTCGGCCTCATTGCAACACGAAAGGTCTATCGAAGCCCTACGGGCCTTGAGAGTGATCGTGTATGCATTCGATGGGCTCAGTTATGATCCGGATGAGTCAGAATAATTCCGGGTCGCCAGGGATCGGAGGATGACTTAAAGAACTTCTCACGAAAATCCCTGCCTTTGTGAAATATCAAAACGTTATCAGTTGTCGAACGCTGCAACTCCCGACAGAACGCAGTTCTGACACTTAGTTCGTTCATGGTTACCTCATAAGATTCTAGACGCCTAAGAACGTATCAGACGACACGATAAAGGCTGCGGCTGAAACTTGTGGCGAGAGGCAGCGCGTTCCGTGTTGTGAAGAATACCGGCGTTCGCGCACTTCCCTAGACTAGTTGCGGAGGCCATTACTTTCGCGCTACGCGTCGATCACATACTTAGCGATCGCTATCTTGTTATCACTATGACATATTGCGCACACTGCGAGTTCTACGTCAAGTGTAAGCGACGTGCTGACCAGGATAAGGTCCCATTTCATTGCGACCTATACAAGCGTCCTGGCAAATACATGCGGCAAGGCTATCTCAATTTCTTCTAGCGATTGAAGTTTAATTGAAGCTCGCCTAGAGGAATAACGGCCTTTTAGGCGCTAATATCGCCATTAGAAAAAACCACACATGAAATATGTCATGCAGTCCATGTGATTAGCACCGAGTAGGAGGGAGAAAATGCTCACCAAGGCGTTAGTTTTGACGGGCGGCGAAGCTGACTTGCTAAGCCGTGCACTTGAAGCTGTGAAGACAAAAGCCTATGAGGAGTCCCAGATTAGCCTAGACGATGTGGGAGCTCTCAACGCTCTTGTTTCACATTTCAGGGACGCAGAGAAGATAGAACCGGATAACGAAGCA
>Ga0181533_1001490_pt1 | contig 30162 bp, 28 predicted proteins | sample PEATcosm2014_Bin_45_FD_119772 | JGI IMG/M metagenome (GOLD analysis project Ga0181533, IMG submission 119772) | Peatland microbial communities from MTU Mesocosm Facility, Houghton, MI, USA - PEATcosm2014_Bin11_60_metaG | ecosystem: Environmental > Terrestrial > Soil > Wetlands > Peat | place...
CAATCAGATTGACGGGGGTCTGCGATATTCTGAATCGGGTCCGAGGGTCCGATAGCAGTTGGAGTCTGGATCACAGGTGGAACGGCAGAACCGTCAGGGACTTCTGCAATGGAAGGTAGCGAGAGGACGTTATCAGCATTTTAGTGAAATAGTGCGCATCACAGTCAGCGAGTCACCAGTTGGCTGGAGTAAGCGCGCACTTCTTCTTTAGCGCGCGCCACAGACGATGTAAGGACGTTGGACCTTAGCAAGTCTGTCTTAGGGGTCCTCAATGATAAGGGGCCCTGGGAGGGATGTGAGTCCACATATGTAGGTTCAGATCAAGAACTAGAGGACTTCTGCCAACAAACTCTTGGTGTCCTGAATTATCTCAATCAGTCTCGCCATGAACCTAGCCGCGTATGCGCCATCAAGGACTCTGTGGTCGAAGCCAAGGGAGAGATACGTCGTATCCCTTACCTCTATCTTGCCATCCCTGACCATCGGTTTCCTGCCAATTCGGTACAGACCTAGGATTGCAACCTCTGGGTAGTTGATTATCGGAGTGGCAAACGTCCCTCCTATTGAACCCAAGTTCGTAATTGTGAAGGTCGACCCTTTGACTTCGTCGAGACTCAGCTGGCCGCTTCTGGCCCTCGAGGCCAACCTCTCGATTTCACCTGCGAGTTCAAAGATGTCTTTCTTGTCAGCGTCCTTCAGGACAGGGACAACAAGCCCCTGCTCCGTGTCGGTGGCTACGCCGATGTTGTAGTACTTCTTCAGAATGATGTTACCTGTCTGTTCGTCGAGGGAAGCATTAACGTACGGGAATTCCTTCAAAGCAGGTACGAGCGCTTTAATGACAAACGGAACGTAGGTGAGTTTCACCCCTCTTCTCTCTGCGCTTGGCTTGAAGGCTTCACGTAGGAGAACAAGTTCTGTCATGTCAGCTTCGTCTACATGCGTCACTTGGGCCACTGTGTCCTTTGACCGAGACATATGCTCGGCCACCATTTTTCTGATGCCCCTCAACGGCACCAACTCACCCATTCCCTCAGTCTTGGGGGACGGGAATTTCTGGGCAGGAGGAGTCTCGGTGGCAAGCGCTGACTTGGCTGCTGCTCTCTTCACATCGTCTTCTGTGATCCGTCCTTGCGGCCCCGAGCCCGTTACGGTGAAGAGGTCCACATGCAACTCTCTGGCAAGCTTTCTCGTTGCGGGAGTTGCCATTGGCGCGGGCCTCGCTTCATCTGCCCGTGCCTGGGGAGCAGGAGAGGTTGAAACGATTGGCGACGATTTCGACGGGGTTGGAGTGGGAGGAGGAGAAATGCTTCCATCGTCGATTATCAGAATCGTTTGGCCCACTCTTGCGATCCCACCTTCCTTCACTAGGATGCTTGATACTTTTCCGCTTCTCGGGGCAGGAATCTTAACGTTTACTTTGTCGGTCATGACCTCAAGGATTGGTTCGCCTTCTGTCACCGTAGCGCCCTCCTTGACCATCCACTTGAGTATCTCACCCTCGGCTACTCCTTCACCCACGTCTGGCAATTTGAACTCGTAGACCAACGAAATCTTCCAACTTGGGCGACTGATTCAAGCTATTAGTACGTTTAAGCTGACTTGATTTCATTGACACCAATGGGTGTTCCAGTTAGTGTGGGTGGGCGCGCGCGAGTGGAAAGATTTCGAGCATACTGGTGAAGGTAGGCGAGATCGCGAGGGTCGGCCAGCCAATAATGGTGATGGACGACGGGTGTGGTGTCGGGCAACCCGCTGAAGGAGAATCACCTCCCAGGGACGAAGCTCCCACTCCCAAGTTACTCGAGTCACCACCAGTTGAGAGCGGTTGCCTCTCCGGCAACAAGAAAACTTGTTAGGGAGATGGGGGTCGACCTGGCTTCCGTTCAAGGATCAGGGCAAGGGGAAAATAACCGATGGCGATGTGAAGAGAGCCGTCGCATTGCAGAAACCCGCGATGCTCCAATTGCTTTCGACTTCGGGGCATGATTCGCGGGAAGAATTTGTTCCACTCCGCGGGATTAGAAGGACAATCGCCGAGCACATGTCGAAGTCGAAGGAGACGACTGCGCAGGTCACTCACATTGACGAGGCGGCTTGTTTGCAACTCCAATCATCAATTACCCCGAAGTCGCGATTTTGGGCCTCTACAAAATCGCAAAGCGACCCACTGTGCGAGAAGGTAGGGTGGAAGTGAGGGACGTGTCCTACTTGTCCCTTGGTTTCGACCACCGCGTGATTGATGGTGCATATGCCGCTCGTTTCACAAGTAGAGTGATTGAAAACCTCCAGGATACTAGGAAATTGCTATCAGAGGCATTGTAGGTTCCAATAGTAAGACCATCACATCAGCCGGGTACCGGTGACTGGGCATCTGAGCATCAAGCCGAAATGCCAAAAGTATATTAGCGATCCAACGGCTTCTTTTCTTGAATGGAACACGACGTTCCCTTGCGAAGCTTTCCCTCCGGGAATCTTCAACTAAAGAACGACGACCTTGTTGAGCTGTTTCGGAAGATGCTGGAATTACGAAGGTTTGAAGAGCGAGTTCAGAAGCTCCACGATCAGGGAAAAACAGTCAGACCTATTCATCTGTACTTGGGAGAAGAGGCTATCGCCGTTGGGGTGATACGAGCGCTGGATGCGAAGGACCAGCTCGTAGTCACTCATCGAGGGCACGGGCACGCCCTGGCTAGAGGAGTCCCAATGCGCCAGGTGATGGGCGAGATTCTGGGTAGGTCCTACGGCACCTGTAGGGGGATCGGCGGCTCGATGCACGCAGCAATCAGTGTTGAACACGGGATACCTGTGGCTACTGCCATCGTCGGAAGTGGCATTCCGATTGCAGACGGTATCGCCTTTGCACTGAGGTACAAAGGTTCCAATAACATAGCCGCCACTTTCTTCGGTGATGGTGCGACAAATACTGGAGCTTCTCACGAGGGGCTTAATCTGGCGGGAGTTTGGAAGTTGCCGGTCCTGTTTGTTTGTGAGAACAACCTCTACGGGCAGTTTACCCCGTACAGGGCTGTGTTCTCAGGAGAGAGCATAACATCGAGAGTTTCGGGGTATGGAATAAGGTCGGTACAAGTCTTCGGGAATTCCGTGCTCGAAGTGTACTCAGCCGCACGCGACGCCATCAGCTACATCCGTAATGAGAAGCGGCCGGCTTTCATCGAGTGTTTGACATACAGAATGAGGGGACACGCGGCCTTCGACGACGCGTGGTACAGACCCAAAGAGGAGGTGGAAGAGTGGCTCAAGAAAGATCCCCTTGAACTCTATGCCAATGAGCTTCGTTCAAAGGGGCTGATTGACAAAGACAAGATTGAAAGGATGGAAGCGACTTTGCAAAAGGAACTAGATCAAGTAGTGGAGGAAGCTCTTTCAGCCGTATCGGCTCCTTTTGATGAGTTACCAGGACTCGTCTACGCATCTGGAGGGAGTAGCTAGGTTGGCGACTGAGTTGATGTACGCCGAAGCCATCAACGAAGGGTTGCGTGAAGAAATGAAGAGAGACAACTCGATTGTCATTTTGGGAGAAGAAGTCGGAACTTACGGTGGAACCTACAAGGTCACTCAGGGATTAATGAAGGAATTTGGTGCGAATCGAGTGTTGGACACCCCAATATCGGAGGCTGCAATTGTTGGCACTGCGGTGGGTGCGGCCGTGATGGGACTTCGGCCTGTTGCCGAACTCATGTTCTTCGACTTCACCTCGATTGCTCTGGACCAAATAATGACACACGCTGCCAAGATGAGATTCATGAGTGGAGGCCAAGTCAAAGTGCCAATGGTGGTGAGAACGCAGTACAGCCTTGGAAGAGGCTATGGGTGTCAACACAGCCAGTTCTATCCTTCGATTTTTCTCCAATCGCCCGGAGTCAAGGTTGTATTGCCAGCCACCCCCAAGGACGCAAAGGGGCTTATCAAATCAGCTCTCCGGCAGGACGATCCCGTCGTATTCATTGAATCCGGTCTGCTTTACTTCACTGCAAAAGGTGAAGTGATGGGGCCCGACTACCTGACTCCAATCGGAAAGGCGGACGTCAAGAGGTCGGGCAAAGACATCACAATCGTCGCTATTTCAAGAACAGTCTATGAAGCATTGAAGGCTGCAGAAGAGCTAGAGCATGAAGGCATTAACGTAGAAGTCCTCGACATGATGACTGTACAGCCGATGGATTACGACACGCTTGAGAAGTCAGTACAGAAGACTGGCAGACTCCTGGTGGCCGAGGATAGTGTAAAAACTGGTGGGCTCTCCTCCGAAATATCAGCTCATGTCGCCGAAAGTATGATTGATTATCTGCAGGCCCCCATAGCACGAGTTAACTCCCCCCCAATGCCGGTTCCGTTTGCAAAGGAGTTGGAACGGGCATACATGGTTTCTGGTAGCAAGATAGCGGAAGCTGCTAGAAGCCTCATGAAAGCATAGGAGGGGTTCGACTCGCTAATGAGAAGAGCCGGTTAACGAGAGGAAAGCCTATTCACAATCGAACTGGCAGACCTCCCTGCTTGCAATACTAGGGTGGTACATTGGCGTACTTGTCACCGAGTACTATGACGAGATTAGCCTGATTCGGTCCGCGGGAGCCCCATAATCTCAGAATCTTATGCAGTTTAACCCTGACAATTGGGCCTTGCGAGATGTGAGTCCACAAATGTGGGCCCAAATCCACGAAAAAACCACCGGATTCAACCAAGCGGTTCTGGTGGGGTTAGACATAGGATGCGAGTAGCTCCTAAGGGAGTGAGTCAGGTGAGATAAGGACAACGTGGCACGTAGGGCTCCTCAAGTCTTTTCCTCTCGTCCGCTGTAAGGGTAAAATCGACTGCAGCGATTAACTCGTCAAGTTGGTTGACTCTTGTCGGTCCGACTATGGGGGAAGTGATTTCGGGCTTGCTCAGTAACCAGGCGAGGGCTAGCTGGGCGGACGTAACACCTTTCTCCTTGGCGACTTCCTCCAGCCTCTCCACCACATCAAAGTCGCTATCTCTAAAGTATCTCGTGCGCATGAATGGGTCCTTTTGGTATCTCTTCCCACTCGGCTTCTTTCCTCTCTTGTATTTTCCGCTAAGGAAACCCCTTCCCAAGGGGCTGTACGGAATCAGGGCTACGCCCTCTTCCCGGCATAATGGCATCATTTCCCGCTCTTCTTCTCTGTAGGCTAGGTTGTAGAGGTTTTGCATGCTGACGAACCGTTCAAGCCCCAGCCTATCGCTTGTGTATAGGGCCTTCGCCAACTGCCACGCCCACATATTGGACGCCCCGATATAATTGACCATGCCATCACGCCTAACAAGCTGCGTCAGCGTACTGAGGACTTCGACGATCGGTGTCTCATCGTCCCAGCGATGGATTTGATAAAGGTCCACATAGTCGGTCCTGAGGTAGCCCAACGATCTCTTGAGATTCTGACGAACGTGCTTCCTCCCAAGCCCCTTGTCATTGGGCCCGTCTCCAGTCGGAGAGAAGACCTTCGTGGCAATTACGACATCATTTCTCCTCCCCTCGAGCGCCTTCCCAACGATCTCTTCAGATTTCCCATTCGAGTAAACATCTGCAGTGTCGAAGAAGTTTATTCCATAATCAATGGCCCTATCAATAATCCTCTTGGAATCCTGGTAGCCCAGTGACCATTCGTGCCTCCCCGCGTATCCACCCCCGAAGCTCATGCAACCGATGCAAAGTCTCGAAACTTTCAGCCCGGTACTGCCCAGCCTGACATAATTCATTCCACCCAAAGGCGTGGTCTGTTAATTATACGTCTTTGGGATTCGCTGATGGATTTAGGTCTAGCGAGTTTTTCTTTCTTCTCCAACAAGACCCGCACAGCGCCCCATCAGCTGTGAACTCGAATGGTCACTTCGGATTCAACATATTCGAGCTGATCCAATGCGGCCGTGTCCTGCCTGCGAAGACTAACTCAATGTTCTTGACACAGCTATGCATTCTGTCATCCCATTCTTCGAACCTAGGGCCTGGGTGACCCCCAGCCACATGGGGCGTGACCACGGCGTTATCGAATTCCAGTAAATGATTGAGCTGCTCCATAATCCCAGTATTACTGTCTCCAGGTACCACTAAAGACGCATCGAGCTCGCCGTCGACAAGTGAAACAAGGGGCCTTGGCAACCTCCTGGAGGAGAGGTTTAATTCGGCGAGATTCAATGGAGCGACATTCAATGGCCTCGACTCAATGGTTACACGACTCAAGAAAGTCGACGTTGGTTCCGTCGGCCGAAACTGAGGGACCTCTTGTTATCCTGGCTATGGAACTTGCTCACTACGGTCTGTCGCTCACCCAAGCGAGGATCTACCTCCTTCTGCTATCGAAGGGAGCTACTTCGGCCCGAACCATCTCCAAATCACTGGGAGTACACAGAGTAGACGTCTACAGGAAGCTGAAAGAGCTAGAGATACTCGGGCTCCTTGAAACGTACGTCGATTATCCCAAGAGATTCAAGGCAATTGAGCCCAAGAACGCGATGGCAGCTCTTATACAACGGCACGAGAAAAAGCTGGAGTATGTCAGGGAAAAATCCGCAGAATTGATTCCTCGGTTGTCTCAGTTGCAACGGTCGGCAACAACTGGCAGTGAAACTGGAGCCGATTTGAGAAACAAGGCGGGGTCGTACAGGTTGGTCCTTGGTCAAGAGCGGTACATACAAGAACTGAGGCGACTTGTGGGAAACGCTCAGCTCGAGATTGTACGCATTCTGTCCTCTGGAGGAGTCATAAGGAATTCCATAGCTCAAATGGACAAGGCGTATGCTAAAGCCAAAGCCAGAGGCGTCACGATAAGAATGATGGCAGAAACGAGCCCGAGCAACCTTCCCTACGCCAAGAGACTAGCCCGAATTGTACAGTTAAGGCGCATGAATGACGTAAAACTGCGATTCATTGCTGTAGACAAATCGGTCTCGATCCTAAGCGCCAGATATGACGAGAGTACCACATCTCTTGGATCTCCAGAGGACGTTCATCTGCTCCTAGACGACTCGCTAATTACCGAAGGCTTGTGCAACATATTCGAGCACGTCTGGATGACCGCGGTTCCAATCTAAGAGTGGTTTCAGGTTGTAGGTAGTGGCCAGCTACACTCTCCGGTTTATATGACTAACAAGCACCAATAGACGTCGTTGCTGCGACAATCAAATGCTCCGAGCAATTTCCAGCAAATACCTCTTCAAGAGATATCTGTGGTCCCGCTATTCAACTTCAGAGTCGAGGCGAACCAATTCTGCGATTTGGACGAGGACTTTCTAGGACTGGGTGAATCGATTCAAAGATATGGCGTACTCCAACCCATATTGGTTCGTCCCAAGCTTCGCGATAATGGTGAGGGCGAACGCGAATCCAGAGGAGAATTCGAACTTGTGTCAGGTCATAGGCGTTACGCTGCTTGTAAGAAGTTAGGGTATTCATCCGTTCCGTCTCTCGTAATGTCTTTGGATGATCAGAAAGCTTTCGAAATAGCACTGGCGGAGAACTTGCAAAGTCGAAGTTTAAGCCCAATTGAAGAAGCCGAGGCTTTCAAGTCGTATGTTACGAATTTTGGTCGTGGTAGTGTTTCGAGACTAGCTCGAAAGATAGGAAAAAGCGAAGCGTACGTGTCGCATAGGCTTCTCTTACTAGGTCTCCCGAAAGCTCTGACTGACAAGATCAGTAGGCGCCTACTCGATCCTAGCATTGCCACTGAACTTATTTGGCTTAAGTCAGAAAAGAGCCAAGTCGAACTTGCCAGGGCGGTAAGCGATTTTCACCTCTCTTTTCGCCAGATTAGGGACATAATCCATTTGATAAGGACAGAGGATACCTCAGTCGATAAAGCGGTCGAAATGATACTACAGACACGCGAGGACAAAATGGTGGCTCACCGAAGTTCAGAACCCACGAGAGAGCAATCAATCAGTGAGGATCCATGGCCCGCCTACCAAGATACAACTAATGATGATTCACAGTCGCAGGAAATTCTGGGCCACGCAACTCTGGTCGTGAGGACTTCGTTGGCTGGACTAGACATCCTTCTGGAGAAGACAAATCAGTCGGAAATATACGCGGTCTTAACCAAAGAAAGACAGAATATCCACGGGGTGTTGGATGACCTGATACGGGCGAAGATCAGTTTCCGTAAGAGGGAAAATACGTCGCTACGGTCAGGTTAATGCAAAGTGTCTTCCGAGAGCTATTCATTCTAGGGTCGTTCGCGCAGAGTTCGAAAAGTTCTATCGAGTGTTAAGATTTATATCGTTTCTGAATCAAAATCGTTCCTATGTTCGATTTGATAATAAAGAATGGCACAGTAGTCTTTCCGAACAGGTTCATACGGAAAACTGACATCGGAGTTGTAGATGGGAAAATCGCGATGATTGGTTCGGGCATTGACAGTGCTCGGAAAGGGAATGTGATAAATGCCGAGGACAGATTTGTTTTTCCTGGCATCGTGGATTCTCACTTCCATATTGGCATCTACAGGCCTCTGTCAGAAGATGCGAAATCAGAGTCCGCCAGCGCAGCGGCAGGCGGCGTTACTACGATACTCAGTTACTTCAGATCTGGGAAAAATTACATGAATACCTCGGGACCCTATTCCGTCATTTACGACAAAGTGCTCGAACAGGTAAGAGGCAAATTCTATACGGATTACGGATTCAGTCTTGCGCCCATTACGCAAGAACATGTTGAGGAAATCCCTAAGCTCGTCAAGAATAAGGGCGTTTCCACCTTCAAGTTCTACATGTTCTACAAAGGTCTGAACCTCAAGAGCGAGTTCAAGAAGGGATCGGTTGAGAGGGAGTACTTGCTTTCTGACGATCCATATGACTTGGGGCATTTGTACAACATAATGTCAAAAATTGCTTCCATGGACAAGGAAGCAAAGGACGTGAGATTGAGTATTCATGCAGAAGATGCTGAAATAATAAGGATCAACCTTGAGAAAGTGAGAAAAGAAGCCAAGAAACTCGGCCTGAACCCTCTCCAAGCCTACAACAGAGCAAGACCGCCTCTCGCGGAGAGGATTGCCATAATCGAGGCTTTTGAGCTTGCGAACCAAACAGGATGCCCGATAAACATCGTTCACGTCAGCAGTGAGCTTGCCCTCTCCACCGTAAAACAAATGAAGATAACGTATCCCTCAGTAGATGTCATGGTCGAGGCTACGCCTTCACATCTGACTCTTACAGATGACTCTGCCGCCGGTGTCCATGGCAAAGTGAACCCGCCTATCCGATCCCGAGATGACAAGGCGGCTTTATGGAGAGGGATTGTCCAGGGCGACATCAACACCGTAGGTTCTGATCATGCATGTATAGAGGATTCCAAGAAAGGAAAGGAACTGTGGACTGCAGAGAATGGGTATGGCGCTACGGAGCTAATGCTTCCTTCGCTCGTAACTGAGGGTTATGTTAACAGGAAAGTTCCGTTAGAGCGCGTATGTGCACTGTTAACAATGAATCCCGCGAAAGTTCACGGGGTGTACGGCCGAAAGGGGGACATTGGCATAGGATTCGACGCAGATTTTGTAATCTTCGACCCTTCGCACAAGAAGGTAGTAAGGCACGAAAAACTACACTCTGCGCAGGACTTCACGCCATTTGAGGGGCTAGAACTTAGCGGATGGGCACAGACTACCATTCTCAGGGGAAAAGTAATCTATGACAAGGAATCATTAATCGGCGAACCTTCAGGAGAATACCTGAAGAGGCCGATTAGAGCGTACGCGTAGCCTCTGGAACCCCTGACTGATTGGAGGGGTTATGGGACGCGACCGGCTTATTCCAATAATTCACCTGATTATCAGAGGCTCTGGATGCTCCTGAAGCGAGTCCACGGGGAGATAGGCGACGTCTGCGCGGACAAAGCAGACTCCTGCAGAGAGAACGCCAAGCTCGTCTCGCAGATGGGCGACACACCTTTCCTCATGCCAAAGAGCAACGCGTCGAGCTGGGCCATGGGCTCCTACGCCTGGAACGCGCCGAAGCATGGATTAGGAGTCACCACAGCATTCGCGCTGTTATTTCTGGGGTTCACGCTCCTCGACCTAGTTTCCGCAGGCGTGTCCGGGATGGCGAAGGTGGCCGGTTGGGAGATTTTCCTGACAGGTCTAATCGCATGGTATGTGGCTATGGCCGTCGAGACGAACACGAATTTCGCAAGGAAATCACTTCCGACGTAGTCCACCATGCGTGTCCTCCTGTAAGCCATCGAGCTTGGATCCGGCAACACACGCCATTCATAACAATGTTCCACTCGCCTCAACAGGCTAGTCCAATGAGCCCCCGGAGTCAACGGGAATCGAGTGTTTTTTGCAGAACGAGAATGACGGTCGTAACCACCGATTTAGACGGCATAACCTCAATTTAGAACTCGCTAAAGGGAAAACCCATTCCCCCCTAGGAAAAGGCATTTAGCCTGTCGGAGGGGCGAATTTCACTATGAACGGGAAGACGGTGGCTGAAAAAGTATTCTCGAGAGCATCTCACGGGAAAACTTCGGCGGGAGACTATGTTTGGGCGACTCCTGATTTGGTACATTTGCATGATAGAGCAGCGCCTCTGGCTCTGGATTCATTTCAGAAAATGGGCGTCAGTGAAATTCGCTATCCCGGCAAGTTGGTATTTGTCGTGGATCACATATTTCCTCCAAAAGACATAGAGAGTGCTGACAACATTCTTGTGATGAAGAGGTTTGCTGCAGAAAGGGGAATAGAATTTCTTGAAGGCAAAGGTATCGAGCACACCCTACTTGTGGAGAAGTGCTTAATCAAACCAGGAATGCTAGTTGTTGGCGCAGACTCCCACACTGTTACAGCTGGCGCTGTAGGTGCTGTTGGTGTTGGATTAGGCTCTACAGATCTCGCCACTATTATGGCCCTCGGCAGAAACTGGTTCATGGTGCCACACTCGATGAGGGTGAGCGTCAAGGGGGATAACAAGGGGAAGTACGTAACGGGTAAAGATGTGATACTTGCTGTGATTAAGCAGATAGGAGTCGATGGTGCGAACTATATGGCGATGGAAATCGGAGGTGAAGCCATGCGACTATTTGGGATAGATGACAGGTTTGCCATCGCGAATATGACAGTGGAAGCGGGAGCAAAAGCTGGAATGATAGAGGCGGACGACATTATGTTCTCCTATTACGAGCGACGGGGCTTTGACGTGCGAGAGGGAGTAGCTATTGCGGACAAAGACGCAAGATATGTCAACCACATAGAAATCCAGATGGACAACCTGAAACCCCAAGTTGCGGCCCCTGATTCGCCTGGAAATGTACACGATGTATCCGAGCTCAAGGGCATCAAGATCGATCAAGCATACATCGGAAACTGCGCCAATGGCACTTTAGAGGACCTAAAACAGGCGAGCGAGGTCCTAAAGGGTAGGACGGTCAAAGAGGGTGTAAAGCTGGTGGTGGTCCCAGCCACGAGGGAAATTCTTGAAACTGCTCTAAGCATGGGGATAATTGCCGAGTTGGTTAGAGCTGGCGCGACGATTTGTCCTTCTACGTGTGCAGCGTGCGCCGGTTTGCATTTGGGCGTGTTAGGCAAAGGGGAGGTCGCATTGTCAAATACAAACAGAAACTTCAGGGGGAGGATGGGGCATCCTGAAAGCAAAATCTACCTGGCGAACTCCTATCTGGTTGCAGCAGCGGCGCTGGAAGGCAGAATAATTGATCCGGAGGAGTCGCTTTGAAGGGAAAGATATTCGCTGTGGGTGACAATGTTGACACTGATGTTATCGCTCCCACCGCTTACTTTCACTTGAACTCCCTCCAAGCTCTAAAGGAGCACTGCATGGAGGCCGTCTATCCGGAATTGTACAAGAAGGTATCCGTAGGGGATGTTCTTGTAGCAGGAAGGAATTTTGGATGCGGGTCGTCAAGAGAGCAAGCAGCGATCGTACTCAAGGAACTTGGGTTCGGCCTGATACTTGCGAGGAGTTTTGCCCGGATCTTCTTCAGAAATGCGGTGAATGTCGCCTTGCCTGTTGGGACAGTGACGGCATCGGGGAAACTTCGCGACGGGGACATCGTGCAATATTCTATCAAGGACGGTAGACTTGCATTATCAAATGGCGAGATGGTGCAGTTTAGTCGCGTCGAAGGCCCGCTTAAGGACATCTTCGATGCAGGCGGGCTTGTCGAATTCGTACGAAAGAATGGCGGCGTCAGTTCGGATTAGGGCGCCCGAAACTTTTCAGATTACGCCCTGTTGCCGCAGCTCTTCTATTTCACTATCGGTATATCCTCCGTCTTTTAGGACCCAATTCGTATCTTGACCCAGTTTAGGCGGGTCACTGATTCTTACCGGCCAAACTGTTTCTTGTGAAACATATATGGGAACTCTTGGGACCAGCAACATCTTTCCATCAGTATTCTTGATATTCACCAATTTAGCATCGTATCTTAACTGCTCGTTTGTCAGAAGGTCAAGAGTCTTGTTCGAGATGCCGTAGGCTATGTTCCCGGTCGCAAGCAGTTTGACCACCTCGCGTAGATTCATTGATTTCACAATCTCCCCTATCTTGGGAACAAGCCAGTCCCTATTCTTGCGCCTTCCTACGTTTGTCCTTAGATCCTGGTTCGAAAATAGCTCGTCCAACTTGAAGGCACGGCAGAAGTCCTCCCACTGAGAGTCTGTCGTAACACCAATGAAAATCTTCTTGGCATCTGCGGTTTCGAACATATCGTAGATCCCCCACATGAAAGGTTCTTCGTTGAGGGGTCTCGGATTCTTTCCGAGCACTTGGGCGGAGGCTAAATGCTGTCCCATTATGAATGCCGCAGTCTCAAAGAGCGGGACTTCGGCGTAGAAACCGGTATTGGTCCTCTCTCTGTCCATGAGAGCCTTCAGGACAAATACAACGCCTATTGCCGCCGAGAAAACGTCTATGACCGATGCGCCTAGCCTCATAGGCCTGTCTTCCAGACCGTTCATGTACGCAATCCCACTTTCCACTTCTGCTGGATAATCTAGCGATTTCCGCCAACTAGAGGGGCCCGGACCGAATCCCTTTATCTTAAGATAAACTAACTTTGGATTAGAAGTCGAGAGGACATCGTAACCTAGGCCCAGTTTCTGCATTGTGTCTGGAGCTAGATTGTCTATCACGACATCGCTTTTCTTGACAAGCTGTTTGAAGACATCCTTTCCTTTAGCATTTTTCAGGTCGAGAGTCAGACTCTTCTTGCCCATGTTGAAGAACGCAAAGTTCCCAATGCTTGAACCGGTCAGATACCTGGTGGCGTCTCCTTTGCCAGGTTGCTCTACTTTTATGACCTCGAAGCCGAGTTGAGAAAGCATCGAGCCAGCAGCGGGGCCGGCTATTATCTGTCCAATTTCTAACACTCTGAACACTTTATCTCAACTCTCCTGGTTGGCCGTCTCTTCAGCAATTTGCTGAACTCGATCATAAGTCAGCGCCTTCCCACTGGTTACGCACTCATCCTTCACCTTAGTTGTGACCTTTGCTAAGGTGGCGTCGGGAATTTCAATATTCTTGGACAAGAGTATTTTTCTTATGAGGGCTTTCCCGCAATAAACATTAACTGAGAATTGGGTGGCTTTGAATTTTCCTGGTTCGGCGTGAGTCCCAGCAGTGTGGATCGGAAGAAATGAACCGTACAAAGGGTAGTTAGGAGAGAGAAAAGAAATACCCATCTTGTCATGCAGTATCCTATCTACTGCCTGGTATGTCTCTCTGAGTTTTTCTCCATTTATTCCCGAATTGAAACCCTGTCGAGCAAGGGCCTCTGAGACTACAGCTATGTCCGCTATTCCATTTCTTTCGCCAAGACCAAGAACAGTACAATCAATAATGTCTGCCCCTGCTTCGGCTGCGGCCAATGAATTGGCGACCGCAAGGCCGTTATCATTGTGACAATGAGCCGATATTGATGTGGATACCTCGCTTTTGATAATCCTGACTATATCGCCGTACTTCTTTGGAAGAAGGCTCCCTGTTGTATCTGGCAACTCAATAGTGTCTACACCTGCCGAGTCGAACTCTTTTGCAATTTCGATTAGTTTTTCTATCGCAAAAGACCCAACGTCCACAAGCCCTATTGCCACTTTGCGTTCAGGGTATCTGTCTTTCGCGTATTTGCAAGCTTCCAGAGCCTTATCATACGTGCCGTCCATGGGAAGGTGAAGGGCTATGTTGGCTCCAGTTGAGGCAATGATCTCGACATCGCCTACAATGGCTCTACCCATCCCAAATACGGCGGACTTTTGCGCCTTTTCCTCCCGCAGAATCGTGCGGGTGACGCTTTGTTCGCTGCTATGCGCTGGAGGATAGGAAATGATGAGTCTTCTTATTCCGGCATCGAATAGATTTCTTGCAACAAGTACCTTCTCTTTCTCTGTGAACATGACATTCGGAGTCTGCATGCCTTCTCTTAGCGTATCGTCCATGATTTCTATCATACGTACGATCAGTCAAACTGGGCGGGTTCTAATTAAGCAATTAACGCGTTGAACATGATAGGATTGGAGATGCTGACGGGCGATCGACCTGATTCGTAACTCTCTGGTGTTGAAGTCATAGACGCTCATATTTCCAGGTGATCGGGTTCATCATCGGTAACACCATGCCGGACTTGGTCGCATTTGCAACGCTGAAAGCTAGCTATTCCCCCAGCGACCAGCTCAAGTCGGAATTGAGGGACATTGTAAGGAGAGAATTCGGTCCTTTGGGTGTGATAGGAGAAATCAACTTCGTGAACGCGCTCCCCCAAGACGTGCAGTGGAAAAGTCATGAGGCGCGTGCTAAAAGCAATAGTCCTCAATCAGGAACCCGGAGATGTGTCAGCAATCGAGTCGAGTCGAGTCAGTTGAGGAGGCCCGCGGAGCGGTTCGGAAAGACCAGTCTTGATTTGGGCACGAGCGTAGTCACGCACGGCTGCGATTCCTAAACCGAATGCATCTGTCAAGGTTAATTACATCCTTGGCTTTGGGACGTCGAAATTCGATGCCGATAAGAATTGAGGTCAAGGATCTTATGGACAACAGAGTGTTCTCGCTAGATGCCAACGCAATGGTAGCTCAGGCGATAGATCTGATGATTCAAAAGAACGTCTGGTCCGTGGTAGTGGAAAGGAGGGGACTCCCTGAAGGCGTCGTGACCGAAAAGGATGTGTTTCGAAGGTGCATCGGCAATGGATTGGATCCCAAGAAAACACCGATCGGAAGCATAGCTTCTGTGCCTCTCATCACAGTTGGTCCTGACACCTCGATTAAAGAGGCGATGGATGTCATGACCCAGAAGAACATCAGGCGCGTATTTGTGGTAGAGAGAGGGAAGATAATTGGGCGCATTACTCAGACGAGGCTTTTCGAAAGCATGGTTTCTGTACTCGAGGACCTCTCGTTGCTGTCTAGCGAACTCTAGCTGCTACGACTTATGCTCGACACTCCTTAACCGTCACGGCTGACGTCCTACTCTTCGTCTGCGTGTTTCGGAACTTCAACCAACTCAGCACTTCGATCATGTTCTTGGTGAAATTAAGTCCCAAAGATTTCCATGGGTTCGTTCTTCTCGGAGGCGTAGGGTCGGGCTTGACAGTGCTCCGGGACATTTTGCTCAATAAGTGGTTAAATAGAAGTGATGGCTGTTGCAACTTCGCGGAGGATCGGTTCAACCAATGGATCTCTCGGCTGCGGCCGCTAAATCGGAATCCGGTGCAGGTTCGACTCCCTCGAAAGGCATGAAGAAACAGACTAAGATTGCGGCTGTGGTAATCGCAGTCATTCTCATCGTTGCAATAGGCGCATACATCTATTCCCACTATAGCCAAACGAAGGCTACTAATACACTTCTTGTTGGCGTTGTCGCACCCATCACAGGCGGTTATGGTGCTGCAGGTACGCCGTGGCTCGACGGGATAAAAGTATGGGCCAATGTCACAAACGCTCAGGGGGGTGTGACAATCGCTGGAACAACATACAAGATTTCTTTGGATATCTTCGATGACGGAAGCAATCCATCAACAGCAGTAACCCAAGTCCGAACAGCTATTACTGTGGACCACGTAGATATGCTTCTTTCAGGGTTCCTGACACCGGACACAGATGCGATTGCATCAGTAATCCAGCAGTACCAGTATCCAATCGTGGCGGACGCTACTGATGATCAAGAATTTCACGTTGGTAACCCATACCTGTTTACAATTCTGCCAGCCTTAAGTGTGGGAGAGGCGCCTTGCGCGGCTATGCTAAATGGTTTGAAGATAGCCAATGCCAATGTAAGCATCATCAACGCGGACGAGGTAGGGATGATGCCTGCGATTATAGCTCAGTTTAACGATGCGTTACCGGTCCATTACAACATCGTGTATAACCAGACCTACGACCCGTCAAGCCTGACTGTTTCCGCTGCGGACAACCTAATACTCGCTGCCAACGCAGCAAAGCCGCAGATCCTGATCATCTCTGACGATTATGCAAGCAATAATGTCATATTGTTCCAACAGATGAAAGCACTCAACGTTCGGCCCAACGTAATCTTCTCAGAGGATATGTGGGATTTTCCTTACTTCTATAGCCAACTCGGCTCTGACATGAACGGAATCATAGGCGAGGACAACTGGGCCTACAACATGACGACGCCAGACGCCTCAGGCGGCTACGCCAATGCCACGTTTTGGGCTAGTCAGATGAACAAAGACTACCCACAATTTACACTTAGCCAGCTGGGCTATCAAGCAATTATGGCTGCTCAAGTCGAGATCGCTGGGATGCAGAAAGCCGGGGCTATGAACGGCCTCTCAGTAGCGAAAGCGATAAGCCAGCTGGACATAGCCACTGTCGACGGTATTTGGCATGCGAACCAATATGGAAATGACAACGGCCACTCATTAATTTGGGTTCAAATCCAGAACGGCGAGCCAGAGATTATTTCACCATCAGAGTATGCAACTACTACTGTGAACTATCCGCTAAGCTCCTCCTGGCCCTGAGCAGTATGGGCCTCCTTCCCAGGAAGGTTAGGAGGAGCACTTAACGACGGCAATAAATCCGCTGCTCGAGGCGTTATTTGCCGGGCTAGCTGTAGGGAGCTTCTACGTAGTCTTTGCCGTAGGAATGACGCTCATTATGGGTGTGATGAGGGTTATGAACTTCACCCATGGATGTCTTCTTCTCCTAGGTTCTTACATCACTTACTTCTTGTTCACGGACTTCGGTGTTGACCCAATACTTTCCCTTCTGGTTGTTATACCTGTCCTCTTTGGGGTGGGTGTCCTTTTCTACTACATTGTGGTCCATCCTGTGCTAACACGGCCTTTCTTGGAGGACAATACCATGCTCCTCTCGTTTGGAGGATTCCTTGTAGTTTACAATCTCTTCACAGCGTTCTGGACAGACAACCTACGAGGCGTTAATTCTTCATACCTGAATACGCAAATCACCGCGACCACACCATGGGGTTCTTTCGTGCTTTCTCAGGCTGCAATCATAGGTATTGTCATCTGCTTCGCAGCAGTCGTGTTTCTCATGCTGTTCCTTCATTACACTTCGCTTGGCAGGGCAATGCGAGCCGCAAGTCAGGATTTGAACACGGCACGGTTGATGGGAGTGAAAGTTCGTCGCATCTACGCTATTAGCCTTGGAATCTCTAGCTCACTCGCGGGGGTCGCAGGTGTGGTTGTAGCAATGCAATTCCTCTTCTCTCCTGATTATGGCTTCCCATACCTTCTCAAGGCATTTGGCGTAATCCTGATGGGTGGTATGGGTAGTGTAACGGGGACAGTGTGGGGAGGCCTTAGCCTGGGGGTCGCAGAGTCAATGACAACGTATGTTAACGGTGGGGAGTATGGTATTTGGGCGAGTGGGGTCGCCTTTGCAGTGATTCTGATTGCTCTGGCAGTCAAGGCATTCAGAGGGACCGCACGGTGAATGTGAGCTCGAAACGAGAACGTAATCCTGATGCATCTTCGTCCCCTAAGGCGAGATTGTTTGATCGCTCGGTATCTTTTGTGCGAAAGTGGTACGTCCTGATTGGGATTATGACGGCCTTTGCAATCGCGCCTCTAATCTCTCCGGGCGTTTACCTTCTGTCAATCTTGTTCTTCATTGTCCTGTACATGAGCATGGCCCAGAGTTGGAACATCGCAGGAGGATACAGTGGCCAAGCGAGCTTTGGTCACTGGGGGTTCCTCGGTATGGGGGCTTACGTATTTGTAATTCTCGCGGTTACTTTTGCATGGCCTGTTCCCCTTGCTCTACTGGTTTCAGCCGCACTCACCTCAGTCCTTGGTTACATCGTTGGATTCCTGGGCTCGGCGTTGCGTGGAGCGTACTTTGCAGTGGCCACTTTGGCAGCGGCGTCGCTCATTCAGCTTACAGTGAGCAATGAGCCTTCTCTTACGCAGGGCATCAAGGGCTTCCCGATTTTTTACTTGGTCCTGCCCATAACAGTCGTGTATTATGGTGCTCTCATACTTGCATTGATTTCTACGATAGTCGTCATATGGATTTCGTCGTCTCGATTCGGTTTGGCCTTGGAGTCGATCCGGGAGAACGAAGATGTCGCTTTGGCAACGGGAATCAACACTCAGAGTTACAAGGCACGGGCCCTCGCTTTAAGCGCAGCGATTATGGGGCCTGCCGGGGGGCTCTACGCTCTTTTCTTCCTGTACATAGACCCAAGTAGTACAAGTGTCTTCAGCATATTGATTAACCTACAACTCATCTTAATGGTGATTATCGGCGGTCGCGGTACAGTTCTTGGTCCTATCATAGGAGCTATTATTATTGGCCTCATCTCCCAAATTGCGGTGACGCAGTTCTCAGCGTATCAGTATCTTATTACTGGAGTTCTCCTATTCGTCCTCGTTCTTGCTTTGCCCCGAGGGATCCTAGGTCTTAAAGCCATACCCTCATCAATGCGTCATTGAAAACACATTTTCATAGACCTAGGAAGGCACGGTGTACGACATCGCTTTCGAGAAGTTCTTTCCCTGTGCCCTTGCCAACCACCTTACCCCGAGCGAGAACATAGCCTTTGTCAGCGAAGCTTAGAATATGGCGCACGTTTTGTTCTACGACAAAAACGGTCATGTCTCGTTGAGGGAGCCGTTTTAGGACGTCGAACAACTCGGTCACAACCTTGGGGGCGAGCCCCAAGGAAGGTTCGTCAAGCATTATCAGGGAGGGTAGAGACATAAGCCCTCGCCCGACGGCTAGCATCTGGGCCTCTCCGCCTGACAAGGTCCTCCCTTTCTGAGATACCCGTTCTTGTAAAATAGGGAACAGCTCGAAGACCTCTTTGATTGTCTGCCTCCAGCGCCGGCTGGCATTCGCCAGGTAGGCTCCCATGCGTAGGTTATCAAGGACGGTCATGTTAGGGAAAATACCTCGACCTTCTGGCACGAGAACCACGCCGCGAGCAACAACTGTTTCAGGAGGAAGTCCCGAGATATCCTCTTCGGCGAAATGGATGGACCCAGCACTTGGCCTTATGAGGCCCGAAATGGTCTTGAGGAGTGTTGATTTGCCTGCGCCATTGGGCCCGACAAGTGCGGTGAGGGTGTGCGGCGGCACTGTGAGGGTAACATTATCAAGGACTTGGATTTCGCCATAGCCTGACGCGAGGTTACTGACTTCGAGCATTTGTGTTTCTAAGTTTTCAACCATTCCCGGGTTGTTATTTTAATAATTTTAGAGCCTTTGAACGCTAAGAGAATCTCAACGCGTGGCCGAAGGTTTCGAACAAGCTTGGGCACTGAAACCATTTTTCCGCAAGAGTGACTCCAGTTTTGAATTCACGATCGCCTAGCTGCGACCTCCGATAGCAAGGGAGAGGCATATGGGTAAGAATGCAAGATCTTTGCATAGGGAGGGAGTACCCAGTATTTCAGTAGGAGAGGACCACTTTTCCGTGAATCGGCAGCTTCCAGCTGAGATTGAAGTAGTATCCCTTGAGGACCTCTTCAGGCTGCAGAGGAAGAAGTTCCTCGTTCGGTGAATCCCCGAACTTGAGAGTGGCTTCGCCTTCCCAAACATCCGAAGTCTTCACGTCTTCCACGTTTAGACTCGTCAGCTGACGAATGTCAGGAATCGTCGGGTCAGGACTTGCTATGTAGCGCAGGTAGTAGAAGTTGCCCCATGAGGGAAGAGCTTTTGGCTCCACTTGTCTCTCAATCCTCGTCTTAGCAGTCACGATTCTGTTCGAGTGACGTTCCAAGAGCCCGCTCACTTCGCTGCCAGGGCCGAACTTTTCGTGGGGTAAGAACTTCGTCATTGTCACTTTGCCGAGCTTCTTAGGAATCCCGTAGACCTCGCGGCCTCGAATTAGGGCATCCTCCTGGTCGACCCAGAGGACAGCACTGTAGACTGCTTTCTGGCCTTGGTAGTTTGCTGCAAGACCGAGTGAGACTTCATTGTATTGAGTACGCTCCGGATTGCTCGACTTCAGGTCTTCGTCCACTGGCGATCGCACAAGACTGTAGACCTTCAGGATTCCGAGTGGTTCATCCATCTCGAGGGGCCACGGTACATACTTCCTCGCTTCCTTTGCGTTCGGCCGAAAGGTAATAATCATCGCCCTTCCACCGATTTTCACAGGTACGTTGTTGTAGGCTGACATCTTTCCGGTAGGAGAAAGCGGCATGGCACCTCCCTTCAGATTTAGCTTGCTAGCAGGAACTGTTGATTGCATAATTCAATAAGCCTTCGCTCCTTTATTAAACCTTATACGATTCATGTTCAATCAAATTCCTATCTTCTGGTCAACAGGAATTGGAATTGGTTTTCAGGTCTATCTTACCCGCAGGCCTCCGGGCTACTTCACCAATGGCGAGCATCTAGACTTCTCAACAATGATGGTCCGTTCCAGATGGACCCCCCAACCTCTAATCAGGTAGGCAGATTCTAGGTTCAATACCATCCCTCTTTGAAGGGGATGTCAGCCTTGGTTACAATACTACTATCGTCGACGGCGTGCGAAATCTATGGAACTGCGCTCTCTCCCATGTCTGAATCGTACCCATTGAGCGAGCGTATCGCATCAATCCAAACCCTGTCCCTCTTCCTGAGCTTTCCGGGTCGTTGCTGATAATTTGCTTATATGGTCGAATCGCCGGAGGAAAATTCGATGTATCGATTCACGAATCTTCTCTCACCCATTAGCTTGGGAACAGTCAGAATAAGGAATAGAGTGTACATCACGTCTCATGCAACAGGTCTCGCAGACTCCTTGGAGAATAATAACAAAGGAATCTACGCTCCTTCGGAGGATTTAGCTTACTACTATGCAGAGAGAGCGAGAGGCGGAGTCGGCTTAATCATTATGGAAGCTGGGATTGTCCACTATTCGTCGGAAGGGCTTACCACTTCCCATCTCTATGATTCGCGAGTTGTTCCCGGGCTCAGACGAGTTTCTGAAATGGTTCACTCACATGGCGCCAAGATTTTCGCTCAATTATATCATGGTGGCCACCATGCTGCGAACTTGCGGTCGGGGCTGCCCACCCTCTCGGCCTCTCAAGTGCCTTCGAGCAAGAATTCTTACGTCATACCAGCTGCGATGAGCAAGGCGGACATCCATGAAATAATCGAAGGCTTTGCAGTGTCGGCGAAAAATGTGGAAAGAGGGGGCTTTGATGGTGTGGAGCTACATGGCACGCACGGCTATCTAATTGAGCAATTCCTCTCCCCCCACTTTAACAAACGGACCGACGAATACGGTGGTTCTCTGGAGAATAGGCTCAGGTTCCTGCGTGAAATAGCGGGGGCAGTCAAGACATCATTGGATCCAACTGTGCCTTTGGGCTGTAGGTTTATGGCCAACGAACTTCTCGCAGATGGCATAGATTCTGATCAAGCTGCAAGAATAGCTAGCATTTTGGAAGGTGAAGGATGGTTCGACTTTCTGGACGTAGACATCGGTATCAGCGGGCGACAGCACCACTTGCAAATCGCTCCACTTTACGTGTCGCCGGGACACGAAATCGAATACATCGAGAGGATAAAGAGGTCGCTCAAACAAACACCGATTCTTGGCTGCCCGGGTCGTTGCGCAGACCCAATTCTTGCGGAATCACTGATAGCTGGAGGAAAGATGGATATGGTTGCCATGACCCGGGCACATATAGCCGACCCGGAAATAGTAAAGAAGACACAAGAGTCGAGATTGGAAGACATCCGTCCCTGCATAGGAACTAATGAGCAGTGCTTCAATCGAATTACCAACGGAAGCCCGCTTCGGTGCAACGTGAATGCAGCCGTCGGGTACGAAAAAACTCGCGGCGTCGAGGCACTGAAACATTGTGAAAGGAGCAAGAAGGTGCTGGTAGTTGGTGCGGGTCCTGCGGGATTAGAGGCTGCTAGAATCTCTGCTATTCGCGGTCATAACGTCGTGATTTACGAAAAAGAAGGCGAGATTGGTGGTCAGGTGAAACTTGCGAAGAGATTGCCGGGTCGAGATGATGTGGGAGCGATAGTCGCATGGTATGAAACCCAACTACGTAAACTGGGAGTGGAAGTCAAGTTGCGTTCAGGTATACCCATTGAACCAGAATTACTCGATTACTTAGTTGACGAAGAGAAGCCAGACGTTGTAGTTGTGGCCACAGGCAGTCATTACGATTCTTCAGGCTACACGGAATTTGCAGGCACCGCTATAAAGACTGTCGGGAAAATCACTATTTTGACCCCAGAAGATGTGTTATCAAGGAAAGCTGAATGTGGAAAGAAGATTGTGATACTTGATGATGAAGGTTTCGAAGTCGGTCCTTGTTTGGCTGAAAAACTTTCTTCAGATGCTTGTTCAGTTGAGATGGTTACCAGATTCTATATGCTAGGCTCAGCAATGTTGTCCACGCTCCAACTTCCTTTCATATACGAAAGACTCTTCAGAAAGAACATCACAATTCACACCTGTTCATTTGTGAATGAATTGGGAGATCGAGACGTGATAGTCTACAACGTATTTACAAAGGCAATGTCTGTCATCAAGGATGTTGATACTTTTATCCCAATCACGGCAAAGATATCTACGAACACGTTGTACAATCTTTTCAAGGCCAGAGTCCAAGAAACTTATTTGATAGGAGACGCAGTATCGCCAAGAAGAATTCATCACGCCATTGTCGATGGGTACAACATAGGATTACTTGTCTGATTAGATCAGATTTCGGAAGTTATTCGCTTCGGAAAACTTCGGAAATATGTTGTGATCAGTTTGAACCGGTCATGAAATCGAAGCATAAGGGTAGCCTGCGGATGAATTCCCGCTATTGGAAGCTATACGCCGGTCCCTAGATATGCGTCGACGACTCGTGAGTCCCTAACAGCTAACTTAGGGTCTCCATCAAAGAGTAGCTCTCCGTGATTCAGTACTAAGAGCCTGCCCGCAAGCCCCAGAATTGAAGACATTACATGTTCGGTTGCGAGAATCGAAACCCCTTTCTTGTTGACTTCCCGAATTATGTCCATAATTTCTCCGAGTTCGTCCTCGCCAAGTCCGGCCATGACCTCATCCAGAAGCAGCAATCTTGGTGAAGCTGCTAGCGCGCGTGCTATTTCAAGCCGTTTTCGACTGGCCGTGTTGAGCTGACCTGCTGGCAGCAATCGTTTCGGTTTTAGTTTGGTGAACTCGAGGATTTCTTCGACGGTTCGGTCAGCCCGACTGCGGAAGGAAGGACAACCAAACGCAGCTCCTACAAGGATGTTCTTCTCGACTGTCAATGCATTGAATGGCAGAGCAAGCTGGAATGTCTGGACAAGACCTGCGTGGCAACGCCTATACACGGGCCAACTGGTCACATTCCGCTCTTGGTAGATTATCCGCCCACTCGTCGCAGACCGCATCCCTGAAAGGATAGAAAAGAGTGTGCTCTTCCCAGCACCATTGGGTCCAACAAGCCCGACAATCTCCCCCTCTCGTACCTGAAAGTCCACGTTGGAAACCGCTTTCACTCCCCCAAAGTTTTTCGACAGCTTTCTGACCTCAAGGAGGCCCATGTCGATAGAGGAGAGGATTGCTGACATAAGGTTTTGTCGAGCCCCTGTTCACTGAAAGGAAGTAAGCGCTCTCTCCATTTACATGAGGTGTGAATCCTCTGGTCTCGTCGCCCGCGGGAGATTCGACCTTTATCACGTCGGCCCCTAGGTCAGAAAGAAGCATTGATGCAAAAGGACCGACCGGGGTGTGACTCAGGTCAAGCACATGGATACTCATTGGCCTCACAAGTCGCAGATTATTAACAAACAATTAGAGCATTACTACTGGAAACCCAAGCTTAGGTTAGAGAGAGATTTCCGTCCGGAATCAAACGTAAAATACTTTTTTAGAACCTCGCCAAGAATTATTCTTATGAATGAGTTCAAAAACTTGTTCTCGCCTATCAGACTTGGCCCTGTCGAGATAAAGAATCGTCTCTATATGACATCTCATGCAACGAATTTCGACATACCTGTCCCTGGGGAGGATGGCATCTTCATGCCATCGGAGCGCCTCCTTTACTACTACGCGGAGCGAGCCAAAGGGGAAGTTGGGCTTATTATGCACCAATCAGAGCAGATACATCCTACCGCGGACACAGGCAGACCATACGCTGCAATTTACGACAGGCGAGCGATACCTGGTCTGAGTTCGATTGCAGACGCAATTCATGGTCATGATTGCAAGATCTTCATGCAGCTTTTTCACGAGGGACTCAACGCACTAAATCAAATGACCATGAGGCCATCGATTTCAGCATCCCAAGTTCCCAGTCTTCGCGCGTTTGGTCTAGTGCCCAAGGCAATGTCCCATGAGGATATCAAGGAATTGCAGGAAAGTTATGCGGTCTCAGCCGAAAACTCGCTGGAGGCCGGGTATGATGGTGTAGAAATACATTCGTCCCACGGCTATCTGCCGGCTCAGTTCCTTTCGCCGGCATACAACAAGCGGTCAGATGAGTATGGAGGTCCATTAAGGAACAGAATCCGATTCCTATATGAAATCATAGACCTTGTAAGGGAGAGAGTGGGCCACAAGATTGCAGTAGGCGTAGCACTTTCAGCTGACGAGCTCTTGCCGGCCGGATTGACTGTCAGAGATTCCATCACTATTGCGCACATGCTCACGACCGAAAAGGAACTCGACTTTCTTGATGTCGATGTCGGCGTGACGCCGCACACTATGGACATCATGATAGCGCCGTGGTTCTTACCACCTGGATATGAAATCGACTACATCACTCCGATTAAACCTGCAGTCCAAGACACCCCACTGCTTGGGAGGGTTGGCAGATTAGCCGATCCCTATATGGCCGAGTCTCTGATCGCGAGTGCCAAACTTGACATGGTAGGAGGTGCACGGGCTTTCATCGCCGACCCCGAAATAGCTAGGAAGATGCATGAAGGTCGCCTTCTCGACATCAGACCATGCTTGGGATGCAATCAATTCTGTATCGGACGACTGAGCGTGGGTAATCCGATAACCTGCACAGTGAACCCTGCAGTAGGATACGAGAAGGCTTGGGGGGCAGGTACTATTAAGCCCGCAGGCACCAAGAAGAAGATCTTGGTCATAGGAGCAGGTCCTTCGGGGCTTGAAGCTGCAAGGGTTGCCGCCTTGAGAGGGCACCAAGTCACCATCTACGAGGCGGGTGACGAGATTGGAGGTGCCGTCAGATTGGCTAAGATATTGCCTGGAAGATCAGATATCGCAGCAATAATAGGATGGTACGAGAATCAATTACGAAACTTGGGAGTGACAATTAAGCTAAGGGCAGAGGTGACGGCGAATCAGGAACTCGTAGATTATGTCTTGAGTGAGGAGAAGCCTGATGCGGTGGTGGTGGCAACAGGTAGCAAATACGTTCGAGATGGACTGAATGGATTCTCCATGTCCTCCATTCCGGGCTGGGAGAGAGAAATAGTTTCGACTCCGGAGGACATCCTCGAGAAGAAGGTTGTGCCGGGACATCGCGTGCTGATTTTGGACAGTGAGGGATTCGACGCTGGACCTGGTCTGGCCGAACATTTGGCTTTGAAAGGTCACGATGTCGAGATGTTGACGCATAGCCACACGGTTGCTTTGGGTCTGGAACCAATGCTTAGGTTTGGACACGTCCATAGAAGGCTCCATAAGGCTGGCGTGAAAATCTCACCCCACACGTTTATCAAGGAAATTGGCGAGAACTTTGTGATAGCATACAACATCTATTCGAATGAAACACGAACCATACCCGCTGACACCGTCATCATGATCACGAGTAGGGCCTCGTCAAACGAACTGTATAACATTATCAAAGAGAAGATAAAAGATACGTTCTTGACCGGAGACGCAGTGGCCCCACGTTTAATAGGCTACGCGATACGCGATGGCCACAAGACCGGACGTGCTGTCTGAACTAAGTACATGTAACAACCTGTCCACCATGGGACTCGGGCTGTATTCGTCAACTCGTTGACGTCGCTCTCCCTAAAACCATCCCTGTCGCCCACCGAGATCCGTCCGTTGAAAACCTTGACGTTCGAAGTGTGATACGATGCTCAGCCCGTCGTCTCAACAGGTGCCGCCGTGGGATCTGATACGGAGGCTGAGGCGTTTGGTTCCATCATGCGGCCTCTCCCGCCCATTAGTCAGACTTTTTATTCGAACAAAAAACAAAATGTGCGATGGGCGACCCGAATTACATCAGTAATGTGATTCTAATCAGAACGGTCGCCACACAGGGGAGGGGAGAGGCCACTTCTGCGAAGAGTTTGCGCTCAGGGACATTCTCAGCATTCGACCTCTGTTTGTAGATCTGGTCGGGGTTTGGGACGCTCGCCCTCCTGACCGGTGCCATAATGTGAAGAGCATCTTCGAGTTCCAGCCCAGTCTTCTCGGCCAGGAGCTTCGCGAGCTTTACCCTCATCTGGGCACCCTCAGCTCCCCCTTCTATTTGCCATCTGAGCATCATGAGCGGGCTAGCCTTTTGCCATGCGAAATGGCGTAAGTACTCGGCGTCCGGATCGTAGCCCTTCTCAACCACCCCTTTTGCGAAAATTAGCGGCAGGCGTCTGGCCGGTTCGATGCTCGCTTCGGGGAGATCAATTCCATACTTGGTGTGTGGACACTTCGAGTCGCACTTGGTTTCAGGACTCTTGCCCAGGAGTCCCAACTGTTTCGCTTCCCATATTCCCTTAATCATGGCTTTCCCCATTTCGATCGTTTCTTTGACAATCACAGAATCAGCGAGGCGTGGATAGACGATTACGGTTTCAGCGTCCTTCTCCACAACGGTCTTTGGTACAACGGTCGACCGTTGGGTCTCCAGTCTGTCTTTCAGCACAGTCACCCCGACAGTTGACTGCATCGTGTTGTAAAACGAGGCCTGGAAATCATCCTGAGAGGAGGGGTGTAGTGAGTTCTTCACTTCTACCAGGATTGGCTTGTCCTTACCTTTCGCAAACGCAACGAAGTCTGGCATTCCATACGTTGGGGAGGCTCCGTACCTTGTCTCCCCTTTGCCAAGTATCTCGATTTCCGCGCGCGCGCGCTTCGTAGGAGTTACCGAGGACCTTGATTTGGATCGACAAGCCAGCCCTTCGATTCTGGCTTTGCTTATAGTGGCAATTCTTCTCGCCCGCCTAGACGACAGAGGGAGGGAGGGCTGAACGACACTGTCTTTTAGGAGGCAGGAGGACCAGCAGACCAATCTCAGAAACTGAGCTCCATCTCGTCTGCTTTCGATATTGTCATGCGCTGCGGAGTGTCTCGTGCCTCACCTGAGAAAATCCGCTTTGGTGAGTATCCCCACGATCTTCATCCCCTCCATCACAAGTATGGCTTGAAACTGGGCCACCGCCTTGTCCAAGAGTAGTGCGTTTGCGTCCGGACTAACTACTCCGTAATCAAAGGCGAGCGCTTCCTTGGCCACAGTTGCCCGGGGATTTCCCAAGATGCTGCTTTCTGTAATCAAACCAATGACTTTGCCATCTGAAAGAACTGGTAGTTGAGAGACAGAGTTGTCAAGCATCTTCTTCTTCACTCTCGAGACTGCCTCATCTTCGTCAGCGGTTATCACTCTACGTGTCATCAGATCTCGCACGGGTCTGACGTTGCCATTTGAGATGCTATCCACGGTCTTGAAAAGGAGTCTCATGATTCTGTAACTAGGTTCGAACTGAGGCTTGTTCAGGATCTTGGAGATGGTCCCCTTGCTGACTCCTGATTGCCTAGCGAGATCAGTGGCCTTTATCCCACGAGACTGCATCAGCCTCCTCAAGGCGTCCTTCTCTGGCAGGTACATTGATAGGACCTAGCCCGAGTCCCTTTATAAGTTTCCGCCAAGAAACTTCAATAGACCACCAGTTATATAATGAGAAACTTCATGGCCGCAAGAATGGGTAAGCGACCCACGAGGCCCGAGAAACGAGAGAAGGTAGCATATGAGCTGCCGTTGTATCGCCTCGCCATGAGCCTCTCGCAGGGAGATGATGAGAAGGCACTCGAACTCCTGACGGCAGACGACCTATCTAACTACACTAATGTCCAAACGCGGTTTGTCCGAACCAAGATCTCTGGGACATCTTGGAGCAATAGACAGTATGTCGACGACCTGATGTTGCTCGAGCTGTTCATATCAAGAGGGGTTCAGGGTTGCGCCAGCTCACTCCACTATCATCAACTCAAGAGCCAGTATTCTCAAGAGTACGAGCGGATTCTGCACGAACTCAGGCCTGATCGGGTTGCGAAGGAGGAGCGGGAGCGAAGAGCCCAGGAACCGGAGGCGCGGCGATTTGCGAGGAAGCTCGAGGCGCGAAGGAAAAGGGAGGAGGCTGAGTCTAGGAAGAGTTGGGTAGAGATGGGCGGCAGGCTCGAAGGCACCAAAGGAGGCGAAGTTCCATGAAGGTAAGTGAGAATGTGATCGCAAGCTATTGCGATTTCTGCCCGCTTCTCAAGAAGACAAAGTCGTCCACCAAATGCTGCCTCTGCGGGAAAGACCTTTGCGACAATCACGTCTATCCCGTAGGCACGCTCCGACAGCTTGACTCACCATGGTCCCATGCGGGTATGCCCGACCTCCAAGCAGGCATGCCCACCCCCCACGCAGAGGACGAATCTGACTTGAAACCGCCGATGTACTTCGAGCTTCGTCCAGTCTGCCCCGAATGCGCGAGCCAGTCTCTGATCAGGATTTCTCAGGGAATCAAGAGGATTGAAGCGAGAGGAGATCTATCGGCCCTGTGAACCAACCGAAACCAACACCCTCACCGACCCGCTTCATCGCCCTCGACTTTTCGGGAGATGAATCCCTCCACCCAAGTGTGTGTCCCCTTCATCGTAAAGTGCGGGATTAGCGTTCAGCGAGCGCATCCGAGCAGCATCAAGACTGCTGGCGGTAGGCCATAATCAGGCCGTTAAGTTCTGACTTTACGCAGGCATACAGGTTGTCCCAAATTCTGAGTACGAACACACCCAAACGTCCTATGGCGACGACCCTCTAGGCTAAGGATTCCCCCTCGTGGTGGTCGCGGAGCCCCGATATGCTCGCCGCCGCCGCCGACATGCCCAAAAATCCTAGCAAAAAGCAGTACTTCATATCGAATTAGCGCATATTCGGCCTGCCAACAGAGCTAGGGCCGGACACATGGGCGCCCGTCCCTGCCGCCTGCGTTCCCTCTGCTGCTTGGTCCTATTCTCCGGCTCGCCCGCCGGTTCTCTCGTTCCAACCGGAGCTAGGAAACGTCTAGCCGATCAGGGATACCTTGCTAGTATGCCCAGACAAGTGTGATATGGCACTTGACTGGCTGACAGACAGACTGACCTACCTACCTGCCTGCCTACCTCCCTACCAACCAACCGACTGGAGGACTAATTGTCGCGTCTGCTTAGGTAAGCCCACATGGACGTCCTCAAGATACAGCAGGAGGTGCCATTTTGTCTCTCATATGGCGTATTATGGCGTATGTACCAAGTGTCTTCCCCCGAGGTAGGCTATAATCCCCAAAACTCCTGATGGAGAACGGTTTTGGCCTTGCTTCTCGCCCAAGTCCGCGGTCACGCTTTGGGATACCTTCAGAGTATTCCCACAGGCGGTCAAGCGCGCGCGCGCGCGACGTCAACGGACAACGATGCCGACGATAACCGACTGCTGTTGGGGACTCCTGCTCATTCGACCCAGCCATCCCAACAGCTTGAGTTGAAGCCCATACTTCCTTCGGAAGAGCTCCA